>Ga0209025_1003229_pt1 | contig 15783 bp, 11 predicted proteins | sample AraplaMF_Col_mLB_FD_184256 | JGI IMG/M metagenome (GOLD analysis project Ga0209025, IMG submission 184256) | Arabidopsis root microbial communities from the University of North Carolina, USA - plate scrape MF_Col_mLB (SPAdes) (version 2) | ecosystem: Host-associated > Plants > Roots > Endosphere... | reverse complement strand
TCCCCTTCCTTCAGCAGCGCCAGCGACTTGACGTAGATCGGCGCGAACGGTGCGTCCTGCACGATCTCGACCAGTTGCTCCTTGGCCAGCGTCAGCAGGCCCAGGAAAGTCACCACCACGCCGAGCTTCCCTTCTTCGGCGGTGAACAGCGACTCGAAGCGGTAGAAGCTGCCGTCCTTGAGGCGCTCCAGCAGCTCGCCCATGCGCTGGCGGACACTCAGCGCGTCGCGCTTGATCGCGTGCTGGGTGAACAGCTCGGCGCGCTTGAACACATCGTGCAGCGCCAGCAGCATTTCCTTCAGGTCGACCGGTGGCGGCAGGCGGATCGAAGCGCGGTCGGGCACGAAGGCCTGTACCGGTGCCGTGTCGCGGTCCTGCCGGGGCAGGGTGTCGATGTCTTCGGCGGCCTTCTTGAAGCGTTCGTATTCCTGCAGCCTGCGCACCAGCTCCGCGCGCGGGTCGTCTTCCTCGCCTTCCTCGGTGGCCGAGCGCGGCAGCAGCATGCGCGACTTGATCTCGGCCAGCATCGCGGCCATGACCAGGTAGTCGGCGGCAAGCTCGAAGCGCATCTCGTGCATGGCCTGGATGTAGGCGACGTACTGGCGGGTGATGTCCGCCACGGGTATGTCGAGGATGTCCAGGTTCTGCCGGCGGATCAGGTAGAGCAGCAGGTCGAGCGGCCCTTCGAACGCGTCCAGAATGATTTCCAGAGCGTCCGGCGGGATGTACAGGTCCTGCGGTATCTGCAGCACCGGCTGGCCATGCACCACCGCCAGCGGCATTTCCTGCTGCTGCGGGTGCGTGGGAGCCTGGGACTGGGCGACCACGATCTGCGGGTCGCTCGCGTCGGCTGCGCGTTCTTCGGTCATTCGGAACCGGCCCCTCCGGGCCGTGGGCACTGCTATAGCTTCGGTGCTGGAGGCCTGATGAGGCCACCATATGGGTGCAACGGACTGCTTAAGTCGGTGCTGAGCCCGAACGGCTACGACCTGTACACCAAGCGGGGGCGTGGCGGCGAAAGTCGATCCGGGTTACGGGCGCAGGCCGTGGGGGGCAGCGGCGCACCACCTGGGTGCGTGCATGGCGACGGTGTGGGGAGCCAGTCGCGACGGCCGCTGCATCCGGCCTTGGGCTGTGGAAGCTAGGTTACGGCCTCGTTCTGGCCCTGTCCAGCGGCGTTTGCGCGGGCAATGGCTACAATTCATCCAGACCCGACAGGATGCACAGAACGCATGTGGTACGTGATCGAAGGATATGACGGCAACGAAGTACTGGCCCAGCGCCTGCAGGCCCGGCCCGAGCACCTGGCCCGCCTGACCGCGCTGCGCGACCAGGGCCGCCTGCTGCTGGCAGGGCCGTGCCCGGCCATCGACGCCGAAGACCCGGGCCCGGCCGGTTTCAGTGGCAGTGTCGTCATCGCCGAGTTCGAATCGCTGGTCGCCGCCCGCGCCTGGGCCGATACCGACCCCTATGTGGCGGCCGGGGTCTACCAGCGGGTCGAGGTCCGGCCCTTCCGCAAGGTCCTGCCGTGACGGTCGGGCCGCTGCCCCGCGAGCAGCGGGTGGCGGCGATCCGGGCCGCCCTCGAGGCGGCCTTACTGCCGCAGTCCCTGGAGGTCCAGGACGACAGCCACCGCCATGCCGGCCATGCCGGCGCCGCCGATGGCCGCGGACACTTCAGCGTCGATATCGTCAGCGAGGCCTTTGCAGGGCTCAGTCCGATTGCCCGGCACCGTGCCGTGTATGCGGCAGTCGGTTCCCTGATGGACACCGACATCCATGCCTTGGCGATCCGCGCCAGGACGCCCGGCGAGGCGGACTGAGGAGCCTGCGCCGTGCGTGCGCATGCCGCGCCGCAGCATATTCATCAGCCCTGAGAGGCTTGTGGCGCGGTGTTCTGAGAGCTTGTCTCAAGTCGCGTAACAATCGCTTTACACTTGCGCTTGTAAACGATTACAGTCGGCCCGCATCAAGCCGCGGAGCCGACCTGCCTTGGCCAGCGTAACCATCAAAGATGTCGCGCGAGTGGCCCAGGTATCGGTGGCCACCGTCTCCCGGGCGCTCAACGGCCACGGCAACGTCGCCGAAGAGGTCCGCAACCGCGTGCTGGCGGCAGCCAACGAGCTGCGCTACACCCCGCACGCCGCCGCCCGCAGCCTCAGCAGCCGCCGCACCCAGACCCTGGGCGTGGTCCTGCCGGACCTGCACGGCGAATTCTTCTCCGAGCTCATGCGCGGCATCGACCAGGTGGCGAGGGCGTCGCGCCTGCACCTGCTGGTGTCGAGCTACCACGGCAATCCGGAAGAGCAGGGCGCGGCGTTGCGCGCGATGCGCGGCCGGGTCGATGGGCTGCTGGTGATGTCGCCATATGCAGCAGCGCCGACGATCCTCAGCGAACACCTGGAACCGTCGCTGCCGGCGGTCCTGATCAACAGCCAGGCCGGCCTCGATGGTGCGGCGGTGATCGGCGTCGACAACCACGGCGGCGCGGTCGCGATGGTCCGGCACCTGGTCGCGGGCGGCCATCGCCGCATCGCCTTCATTGCAGGCCCGGAAGACAACTTCGATGCGCACGAGCGCCTGCGCGGTTACCGCGATGCGCTGGCGGAACTGGTGCCCGGTGCGAGTCCCTGGGTGGTGCAGGGTGGCTTCGACGAAGCGTCCGGCCATCGCGCCGGTCGCGAACTGCTGGCCGCATCACCGCGGCCCGATGCAGTCTTCGCCGCCAACGACATGATGGCGCTGGGCTGCCTGTTCGCGTTCGCCCAGTCCGGCGTGCGTGTTCCGCAGGACATCGCCCTGTCCGGGTTCGACGACATTCCGCTGGCGCGTTTCGTTCACCCGAGCCTGACGACCATCCGGGTCAACATCGCCGAGCTCGGCGCGCGCGCCGCGCGCCAGCTGCTGGCCCGTATCGCCGGAGAAACCATTCCGGATTCGAACGCCATCGTGCTGCCGACCGAGTTGATCGTGCGCGAGTCCAGCCAAGTCAGTGCCTGAGCGCCGTCGCGCGGCGCTACCCCCACAGCAATGCTTTTTGGACGAGGGAAAGCATATGAAGCTCAATGACAACCACCGTCGCACGCCCATGCCGCGGCTGCTTGCATGCGCCCTGGCCAGTTGCCTGGCAATGTCGTCGCCGGCGGTACTGGCGCAGAGCACCGCTGCGACCGTTCGCGGCCAGATCACCGTCGACGCGGCACCTGCAGGCCAGGCCGAAGTGACCGCCACCAACACCGCCACCGGCCTGACCCGCAAGGTCCAGGCCAGCAATGGCAGCTACAGCATCGGCGGCCTGCCACCGGGCACCTACCGCATCGACGCGGTCGCCGACGGGCAAACGACGACGCGCACGATCGTGGTCCAGGTCGGACAGGTCGCCACGCTCAACCTCGCCGCCGGCGGCGTCGCCGAGACGGCACCGGGCGGCCCGGCGACCACGGTCGACACGGTCACCGTCACCGCCGCGACGATGGTCGAGACCAAGACGCCGGAAGTGGCCACGTATGTTTCGCAGCTGCAGATCGAGACGCTGCCGCAGGCCTCGCGCAACTTCCTGGCCTTCGCCGACATCGTGCCGGGCATGATCTTCGACCGCCGTGGCAACGGCACGACGCAGCTGCGCAGCGGTGCGCAGAGTTCCAACGGCATCAATGTGTTCATCGACGGCGTCGGCCAGAAGAACTACGTGCTCAAGGGCGGCATCGGCGGCCAGGACCAGAGCAAGGGCAATCCGTTCCCGCAGCTGGCGATCGGCGAGTACAAGGTCATCACCTCCAACTACAAGGCCGAGTACGACCAGATCAGCAGCGCCGCGGTCACCGCGGTGACCAAGTCGGGCACGAATGACTTCCACGGCAATTTCTTCTGGGACAAGGCCAACATCCCCGAATGGCGCGAGCAGACGCCAGCCGAAGAGCGCGCAGGCAACGGCAAGAGCCCATCGGGTGAAACCCAGTACGGTGCGGCCTTCGGCGGGCCGATCATCCGCGACCGCCTGTTCTTCTTCGTCACCTACGAGGCGAAGGAGTTCGAAACCCCCGACACGATCGCCGCCGGCTCGCTAGATCCTGGCTTCACGTTGACCCCGGAACTGCAGGCACTGACCGGGCCGACCTCGGAGCCGTTCGACGAGGACCTCTGGTTCGGCAAGCTGACCTGGCAGGTCAACGACAACAACCTGGTCGAGCTCAGCGGCAAGGTCCGCAACGAAACCGAGATCACCGACCTGGGTGGCCTCAACACCGACACCTACGGCAAGTCCAACAACAACGACAGCACCCGCATCGACCTGCGTTACCAGTGGAGCAACACCGACTGGCTCAACGACATGCACATCACGCACGAGGACGAAGAGTTCAATCCGCGCGCGATCGTGCTGGCCCCGGGCTACATCATCCAGAACTCGCAGCGCGGCACCGTGCTCAACGTCGGTGGCGGCCAGGACTTCCAGGACAAGGGCCAGGACGGCTGGGGCTTCCAGGACGACCTGACATACACCGGGCTGGAAGGGCATACGTTCAAGGCCGGCTTCAAGTACAAGTCGGTCGACATCAATGCCTTCGAACAGCAGCCGATCAATGCGCAGTACTCGATCAACTATCCCGCCAACGTCTTCTTCCTGGGCAACTCCTCGCTGGCGACATTCCAGCCCTACCAGGTGCGCTTTGGCGCGCCGCTGCCGGGCGTGGGCGATCGCAACATCACCTCCAGCAACAAGCAGTACGGCATCTACTTCCAGGACGACTGGGCGATCAACGACAAGCTGATCATCAACCTCGGCCTGCGCTACGACTACGAGAAGACGCCGAGCTACGAGGACTACGTGACCCCGCCGGAACTGGTCACCGCACTGCGCGGCTGGAGCAACATCCACCAGCCCGGCGCCGGCTACGATATCGAGGACTACATCAGCACCGGCAACAACCGCGATGCCTTCAAGGACGCGTGGCAGCCGCGCGTCGGCTTCTCCTATGACCTGTTCGCCGACCAGCGCCACGTCATCTTCGGCGGCGCCGGCCGGGCCTACGACCGCAACCTGTTCGACTATCTGGCACTGGAGCAGTCCAAGAGCACGTTCCCGTCGTACACGCTGCTGTTCAACACGCCCGGGAATCCCTGCACGGTCGACAACGTCAACTGCTTCGAGTGGGATCCGCGCTTCCTCAACCAGCAGGAGCTGTACGCGCTGGTCGCTGCCGACCCAGACCGGGGTGCGGAAGTGAACCTGATGAACAACGACCTGAAGGTCCCGTATTCCGACCAGTTCAGCCTCGGCATGCGCAATACCCTGAACTTCGTCGGCGTCGACTGGAATACATCGGCGACCCTCGTCCACATCGAGAGCCATGACGGCATCATCTTCACCCTGGGCAACCGCTACGACGACGGCACGTTCTACGGGCCGGGCCGGACCTTCGGTGGTGCGCCGTTCGGCGAACCGATCCCGGGCTTCGGCACGCTGATCAAGGCCGACAACGGCGTCGAGACCAAGCTCAACCAGTTGCTGCTGTGGGCCGAGAAGCCGCTGACCGCTGAATCGCCCTGGGGCATGACGCTCGCCTACACCTATTCCAAGGGCGAGGAGAATCGCGCCAACGCCGCCAACAGCGATGAGCATTACGTCTTCGACTACGAGAACCTGCATGACCATCCGTGGGTGGCATCGGTCGGCGTGCCGGAGCATCGCTTCGTCGGTACCGGCATCTACCAGACCCATGGATTCACGTTCTCGACCAAGCTGACCTGGAGCAGCGCGATCGCCAAGGACACGCTGGACTGCACCACGCCGACGCCGGATGGCCTGGACAACTGCGCCTTCGGCCGCGTCGATTCGGTGTACTTCTCCGATGCCAACTTCTTCCAGTGGGATCTCGCGGTGCAGAAGGAGTTCGACACCGGGGTGGGCCTGAAGTACATGATCCGCGGCGACATCTTCAACATCACCAACGCGAGGAACTGGTCGGCGTTCCAGAACTTCAAGGGCGTCGATGGCACCATCAACCCGGTCTACGGCGACCACACCGACGAGATCACGTTGCCGACGCGCTCGTTCAAGCTGTCCTTCGGGATTTCCTGGTAATCCCCGGGTGCCGGCCGCAGGGTGTGGCCGGCACCGCGGGATTGGATTCACTTAGCACGTTCATCTCTCGACAAGTGGCAATGTGATGCAGCAAAACTGGAAGCTGGTATTGACGCTGGCCCTGCTGGCTTTTGTCTCAGGGTGCGGAAAGGACACGCCGACATCCCAGACGTATCCAGTGGCCTCGGCGCCGCCGGTGGAGGTGGAGCCGCTGAAGGCGGCCAAGCTCGAACTGCCGCCGCTGTTCGCCGACATCGAGAAGCGTACGTTCCAGTTCTTCTGGGACACCACCAACGAGAAGAACGGCCTTACGCCGGATCGCTACCCCTCGCGCCCGTTCGCCAGCATCGCCTCGGTGGGCTTCGCCCTGACCGCGTACCCGATCGGTGTCGAGAACGGCTGGATCAACCGCAACCAGGCGGTCGACCGCACGCTGGTGACGCTGAAGTTCTTCCGCGACATGCAGTCCGGTCCGCAGGACACGGGCAAGGGTGCGTACCAGGGCTTCTACTACCACTTCCTCGACATGGACACCGGCCATCGCTACCAGAGCTGGGTCGAGCTCTCCAGCGTCGACACGGCGTTGCTGATGATGGGCGTGCTGTTCGCGCAGAGCTACTACGACCGCGACGATGAGCGCGAGAAGCAGATCCGCGAGATCGCCGACCAGCTGTACCGCAAGGTCGACTGGACCTGGCTGCAGCAGAACAAGCCGCTGATCTCGATGGGCTGGTTCCCGGAAAGCGGCTTCATCAAGCACGACTGGACCGGCTACAACGAAGCGATGATGCTGTACGTGCTGGCGATGGCCTCGCCGACGCACCCGGTCGATGCCGACGCCTGGACGGTTTGGACGCGCACCTACAACGATGTCTGGGGCGTTTACCAGGGCGAGGAGTTCCTTGCCTTCGGGCCGATGTTCGGCCATCAGTACAGCCATGTCTGGATCGATTTCCGCGGCATCCAGGACGACTACATGCGCGAACGCGGCATCGATTACTTCGAGAACAGCCGCCGCGCCGCCTATGCCCAGCGCGCCTACGCCATCGCCAACCCGATGAAGTGGGAGGACTACGGCCACGAGACCTGGGGCCTGACCGCCAGCGACGGACCGCAGCAGACCCTGCAGGAGTACCGTGGCGAGCAGCGCCAGTTCCGCCACTATTCCGCCCGCGGTGCAGGCCTGCGCGATACCTTCGACGACGGCACGCTGGCGCCGACGGCGGTGATCGGCTCGCTGCCGTTCGCGCCGGAGATCGTCATCCCGACCACCGTGGCGCTGCACGAGCGCTACGGCGATTACCTGTACTCCAGCTATGGCTTCCTCGATTCGTTCAACCCCAGCTTCGACTTCGACATCCCGCTCAAGACCGGGCGGCTGGTGCCGGACAAGGGCTGGGTGGCCAGCGACTACATCGGCATCGACCAGGGGCCGATCCTTGCGATGATCTCCAACTACCGCAACGAGTTCGTCTGGAACGTGATGAAGCGCAACGCCTACATTCGCGCAGGGCTGGAGAAGGCCGGCTTCAAGGGCGGCTGGCTGCAGCCGCAGGGCGACACCGTCAGCACCCAGCCGTTGCCGCAGACGAAGAGCGAGAAGGACGCCGCGAACGCGCGGGCGCTGGGCGAGGCCGAATCGCGCGCGGCCCAGGCCAACGATGCGCAGCCGGCGCCGAAGGCCGCTGCCGAGGCGCCGAAGCCGTCAAAGCCGGCCCAGCCAACCAAGCAGCCGCAGCAATGAGCGCGACGTGATCGCCCGCCTGCGCCAGCAAGTGTGGAGCCGCCTGCGAGGGGGCATTGTGGCCGCCGTGCTGGCCAGCGCCGCGCTGGTGTCGGCGTGCTCGGGAGATGGCGACCGGCGCGAAGTCGTCCGCTTCTGGGCGATGGGCTACGAAGGCGAGGTCGTCGCCCAGCTGATCCCGGAATTCGAGCGACGCAATCCCGGCATCCGCGTCGAGCTGCAGCAGCTGCCGATCATCTCCGCGCACGAGAAGCTGCTGACCGCGTTCGCGGGCGATGCCTTGCCCGACGTCGGTGCGATCGGCAACACCTGGGTGTCGGAGTTCTCCCTGCTCAATGCGCTGGCGCCCCTGGATGCGCGCCTGGCCAGCACGCCTGCGCTGCAGACCCAGGACTACTTCCAGGGTGCCTGGGACACCGGCGTCATCGGAACGACCGTGTACGCGGTGCCGTGGTACGTGGAGACCCGCCTGCCGTTCTACCGGCGCGACCTGCTTGCCAAGGCCGGAATCGCCGAGCCGCCGCGCACGTGGGCGGAATGGAAGGTGGCGATGGCCGCGATCAAGCGCGAGGTGGGGCCGAACCGCTATGCCGCGCTGTTCCCGCTCAATGAAGCCGAGCCGCTGTTGAACCTCGGCATCCAGTCGCCGGAACCGCTGCTGCGCGATGACGGTCGCTACGGCAATTTCCGCAGTCCCGGCTTCAAGCGGGCGCTGGGCTTCTATCGTGACGTCTTCGTCAACCAGTGGGCGCCGGTGGCCAGCAACACCCAGATCGCCAATGTCTGGAACGAGTTCGGTCGCGGCTATTTCAGCTTCTACGTCAACGGCCCCTGGAACATCGCCGAGTTCCGCAACCGGTTGCCGCCGCAGTTGCAGTCGACCTGGATGACGATGCCGTTGCCCGGCGAGAACGGTCCCGGTGCCTCGGTCGCCGGCGGCGCCAGCTTCGTCGTGTTCCGCAAGTCCACGCACCAGGATGCCGCGTGGAAGCTGGTCAGCTATCTGTCGCAGGCCGACGTGCAGGTGCGCTTCCATGCGCTGACCGGCAACCTGCCGCCGCGGCGCAGCGCCTGGGATGCGCCGTCGCTGAGGGACGATGTCTACGCGCGGGCCTTCCGCGACCAGCTCGAGCGCGCGCGGCCGACACCGAAGGTGCCGGAGTGGGAGCGCATCGCCAACGAGATCAAGCTGGTCGGCGAGCAACTGGCCAACGGCCGCCTCAGCGTCGACGAGGCCGCGGCCGAACTCGACCGCCGCGCCGACAACATCCTCGAGAAGCGCCGCTGGATGCTCGACCACCGCACGATAGGAGCGGCGCCATGATGCGCGCGACCACCGCCGGCTGGATCTTCGCCGGGCCAGCGCTGGCGGTGATCGGCCTGTTCTTCGGCCTGCCGGTGCTGGCCGCATTCGCGCTGAGCCTGACCGACTTCGACATCTACTCGCTGTCGGACATCGCCAACCTGCGCTTCGTCGGCCTGGGCAACTACCTGGGCCTGCTGCAGAACCCGCTGTTCTGGAAGGCGCTGGGCAACACGCTGTACTTCGTCGTCGTCGGCGTGCCGCTGTCGATCGCGGTGTCGCTCGCTGCCGCCTTGCTGCTGCATTCGAAGCTGGCGCGGTTCAAGCCACTGTTCCGCACAGCGTACTTCGCCCCGGTGGTGACTACGGTGGTGGCGATGGCGGTGATCTGGCGCTATCTCTTCCATACCGGTTACGGCCTGGTCAACTGGGCGCTGTCGTGGGTCGGCATCGATGCGGTCGACTGGCTGGGCGACCCGAAATGGGCAATGCCGACGATCATCCTGTTCGCGGTATGGAAGAACTTCGGCTACAACATGATCATCTTCCTGGCCGGGCTGCAGTCGATTCCCGAAGACCTGTACGAGGCGGCGCGCATCGACGGCGCATCGCCGGTGCGCCAGTTCCGCCATGTCACCCTGCCGTTGCTCGGTCCGGTGCTGCTGCTTGTGTCGATCCTGACCCTGTCGGGCTATTTCCAGCTGTTCGCCGAGCCCTACGTGATGACCCAGGGCGGACCACTGCAGAGCACCGTCAGCGTGCTGTACCTGATGTACGACGAAGGCTTCAAGTGGTGGAACCTGGGTAACGCGTCGGCGGTGGCCTTCATGCTGTTCGCGCTGATGACGGCAGTGACCAGTGGTCTGTTCTGGTTCGCGCGGCGCAAGGGGGCGGAGTGATGACCCCGCGACTGGCCAAGGCGATCATCAATGGCCTGCTGATCGCGCTGGGCGTGATCGCCGTGGCGCCGCTGCTGTGGATGCTCTCGGTATCGTTCATGCAACCCGGCGAGGCCAGCCAGTTCCCGCCGCCGCTGGTGCCGGCCAGCGCCACGCTGCACAACTACCACGAGCTGTTCGCGCGCGCCGGCATGGGCCGCTACCTGCTCAACAGCTTCCTCATCGCGATCCTGGCCACGTTGATCGGCGTGCTGCTCAACACCATGGCCGGCTATGCCTTCGCCAAGCTGCGCTTCGCCGGACGCGAGCGGATCTTCCAGGTGCTGCTGGCGGCGCTGGTGATCCCGGCGCAGGTGACGATGATGCCGTTGTTCCTGATGCTCAAGCAGCTGGGACTGGTCAACAGCTATGCCGGCGCGATCGTGCCGTCGATGGCCACCGTGTTCGGCATCTTCCTGGTGCGCCAGTACGCGCGTTCGATTCCCGACGAGCTGCTAGAGGCCGCGCGCATCGACGGGGCAGGGGAGGTGCGGATCTTCTTCCAGATCGTGCTGCCGGTGCTCAAGCCGATCCTGGTGACGCTGGCGATCTTCGTGTTCCTGGCGTCGTGGAACGACTTCATGTGGCCCCTGATCGTGCTCAGCGACAAGAGCCTGCAGACCTTGCCGGTCGCCCTGGCAACGCTGTCGCGCGAGCACGTCCAGGACAACGAGATGATGATGGCCGGCTCGGTGGTCACGGTGCTGCCGGTGCTGCTGCTGTTCCTGGCATTGCAGCGCCACTACCTGCAGGGGCTGCTGGTGGGGAGCGTGAAGGGGTGAGGCAATCCGATCCCGTCATCCCGGCGAAAGCCGGGACCCACTTTGACCTTGCTCTCACCGTCGCAAGGGCCAGATCAAGATGGATCCCGGTTTTCGCCGGGATGACGGTCTTGATGCTCGTCGCCAGCGCGCAGGGCGCCGAGGTCGATGGCTTCGAATCGGCGAAGCCGTGGACGGTGGTCACCTCCGACCAGGTCAGCGGCATGCTGCGCAGCGTGGCCGGCACGCACGGCAAGGCGCTGTGCCTGGACTACGACTTCAACGGCGTCTCCGGCTACGCCGGCATCACCCGCGAGTTACCGCTGGACTATCCGGACAACTACGCGTTCTCCTTCCAATTGCGCGGGGACTCGCCCGCCAACGACCTGCAGTTCAAGCTGGTCGACGACAGCGGCGACAACGTCTGGTGGGTGAACCGCCCGCGTTACGCGTTTCCCGCGCAGTGGACGCAGGTGCAATACAAGCGCCGGCACATCAGCCGGGCCTGGGGGCCTGCGCCTGATCCGACCCTGCGGCACAGCCGCAGGATCGAATTCACCGTTTACAACAGTGTCGGCGGCAAGGGCTCGGTCTGCTTCGATGACCTGGCCATGCGGACGCTGCCGCCGCAGGACGAATCGCCGTTGCTCGGCCGTGCCAGTACGGGCGTTGGTCAAGCCGTTGATGCAGTAGACGGCAAGCCCGACACCGCGTGGCGGGCGGCGATCGACCCGGCGCGGCCGCCGCAGTTCCGTCTCGACCTGCAGCGCCTGCGCGAGTTCGGTGGCCTGGTCCTGCGCTGGCTGCCGGGGAAGCAGGCGACGGATTACCGCGTCGAGCTCTCCGACGACGACCACCATTGGCGCCTTGTGCGTGAGGTCAAGGGTGCGGACGGCGGCAGCGACTACCTGGCGTTGCCCGAATCCGAAGCACGCTACCTGCGCCTGACTCCGCTGAAGGCGCCGACAGCGGAGGTTGCGCTGGCGGAACTCAACGTGCAGCCGCTGGCATTCGCCGCCACGCCCAACGAATTCGTGAGATCGGTCGCCGCACAGGCGCCTCGGGGCACTTGGCCGCGCGGTTTCAGCGGCGAGCAGGCGTACTGGACGATCCTGGGCATCGACGGCGGCCTCGAGCAGGGGTTGATCGGCGAGGACGGTGCGATCGAGATCGGCAAGGGCGGCTTCAGCATCGAGCCCCGGGTCACTACCGCGCGTGGCGCCATCGACTGGGCCGGCGTGGAGATCACGCAGTCGCTTCAGGACGGCTACCTGCCCATCCCGACCGTGCAGTGGAAGCATCCCGACTTTCGCCTCGAAGTGACGTCCTTCGCGCAGGGCACGCAGCCTCGGTCACAACTGGTCGGCCGCTATCGCCTGACCAACACAACGAACGTGGCGCAGGACTATGTGCTGGGTTTGCGGGTTCGGCCGTTGCAGGTCAATCCGCCGACGCAGTTCCTCAGCACGGTCGGTGGTGTCAGCCCGATCCACAAGCTGGCGCTCGACAGCAACCTGGTGGCCGTGGAAGGCCGGCCGCGGCTCAGGCTGTCGCAGCCGGCGACGACCGTTGCCGCCTCGACGTTCGATGCTCAGGACGCGCCTGCGACGCCTGCGTCAAAAGCCAGCGTCGACGACCCGACGGGTTTGGCCAGCGGCGTGTTCAATCATGCCGTGCACCTTGCCGCGGGCGAGTCCTTCGAAGTGGACTGGATCGCCCCGCTGACCGGCGAGTTGCCTGCATCGCTTGACCGCAAGGACGCCGAGGCCATGCAACAGGCCGCCGCGGCGCAATGGCGCGACAAGCTCGATCGGGTGCAGCTTCACGTGCCGGCGCAGGGCCAGCATGTCGTCGACACACTGCGCACCGGCCTGGCGCACATGCTGATCAGCCGCATCGGGCCGCGCCTGCAGCCCGGCGCGCGTTCGTACTCGCGGGCGTGGATCCGCGACGGCGCCATGATCGGCGAAGGCCTGCTGCGGATGGGCCGGGAGGATGTCGCCGAGCAGTTCCTGCGCTGGTACGCGCCGTACCAGTTCGACAACGGCAAGGTGCCGTGCTGCGTCGATGACCGCGGCAGCGATCCGGTACCGGAGAACGACAGTCATGGCGAACTGGTCTTCACCGTGGCCGAGGTCTTCCGTTACACCCGCGACCGCGAGCTGCTGGCGTCGATGTGGCCGCACGTGCAGGGGGCGGTGCGCTACATGGACCAGCTGCGCCTGAGCGAACGCACCGAGGCCAATCGCAGTCGCAATGCGGCGTTCTACGGGGTGATGCCGGCATCGATCAGCCACGAGGGTTACTCGGCCAAGCCGATGCACTCGTACTGGGACAACTTCTGGACGCTGCGCGGCTACAAGGACGCGGTCGAGATCGCGCAGTGGCTCGGCCATGACGAGGAGGCCGCGCGCTTCGCTGCCTCGCGCGACCAGTTCCGCGATGATCTGTACGCGTCGCTGCGCGCGGCCACCGCGCAGCACGGCATCGACTTCCTGCCCGGCGCCGCCGAGCTGGGCGATTTCGATGCGACCTCGACCACCATCGCGCTGGCGCCAGGCGGCGAGCAGGCCAACCTGCCGCAGGACCAGCTTCACAACACCTTCCAGCGCTACTGGCGCGAGTTCGCCGCACGCCGCGACGGCAGCCGCGAATGGAAGGACTACACGCCGTACGAGCTGCGCACGATCGGCAGTTTCGTCCGCCTCGGCTGGCGCGACCGCGCGCACGAGGCATTGGCATTCTTCTTCGCCGACCAGCAGCCCCGTGCGTGGAACCAATGGGCCGAGGTGGTTTCGCGGACGCCACGCAAGCCGTTCTTCCTCGGCGACCTGCCGCACGCTTGGGTGGCTTCGGACTACGTGCGCTCGGCGCTCGACATGTTCGCCTACAGCCGCGACGACGATGCACTGGTGGTTGCCGCGGGCATTCCGGCCGACTGGCTGGCGGGCGAGGGCGTCAGCGTGGCGAACCTGCGTACGCCACAGGGGGCGCTGGGGTATTCGCTGAAGCGCAGCGGTGATCGCGTCGTGTTCAGGCTCACGCCGGGATTCGCGCCGCCGCCCGGCGGGGTGATCCTGACCTGGCCGTACCGGCAGCCGCCCGGGCGCACGCGCATCGATGGCCGGGCAGCGACCTGGCAAGACGGAGAGCTGCGGATAGACCGTGCCGGAGCGACGGTCGAGATCCAGATCGCCCGCGACGAACGCTGACGCCGGCATCAACGCCACGTGACGGCGCGACGCGACGTGGTGCGGTATGACGTCGTGCGGAATCCAGGCGCGGTGCAACTACATCCAAGGAGATCCCATGGAAACGACGGAGCTTCATCGCGGTCGACTTATCGACCATATCCAGCTGGTCGTGCGCAACCTCGACGCCAGCCGGAAGTTCTACACGGCCGTGTTCGATGTCCTCAAGATCCCGATGGCGGGATCAGGTGAAGACTACTTCTGGGCCGACGAGCTCTTCGTCTCCACCCGCGACAGCGAGGCGGCGCAAGGCGAGCTGACCGGACGCCATCATCTCGCGTTCCAGGCCCAGGACAAGGCGATGGTCGATGCCTTCCACAAGGCCGCCATTGCCAGCGGAGGCAAGGACAACGGCGCTCCCGGCGAACGCTTCTACCATCCGGGCTATTACGGTGCTTTCGTGCTGGATCCGGATGGCAACAACATCGAGGCGGTCTACCACGGCGAAGCCAAGCGCAGCGCCCCGTCGGTCAAGGTGACGTTCTGAACCATTGACGCCCGCCGCCGAGGCGGCGGGCGTGACCGGATTACTTCTTCTCCGCCGCCACCATCGCGCGCGCCTTGACCCGGGTGCAGGGCGTCAGCAGCGCATTCGGCGCTACCACCACGACATCGTCGGCGGCGACGCCCGACAGCACCTCGATCTCGTTGCCGAGATTGCGACCAAGCGTGACGTCGCGGTAATCCAGTGCCGAGTCGCGCAGCGTGGCGACCTGGGCGCCGCTGCCACGCTGGATCACCGCCGACAGCGGCAGGATCGTGGCGGGCGCGGGACGTGACAGGTGCAGCCGCACGCTGCCGACCATGCCGGCGGGAATGCGGCTGTCGGGGTTGGGCAGGCGCAGTTCGGTGCGCATCACGCCCGAGTCGCGCGAAAGCGATTGCGCACTGCGCACCACCTGGGCCTTGAAGGTCTGCCCCGGCAGCTCCGGGAAACCGACATCGGCTTCCACGCCGGGCTGGATCTGCAGCGCCACGTTCTGCGGCACGTCGATCACCACGCGCAGCGGATCGAGCGAGCTGACTTCGAACAGCGGCGTCGCGCTGGTGGAATCGCCGACGACGCGGTCGCCGCGTTCGACATTGCGGGCGACGACCACGCCGGAGAATGGCGCGCGCACGGTCTGGAATCCCTGGCGCTCGCGCGCCGAGGTGAGGCGTGCTTCGGCGGCGGCTTCGGCGGCGACGGCGACGTCATGGTTGGCCTTGCGATCGCTGTACAGCTCCTTCGAGATCGCGCCGGAACCGACCAGCACGTTGGCGCGGTCGAAGTTGACCTTGGCCAGGGTCTCGTCGGCGCGTGCGCGTGCCAGTTCCGCCTGTGCCTCGCGCACGGCCTGGTCTGCCTCGGGCGCTGCAATCACCGCCAGCATCTGGCCGGCCACGACCTTGTCGCCGAGGTCGGCGCGGCGCTCGCTGATGAAGCCGGTGGCGCGCGCGTAGATCTGCGCCGACTCGCCGGCCACCGCGCGTGCGGGCAGGCTCAGGTCGTATGTGCTGTCGGCGGCCTTGGCGCGGACGGTCAACACCTCCGGCACCACGGTGGCCGGCGTGGGCTCTGCCGAGCCGTTGCTGCAGGCGGCCAGCACGGTAAGGAGGGCCGTAGCGATGGCCCCACGTGCGATGCGATGGGATTGGATCATGGAGTGGCTCCTGCTTCGGCGCCGTCAGGGTTGGCAGTGCTGGGAGAACCGTCGATGTCCGG
>Ga0209025_1003222_pt1 | contig 15801 bp, 14 predicted proteins | sample AraplaMF_Col_mLB_FD_184256 | JGI IMG/M metagenome (GOLD analysis project Ga0209025, IMG submission 184256) | Arabidopsis root microbial communities from the University of North Carolina, USA - plate scrape MF_Col_mLB (SPAdes) (version 2) | ecosystem: Host-associated > Plants > Roots > Endosphere... | reverse complement strand
TGATGCGATGCGGGCAATCAAAGCGCTCGAGAAGCGGGCGAAAGGATTTGATCTGATATTCCTCGACCCGCCTTATAAAATGACGAACGTCGACGAGATGATGCTTGATTTGGCACAGCGGGGTCTGGTGCAGGAGGGTGCAACCGTGATGGTAGAACATGACGCCAGCCATACTTATCCAGAACAAATTGGCGATTTTAGGCAGATTCGAGTAGCGAATTACGGTGAGACGACCGTCACGATCTATCGGTATAAGAAGGAGGAACAAGCATGAGTGAACAAAGCCCAAGAGCGCCGAGAGTCGCTGTTTATCCAGGCAGCTTCGATCCTATCACCCAAGGGCATATGGATATTATTGAACGAGCAGCGAGGCAGTTTGACACGTTAATTGTAGGTGTGCTGAATAATCTAAGCAAAAATCCGTTATTTACGGTACAAGAACGAATGGATATGATTCGTGAAGCGACACACCATTTGCCGAATGTTGAAGTGGATAGTTTCCGGGATTTGACGGTGAACTTCGTGAAATCGCGTCAAGCGGATGTCATCGTACGTGGCATTCGTTCCGTAACGGATTTTGAATATGAACTACAAATGGCGTCTACGAACAATAAGCTGGATTCATCGATTGAGACGATCTTTATGATGACCAACCCGAAGTATTCGTATCTCAGCTCCAGCATTGTCAAAGAGATTGCTCGCTTCCAGGGTTCAGTGAATGATCTGGTCAGCCCTGAAGTAGAACAAGCGCTTCGATTGAAGTATCGCGATATGTAAGCTGTCGATGATCTTTTAGGGTGAAGTTCGATGTCGAATGAATGTCATCAATCCTGAGAGCAACATAATGATACCGAGAATGCTGACGAATAGAATAGGAAGTACATACCATGCGTTAAAATCATTCATCAGCTTGAACCAATCAAGCGGATGACTCTTGTCTTGCGCACCCCAGACGGGAAGGAAACTCGGGGCAATTCGTCCTAAGAGCAGCTGCAATGGATTCCAACATGCCAAAGTGATAAGTACAGCTACGATGCAATGTAGTAATCGCGATAAGATAAAGTAGATGTAGCTCATATCCGTGGATTGCGTCTTACTGCGGACTTGCAAATGTGCGCTGATACCGCTCCAGGCGAGAATGCCGCTAAGAATGGCCATTTGCATTAAGTTGGAGGTCAAGTCTGCTGTACTTATCCCATAGGCGCCGAGATGCAGCTCCAAAAACCCTTGGACCCAATAGGGAGCGATGTTCATCGGGAACAGGAGCTGTAAGATTTGTGCGATGATGGAGAAAATCATCATGTATCCGCCGACCATCATGAGGGTCTGCACCGCAGAAGTCACCGCATCGCCGAGCAGTCTTCCGAAAGTACGTCCATCGGCCTGATGTGCTTGCTCCATGGCTTCGAGAATCTGCTGCCAACGCCGCTTAGGCGCTTGGCTATTTGGGGATGCTAAGTTGGAAGCGTTCGAATCACCCTCATGTTCTCGCGTCGCAAAGGAGGCTGCGGATAAATCGGATACCTCTGAAGAAGTCCCTGATTTTTCAGCCGGATGTTTGCTTCTTGGCGAAATGCCATAGAGAATAAATCCGGTTAAGAGTGCGGAGGCCCAGTGAAAGATAGCGAGGGCTATACCCGCATGAGGCTGCTGGAGAAATCCTACGCCAATGACGACGATGATGAGGATTGGATTGCTCACATGCGATAGGGCTAGGAGCCGATTAGCCTCATGCTTCTGTAGAACTTGCATCTTGCGCAGCTTGGCTGTCGCTTCTGCGCCTGCAGGAAAGCCAGCTGTCCAACCAAGTGCTAGTGCCCATCCACCGACGCCGGGAATCCCGAAAATTCTTCGCATCACGGGGTCGAGCAGGACTCCAAGCCCATGTGCGAAGCCGTAGGCCATCATAATTTCAGATATAACCAGAAAAGGAAGCAGTGCAGGAAAGATGAGCTTCCACCACACGGAGAGTCCTTGGAGTGATGCTTTGAAAGCTTGATCAGGGTAGAGCACGATGCAGAATACCAGGAGAATTGCCCCAAAACTGAAGAGCAGCGTCATCCAGGGACTTGTACGAATATTTTGACCATACAACATAAGTTCCACCTCTCCACGCATAAACAAGAATAGTACATGTCTACGCGAAGAGACGAGCATTTAGACTAGGAGAAAGCGTTCCAAGGGCTAAGAAGAGTGAAGGGAATGGAAAGGACGATAGTAAATGGATTCGAATCGACGAGCAACGAGAAGCAGTAGTGTAAAGTTTGTCACGTATTTTTTTGCACTGATTGTAGCGGTGTATGTACTGGTCTTCATGCCGACACCTTATGTGATTTATGAACCAGGAAGTGCTGATGAGATTAAACCACTGGTGACGGTGAAGAATGGTGACCCGGAAGAGAAGGGGACGTTCATGCTCACGACCGTTCTCCGCAAAAAAGCGAATGTCGCGTTAATGCTGGCGAGTGTCTTCGATAAGAATGAGCAGCTGTCCAAGGAAAATCTGGGGGGCAGAACGCAGCAAGAATATACAACAGAACAATTATTCAATATGAGCAATTCTCAGACCAATGCAATGGCGGCAGCTTATCTGCATGCCAAAATACCGTTTGATGTCATCATGGATAAATTAGTTATTATCTATAATAATCCGCAGCTTGAGACGAAAAATGACTTCCAGACAGGAGATCAGCTATTAAGCCTTGATGGAAAGAAGTTCAAGCAGTATGATGAGCTCATTACCCTCCTTCAATCTAAAAAAGTTGGCGATGTTCTTAAGGGGAAAGTACTTCGGAACAACAAAGAAACGGATGTAACTGTTGAATTGATTGAATTGAAGGACGCGAAGGGAAATTCTCGTCCTGGGATGGGTGTGAATTTCGGGATCGAACAGAAAGTCGTGCCGCGGGGGAGCGACAAGGAGATTCAATTCAAAGTTGAGAATATTGGCGGTCCATCTGCTGGGCTGATGTTCACCTTGGAGCTTGTGAACCAATTGACAGCCGGTGATTTGAGTAAAGGTTACCGGATAGCGGGGACAGGTACAGTGAGTCCCGATGGTACTGTAGGTCCAATTGGCGGGATTCCGCATAAAATTGTTGCCGCTGATCGTGAACACGCGGATATTTTCTTCGCACCTGCTAAAAATTATGATGAGGCCAAGAAAAAATACGATACGATCAAGACGAATATGAAGCTCGTCAAAGTCGATACGGTCGATGATGCGCTGAATTATTTGAAGGCGTTGCCTGATAAAACGAAATAACGCGTTAGGAAAAATCGAACCACCCACGCTTATCTGGGATAGCGGATGGGTGGTTCGTAATAATCACGGAAGAGCATACGCGCAGCGTTCACTTGGTCTCGGAAAGCCGTGGCATAAATGCTCGTCGCTCGAATATCCAATGCCAAGAAGGAGTGCTCCATCTTCTCCGTATCCGGTACATTTGTAATGATGGGCAGCTTGGCGCTCTTCTTCATTCGTTTGAGTAAGGCTTGCCCTTGCGTTGAGAAGCCGAGGACACGGATGTAGGATAATCCGTCACGCAGTTGGTCCGGCGCAAGCTGGGTCTTGCTATGATTCAAGAGCAAGTGCGTTAGGGTCCGCTGCAGCTTCGCGCGCGTATAGCGTCTAGTCTTGAGTTGATCGAGCAGCGCTTCGACGGTGAGCGATGGCAGGGCGGGCAGCGCTTGAAGGATTCGCTGCTCGAGCCCTTCGGTCACCTCGTGATGCGCTGCGAGTGCTGCAGCGTCCTGCTGCAGCAAGGTGTGGAACAAGGGAGCGGCGAATGCCTCCCATGTGACCGGGCCGCGCCCGGCAAGCCACTCGCGCTGTAGAATATGCAGCGTGCTTGGCGGCACGTAGGGCGCGAGCGGCGCGAGGTCGCCGCCGCCTTCCGCGAGCAGGCGGCGCAGGGCCGTCGCGCTCGCGATATGCGCATCTGTGATGCGCGACTCGTGGTAGCCCGCTGCACGTCGGGCGACCGTCAAGGGCTTGATCGGGCTCTGCAGGCGCAGCAGAGCCATGAGATAGTGCAGCCCTAACGAATTGTTGGGCTGCTTCAAGATCGCGGCGAGCGCCTCCGCATCGCAGTCGTCTGAGATGGCGCCCGTGCCGCCGCCCGCGAGCGCAGCTGCGGCGCTTCTCCCGGCCGCTGCCGCGAAAGCGGCCGGGTAGCTCGCGCCTTGGCGCAGCTCGGCTCGCAGCGCGTCGCCGAGCCCCGCGGGCTCGCGATGCAGCAGCTGCGCGAGCTGCATGAGCAGCGCCAGCTCGCCATGCTCGCTGCCGAAGCACAGGGCGTCGCAGACGCCCGTCGCGTCCAGCAGGCCGACCGCGCCGAAGGCAAACCACTCGGCGGGCTGCACCGCATACGCCGCCGGCAGCTCGATGACGACATCGACGCCCATGGCGAGGGCCATTTCGGCCCGCGCCCATTTGTCGACAATGGCCGGTTCGCCTCGCTGTAAATAATGTCCGCTCATGACGGCGATGACTGCGTCAGCCTCAGCTTTCCATTTGGATTGCTCCAAATGATAGAGATGGCCGTTATGCATCGGATTATATTCTACGATGATGCCGACAGTTTTCACCTGTTTTCATCCTTTCGAATCCGTGATATATTTTCATGAAAAAACCTGATGAGATAGCAGAAATTCACGCTTCTAGCAGGCGATAGATTCTTTTGGACAAGCTTTTATCTAACTATAACATGTTGACAAATCCCTAGTAAAATCGATATAATAATTTTTGTCTGTTTGGAGTGATGTATATGAACTTTAATATTCGTGAGCTCATGTCAAAAGATACGACAATAACCTTTGATCAATCCATCGATATGAACCGTGTCATCGAAGGGCGACCTGATATTACATATATCAGCCCGGTGAAGGTTGAACTTATGGTAAGGCCTGAGATGGGCGGCGTGATTGATGTACGAGGGGAGTTAAACGCAGAGCTGAAGCTTCAGTGTTCACGTTGCCTGACTCCGTTCGCGAAGAGCTACGTCATTCCGTTTCATGAGCGGTTCAAGCTAGCGGAATCTCCTGAGGAAGCGGAAGAGAATGAAGATTTCGAATTTGTCTCTGAGGAGAGGGTCGATCTCGCACCGTATGTGGAAGAAGAAATGTATATGAATCTTCCGTATGCTCCGTTATGTGATGAAGATTGCCAAGGCTTGTGTCCAACCTGTGGGGTTAATCGTAATGAGAATCCCTGCGGTTGTTCGAATGAGAAGATTGATCCGCGGCTCGCTGCGCTCAAAGATTTCTTTAAACAAGATTAACCTAAGAGCGCACATCAGCTATCGGAAGAAACAGCAGTGTAATTTTGGTAAGGAGGTGGGAACACATGGCAGTACCTCAAAGAAGAACGTCCAAAACACGTCGTGACAAACGTCGTACTCACTTTAAATTGGCGGTACCTGGAATGGTAAAATGTGAACAATGCGGAGAGTTGAAACTTGCTCACCACGTTTGCAAAGTTTGCGGAACTTACAAAGCAAGAGAAATCATCAAGCAATAACATAAGTTTCGAGGTAATAGTGCTTCATCTCACGATGAAGTGCTATTTTTTTTGTGCAAAAGCTTTCTTTTTCAGCGTCGATTCACTATACTATAACCTAGTACCTGGTTCTAATAAGAATGGAATCAGTATGAAAGGCGGTAGGTACCTATCGAACGATTACCGAAAAGACAGCGGCAGCAGATGCTAGTGAAGATCATCGAAGAGAATCCGTTCGTGACGGATCAAGAGCTGACCCGCCAGCTGAAAGTTAGCATACAGACGATTCGCTTGGATCGGATGGAACTAGCCATCCCGGAGCTTCGGGAACGCCTCAAGATGATGGCAGAACGCTCCTACGACCAAGTTCGCTCCTTGCCCCTGCATGAAGTCATTGGGGATATTGTCGACCTGCAGCTCGACCGCAGCGGCATCTCGATCTTCGAGATTCGCCCAGAACATGTCTTCTCGCGGACGAAGATTGCACGTGGACATCATATATTCGCGCAAGCGAACTCTCTGGCGGTAGCCGTCATTAACGAAGAGATCGCGTTGACTGCATCCGCAGATATCCGATTTATCCGCTCGGTGCATCTGGAAGAGAAATGTATCGCTAAGGCTTACGTTCGCTCGATTTCCGGTCAGAAGGGCAAAGCTAAGGTTGAAGTGTTCTCCTACGTAGGTGAAGAAATGGTGTTTCAAGGAAACTTTATCATATATCGAACCAAGAATGAGTCGAACATCGAAGGAGGGAACGAGGAATGAAGATCGCCATTGATGCGATGGGTGGGGATCATGCTCCTGCTTCGAATGTAGAAGGCGCAGTGGCGGCAGCTCAGACGTGGAATGATATCGATGTCATACTCGTTGGAGACGCAGCGATTATTGAACCGCTCCTTAAGGAAAGACCAAGTAATCTACATATACATCATTGTACTGAAGTAATTGGACCTGAGGATGAACCTGTAAAGGCGGTTCGCCGCAAGAAGGACTCATCTATGGTTGTCGCTGGACGTCTTGTGAAAGAAGGACAGGCCGATGCCATGATTTCCGCAGGGAACACGGGTGCGCTCATGACGACCGGATTACTGGTTGTTGGGCGTATGGATGGAATCGAACGTCCAGCACTTGCGCCGATGCTGCCAACGATGGATGAAGTCGGCGTGTTAGCGTTGGATTTAGGTGCGAACATGGATGCGAAGCCGGAACATTTGGTACAATATGCGGTGATGGCGAGCATTTATCGGACGAAGGTTCATGGAATGACGAAGCCGCGCGTAGGTCTCTTGAACGTTGGAACGGAAGCCATGAAGGGGAATGAGCTTACCAAGGCGACTTATCCTCTTCTCGAAGAGGCACCGATTCAATTTGTCGGCAATGTCGAGTCTCGCGATGTTTTGGAACGCAATTGTGATGTGCTTGTGTGCGATGGATTTGTAGGGAATATTTTGCTAAAGACGATGGAAGGAACGGCAGGTTCCCTCATGTCTGTACTGAAGAAAGAATTCACGAAGAACCTATGGACGAAGCTCGCGGCAGCGATTATGATGCCAGGACTTAAAGGGCTTAAGAAAACGATGGATTACAAAGAACACGGCGGAGCGCCGCTGCTCGGACTGAACGGATTAGTGATTAAGGCGCACGGATCTTCGGATGCGAATGCGGTGAAGAATGCCGTTCGTCAGGCAAGAATCGCGATTCAGAGTCAATTAATTCAGACGATTTCAATGGAAATCAGCAGGAAGTGAGTGTTGTAGAAATGAATTTACATCCAGTTGGGATTTTGGGAACAGGCAAGTATGTACCGGAACGTATTCTCACGAATGCAGATTTAGAGAAAATGGTAGAAACGAATGACGAATGGATTGTTACGCGCACAGGAATGAAAGAACGCCGTATTGCGGCGGATGATCAAGCAACCTCGGATCTTGCTTACCACGCGGCGCTCGCAGCGATGGAGAAGGCTGGTGTAACAGCAGACGAAATTGATCTCATTATCGTCTCGACGATTACACCGGATACGATGTTCCCGTCAACCGCTTGCATTCTTCAAGATAAGCTCGGTGCGAAGAAGGCAGCAGCTTTTGACTTGTCGGCAGCTTGCTCCGGTTTTATTTATGGTCTAGCGACAGCGAACAATTTCATTGCAACAGGCATGTACAAGAAGGCGCTTGTAATCGGTGCGGAATGTCTATCTCGGATTACAGACTATACAGACCGTAATACATGCATTCTGTTCGGAGACGGGGCAGGTGCAGTTGTACTTGGTGTTGTTCCTGAAGGACGTGGCTTCAAATCGTTCGAACTTGGTGCGGATGGTTCAGGCGGCGAACTGCTTAAGCTTAGCGGCGGCGGGTCGCGCATGCCAGCATCGATGGAATCGATCGAAGGAAAGAGCCATTACATCCACATGGCTGGCAGTGAAGTGTTCAAATTCGCGGTTCGTACGATGGGGAATGCAGCGGAAGAAGCGCTCGCGAAAGCGAAGCTTACCAAAGAGGATATTGATCTCTTGATCCCGCATCAAGCCAATATCCGTATTATTCAAGCATCCGTGAACCGTCTGAACCTGCCGGAAGAGAAATGTATGATCAATCTGCCAAAGTATGCGAATACGTCTGCAGCATCGATTCCTCTTGCCCTTGCGGAGGCAGATGAAGAAGGCCGGATTAAAGAGGGCGATTGCATCGTTCTTGTTGGTTTTGGTGGCGGGTTAACTTGGGGCGCATCTGTTATCGTTTGGTAATCATTCATACTTTTTTTCTTGATTGATCTATGGAAGGAGCATTACTTTGTCTAAAATTGCATTTGTATTTCCTGGTCAAGGCGCACAAGCGGTTGGTATGGGAAAAGACGCATATGATTCCGTTGAAGCAGCACGCAGCGTGTATGATCGCGCAGACGAAGTCCTGGGCTTCCCATTGACGGAGCTTATTTTTGAAGGACCCGATACAGAGCTTAAGAAAACTGTAAATACACAGCCGGCACTGCTCACAACGAGTGTGGCTTATTATGAAGCGTTGAAATCGAAGGGCATTACACCGGATTTCGTAGCTGGGCATAGCTTAGGGGAGTATAGCGCGCTTGTTGTTGCGGGCGTATTATCTTTTGATGATGCTGTAGCCATTGTGCGTGCACGCGGACAATACATGGAAGAAGCTGTGCCGAATGGTCAAGGCGCGATGGCTGCTGTTCTTGGGCTCGAACGTGATGCGTTAGCTGCACTTTGTGTTTCGGTGTCCGCCGACACGGGTGTTGTTGAGCTTGCGAATGTGAACTGCCCAGGGCAGATCGTCGTATCCGGTAGCAAAGAAGGTGTAGATGGTATCGTTGCTCGCGGTAAAGAAGCTGGAGCGAAGCGTGTACTTCCGCTCGAGGTAAGTGGTCCGTTCCATTCCTCGCTGATGAAGCCAGCAGCTGCGAAGCTAGGCGATACTCTCGCAAGCGTTGCGATGAAGGATGCAGGCGTGCCTGTTATTGCGAACGTGACTGCACAGTCTGTGACTCAAGCGGAAGAGATCCGTAAGTTGCTTGTAGAGCAGGTCTATTCTCCTGTGCTATGGGAAGATAGCGTGCGCTATTTAATCGATCAGGGTGTGGACACATTTATTGAGATTGGTTCTGGCTCGGTTCTTGCAGGCCTGATCAAGAAGATCGATAAGGGTGTGCGCATTGTGTCTGTCAACAATCTAGAGGTTCTTGAAGGAGATCTTCTGGCTTAAGTGATGGCATATTCGACTAAGGATGACAAGAGTTGTGAATGATGTATAGGAGGTGTTCGTACGTTGACGAATGCATTAGATGGAAAAGTGGCCGTAGTAACAGGTGCATCCCGTGGGATTGGCCGCGCGATTGCGATGGAATTGGCGCAAGCCGGGGCTGACGTCGTCGTGAACTATGCCGGGAGTCAGGGCGCTGCTGAAGAGGTTGTTGAAGCGATCACGGCGCTTGGCCGCAAAGCGATTGCTGTACAAGCCAACGTCGGTAAGAGCGATGAGGCTGAAGCGTTGGTGAAACAAGCGCTTGAGGTGTTTGGCCATGTCGATATATTGGTGAATAATGCCGGTATTACGCGAGACAATTTAATTATGCGGATGAAAGAAGACGAATTCGACGCGGTCATTGAGACCAACTTGAAAGGCGTATTCAATTGCGTGAAGGCTGTGACACGTCCAATGATGAAGCAGCGTTCCGGCCGCATTATTAACATTTCTTCCGTTGTTGGTGTGCTGGGTAATCCGGGTCAAGCGAACTATGTGGCTGCCAAAGCAGGCGTCATTGGGCTTACTAAAGCTTCTGCACGCGAACTCGCGTCTCGTGGCATTACAGTCAACTGTGTTGCGCCAGGATTCATCGAGACAGATATGACAGACAAGCTGTCCGAAGAACTGCGCACGCAAATGCTGGGGCAGATCCCTCTCACACGTCTTGGACAACCGGAAGAGATCGCGAAGGCGGTTCGCTTCTTAGCGTCCGATGATGCAGCATATATGACAGGCCAGACCCTCCATGTTGACGGCGGCATGTACATGTAGTTAAATGGTACAGCTGGCATTTTGCACCACATGGGAATTTTACTGGTCTATTGTATGGTAATTTAGTTAAGATTCTCGTATAATACCAAATGAGGAGGTGAACCGGATGTCCGAAGTATTGGATCGCGTAAAACGAATCGTTATCGATCGTTTAGGCGTTGACGAGGCAGAAGTGACACTTGAAGCATCTTTTAAAGATGACCTTGGCGCTGATTCTCTCGATGTCGTTGAATTAGTGATGGAATTGGAAGATGAGTTCGATTTGGAAATCTCTGATGAAGATGCAGAGAAAATCACTACTGTTGGTGAAGTTGTGAAGTACATACAATCTCATACCTAAATCGATTGAGTCCCGTTGGTTCAACGGGACTTCTCCACATTATTCATTCTACACGCATAACAAAAGGTTCCACAGAATTATTGTCATTATGATAAATGCAAATGTTGCAGTCTATATATAGAGGTGATTGTGTTTGAAGCAAAGAGTTGTTATTACAGGAATGAGTGTTGTTACATCCTTAGGTTCGGATTTGAATACATTCTGGAATAACCTGATGGAAGGGAAATCCGGCGTATCCAACATCGAGGCTTTTGATGTAAGTGAATACCCGACACGAATTGCAGCATCCATTAAAGACTTCAATCCGGATGAGTACATGGATAAGAAAGAAGCTCGCCGCATGGATCGCTTCGTACAATTCGCTGTTGCAGCCAGCTTGAAAGCTGTTGCCGATGCGAAATTAAATATCCAAGAAGATACAGACCCAGAGCGTGTAGGCGTGATGGTCGGTTCCGGAATCGGTGGCCTAGGAACTTGGGAAGATGAGCACAATAAGCTGCTTGAGAAAGGACCTAAACGGGTTAGCCCCTTCTTCATTCCGATGATGATCGCGAATATGGGGTCAGGACAAGTCTCCATGATTCTTGGCGCAAAAGGTCCGAATAGCACGACAGTAACGGCTTGTGCGACAGGGACACATTCAATCGGTGATTCATTCCGTACCATTCAACGTGGTGACGCTGATGTGATGGTCTGTGGTGGTGCAGAAGCGACGATTCGTCCAACAGGTATGGCGGGGTTCTGCGCAATGCGTGCAATGTCCACGCGTAATGAAGAGCCAGAGAAAGCAAGCCGTCCATTCGATACAGATCGTGACGGATTCGTTATGGGAGAAGGCGCAGGTGTTCTTGTTCTTGAATCTCTCGAGCACGCACAGAAGCGCGGCGCACATATCTATGCGGAAGTAATCGGCTATGGTATGAGCGGTGATGCGCATCACATGACAGAGCCGGATCCGACGGGTGCTGCTCGTTGTATGACCAAAGCGATCCAAGATGCTGGCATTGCGCCAGAAGTCGTTGATTATATTAATGCGCATGGCACATCGACTCCGGTCGGTGATAAATCAGAGACGACAGCAATTAAGCTCGCTCTAGGCGATCATGCTTATAAAGTTGCCGTAAGTTCAACCAAGTCAATGACAGGTCACTTGCTCGGCGCTGCAGGCGGCGTTGAAGCGGTAATCTGCGGTCTATCTTTAGAACATGGCGTTATTGCACCAACCATCAATTTGGACAATCAAGATCCTGAGTGTGATCTCGATTATGTACCGAATGTACCGCGTAAAGCGGATTTACATGTGGTGATGTCGAATTCCTTCGGCTTTGGCGGTCATAACGCGACCATTGTGCTGAAGAAATACGAAGCGTAAGGAGCCATCCTTTTGAGTGCGGACTTAAGGCATTTACAACAAAGTTTAAATATCCATTTCAAAAATCGGCAGCTGCTGAAGCAGGCGTTTACACATGCATCATATGTCAATGAACATCGCTTCGGTCAGCATCAGGATAATGAGCGCCTCGAGTTTCTCGGGGATGCCGTGTTGGAATTAACCGTATCGGAGTTTTTATTTGAGGCCCATCCGAACAGACCCGAAGGGGAGCTTACGAAGCTGCGTGCAGCGATCGTATGTGAGCCTTCACTCGTGAAATTTGCGGAAGCCTTGCAGTTCGGGCAATATGTTCTGCTAGGCAAAGGGGAAGAGCTAACAGGTGGACGGATGCGTCCAGCACTGCTCGCAGATGTATTCGAGTCATTTATTGGCGCGTTATATCTCGATCAAGGTCTGGAAGTCGTACGATCCTTTCTGACGAAATATGTGTTCTCCCAAGTGTCGCAAGAGGGCAAGATGCAGATTAATGATTTTAAGACGCGTCTTCAAGAGTTTACGCAGCAGCACAATATGGGGCTGCTCGAGTATCGGATCGTCGAAGAACGAGGCCCGGCGCATGAACGAGAGTTTGTCTCGGAAGTGCATATGGGGGAAGAATGTTTGGGCCGCGGAACAGGGCGTTCGAAGAAAGAAGCAGAGCAGCAGGCTGCTGCTCAGGCGCTCGAACGCATTGTTATTCCGAAGTCGTAGGAGTCATAGGTAGGAGCAAGAGCAAAAGAGCAGCGAGGCGTAAGCCTTTTACGGGTCCACGTTCGCTCCTTTTGCTCTTCTTTGTGAATAAACAAGTGTACAACCTTTTCAAATGAGGTGAATGATGAACGATGTTCTTGAAACGGATTGAACTGCAAGGGTTTAAATCTTTCGCAGACAAAACTGAACTCGAGTTCGTCCAAGGGATTACAGCGGTCGTCGGGCCTAATGGGAGCGGTAAGAGTAACATTTCAGACGGGATCCGGTGGGTACTGGGCGAACAGAGTGCGAAGAGCCTCCGCGGTGGGAAGATGGAAGACATTATTTTCGCAGGCAGTGATGCACGGAAGGCCGTGAACTACGGGGAAGTATCTTTGACGCTCGACAATACAGATCAAGCGCTGCCGCTCGATTTCAATGAGGTGACGGTTACCCGTCGCGTTCATCGCAGCGGCGAGAGCGAATATTTGATCAACAAGCAAGCATGTAGATTGAAAGATATTACGGAGTTGTTCATGGATACAGGGATCGGGAAGGAAGCATACTCGATTATTGGACAAGGACGTATTGAGGAGATATTAAGTACGCGGTCAGAGGATCGCCGCGGGATTTTTGAGGAAGCGTCAGGAATTGTGAAGTATAAATCGCGCAAACGTGAAGCCCAGCGCAAACTTGATGAGACTGAGCAGAACTTGCTGCGTATTCATGACTTAGTGAGTGAGCTTGAGGATCAGATTGAACCTTTACGGGAACAATCGACGAAGGCGATTCAATACAAAGAATTTCGAAGTCAATTGAAGTCCAAAGAAATTTCGATGTATGTCTATCAAATTGAACAGATTCATCAATCTTGGCAGGAAGCGAATGCGAAGATGACGAAGCTGCAGCAGGAACAGCTAGAGCTCTCGACGGTCGTGAGTCAGCATGATGCAGGACTTGAGAAGCACCGAGTTGAAATGCGCAAGCTAGAGGAAGAACTCGAAGGTCTTCAACAAGCGCTGCTCTCATATAGTGAAGAGTTCGAGAAATGCGAAGGCTATGGCGAGGTCTTGAAAGAGCGTCACAAAAACTTGAAACACAATGAAGGGCAGCTGACCCAGTCACTGGAAATGCATGAGCGTCGGATGCATGAGAAGGAGATTGAGGAGAATACCTGTAAAGTGAAGCTCGATGAAATCGAAGCACAGCAGGCAGAGCTAAAAGCAAGACTCACGGAGGAAGAATCGCGCCTCATTGGCGTTACGGGCGGGGCGAGCATTGATACCGAGGAGAGCTTAAAAGGTCAACTCCTTGATGTGATGAATCAGATGGCCCAGCTGCGGAACGAAATTCGCTACATCGATCAGCAGAGTGAGACACTTGGACGTCGTATGGAACGTATGGGTGATGAGGAAGTGAAGCTGAAAGAGCAGAAGACACAGTACGATGAGTCTATGCGCGCCATTGAACAGAAGCTAGTGGAGACGGCAGAGCTTGTTGAATCGCTACGTAATCAATTTATAGCAGAGAGCGATCGTCTGCGTGAGGTACAGCATTTATTAGATGAGGCACAGTCGACGGCTCGCAGATGGGAGCAGAAGCTGGATGCTCTTGTATCGCGCCGTGACACGATGAAGGAGCTTCAGGACGATTATGACGGGTTCATGATCGGGGTAAGAGAAGTGCTGAAGGCTTCCCGAAATGGATCTTTGCATGGGGTTCATGGCGCTATTGCAGAGCTGATCACCGTCCCTGAGAAGGTGGAGACTGCCATGGAGACCGCACTTGGGGCATCGATGCAGCACATCGTCATGGAGAATGAAGCGTTGGCTCGGGAAGCAATTAGCTTTTTGAAACGCCGTCAATTGGGACGGGCTACGTTCTTGCCGCTCAATGTCATTCGACCGCGCACATTATCGGACAGTGATCGCAAGCTGCTGAGTAGTGCCGAGGGCTTCGTCGGCATCGGGGTCGATCTGGTACAGTTCGACCGCAAATATAGCGATATGATCGGGAGTCTTCTTGGGAACGTCGTGATCTCAGAGACCCTCGAACAGGCGAATAAGATTGCGGCGAAATGCCAATATCGATTCCGCGTCGTTACCCTAGAAGGGGATGTTGTGAATGCCGGCGGTTCCATGACCGGGGGTAGTGTGCACAAGAAGAACACAAGCCTCTTGAGTCGAAATCGTCAGATTGAACAATTAGAAGCAGATATTAAGCAGACCGAAGCACAGCTTACGAAGTTGCAGGCGGGCGTCAAGGATATGAAACAAGAGAGCAATGCTTTGCAGCAGAGCCTGGAGAAGCTGCGTGAACAGCGCGACAGCAAGAGAATGGAAGAGCAGCGTCTTCAAGCCGAGCAGAAGCAGCTTGAGCATGAATCACGTCATGTGAATGAGCAGCTTTCGCTGATTACGCAAGAAGGCGACGGCTATGCGAAGGAATCGAATGAATTCGTGAGCGGGCGCGAGGTTGCTGTTCGTAAGCTTGAAGATTATCAAGTCGATGAAGCGCGCATCCAACAGGAGATTCAAGCAGCAGAGTCGATGCGGAAGATGAACGAATCGGCGAAGGAAGAATTACAATCCCAGCTAACAGATCTAAAGGTTCAAGCCGGGAAGTGGGATCAGGAGAAATTCTCCTTGCAAGAACAGCTAAGACGTGTTCGTGAAGAGAAAGCGGCGTATGTCCGTGATCTGGCAGGGGCGAAGCAATCTCTCGAGCAGATCCAGAAGGATTATGAAGTCTATGATCGTGAACGCGTGAAGCAAATTGAAGATTTGAACCACTACAAGATCCAGAAGGAAAAGACTGGTGAGCAGATTGACTTCAAACGTGCAGATCGCGCAGAATGGGTCCGGAAACTAGAGCTTGAAGAGAGTGAGACCAAGGAGCAGCGTACAGCCCTTCGTAACGTAGAAGAGCAACTGCGTCATACGGAGATTCAAGTAAATCGTTTGGATGTGGAGCTCGATAACATTCTTAAGAAGTTGAGTGAGGAATATGAGCTTAGCTTTGAGCTGGCGAAGCATCGGTATCCTGTACCAGAGGACGTGCTTGGAACACAGCAAGAGGTTCGCGATTTGAAACGTCAGATTTCGGCGCTGGGAGATGTTAATCTCGGTGCGATCGAGGAATTCGAGCGTGTGAATGAGCGGTTTACGTTCTTGAATGAGCAGAAGGATGACTTGATCGAAGCGAAGACGACGCTCTACGAGGTCATCCGGGAGATGGATGATGAAATGGGCAGACGGTTCCGAGCAACCTTCGATGCGATTCGCAAGGAATTCGTTATCGTGTTCTCGAAGTTATTCGGCGGCGGTCGTGCAGATCTTGTCTTGATCGATCCAGACCGCATCTT
>Ga0209025_1003221_pt1 | contig 15801 bp, 9 predicted proteins | sample AraplaMF_Col_mLB_FD_184256 | JGI IMG/M metagenome (GOLD analysis project Ga0209025, IMG submission 184256) | Arabidopsis root microbial communities from the University of North Carolina, USA - plate scrape MF_Col_mLB (SPAdes) (version 2) | ecosystem: Host-associated > Plants > Roots > Endosphere ... | reverse complement strand
GATGTCTATGCAGGCATTGCAGCCCACGGTGTCGTTGCGGCTGTGGGCGCAAAGTTTTTGTTTGTAGGCAAAAAACTTGGGCTTTTCAAATTCACCCACCATGTCGCGCAGCTTGACCACGGTGGCCAGCAGGCCGGGCGAGGCCAGCCCGGCAGAAGCGTCCTGCACGAAATAGCCTTGCGGCGGTGCATGCAGCGTGAACAGCGGCCTGGCGCCCAGGTCCAGCACCAGGTCAAAGGCCTCGGTGAGACTTTGCGGCGCACGGTTGAAATCGATCGCACCGGCCACCTTGCAGACGGCTGTGCAGTCGCGGTGCGATGTGCATTTCGCGCTGTCCACCTGATAGCTCAGGTCGATGGCGCCCTCAGGGCAGGCGGCCACGCAGGCATTGCAGCGTGTGCACAGGTCCAGGTCTATGGCGTTGGTCTTGTCCCAGCGCGCCTCGAAAGCCCCCAGCCAGCCGGTGAGCGCGAGGCGCTCACCGCTGATCACCGGGTATTTGCGCTCCTGTGCGGGAAGACTAGCTGGAAGGCCTGCCTGGGCCGAAGCGGAAACGCCCTGCGCGAAGATCGTCACCTCCAGCGTGTCGGCGACAAGGGCCGCCACCTGCTCGGCCTGGTCCAGCGGGCCGACGATCAGCAAACGGCCGGCACTCTTGTAAGTCACGGTGGCCACGGGCTCGGCATCGGGCAACTGGGCCGCGGCCAGCAGCGCCGCGATCTTGGGTCCGGCGCTGGAAGCATCCTTGCTCCAGCCGCCGGTCTCGCGGATATTGACGAACTTGACGACGGAGGTGGCGCCCTGCGTCTGCGAACCGACCTCGGCGAACAGGCGTTTTTCCTGGGTGCAGGCGACCACCACGTCGTCGCCCGACTGCACGGCCTTCTGGAAGGCGCCCGCTTCGCGCCGGCACAGCGCCGAATGCAGCGTCAGGCTCTCATTGAGTGCCGCGCCCAGCACCTGGGGCTGGAGCGGCATGGTCTGGTTGCAGTCGCAAATCAGTGTGGGCATGGTCTGGTTGGCTACCGGCCACGGGAGGCGCGGGTTGGCTGGTCTCTGGCGGGCCGGCGAGCTCGGAGGGAGCTATGTCCGGCGGTTCATAAGCGGACTGTGCCACGGTTTCATCCGTGGGGTTATTGGCGCTTTCCCGTGAAGCTGCTGCAGCGGCTTTCTTCGTCTTTTCATCCTCGTCTTCCTCATCGCCAAACAGCTTCAGAAACTTCGCGCTGGCCATCTGCCGCAGCATGGACTCGGGGATGGGATCGGATTTGGAGTAGTCGTCGATGTAAGTGTCCAGCCCGTCCATCACATTGAAGTGCGGGTCGGCAAACAGCTTTTTCATGGCCGCGTTGCGCACCTCTGGGCTCACATTGCCGGCCATAAAGGGCTTGAAGTCGGAGTCCTTGGTCAGCAGCCTGGCGTCCTGCAGCGTCAGCACTTTGGGCGGCGCGGCATCGGCCGGCGCCGCTTCGGCGGCCGGCTGCACCTGGGCAGGCGAAGGAGCCGGGGCAGGCTCAGCCGGGGCAGGCGCGGCCGCCGGTTCATCCAGGGTCTTGCCCTGGCGCGCCTCTTCCTTGCGGCGCGCCCAGCGGCCCAGGAAGCCTGCGGGCTCACCCGCCATGGCTGCCTCCGCCTGAATTTTTGCCGGTGCTCACGCTGGCGGGGTTGCCAAAACGGTCGGCCAGCGACTTGAAGCTTTGCGGGCGCTGCCGGCGCTTGGGCTCCAGCACATGGTGCTTCTCCACAAACTCGCGCAGCCATGCCACAACCTCTGGCGGCGCGGGCACCTGCTCCACGGTTTCCTGCGCGTCCAGCCAGCGGCCGGCATCGTGGTAGCTCAGGGTGACGATCTGCGGCACGGCGACGGGCTCATCGGCCAGCAGCGCTTGTTCTTCCATGCGCCACACCACCCAGAAGCAGGGCTGCTCAATGCTGGCATTGAGGTAATAGCCTTCGGCATCGTCGGTAAACAGTTCGACCGCAAAGCCCGGGTGCAGCCATCGCTCTTCGCGCTCATCCTTCAGCAGCAGCCGAGGCGCGGCGCCAAAGCCCTCTTCATGGGGAACGACATCGGCCAGCACCCAGCGCCAGGGCTGCCAGCGGTTGTCGATTCGCTCGCGGCGCATGACCACGGCCACCGAAGTGCAGTGCCGGGTTACGGCGTCTGTGTCGGGGGAGCGCAGCTGGAAATCAGGCATGCCCGCAGTGTACGGCGGGCTCTTGCCTGTCGTGCAAAGACCCTACCGGGCTGCTATGCCTTCGCCATACCCCTGGATGGGCGAGGCCTGCCCGCCGCGGCGTATCGCCACCGCGCAGTACTTGAACTCGGGGATCTTGCCGAAGGGGTCCAGCGCGGCGTTGGTCATCAAATTCGCAGCCGCCTCGTAATAGGCGAAGGGAATGAAGACCGCGCCGTGGGGCGTGCCGTCGTCGCGCCGCACGTGGATGGCGACCTCGCCGCGGCGCGACTGCACGGTGATCACGTCACCGGCCTCCAGCCCCAGTCTCGCCAGGTCGTCGCCGCACAGCGAAGCCGTCGCCATGGGCTCGATCGCATCGAGCACCGTGGCGCGCCGCGTCATGCTGCCGGTGTGCCAGTGCTCGAGCTGCCGCCCGGTGATCAGCACAAAGGGGAAGTCCGCGTCGGGCCGCTCGTTGGCCGGGATGATGTCGGCGGGCACCAGGTGGACACGCCCGTCGTGAGTAGCGAAGCGGTCTATGAAGACGGTGGGCGCGCCGGGGTCGTCTTCGCTCAGGCAGGGATAGGTCACGCTGGACTCGCGCTGCAGGCGCTCCCAGCTGATGCCCGAAATCGCCGCGTGCATGGCCTGGCGCATTTCCTCATAGACGGCCGCCACGCCCGAATGCTCGCCGGCATAGTTCCAGTTGAGCCCCATGCGCTGCGCGATCTGCTGGATGATCCACAGGTCGGGTTTGGCTTCGCCGGGCGGCGTGATCGCCTGCTTGCCCAGTTGCACCATGCGGTCGGTGTTGCTGACGGTACCGGTTTTTTCGGGCCAGGCGGTGGCAGGCAGGACCACGTCGGCCAGCCAGGCGGTTTCGGTCATGAAGATGTCCTGCACCACCAGGTGTTCCAGGCTGGCCAGCGCATGGCGCGCGTGGTTGAGGTCGGGGTCGCTCATGGCCGGGTTCTCGCCCATGATGTACATGCCGCGTATCTTGTGCGGGTCGCTGTCGGGCGCGAGCGCCTTGTGCATGATCTCGACCACGGTGTAGCCGGGCTTTTCGTCCAGCGGGGTGTCCCAGAATTTCTCGAACCAGGCGTGCGCGCCGGCGTTGTCCACGCGCTGGTAGTTGGGGAACATCATGGGGATCAGGCCCGCGTCGCTGGCGCCCTGCACATTGTTCTGGCCGCGTAGCGGGTGCAGGCCCGAGCCGGGCTTGCCGATCTGCCCGGTCACCGTGACCAGCGCGATCAGGCAGCGCGCGTTGTCGGTGCCGTGCACGTGCTGGCTGATGCCCATGCCCCAGAGGATCATCGCGCCCTTGGCCTTGGCGAATTCGCGCGCCACTTCACGCAGGGTTTGCGCGGGGATGCCGCAGATCGGCTCCATGGCCTCGGGGCTATAGCCCTTGACGTTTTCCTTCAGGGCCTCGTAGTTGCTGGCGCGGCGGGCGATGAAGTCCTGGTCGGCCAGGCCCTCTTCGATCACGGTATGGATCAGCGCATTGAGCATGGCCACGTCGGTGTCGGCCTTGAACTGCAGCGTGCGCCAGGCGTGCTTGCCGATGTCTGTGATGCGCGGGTCGGCCAGCACGATCTTGGCGCCGTTCTTGGCCGCGTTCTTCATCCAGGTGGCGGCCACCGGGTGGTTGGCGGTGGGGTTGGAGCCAATCACGAAGATCAGGTCCGAGTGCTCCACGTCATTGACCTGGTTGCTCACCGCACCCGAGCCCACGCCTTCAAGCAGGGCCGCGACGCTGGACGCATGGCACAGGCGTGTGCAGTGGTCCACATTGTTGGAGCCGAAGCCGGTGCGCACCAGCTTCTGGAACAAATAGGCTTCTTCGTTGCTGCCCTTGGCCGAGCCGAAGCCGGCCAGGGCTTTTTTGCCATGCGTGTCGCGCAGGGCTTTAAGGCTGCCGGCGGAGAGCGCCAGCGCCTCTTCCCAGCTTGCTTCACGGAAGACCTCGGACCAGTCGGCGCTGTCGCGGTTGAGGTTCTGCAAGGCCTCGGGGTCCTTGCCCACGCCGGCCTTGCGGATCAGCGGCACCGTGAGGCGCTGCGGGCTGTGCGCGTAGTCGAAACCGAAGCGGCCCTTGACGCACAAGCGCGAATGGTTGGCCGGGCCGTCGCGCCCGTCCACGCTGACGATTTTGTTGTCCCTGACGTTGTAAGTCAGCAGGCAACCCACGCCGCAGAAGGGGCAGACCGAGTCGACCTTTTTATCGACCACCTGCGAGCCGACCTGCGATTTGGGCATGAGCGCGCCCGTGGGACAGGCCTGCACACATTCACCGCAGGCCACGCAGGTGCTGTCGCCCATGGGGTCGTTCAGGTCGAACACGATCTCGCTGTGCGAGCCGCGCATGGCGTAGCCGATCACATCGTTGACCTGCTCTTCGCGGCAGGCGCGCACGCAGCGGTTGCACTGGATGCAGGCATCGAGGTTGACCGCCATGGCGGGGTGGGAGACGTCGGCTTGGGGTTGTTCGCGGCGCAGGGTTTTGAGTTCGGGGCGCACCCGCACTTCCATGCGGGCGGCCCATTCGCTGAGCTCTCCGTGCTGCAGCGACTCGTCTTTTTCATCCCACTTGTAGCCCGCATCCGGCATGTCCGACAGCAGCATCTCCAGCACCATCTTCTGGCTCTTGAGTGCGCGCTCGCTCTTGGCCTGCACCTCCATGCCGGCGGTGGCGCTGCGGCAGCAGCTGGGGGCCAGCGTGCGCTCGCCCTTGATCTCGACCACGCAGGCGCGGCAGTTGCCGTCGGGCCGCAGGCCGTCCTTGTAGCAAAGGTGGGGGATGTCCACGCCGTGGCGCTCGGCGGCCTTGAAGATGGTTTCGCCTTCGTAGGCGTGGATGGCGCGGCCGTCGAGTTTGAACTCGATGGTTTGCGGCAGCACTTCAGCGAGTTTGGCGGGAGCGTTCATGCCGTAGCTCCAATCTCATGCGGGAAATATTTCTGGATGCTGCGCACCGGGTTGGGCGCGGCCTGGCCCAGGCCGCAGATGGAGGCGTCGGTCATCACGATGTTGAGGTCTTCCAGCGTGGCGCTGTCCCAGTGTTCGGCCTCCATGAGCCGCGCGGCCTTGGCCGTGCCGACGCGGCAGGGCGTGCACTGGCCGCAGCTTTCATGCTCGAAAAATTTCATCATGTTGAGGGCGGCGTCGCGCGCGCGATCCTGGTGGCCCAGCACCATGACGGCGGCCGAGCCTATGAAGCAGCCATAGGGCTGCAGGGTGTCGAAGTCCAGCGGAATGTCGCCCAGCGAGGCCGGCAGGATGCCGCCCGAGGCGCCACCCGGCAGGTAAGCGTAGAAGTCGTGGCCCTCGGCCATGCCGCCGCAGTATTCGTTGATCAACTCGCGCACGCTGATGCCGGCCGGCGCGAGCTTCACGCCGGGGCGCTTCACCCGCCCGCTCACGCTGAAGCTGCGCAGGCCCTTGCGGCCGTTGCGGCCGAAGCCGCTGAACCACTGCGGGCCTTTTTCAACGATGTCGCGCACCCAGTACAGGGTCTCGAAATTGTGCTCCAGCGTGGGCCGGCCGAAGAGGCCCACCTGTGCGATGTAGGGCGGACGCATGCGCGGCTCGCCGCGCTTGCCTTCTATGCTTTCGATCATGGCGGACTCTTCGCCGCAGATATAGGCGCCCGCGCCGCGCCGCAATTCGATCAGCGGCAACTCACACGGCGGGTCGGCGCGCAGCTTGTCGAGTTCAGCCTGCAGGATGGCGCGGCAGTCGTGGTATTCGTCGCGCAGGTAGATGTAGCAGGCTTCCACGCCGACCACCTGGGCGGCGACCAGCAGGCCCTCGAGGAAGCGGTGCGGGTCGCGCTCAAGATAAGTGCGGTCCTTGAAGGTGCCGGGCTCGCCTTCATCGATGTTGACGGCCATCAGGCGCGGCGCCGGCTGCTCGCGCACAATGCGCCATTTGCGACCCGCCGGGAAGCCCGCGCCGCCCAGGCCACGCAGGCCGGAATCTTCCATGGCCTTGATGATGCGTTCGGCGTCTTCCTCGCCGTTGACCACCGCGGCGGCCAGCGCGTAGCCGCCATGCGCGCGGTACAGGGCATAACCGGTGTAGCCGGGCGTGCCGCCTGGCTCTGTACCTGCACCGGCGCCGGTCACGCTTTGCTCAGCGAAATCGGAAGCCACAAAGGGCGCGGCGGCCTGCGCCTTGTTTGCGGTGGCTGGGGCCTTGCCCACCGCAGAGACCACCGCCTCTGGCGTGGCAAAAGGCACAGCCTGCTGGTGCACCGCGACGGCGGGTGCCTGCTCGCAGCGGCCTATGCAGGGCGCCGCGACCACGCGCGCATCCTGGTTGCCCAGCAGCGCCGGCAAACGCGCCAGCAAGTCCTGCGCGCCGGCCAGTTCGCAGGCCAGGCCGTCGCAGACCCGCACCGTGAGGCCCGGGGCGGCATCGCCGCCGCGCACCACCTCGAAGTGGTGATAGAAGGTGGCGACCTCATAGACCTCGGCCATGGGGATGTTCATCTCTTTGGCCAGGGCCACCAGGTGCCTGTCGTGCAAGCAGCGGTAGGCGTCATTGAGCGCATGCAGGTGCTCGATCAGCAGGTCGCGCCTGTAGCCCGCCGCCGGCCGTGGGCCTATCAGTACGCGTACCTCGTCCAGCGATACATCGTCCGCCTGGCGGCCCTTGAGCTTGCTTTTGCGGCGTATGCGCTCGCGCATTTCGTCGACCGTGGCGACGGCGACGGCTTTGACTTCGGTCTTGCTACCTGGATGGTTCATTGTTGGCTGGGCCGGCGTCCCCGCGCGAACGCGGGAACGGCTTGGCTTGAAACGGAATATCTGTCAATCAATACACAAAGGGTCACGCAAAGAACTTGGCCACGCTTTGCAGCGTGCGGTAAATGCCCCAGGCCAGCGGAATACCCACCGCGAGCCAGGCCAGCACCACCACCGCGGGACTCACGGTTCCACCGTTGCCGCCATTGGTGCGATGCAGCTCGGAGGCCGCGGCTTTTTCGTGGGCCAGGCGTTTTTCTTCCGCCAGTTCGCTGTCAGTCATGAACCACTTGGGGTTCAGCGGGCGCACCAGCAGGTTGCAGATGAGGCCTACCACCAGCATGCCCACCAGGATGTACATGGTCTGGTTATAGACCTGTTCGCGCGGGATGCCCAGCCCCAGCTGGTATTCGCGCATGTAGTTCACCACCACCGGGCCCAGGATGCCGGCCGTGGCCCAGGCCGTCAGCAGCCGGCCGTGGATGGCGCCCACCATCTGGGTGCCGAAGATGTCGGCGAGGTAGGCCGGCACGGTGGCAAAGCCGCCGCCATACATGCTCAGGATGACGCAGACGGCGCCCACAAAGAGCACAATGCTGCCGGCCGCCGCGCTGCCGGGAATGCTGGCGTACAGAATGCCGCCGAGTACGAAGAAGACCACATAGGTCAGCTTGCGGCCCAGCTTGTCGGAGAGACTCGCCCAGAAGAAACGGCCGCCGATGTTGAACAGGCTCAGCAGCGCGGTAAAGCCCGCGGCGACGCCGGCGATGGCGGCCAGCTGGGCCTTGTCAAGCTCGCCGAATTTCTGGTTCAGGCCGATCAGGTGGCCGCCGAAGACTTCCTGCAGCATGGGTGATGCCATGCCGATCACGCCGATGCCGGCGCTCACATTCATGCACAGCACCATCCAGATCAGCCAGAACTGGGGAATGCCCCAGACCTTTTTCACGTGCACGTGGCGCTGCGTGATCATGGTGTTGGTGGTGGCGGGCGGCGGCGTCCAGCCTTCGGGCTTCCAGCCGGTTTCAGGCACACGGTAGCCGAAGGCGCCGGCCATCATGAAGACGAAGTACACGACGGCCATGACGACAAAGGTCTGCATCACGCCCACGCTGGTGGGCGACGCGAAATACTTCATCAGGTCGGCGGCAAGGGGCGAGCCGATCATCGCACCGCCGCCAAAGCCCATGATGGCCATGCCGGTGGCCATGCCGCGGCGGTCCGGGAACCACTTGATCAGCGTGGAAACCGGCGAGATATAGCCCAGGCCCAGGCCAATGCCGCCTATCACGCCCGAGCCCAGGATCATGAGCCAGAACTGGTGCAGGTAAATGCCCAGCGCCGAGATCAGCATGCCGCCGCACCAGCAGACGGCCGACACCACGCCGGCCTTACGCGGGCCGGCGCGTTCCAGCCAGCCGCCCCAGGTGGCCGCGGAAATGCCCAGCAGCACGAAGAACAGGGTGTACATCCAGCCCAGCGTGGAAATCTTCCAGTCGCAGCTGGTGGTGAACAGTTCGGCGAAGAATCCGACCTCAGGGCCACACTTGATGGACTCTTTGATGCCCAGCGCTTTGGACAACGGCAACCAGAACACCGAAAAGCCGTAGGCCATGCCGATGCACAGGTGAATGGCCAGTGCGGCGGGAGGCACCAGCCAGCGGTTGAAGCCGGGGCCGGCAATGATGCGCTCTTTATCGAGGAAACCTGACATGTCTTTTCTCTCCGTGTTATTGATGGATCTTCCGCCCTGGTCTGGTGGGCGAAGTGTCGGGGGCGCACGATAACACGGTCAAATTGAATCGAGACATGCCTCCATTCAAAAACTAAATCAAAAAATGAAGCCCCCTCGGTCACTCACTTCGTGTAGCTCCCGAGGCCTTGCAGGCTGCGGCTCGCGAGACGCTTCGCCTCTGTCGCCCGTCCAAGCCTGCGCAGGCAGGCTTGGAGCCGCGGGCTCCAGCCCCTCGGGGGCCGCTGCGCCTGCGGCCCGGCCCTTCGACAGACTCAGGACAGGCCAAGGCCGGTTTCGCGGCCCCTGCTGGTTTGGGAGAGTCCGCTAGAGAGGATTAGTGGTGGGTTTAGGCGCTCAACAGACCGCTGTGGGCTGCTGCGTGGCGTAGCCAGCCTGCGTCTTCGGCCAGGGCCAGGGCCGCTTCCAGCGTGCGGGAGGGGTCACCGCCCTGGGCCATGAAGCCTATGGTGGTGCGCACTTCGGGGCTGACGAGGGGCAGGGCTTCGAGTTCGCGGTAGCCGCGCACTGCGCCTACCAGTGCGCCTGGCATCACCGTGCAGACCTGGCCTTCCACCACGGACAACGCCAGCGTGAGGATGGAATTGGTCTGGATGACGGGTTCGCAGGCTTCGCCGGCCTCCTGGAAGGCCTTGTCGACGATGGTGCGGTTGTGCATGTCGCGCGTCAGCAGGCACAGCGGGTGCCTGGCGGCTTCGGCCCAGGTGATCTTGGGACCTATCTGCATGAGGTCCTGGCTAGGCTGGTCAGCGTGCCGCACGAAGAAGTAATGTTCGGTGTACTGCTTGATCTGGCGCAGGCTGGGCCCGTTGGCGCGCAGCCTGTCGGTGTAGCCCAGGCCCATGTCCAGCGCCAGGCTTTCCAGGCCGGCCTCCAGCTCATTGGAGCTCATGGAGCGCACCGTCGGCGAGATGCCCGGGTAGCGTGCCTGCAACAGCGCGCAAAAGCGCGCGGCAACGGGCATGGCGGTGGGCACCGCCCCTATGCTGAGGCTGCCCTGCGGCTTGCCGATGCCGCTGTCGAGCTCCTGCTGCAGCAGCTCGCGCTCATGCAGCATGCGCTGGGCGCTGAGCAGCACGCGCTCGCCTTCGGGCGTGAAGCCTTCAAAGTTGCGGCCGCGCCGCACGATGACGGTGCCGAACTCCCGCTCCAGCGCGCGCAGCGCGTTGGACAGCGCCGGCTGCGTGATGTGGCAGGCCTGCGCCGCGCGGCCGAAATGCTTGTGCTCGTCGAGCGCCGCCAGGTAACGCAGGGATGCCAGCAGATTCATGGGACACTAGGGAGGCCCGTTGCCTCAGGTGTTCTTGCTGATGGTGATGGTCGGGAACTTCGCCGAGAAGTCCTTGGACTTGGCCGCCACGGTGACGGCCATCTTGCGCGCCACGGCCTTGTAGATGCCGGCGACCTCGCCGTCGGGGTCGGCCACCACGGTGGGCCGGCCGTTGTCGGCCTGCAGGCGGATCTGTATGTCCAGCGGCAGCGCGCCCAGGTAGTCCATCTTGTAGTCGGCCGCCATCTTCTTGCCGCCGCCCTCGCCGAAGATGTGTTCGGCATGGCCGCAGTTGCTGCAGATGTGCACTGCCATGTTCTCGACGATGCCCAGGATGGGCACGCCGACTTTCTCGAACATCTTGATGCCCTTCTTGGCATCGAGCAGCGCGATGTCCTGCGGCGTGGTGACGATGACGGCGCCCGTCATGGGCACGCGCTGCGAAAGCGTGAGCTGGATGTCGCCGGTGCCGGGCGGCATGTCGACGATGAGGTAATCCAGGTCTTTCCAGTTGGTCTGGCGCAGCAGTTGCTCCAGCGCCTGGGTGGCCATGGGGCCGCGCCAGATCATGGCTTCGTCCTGCGCGACCAGGAAACCGATGGACATCACCTGGATGCCGTAGTTCTCCATCGGCTCCATGTTCTTGCCGTCCACACTCTCGGGCCGGCCTTCGATGCCCATCATCATGGGCTGGCTGGGGCCGTAGATGTCGGCATCGAGCAGGCCCACGCTGGCGCCTTCGGCGGCCAGGGCCAGGGCCAGGTTGACGGCGGTGGTGCTTTTGCCGACACCGCCCTTGCCCGAGGCCACGGCGATGATGTTCTTGACATTGGGCAGCAGCTGCACGCCGCGCTGCACGGCATGGCTGGCGATCTTGACCGTGACGTTGACCGAGACGTTGCCCACGCCCGGCACGGCCTTGACGGCGGCGATCAGGCTTTTGCGCAGGCCGGCGACCTGGCTTTTGGCGGGGTAGCCGAGTTCGACGTCGAAGGACACGTCGCTGCCGCTGAGCTGCAGGTTTTTCAGCGCCTTGGTGCTGACGAAATCCTTGCCGGTGTTGGGGTCCAGCACGGTCTGCGCGGCGTTCAGGACGGCCTGTGGGTCCAGGGACATGGGGAAATACTCCGTTGAATCTGACTGCGGGGGTTGGCATGGAGTCTAACGCCGCAGCGGCCGGCCCTGGGGTCTTGGGGGCTTGGCGGCGCTAGAACCTGTTCACGGTCTAAACGGGGTCGCGTTGGGATGCAATCGGGATGAGTGGGCCGACCGGGCACGCCGCATGGGCTAATGCCCATGCAAGGGACCGGGTGGCTCAATCGCCCGATTTCATCCCAACCCGGAGGGCAAGCACCTTCTCGGGCGGTCTGCGGCGTTGCGGCGCTAGCCCATAGCCATGCTATGGACGTCGCACCGCGCCTTGCATCCCATCCCGAGAAAGTGCTTGCGCGGCCCCGTTTAGACCGTGAACAGGTTCTTAGAGCCCGGGCGACTTAAAATCGCGGGTTAGCCCTTCCAAGGCCTTCAAGCGGCCTTCCAGCCACAAAAGCACCTTCCCTATGTCCCAGCGCCAACTGTTCGTCACCACCGCCCTGCCCTACGCCAACGGCAATTTCCATATCGGCCACATCATGGAATACATCCAGGCCGACATCTGGGTGCGTTTCCAGCGCATGCAGGGCCACGCGGTGAACTTCTGCGGGGCGGACGACACCCACGGCGCGCCCATCATGATCGCGGCCGAAAAGGCGGGCAAGACGCCCGAGCAGTTCGTGACCGACATCGCCGCGGGCCGCAAGCAGTACCTGGACGGCTTTCACATCAGCTTTGACAACTGGCACAGCACGCATTCGCCCGAGAACACCGAGCTGGCCCGCCAGATCTACCGCGATCTGCGCGACCGCAAGGACGGCAGCCTGATCGAGGTGCGCACCATCGAGCAGTTCTTCGATCCCGAGAAGAACATGTTCCTGCCCGACCGCTACATCAAGGGCGAATGCCCCAAGTGCCACGCCAAGGACCAGTACGGCGACAACTGCGAGGTCTGCGGCTCGGTCTACGCGCCCACCGACCTGATCAACCCCTACTCGGCCCTCTCCGGCGCCAAGCCCGAGCTGAAGAATTCCGAGCACTTCTTCTTCAAGCTCTCCGACCCGCGCTGCGTGGAGTTTCTGGAGACCTGGACCCAGGACGGCAAGCTGCAGCCCGAAGTGGCCAACAAGATCAAGGAGTGGTTCACCATTCGCACCAACCCGGACGGCACGCAGAGCGAAGGCCTGGGCGACTGGGACATAAGCCGAGATGCGCCCTACTTCGGCATTGAGATTCCGGACGCGCCGGGCAAGTATTTCTACGTCTGGCTCGACGCGCCGGTGGGCTACCTGGCTTCGCTGAAAAACTGGTTCGACAAGGGCGGCCCCAAGGCCAAGCACGGCGACACCCGCAGCTTCGACGAATACATCGCCGCGCCCGGCACCGAGCAGTACCACTTCATCGGCAAGGACATCGTCACCTTCCACACACTGTTCTGGCCGGCCATGCTGCACTTCAGCGGCCGCAAGACGCCCGACAACGTGTTTGTGCACGGCTTCCTCACGGTGAACAACGGCGAGAAGATGAGCAAGAGCCGCGGCACCGGCCTGGACCCGCTCAAATACCTGAGCCTGGGCATGAACCCCGAATGGCTGCGCTACTATTTGGCCGCCAAGCTGTCGGCGCGCAATGAAGACATCGACTTCAATGCCGACGACTTCATGGCGCGGGTGAACTCAGATCTCATCGGCAAGTTCGTGAACATTGCCAGTCGTGCGGCAGGCTTTTTGACCAAGCGCTTTGGTGGCAAGCTGACCAGCGACTTTGGCCCTCAAGGCTGGGCATTGGTCTCAGGACTGCGCGACGCCGCCGACCCGATTGCCAAGCTTTACGAAGACCGCGAGTACAGCAAAGCCACCCGCGAGATCATGCTACTGGCCGATAAGGTCAACGCCTATGTCGATCAAAACAAACCTTGGGATCTCGCCAAAGACGTGGCAAATGACCAAGCTTTGCATCAGGTCTGTTCAGTGCTGATTAACGCTTTTGCAGTGTTGGCGCGCTACCTGGCACCCGTGCTGCCAGGATTGGCAAATGCGGTGGAAAAGTTCACTGGCAGCAATATGCGTGAATGGAATCTGGCACAAATGGATGTAGAGGCCATTGCGCCCTACCAGCACCTGATGCAGCGCGTGACGCCCGAGCAGCTTGATGCACTGTTTGAGCCGCCGGCGGATGCACCCTCACCCCAACCCTCTCCCGTGGACGGGAGAGGGAGCATCCCGGGGGGCGAGGAACTCGCCCCCACCATCACCATTGACGATTTCGCCAAGGTCGACCTGCGCATCGCCAAGATCGTCAACTGCGAGCCGGTGGAAGGCTCCACCAAGCTGCTGCGCCTGACGCTGGATGCCGGCGAAGGCCGCATGCGCAATGTGTTCAGCGGCATCGCTTCGGCCTACAAACCCGAAGATCTGGTCGGCAAGCTCACGGTGCTGGTGGCCAACCTGGCGCCGCGCAAGATGAAGTTCGGCATCAGCGAAGGCATGGTGCTGGCCGCCAGCCACGCCGATGAAAAAGCCCAGCCCGGTATCTATGTGCTGGAACCCCTGCCGGGCGCCGCGCCGGGCATGCGCATCCACTGATTGCTTGACCCGCTGGCATGCCGACGTGCTGGCGGCGGCGTTTTCGCCGCCCGGCGTCAGTTGGCGGGCATGTTGATAAATCGCAGGCCGGTACCGGACCGGCCCGACAGTTCCCTGAGCACGTTGCCCATGGCGTGCAGCAACTGCTCGGCATCAGGCTGGTTGAAAGGCGCTTCGGCCACGGCAATCCTGAACTGCAGCATGGTGCCCGGCGGCAGGCTGGGGCTGTCGGCCAGGCCCCGGGCGATCAGGCGCTGCGCCATCTCCGTGAGTTCATCTCGCTTGAGATGCCCTTGCAGGATCAGCAAAAAATCGCCATCGCGGTGACGGGCAACGGTGTCGCCGTCATTGGCCACGCCCGCCACGCAGGCGCCAGCCTGTACCACCGCGCTTTGCGCCGCTTCCATGCCGTAGTTCTCGCGGATGTCGACGGCATTGCCCAGCCGCACGCGCATCACCGCACCGGCACCCGGGTCGCGCCGCTGGCGCACCAGCAGGGCGTCCAGCCGCTGCAGCAGCACGCGGTGGTTGCCCAGCCCGGTCAAGGGATCCACCCGGGTCAGGGAACCGACGCGGGCCTGGTTGTCGCGCCTTTCGCGGCTGCGCAGGTACAAGGCCACCACCAGCAGCAGGATTTCCAAGGCCGCGCCTATCTGCGCGCCGAACTGCGTGGCGACACCCAGCGGCAGCAGGCCTTGTGTGCGCAGGATGGGAAAGATCGAGCCGACCGTCAGGCAGATCATGGCGGCCAGCACCCATATCCCTACCATGGGCCGGCGCCAGACATACCAGGCGGCCACGCTGAGGTAGACGGCCATGCTGCCCAGGTAATAGGGGGTGGCCAGATTGAAGGAGGCCTTGTTGCCCATCACCAGGTAAGTCGCCAGGATGCCACCGCCCAGCACCGTCATCAGCCGAAGGCCGCGCGACAGCCAGGGCGCGTCGCGGTCGATCACCATCTTGCGCAAAAAAAGGTGCAGCAGCGAGGCGGTGGCCATCGACATGGCGACAGGGGCGGCGTCATTCCACCAGGCACTGCCGGGCCAGAGAAACTCGCCGGCCAGCCCTGTCAGCGCCAGCTGCCCCGTGGCCACCACCAGCACATAGCCAGCGAAAAAAAGATGGATGCTGTCGCGCCAGGACACGGCATGCAGCACGCTCATGAGCGCGATCAGCAACACCAGCCCGATGTAGACCCCCAGCAGCAGGTGCGATTCCTTGGACTGTTCGTGGAAGCTGGGCGGGTCGGACAGCTGCCAGGGCACGCTGATCGGATAGTTGTGCGCCACCCGCATATAGCTCGGCCGGGTTTCGCCGGGCCGCAGCAACAGTTCGAAAGCCGGGGTCAGATGGCGCACCGGCCAGGCCGCGACAGGCACGTCATCGCCCGAGCGCTCCACTTGCCACCCTCCGCCGGAGACCGGGGTATACACATCCACGCTGTCCATGTTCGGATGGGGAATGGTGAGCATCAACGGCGTGGGCGCGGGGACCGCCGGCAAGGCCAGGCGATACCAGATGGCCGCTCCACCGCCGGTGGGCATGATCTCGCTGGGCTGGGTGGCACGCCCTTCACCGGCATCAAACTTGCTGCGCACCTGGTCGAAAGTGAGGGCGCCGGAGCTGTCGACCAGCACCAGGCCCTCACCCATGACGCCGCGCCCCGCCTTGAAAGGGCCCGGCACCACGGCCGCAGGGCTTGCGGCGGCGATCACGCCAGGGGGAGGAAGGTTCTCAGCGGGCGCAACAGGGGCCTCCTGCGCCACAGCCATGGCATGTGCCAGCAGCAGCGCCACCGGGGCGGCCGCCAGCCTCGGCAGGCGCCAGCCGGGCATCCACGAAAAACCGAAAAAACCGGGCAATCACTTCTCCAGGAAAAGCACGCTTGGGACAGTCCGGATCCCAGGCGCCGTGAAGCCCCAAAGCTTATCCAGTCCGCGAAGATCAAAAGTAAGTACTTTGACCTACGTTTTGCATTTACTGTAACCAGCCTTTACATTGCCCGCAACGGAAAAATGTCACGTCCAGACTTCCCGCCCGGATAAGTGTGGCGCCACAATCAAAACTCATGCATTTGCCCGCCTACCTTGCGCCGTTTCGCCCCCGCCTGTTTTCAGCCCTGGCCGGCTACACGCGGGAGCGGTTCTTCAAGGACGCCGGCGCGGGC
>Ga0209025_1003215_pt1 | contig 15831 bp, 13 predicted proteins | sample AraplaMF_Col_mLB_FD_184256 | JGI IMG/M metagenome (GOLD analysis project Ga0209025, IMG submission 184256) | Arabidopsis root microbial communities from the University of North Carolina, USA - plate scrape MF_Col_mLB (SPAdes) (version 2) | ecosystem: Host-associated > Plants > Roots > Endosphere... | reverse complement strand
CTCTCCGGCGGTAACAACCGCGCTACTGCCCGGTCCTTAAACGCTTGTCCGTATCGAGCCACTTCTACCTCTTATCGCCCCCAGGGTTCGGATTCTATCGGGGCGACAACTATTCTGCCGCGGGGGGGTCATCGTCGAGCCGTCGAACAAGCGGGTGCTGTGGGTGGGCCGCGGGCGCTCGCGCGAGGAAATCCGCCCGTTCTTCGAGCTGCTCGGCCCTGAGGGATGTGCCAGGCTACGTGCAGCCGTCATGGATATGAATACTGCTTACGATCTCGAGGCGCGCGTGCATTGCCCGCAAGCCGAGGTGGTCTATGACCTGTTCCATGTGGTAGCCCAGTACGGGCGAGAGGTCATCGACCGGGTTCGGGTAGACGAGCCGAATCGGCTACGCGGAGACCGGGCGGCGCGCAAGGTGGTCAAATCCTCGCGCTGGCTGCTGCTACGCAACCGGGAGAACATCAAACGAGAGGCCGACTGATCGAACCGCTGCGCCAGTTCGCCCCGCGGCTCAAGCCGTACCTGCCGGGCATCCTGGCCCACACCCGCTGGCCCCTGGGCACCAATCTCGTCGAAGGCATCAACAACCGGATCAAGGTGATCAAGCGCATGACCTATGGCTTCCGCGACGACCGCTACTTCTTCCTCAAGATCCGTGCCGCCTTCCCCGGAATTCGGCGATGAACCAAAAAAAAGGGTCATCTCCAATCTTGATGACGATGCCGGATTCGCTGGCGTTCTTGGTGCGGCGGAATCGAACTGAGAAGCTTAACGCGATCATTCAATAGATTGCACCGGAGCTCCAGCTCGACCATGACGATCGCTTTGTCCTGCGTAAGCGGCAAGCCGTCCCACCTTGTCGGTCGAGAGCGGCTATGAGAAGTGAACACGCCCTAGATAAGTCCGCTATCTGACGAAAAAAGTATGTGACGGCGGTGGAGCGCCTGCCCTCGCTTGATTGAAGCAGATCTCAGACAGGCCGACAGGAGGGTGCTACTTCAGCGCTCCGATAGTAAGGCCGACGTGCACGGAGCTGCCATCTACTCCTGGATGGCACGAGCGATCACGGTACGTTGAATGTCATTGGCGCCTTCGTAGATTTGGCACACCCTCACGTCTCGATAGATGCGTTCGACCGGAAAATCAGAGACATAGCCGTAGCCACCATGAATCTGAATGGCATCCGAGCAGACCTTCTCTGCAACTTCAGAAGCGAACATCTTTGCCATTGATGCCTCCTTCAGGCACGGCTTTCCGGCATCCTTAAGGATGGCCGCTCGCCAAACCATCAAGCGAGCCGCATCTAGTTGGGTCGCCATCTCGGCCAACCTGAACCCCACCGCCTGGTGCTCAATGATTGGCTTGCCAAATGTCTCTCGGTCCTTGGCGTAGGACACTGCAGCATCGAGCGCTGCCCGTGCCATGCCTATAGACTGGGCAGCAATGCCGATACGACCCGCCTCAAGGTTGGAAAGTGCGATTTTGTAGCCCTCGCCCTCAGCACCCATCATCGCGCTCGCCGGCACGCGACAGTTCTCGAAGAGAATTTGAGCCGTATCGGAGGCGTGTTGACCCATCTTCTCCTCCACACGCGCGACGACATATCCAGGTGTGGTAGTCGGCACGAGGAAGCACGAGATTCCCTTCTTGGCAGCCGCCTTATCTGTCACGGCAAATACGATTGCCACATCGGCATACTTACCCGTGGTGATGAACTGCTTGACTCCGTTCAGCACCCAGTGATCGCCATCCCGCACGGCAGTCGTGCGAAGGGCGGACGCGTCGGAGCCGGTGTGCGGTTCTGTCAAGCAAAAACAGCCCAGCTTATCTCCACGCGCAAGGGGTTTAAGCCACGTTTCCTTCTGTTCATCCGAGCCATACTTCAGCGTGATGCCACAGGCGAGCGAATTCTGTACGCTGACAATCGTCGACGTGGCGCCGTCTCCGGCTGCAATTTCTTCAATTGCCAGGACCAAACTCATGTAGTCCATTCCAGCGCCGTCCCACTCCTCCGGTACTATCATGCCCAATGCGCCCAACTCACCGAGCTCACGCAGCGCCTTGGCCGGAAAGGTGTGGGTTCGATCCCAATCACCCGCGTACGGGGCAAGGCGCTCCTGTGCAAAGTTGCGCATGCTTTCCCGGATCATCTCTTGTTCCTGCGTCAGGATCATTTCTGCTCTCCTAATCAGTTCATTTCGATCGCCATCGCCGTGGCCTCGCCACCTCCGATGCAGAGACTGGCGATCCCACGCTTTTCTCCCCTGTCTCTTAACGCGCCAATCAGCGTAACAAGCAAGCGTGCACCGGAGGCGCCGATGGGGTGGCCCAAGGCACACGCACCTCCATGGACATTCACCCTCGCGTGGTCGAGGCTGAGATCGCGCATGGCAGCCATTGCCACGACGGCAAAGGCTTCATTGACTTCCCAAAGATCGACGTCGCCGACGGACCACCGAGCCTTGTCCATTACTCTGCGCATCGCACCAACTGGTGCCGTCGGAAACAAGCGCGGCTCATGGGCAAACGTAGCGTGGCCGACGATGGTCGCGATTGGTGTGACACCTAGCTTCTCTGCGGCAGAGCGGCGCATCATGACTAGTGCGGCAGCACCGTCGGAAATTGAACTGGAGTTCGCCGGCGTCACGGTGCCGTCCTTGCGGAACGCAGGCTTTAGAGTCGATATTTTGTCGATCCGAGCCTTCGGCGGTTGCTCGTCGTGACGAACGACGATGTCGCCCGCCTTCCCAGACATGGATATGGGGACCACTTCCCAATCGAACTTGCCAGCTTTAATGGCATCCTGCGCCCGGATTGTGGACTCGATCGCGTAGGCGTCCTGTTCCTGCCTGGTGAAGCCGTAGCTGTCTGCACAGTCCTCGGCGAAAGTTCCCATAAGACGCCCGTTGTCGAAGTAGGCGTCCTCCAAGCCGTCAAAGAACATATGATCCAGAACTTGGCCATGACCTAGTCGATACCCACCGCGGGCCCTGGGCAGCAAGTAAGGAGCATTGGACATGGATTCCATGCCGCCCGCCACGATCACCTCGGTGCTGCCGGCCAGCAACATGTCGTGCGCCACCATGGCAGCCTTCATGCCGGATCCGCAGACCTTACTGACGGTCGAGCACTCCACGGACAGCGGCAGGCCGGCGTAGATGGCCGCTTGGCGCGCTGGCGCTTGTCCAAGACCGGCGGGCAGCACGCATCCGAGCACCACCTCCTGCACGTGGTCAGTGGCAATGCCGGAGCGTTCCACCGCAGCCTTCACCGCAACTCCACCCAGCTTAGGCGCGGCAAAGCCAGACAACTCGCCTTGGAAACCGCCCATCGGCGTCCGTGCGACCGAAACGATTACAACCGGATCGTGATTCATTTGACTCTCATTTTTTTTCAATCAGCTGAAGATCGCTTACTTCGCGGCCATTCGGACGGCACCATCCAGCCGAATGACCTCGCCGTTCAGGTATTCGTTGTCCAGGATCTGTTCAACCAGCTTGGCAAACTCAGTGGGCCGTCCCATCCGCGGCGGAAAAGGAACCATCTTGCCAAGCGACTCCTGCACTTCGGCAGGCATGCCCATCAGCATGGGCGTTTCCATGATTCCTGGCGCAATTGTCATCACACGGATGCTGAAGCGGGAAAGCTCACGTGCGAGAGGCAGGGTCATCGCCACGACGCCACCCTTTGAGGCAGCGTAGGCCGCCTGCCCGATCTGGCCGTCGTAGGCAGCCACGGACGCCGTGTTAATGATGACTCCTCGTTCCCCCTGGCGTTCTGGTTCCGACGAAGACATTGCCTGCGCCGCCAGGCGGATCATGTTGAATGTACCCACCAGATTGATCTGGATCGTGCGCGCATAAGATTCCAGCCGATGAGGGCCGCTCTTTCCTACCACTTTCTCCGCTGGTGCGATGCCGGCGCAATTGACCAGACCACGCAACGGTCCCATTTCCGCAGCCGCGGCGACGGCGGCTTTCGCACTGGATTCTGTAGTCACATCCGTGGCGACGAAGCGGGCATTGGGCCCTAGTGTGTCCGCTACTTCTGCACCTGACTCTTCATTAAGGTCGGCCAGTACGACCTTGCCGCCATTTTCGACGATCATTCTCGCCGTCGCTGCGCCCAAACCGGATCCACCGCCGGTTACAACGAAAACGTTGCTCGCGATTTTCATGTTTTGATTTCCTACTTCGAATATTCAAAGGCTGAAATTAATTCAGGATGAAACCGATGCCCGGCGGACTCTGCTCAGTTGACCGTAAGGCGCTGCATCAGCTCCTCGCGTTGCTTGCGATGCGAATCCATGGCGGCTTCCTTCACCGGTCCGAAACCACGGACTTGCTGCGGCAACTGTGCCAATGCCAACGCAGTCTCGTAGCTTTCGGTCAGCTTCGTCACGAGCTTTCCAATGTCATCGAAGTACTCTGCCACCAGCGCGCGTTCGGCGCGGCGCTCTGCTGTGTAGCCGAATACATCGGCAGCCGTGCCGCGCAGCCCGCGCAGACGGGCCAACAAGCCCAGCGCAGGGAAGATCCATGGGCCAAAGCGGCGCTTGCGCGGACGGCCCGTGGCCGGATCGGTGCGCGACAGCAGTGGCGGGGCCAGCCACAGCGACATCTTCCTGGAGAACGCGAACTGCGCCGCAAGCGATGCCCGGAACGCTTCGCCGGAATACAGGCGCGCCACTTCGTACTCGTCCTTGTATGCCATCAGCCGATAGGCGTTGACCGCCACGGCCATCGCGAAATCCTCACTCCCCGGCCTGGCAGCGGCTTCCGCCCGGCGAGCCAACATGACCAAGTCACGATAGCGCTGTGCATAGGCGGCGTTCTGGTAGGCAGTCAGCTCCTGGACCCGATGTGCGATCACGTGATCAAGCGTTTGTGGCAAAACTTTTGGCATGGCAGAGGAGTCTGCGATCTCCTCAGTCCCGCCCCCTTCAGCGAGGATCCGTCCCCAGTTGAAGGCACGCTGGTTGAGTGGCACAGCGGCGCCGTTGGCCACGATCGCGCTATCGATCGCGCTGCGCGACAGCGGCACGAGACCTTTCTGCCACGCATAACCAAGCAGCAGCGTGTGCATGGGCAGCGTGTCACCGAACAGGCGCTGCGCTGCGCCGCTCGCGTCAAATCCGTGCCAGTCCGGCGCGCGGCAGCGTTTTCGCACACGCTCTTGCATCAGGCCGACTGGCAACGTCGCATCACGATCCTGAACCCCGTCCGCCGTAGGCTGCACCGTCAGGTTGACCACGGCGGAAGTGCGTGCCGCCGACAGTCGCGTCAGCGTATCGGCGGCGGCCGACACCACCAGATCGGCGCCGAGTAGCAGGTCGACCGCGCCTTCACCGATGCGCGACGCCGGGATATCACCGTCGCGGCGAGCCAGCCGCACTTGGCTTACCACGGCGCCGTTCTTCTGCGCCAGGCCGGTGAAGTCCAGCACAGTCGCGGCACGGCCGTCAGCATGTGCTGCCGCGCCTAGCAGCGCGCCCATGGTCAGCACGCCGCTGCCGCCGATGCCTGTCACATAGATATTGAAGGGCTGTTCCAGCGACGGAATGACCGGCTCTGCTATCTGCGCGAGCAGCGCGTCCTCGCGTGACAGCAGCGCCTTGGTGTCGGGCTTGCGCAGGCGTGCGCCGTCGAGTTCAACAAAGCTAGGGCAGAATCCCTTGGTGCAAGAGAAGTCCTTGTTGCATGCACTCTGGTTGATGGCACGCTTGCGGCCGAGTAGCGTTTCGACCGGCTCCACCGCGATACAGTTGGACTGAACTGAGCAATCGCCGCATCCCTCGCAGACGGCCTGGTTGATATAGAGACGACGGTCGGGGTCCGGCATCGTACCGCGCTTGCGCCGGCGTCGCTTCTCGGCGGCGCAGGTTTGCTCGTAGACGATCGCTGTGACTGCCGGAATCGCACGGAATTCGCGTTGCACGGCGTCGAGTGCATCCCGGTGGAAGATCTCCACGCCTTTGGCGAGGTCGGCGTGGGCCTGCCAGCGGGTAGGATCGTCCGAAACCAGCGCGATGCGCGCCACACCCTCCTCGCGCAATTGGCGTGTGATGCGCAGCGGATCCGGCGCGCCTTCGGCCGGCTGTCCCCCAGTCATCGCCACTGCGTCATTGAAGAGGATCTTGTAGGTGATGTGCGTGCCGGCGGCAATCGCTGCGCGGATCGCCAGCAGGCCTGAATGCTGGTATGTGCCGTCGCCCAGGTTCTGGAAGATGTGTGGCGTCTGCGAGAACGGTGCCGCGCCAATCCACTGCGCACCCTCGCCACCCATCTGGCTGAAGGTCGATGTCTTCAGATCGGGCTGGGACAGTGCCATCACGTGACAGCCAATGCCGCCACCGCTCACTGAGCCGTCCGGCGTGCGGGTCGAACTATTGTGGGGACAGCCCGAACAGAAGTACGGTTTGCGGATCGGAATAACGCCCGCGGGCACCGGTCTTGCCGTCGCCTCCAGTTCTACCATCCGGTCCCGCACGCGCGGGGCGTCGATGCCAGTCTCAGCCATCCGGGCCAGCAGCACGCGTGCCACGAGACGGGGGTTGAATTCCGATACCTCGGGAAGTAGCGGTGCACCGTGCGCGTCGACTTTGCCACAGACGCGCGGGCGCGTCTCAGCACGACAGTGGAACAGCGCATCCTTTAGTTGTGTCTCGACGTTCGCCCGCTTCTCCTCAATCACCAACACTTCATCATGGCCAGCCGCGAAGGCGAGCGCGCCCTGGGTTTCCAGCGGCCAGCTCATGGCGACTTTATAGATGGAGATGCCGAGTGTGGCAAGGTCGTCCTCCACCAGGCCCAGGTCGCGCACCGCTTGCATCAGGTCCTGGTGGGCCTTGCCCACCGTGATAAGCCCTAGACGCCGCTGCGGCGCATCGACAACGATATGATCCAGTCGGTTGGCGCGCGCCCATGCGCGGGCGGCCGGTAGCCGAGCCTCGATCAACCTGCGCTCGAGTTCGGCACGCTGAGCAGGCCAGGCAATGCCAGGATCCCAGTTCAGCGAGTGCGGCGGCAGCACAAAGTCATGGGGCTGGACGAACACGGGAAACACGTTGAAGTCGACCGTGGCCGCGGTCTCAATCACTTCCGCAATGGTTTTCAGCGCCACCCACAAGCCCGAAAATCGCGACAGCTCGATGCCGGCCAACCCGAGTTCGATCACCTCTTGCACGCTGGCAGGCTGCAACACCGGCATCGAGGCGGCCTGGAAAATCCCATCGGTGTGATGGGGATACATCGACGACTGCGCAGCATGGTCGTCTCCCGACACGGCGAGCACGCCGCCCAGCGCCGAAGTGCCCATCATGTTGGCAGTGCGGAACACATCACCGGTACGGTCCACACCGGGACCCTTGCCGTACCAAATTCCAAACACGCCATCCACCTTGGTGGCACCGAACGCACGATGCATCTGAGCGCCCCAAAGCGCTGTGGCGGCGAGATCCTCATTTAACCCTGGCTGGAACACCACGTCGTGCTCTGCGAGCAGCTGTGATGCCTTCCAAAGCTGCTGGTCATACGCACCCAGCGGCGAACCGCGATAGCCGGAAATCAGTCCTGCGGTAGCGATCCCGCGAACTCGGTCGCGTTGGCGCTGCAGCATCGGGAGTCGCACAAGTGCCTGGATGCCGGTGATGAATTCGCGCTGACTACCGCTTCCGGTGTCCTGCCCTGTACGGAACACTGACTCGATCGCACCCACGCTGGTCTCCTGTCTTCTGTGGTTCGGGGTCTTGTTGATGCAATGCAGTGTAAGTTGGGAGGCCTAGCGATTGGCACCAAGTTGAACCTCATTTTTAGGTATGATTAGTTCGAATGACCTATTTTTTTGCCAAAGGGAGGTTCAAGTGGAATCCAAGGCTGATTTGGACCGCATCGATATCACCATCCTGCGTGAACTGGCTGCTAATGGGCGCTTGAGCTCGCGCGAACTGGCGGAGCGCATCGGCCTCACGCTGACTCCCACGCTGCGGCGGGTTCGACAACTTGAAGAACAGGGCTATATCCGTGGGTATGTGGCACAGTTGGACGAGCGCAGGCTGGCCGGCCCGATGACCGTATTTGTTTCGGTGACGCTCGCCAAGCAATCCGAAGCGGCGATCGCGCGCTTCGAGTCCGAGATCTCGACTGCGCCCGAAGTGATGAGCTGCTTTTTGATGACGGGCGATGCCGACTACAACCTGCGTGTGGTGGTGCAGGACCTGGACGCGTATCACCTGTTCCTCACCCGCACGCTGACGCGCATCCCGGGCGTGGAACACATCAAATCCAGCTTTGCCCTGAAAACGGTTCTGATGCGCTCGGCGCCCTTGCTCTAATCTAAGGAAACGCTCATCAATGAGGTCGCCCGAGTAGCGATGCGGTAAGTCCGACCTTGGCTTTCGTAATGTGAGAGAAGAAGACCATTTCAGGACGGTATTTGAACGACGGATGCTCGACCCGTGCCCGAATCTACCGGTTCAAACGGAAACGGCAAACAGAGCCTCGATGTCGCGAGTGGCCGCTTTAATTGCTGCTTGCAGTTTGTGCAAGTACTCTTGCTCAGAATAGCGCGTGCTAGTGCCAGAAAGCGATAGCGCGCCAAGCAATCTGCCTCGGGCGTCAAAAACCGGTAAGGCAACGGCCGCGAGCTCAGGGTCCCGTTCGCCCAAGCTAGTTTCTACCGTGTTCGCCCAATCGACCGGTCGTCCCGCAGCATAAATACGAATCACGCGCCCTCCCGCTCCCCGCTCGGTGGGCAGGATGTCTCCGACTCGCACTGTGTGCCCCACCGCATGGTGACCTGTTGCCACGGCAACACATAAGCGCATGTCGCCATGGCTAACAAAGAAACTTGCCGTTTCCCCTGTTTCTTTCGCCAGCCTCTCGATCGTTGGTTGCACGATCGAGGCGATTCCTTGCGTTGCATTGCCAGTCGTTTCGAGTACTGCTATGGCAGGCCCGAGTCGGTAGCGCTCCTTCTCATCCTTCAAGGCAAATGAATACTTGCCTAGCGAGCGCAAAAGGCGCGACGCCGTGGCCTTGTCCAGGTTTGTCGCGCGAGCAAGGTCGCTTAGCTTCTGGCCTTCGTCGTACCGCAAGGCCATCAACAGGCGGAGCCCCCGCTCAAGCGCGTTCACCCCGTTCCCTTCTTTTTTGGGACGAGTGACGTCTTCTTCCATTGACATCATAGTTGTGCAGTCCTATATTTGTTTCATTCTACGCCACAAAAGGATCATCTGATGAAACAAATTCCCCCAAGCGACGCTGAAGCCCTCCCGCTGGCAGGCATCAAAGTGCTCGACTTCGGCCACACAGTGATGGCGCCTACATGCGGGTTGATCCTAGCAGACCTCGGAGCGACGGTCGTGCGAGTCGAACGCGTAGAGGGTGACCCGACCCGCAGCCTTAAAGGGTTCGGCGCCGGATTTTTTGGGTATCTCAACCGCAACAAGGAAAGCGTCGCGATCGATATCAAGAATCCACAGTCCCGCCCTGTACTGGAAAGTGCTTTTCGCTGGGCTGACGTGATCATCGAGAACTTCGGACCTGGTGTCATGGATCGGCTCGGGTATGGTTATGAAGACGCCAGTAAGGTGAATCCCGGTGTGGTTTATTGCGCACTAAAGGGATTCCTTCCGGGGCCTTATGAAGCACGACCCGCCCTGGATGAGGTGGTTCAGATGATGGGTGGGCTGGCCTACATGACCGGCCCTATGGGCAAGCCGATCCGCGCCGGTGCCTCCATTGTGGACATGACCGGTGGCATGTTCGGAGTGATCGGCATTACTGCAGCACTACGAGCTAGAGAACAGACCGGTCGTGGAGCGTTCGTGACGAGCGCCCTATATGAAACCACGGCATTTCTCGTGGGCCAGCACATGGCAATGGCGCAGTTTGGTGATACTCAGCTGGTGCCTATGCCTGCGAGGACACAGGCCTGGAGTGTCTACGACCTTTGTCATTGCGCTGACGGCCAAATGTTCATTGGCATTACCAGTGACGCCCAGTGGCTTCGGTTCTGCGCCGCCTTTGAGCTCGACGATCTTCGTAACGACCAACGTTTATCTACCAACGCTTCGCGGGTCGCCGAAAGAAGTTGGCTACTGGAGCGCATTAACGAGGCGCTTAGTAAGCTGTCGATGGCAGAGGTAGAAGCGCTATGTATGGAAGCACAGATTCCATTCGGACCAGTTCGTACCCCACTGGACCTACTTCAGGATGACCACTTACGTGCCAATGGATCATTATTGGATGTTGCCGTCGGCGAGCGGCGCGCCAGTGTTCCGGCAATGCCGTTCCGCATAAACCAGCAAGAGCCGGCCGTCCGGCTTCAGCCGCAAGACGTCGGTAAGCAAACAGAAAAATATCTGAAGGAATGGGGAATTTCCCCAGACCAAGCAAGAGAACTATTCGACAGCGGCGCTGTGGCGGGAGATCACTAACTGCATACGAACGAATTTAATCAAGAGAAAACAACCGGAGACAAGATATGACCAAGATCACCCGACGTCAGTTTGCACTGACCGTGGCCTTATTGCTGACATCGCTCAATTCCAGCTTCGCCGCAGACACGTATCCCAGCAAGCCGATTCGATTTATCACGCCTAACTCTGCAGGCTCAGGGGCAGACGCCATGACGCGACGCCTCGCTGAACGAATGTCGAAAGCCCTAAAACAGCCCGTTTTCGTCGAAAACATCCCGGGTGCGGGCGGTCTCCTTGGTTCAGAGAACCTCGTACGGTCTCAGGCAGACGGATACACCATCTCACTCATAAGCTCGAACTATGTAGTTTTTCCGCATCTATACAAGAAGCTGTCGTTTGACGCTCTAAAGGATATCACCCCAATCGCCGGGGTCGCAAAAACGCCAATGGTTCTCGTCGCTCGCGCCGACCTGCCAGCCAGTAATGTCAGCGAGTTGAAGGCGCTTGCACTGAAGAACCCTGAAAAGCTTACCTTGGGCTCTTCTGGCAATGGAACGATCTTGCATCTTGCGGGCACCTACCTGCAGCAGGAGGGACACTTTAAGCTGACCCACGTGCCCTACAAGGGCGCCGGACCGGTGATCCCCGATTTAGTAGGTGGAATGATTGACGTTGCGTTTTTTTCCTATGTCAGTGTCGAGGGCCTGGTGAAACAAGGCAAGCTTAAGATTCTCGGAGTGGCGAGCACTCAGCGTGTACCCAGTTTGCCTTCGGTTCCGGCGATCGCCGAGACTTTTCCTGGCTTCAGTCTGGAGGCGTGGTATGCGGTGATTGGTCCGAGGGGCATGCCACCGGCCGTGGTACGCAAACTCAATGACACCATTAACACCATCCTTTTGTCCGACACATTCAAGAGCCAGATAGCTTCGGAAGGCGCCGTCGTCAGCCCTATGGAGCCTGAAGCGCTGAGGTCGTTCTTGACTACGGATTATGCTAAGCATGGAGCGCTGGTGGCGCGCTCCGGAGCAACCATTCAATAGGAATAGAATCATGGTCGCCCGTACCCTCTTCGAAAAAGTTTGGGACCAACACCGGATCACAGACCTCCCAGGCGGTGAAACCCTCGTCCATATTGACCGCCATATCCTCTACGAAATTACAAGTCCCCAAGCGTTCGACGGCTTGCGGCGGGCTGGACGGACGGTTCGCAGTCCCGAACTCACATTCGCAACCACAGATCATTTGGTGTCAACCCGCCGCGGCCGAGGCGACGATACAGTTGAGGGCGGGAAAGCGCTCATCCAAGCTTTTCGTTTGAACACCAAGGTGCACGGCATTAAGCATTTTGACGTCAATGACGCGCAACAAGGGATCGTTCACGTTATTGCCCCGGAGCTCGGCATAGTGCTGCCAGGCATGACAGTGGTATGTGGAGATAGCCATACCGGAACGGTTGGTGCCCTAGGTGCGTGGGCATGGGGAATTGGAACCACATCCGTAGAACAAGTTCTGGCAACACAGACGCTGGCAGTACGTAAGCCGAAGGTGATGCGCATCACGGTTGACGGCAGCCTGGGCCATGGAGTCTTCCCAAAAGATCTGATTCTTTACCTGATCGGTCAGATTGGCACCGCAGGCGCTACTGGATACGCCCTTGAACTCACAGGTCAAGCCATCTCTTCAATGTCAATGGAAGGACGATTTACGCTGTGCAATATGGGCGTTGAAGCCGGTGCCCGCACGACGATGATTGCACCAGACGACATAACCTTCGGCTATCTTGAAGGGCGCGAGTATGCACCGAAGGGGGCCATGTTCGAACAGGCAGTGTCCGGATGGAAACTTATCACCACAGATAAAGGTGCAGTTTTCGATGCGGAACTGTCTTTTGATGCAAGCAGTGTTACTCCGCAAATCACCTGGGGAACGAGTCCAGAGCACGTAATGCCAATCGACGATCCCGTCCCCGATCCTTCTCTTATTGCCGATCAAGAAGCTAGGCAAACGGTACAGCGGGCGATCGACTATATGGGTGTGCAGCCCGGATCGCCCCTGCTAGGGTTGCCTGTCGATGCGGTGTTTATCGGTTCGTGCACCAACAGTCGAATTTCCGACCTTGCTGAAGCTGCAGCTGTAATAAAAGGCCGGAAAGTTGCAGAACGCGTGCGGGCCTTGGTAGTGCCGGGTTCAATGACGGTGAAACGAGAGGCGGAAGCACTAGGCTTGGATCGAGTCTTCATTGAAGCTGGCTTCGAATGGCGGGAGCCCGGTTGTTCGATGTGCGCCGCCGTAAATGATGACACCGTTCCTCCCGGAGCCCGCTGCGTGTCCACCTCGAATCGCAACTTCGAGGGCAGACAAGGTCCGCGTTCCCGTACACACTTGGCCAGTCCGTCCACCGCTGCGGCCGCGGCTGTCATGGGATGCGTCGCCGATGCGCGTCTATTTGGAGCAATGTAATGGAACCGATCGTACGCTTGGAAGGCATCGCTGCGCCGCTGGATATCGTCAATGTCGATACCGACGCGATCATCGCGGTACAGCATGTCTATACCTTGTCCAAGTCAGGGTTGGGAAAATATCTTTTCCATCGGTGGCGTTTTGCTATTGACGGAAGTGAGGTGACTGGCTTCGTTCTGAACAAGGGGCCATTTCGCAATGCATCCATCCTCGTCGCCGGGGCGAATTTTGGTTGTGGAAGCTCCCGCGAGCATGCGGTGTGGGCCTTGGCAGACTATGGAATCCGATGCGTAATCGCACCGAGCTTTGCCTCAATTTTCTATGAGAACTGCATAAAGAATGGAATCCTGCCTGTCTCACTTGAGGACCGGTTGGTCGCACAACTTCTTGCTCTCCTGGAGCGAAACGAATGCAAGAAGATGATGGTAGACCTGGATGCGCGCCGCATCGAATTTCCGGACGGGACGACGCACGAGTTCAACATCCAAAGCGTTCACAGAGACACTTTGCTTAGGGGACTTGACCCAATCACCGTTGCATTGAATTGCGAAGCCACGATCGCTTCGTTTCAAGAACTCGATCGCGTGCAGCGTCCTTGGGTATGGAACCGGTCCAAGCCGAAATCGTAAAACCCGTTGCCCCCCTCATGACCTCACCAGCAATCGTGGGGAGAATATGTTCAGGATACCGGGTCACTTCGGTGTGAATTTTTTATCTCCTCATGAAATATCTATTTTACAGAAAACAGAAATTGGTTTAATCAGAGGTTGCATATGCATATTACCATCACTGAAGTCGCGCCTCGTGACGGCCTGCAAAGTGAAAAACGATTTATTTCCACCGACCATAAGCTAAGACTGATCGAGGCGATCTTTGCCTCCGGGATTCGTTCCGTGGAAATTACTTCGTTCGTCGCGCCTGCTGCCGTGCCTCAAATGGCAGATGCGTCGAAAGTCATGACTGCTATCGCGAAACCTCCGGGAGCAATCGCGAGCGCATTGACTCCTAACCTTCGAGGCGCGCATGGTGCTATCACCGCCGGCGCAGACGAAGTGGTAGTCTTTGCTTCTGCCAGTGCAACCCACAACCAAAAGAATCTTAATCGAAGCATTGACGAGTCGATCTTCAATATTGAACAGATCGCTGTCCTTGCCTCTCAACACGGCGTGCGCGTCCGAGCAGCGATTTCCACCGCCTTTGGTTGCCCCTTTGAAGGGGATGTTCCAGTCCAGCATGTCGTCGACATAGCTAAGGCGTTCAGCCGGATGGGCATCAGGCATATTTCATTGGCAGATACGACAGGGATGGCCACTCCTCGGATAGTGCATGAGGTTGTTGAAGCGGTGAAGGAGGCCGTGGTAGATGCAAGGCTGGCACTGCACTTTCACAATACGCGGGGCTTAGGCCTGGTCAATGTCGCCGCCGGCCTGGAGCTTGGCATTGACGAATATGAGTCGTCCCTTGGCGGCGTCGGCGGCTGCCCATTTGCGCCAGGCGCGACCGGAAATGTTTGTACCGAGGATCTTGTTCATTTCTTGCATGAGATGGGCCATACCACAGGTGTTGACCTCGATAGCCTCGTTAGCGCCGCGCATCTACTCGAGGAGGCACTCGGACGGCCGCTGCCCGGACAAGTCATGCGTGCAGGAAAGAGATTGCAACTACATGATCCGAACGCCGCACCTGTAGCCCGCGCACGGTAAGTGATTAGCGACTGGGCTCCAGCTTTCCCGCATCGGGAGGACCTTTTAACCATGCTAACTCTGTACCATTGCGTCAGCGCACGATCCTTCCGTCCTCTATGGATGCTTGAGGAGTTGAGGCTGCCATACCGGCTTGCAATGCTACCGTTCCCGCCACGTGTGCAGGCGCGCAGCTATTTGGATGTCAATCCTCTTGGCACTGTTCCACTGCTCGTTGACAGGCACGCCCAGATGAGCGAATCGGTGGCTATCTGCCAGTACTTGTGTGCGAAATACGGTCCCACCGAGCTGCAGGTAACTCCAGAAGAAGAAGACTATGCGGCCTATCTCAACTATCTCCACTTCGGCGAAGCGACGCTGACTTTCCCCCAGACCTTGGTATTGCGCTATTCGCGGTTCGAGCCGGAACACCGCCAACTGCCGGCAGTTGCTGAAGACTACAAGAAATGGTTCCTTGCACGACTTCGCACGTTGGAAACTCGCCTTGCCACTCAGCCTTTCGTGAGTTCTCAGCGCTTCACCGCGGCAGACGTCTCAGTCGGATACGCTTTGATGCTAGCGGAACGTATCGGACTAGCATCGCAGTTTCCGCCCGCGATTGCGGCCTACTGGGAGCGGCTAAAAAACAGGGACGCATTCAAGCGTGCGCTGAACGCGGAACGCGAGGCGGCAATCGCGCAGGGGGTGCCCGCCACTTCGGCTGTAGATTTTGATGGAACGCGGTAACGCGGTTTGACCTTCTGCACGCCCCGGGCTTTATGTCAAAATCTTCGGCATTTCCCTTGCAAAACCGTCGCCGGCGCCGCGTGACTGCTTGTTCCGAGTCCTTGTCGTCCGTCAGCAACGACACGTCAATATCGAGCGCGCGGGAGAGCAATTGCAGGACCGTCATTGGCCCGCCGCGCACGCCCATGACCGGAACTTTGGCAGCTACGGTCTGGATCGCATCTCCCGTTTGACGTGGTGCAGGGCGATTTTCCAGGTGCCGTCCGTAGCTCCATGGCCACTGCCAACACAATGATTGATGCGGGTCGGTTGCATGATGGGATCCTTCAAAGTAAGACTCGAAACTTCACTTTTGGACCACTCTGCGAATTTGCCGACCCGTTCCCATGCACTAGCCCCCCGCGGCAGAATAGTTGTCGCCCCGATAGAATCCGAACCCTGGGGGCGATAAGAGGTAGAAGTGGCTCGATACGGACAAGCGTTTAAGGACCGGGCAGTAGCGCGGTTGTTACCGCCGGAGAG
>Ga0209025_1003214_pt1 | contig 15831 bp, 19 predicted proteins | sample AraplaMF_Col_mLB_FD_184256 | JGI IMG/M metagenome (GOLD analysis project Ga0209025, IMG submission 184256) | Arabidopsis root microbial communities from the University of North Carolina, USA - plate scrape MF_Col_mLB (SPAdes) (version 2) | ecosystem: Host-associated > Plants > Roots > Endosphere... | reverse complement strand
CGGCCGCCGACACGGCCAGGACGGTGCCCAGCACCAGGGCCATACTGCGTTTCTGGATTTTCATGGTGATTCCTCAGGAGTTGTTCAGCTTGTGGTGGTTCACGCGCAGGGATTGCGGCGTGCGCCCATCCTAGCGGCGGTGCCCGGCACCAGGCCTGGGAACAACCCTTGGCAAGCTGACACCCGCCGACCGCGCGCGCCGCTCGTTCACAATAGCACCATGAGTTCGACCAGTTCGACCGCATTCCAGGCCCTGACGCCGCGGCGCATGCTGCTGGCTTCCGTGGCCGTCGCGGTGCTCACCATCATCCTGAAGACCGCGGCCTGGTACATCACCGGTTCGGTGGGGCTGCTGTCGGATGCAATGGAGTCTTTCGTGAACCTGGCCAGCGCGCTGTTCGGCCTTGCCATGGTCACCATCGCGCAGCGGCCCGCCGACGACGACCACCCCTACGGCCACCACAAGGCCGAATACTTTTCCTCCGGCTTTGAAGGCGCGCTGATCATAGGCGCGGCGGTGGCCATCATCTGGGCCGCAGCCGCGCGCATCCTGCATCCGCAGCCGCTGGAAAAAATGGGCTGGGGCCTGGTGCTGGCGGTGGGCAGCTCGGCCCTCAACGGCCTGCTGGCCTGGCTGATGTTCCGCGTCGCCAGGACGCACCGCTCCATTGCACTGGAGGCCGATGCCCGGCACCTGGTCACAGACGTATGGACTTCGGTGGGCGTGGTGGTGGGCATAGGCGCCGTGATCGCGACGGGCTGGCTGTGGCTGGACGCCGTGGTCGCGATAGGCGTGGCCCTGAACATCCTGTGGGAAGGCGGCCAGCTGGTGTGGCGCTCGTCGCAAGGGCTGATGGACGAGGCGGTCGAGCCCGAGGTGCTGGCCGAGATCCGCAAGACACTGGACGGCTTTGCGCACCCCACCATCCGTTTTGACCACCTGAGCACGCGGCGCGCCGGCCAGCGCCGCTTTGTCGACCTGCACATGCACATGCCGGCCAGCTGGTCGCTGGGGCGCGCCGCGGCGGTACGCGTCAGTGTCGAGCAGGCGCTGATGAGCGCGGTGCCCGGCCTTCGTGCATCCATCCAGTTGCTGCCCAGCGATGTGGAAGCCCACTTCGATGATGAGGCCGATTTGATTTGATGGCCGCCGACAATTTCCCCGCCCTTTGTCCAGGAGCTTTGATGAAACGATTTTCTTTTGTTGTCCGGCTGGTGGCCTGCGCGCTGGCCGGTGCACTGGCTGGCGCCGCGGCGCAGGCGGCGGAACTCCGGGTGCTCAGCGCCGGCGCCATAGAGCCGGGCCTGAAGGCCGCTGCCGCCGCGTTTGAAAAACAGACCGGCCACAACGTGAAGATCAGCTTCAACACCGCGCCCGAGCTGAAGAAGCGCATGGAGTCGAACCCGGATGTTGACGTGGTCATCGCGCCGCCCGCCGTGATCGGCGAATTCGCCGCGGCCAGCAAGCTGGCCGAAACACGCGCCAACGTCGGCCGCGTCGGCATGGGCGTGGCTGTGCGCGAGGGCGCACCGGTGCCCGATATTTCCAGCGCCGAAGCCCTCAAGCGCTCGGTGCTCGCCGCCGATTCGCTGGTGTTCAATCGCGCGTCCACGGGTATCTACCTTGAGGGCCTGCTGAAAAAGATGGACGTCTATGCACAGGTCGAAGGCAAGGCCACGCGCTATCCCGACGGCGCCGCCGTGATGGAACATGTCATCAAGGGCAAAGGCCAGGAAATCGGTTTCGGCGCGATCACCGAAATCCTGCTCTACCAGGGCAAAGGCCTGAAGTTCGTTGGCCCGGTGCCGGCCGAGGTACAGAACTACACCGCTTACACCGCCGCGCCTCTGGCCTCGGGCAGGCAGCAGGAACTGGCCCAGCAGTTCGTGAGCTTCCTCGCCGGCCCGGTGGGCAAGCCGCTGTTCATCGCCGCCGGCGTGGGCCACTGATGAGGGCGCTGCTCCAGCGCGTGGCCGAGGCCCGCGTGGTGATTGCCGGCGACACCGTCGGCCAGATCGGCCCAGGGCTGCTGGTGCTGGTCTGCGCCGAACGCGGCGATACCGAAGCCCAGGCAGACAAGCTGCTTGCCAAAATCCTCAAGCTGCGCATCTTCTCCGATGAAGCCGGCAAGATGAACCTCAGTGTGCAGGACGTGAAGGGCGGGCTGCTGGTCGTGAGCCAGTTCACGCTGGCCGCCGACGCCTCCGGCGGCAACCGGCCCAGCTTTACCGGCGCGGCCGCGCCCGATGAGGGGCGCCGGCTTTATGACTACTTTGTGGCCCAGGCGCGAGGTTTGCATCCGGACGTGCAAACCGGGCAATTCGCCGCCGACATGAAAGTGCACCTGATCAACGACGGGCCGGTGACGATCCCGCTACGGGTTGAGCCGGCCGCCTGACCCGGCGAGCTGGGGTATAAACCGGCAGGTGAACGTGCCGGCAAGCGACTCCCCGCTGCCACTTCGCCACCCCGCATATTCCTCAGGTTGCCCATGATCCGTTTTGTCGTTGCCACGCGCTCCAGTTTTGACAAGTTCTTCACCGAAACCGCGCTGGGCCGCTCATTGGCCCTGTACTACCCGCTAGGCGGCGTGCAGGTGCGCGTGTTCGAGAACAACAGCGCCGGCCTGCCCACGGTGTACAACCAGGCCATCGAGGAAGCGCGGGAGCAGCCGGCCTTGCTGGTTTTCTGCCACGACGACCTGCACCTCTGCGATTTTTTCTGGGCCGACCGCATGCGGGAGGGGCTGCAGAAATACGACATCATCGGCCTGGCCGGCAACCTGCGGCGCGTGCCCCGCCAGCCGGCCTGGGCTTTTATCGACGAGAAGCTCACCTGGGACGCGCGTGAAAACCTCAGCGGGGTAGTGGCCCACGGCGATGGTTTTCCCTCCTCCAACCTCAGCGTCTTTGGCCCCTCGGGCCTGCCGGTCAAACTGCTGGACGGCTTGCTGCTCGCCTGCGAAAGCCGGTTGCTGATCGAAAAAGGCCTGCGCTTTGACGAGCGTTTCAACTTTCACTTCTACGATCTCGACTTTTGCCGCGAAGCCGAACAGCTGGGGCTCAGCATGGGAACCTGGCCGATCTCCGTGGTGCATCAGAGCAGCGGCGTCTTCGGCACGCCCTCCTGGCGCGCCGGCTATGCGGCCTATATGGACAAGTGGAAGTCTTAAGGACCTGGGAGATCAGCGGTAAGGGTTCTTGAAACCCAAACCAGCGAGGATGCGAATCTCCTCCGCCTCCATGGCTTCGGCGTCTTCCTCACCGGTTTCATGGTCCCAGCCCTGCGCATGCAGCGTGCCATGCACCAGCAGATGCGCGTAATGGGCCTGCAGGGTCTTCTTGTTGTCCTTCGCCTCTTTAGCCACCACGGGCGCACACAACACCAGGTCGGCGGCGACCACCGGCTCCTGGGTGTAATCGAAAGTCAGCACATTGGTGGCGTAGTCGCGCTGGCGGTAGTCGCGGTTCAGCGCCTGGCCCTCTTCGGCGTCGACGATGCGCACGGTGATCTCGCCGTCATGCGCGAGCGCGTGGCGTATCCAGCGGGCCACGCTGTGGCGCGGCAGGGCGGCGCGGTGGCGGGCGGCATTTTTCAGGTCGCCGAACTGCAGCGAAAGGCTGAGTTGCTTAAGAGCCATTGCGGCTCCTTGCGCTGGCGCGGCGGGCGGGCGCGGCCGCGGGGTCGCCGGCGCCATCTTCGGTGGGGGCCGGCCGGCCCGGTGATTTGTCATACGCATCGACGATGCGCGCCACCAGCGGGTGGCGCACCACGTCGGCGCTGGTCAGGCGGGTAATGGCGATGCCCTTGACGCGCTTGAGCACGCGCTCGGCATCCACCAGGCCGCTGAGCTGGGCGCGCGGCAAGTCCACCTGGCTCACGTCGCCCGTCACCACCGCCTTGCTGCCGAAGCCGATGCGTGTCAGGAACATCTTCATCTGCTCGGGCGTGGTGTTTTGTGCCTCATCAAGAATGACAAAAGCGTGGTTCAGCGTGCGGCCGCGCATGAAGGCCAGCGGCGCGATCTCGATCTGCTGGCGCTCAAAAGCCTTCTGCACGCGTTCAAAGCCCATCAGCTCATGCAGCGCGTCGTACAAGGGCCGCAGGTAGGGGTCCACCTTCTGGCTCAGGTCGCCCGGCAAAAAGCCCAGGCGCTCGCCGGCTTCCACCGCCGGGCGCGTCAGCACGATGCGCTGCACTGTGCTGCGCTCCAGCGCATCGACCGCGCAGGCCACGGCCAGGTAGGTCTTGCCGGTGCCGGCCGGCCCTATGCCGAAGGTGATGTCGTGGGTGGCGATGTTTTCCAGGTAGGTGCCCTGGTTGCCGGTGCGGGCGCGCAGGTCGGCCCGCCGGGTCGACAGCGTGATGCCGCCGTCGGGTGCGGTGCTCAGGGCAGTGTCGCCCGCCAGCATCAGCTGCACGGTTTCAGGTTCTATGGGCCGCTGCGCGATTTCATACAGCGCCTGCAGCACCTCCAGCGCCAGGGTCGCCTTGACTTTGGTGCCGTCGATCTTGAACTGCTCAAAGCGATGGGCGATCGTCACGTCCAGCGCCGCCTCTATGGTGCGGATATGGCTGTCCATGGGTCCGCACAGGTGGCCCATGCGGGTGTTGTTGGGCGGCGTGAAGGTGTGGCGAAGGATCAAGGCGGAGGTTTTCCTGAAAAGAGGGCCAAAGAGGCGCGTAAAACGCAATTGTCCGCCTAAATCCGCCATTTGGCCGGCGAACGGCTTCCCGGACCCGGCTGATAAGATTCCCCCATGATAGGAAGACTCTCTGGCCAGCTGGCCGAAAAAAATCCCCCGGAAATCCTGGTGGACTGCAACGGTGTCGGCTACGAAGTGCTGGTGCCCATGAGCACCTTCTACAACCTGCCCGCCCTGGGCGACAAAGTCAGCCTGCTGACGCATTTTGTGGTGCGCGAAGATGCGCAAATCCTCTACGGTTTCGGCAGCGCCACCGAGCGCGCGGCCTTCCGCCAGCTCATCAAGATCTCCGGCGTGGGCCCGCGCACGGCGCTCAGCGTGCTCAGCGGCATGAGCGTCGAAGAACTCTCGCAAGCGGTAACCCAGCAGGAGCCGGGCCGCATCATCAAGGTACCCGGCATCGGAAAAAAAACCGCCGAGCGCCTGCTGCTCGAATTGAAGGGAAAACTGGGCGCCGACATCGGCGTGCAGGTCAGCGTGGCCAACGACGCGCAGTCCGACATCCTGCAGGCCCTGGTGGCCTTGGGCTACAGCGACCGCGACGCCGCGCTGGCGCTGAAAGCCCTGCCAAAAGATATTGGCGTGAGCGATGGCATCAAGCTGGCGCTGAAGGCCTTGGCGAAATAGACGGTAAGCCAGTATGAGCATTCAAACCGACGATTTCTCCTCCGGCGACTTCCCGCCCGCCAAGCGCGTGATGTCGGCCTCGCCGGCCTCGCCCGGTGAGGAAGCCATCGAGCGTGCGCTGCGCCCCAAGCTGTTCGACGAGTATGTGGGTCAGTCCAAGGTACGCGACCAGCTCGAAATCTTCATAGGAGCGGCCAAGAAGCGGCAGGAGGCGCTGGACCATGTGCTGCTGTTCGGCCCGCCTGGCCTGGGCAAGACCACGCTGTCCCACATCATTGCGCACGAGCTGGGCGTGAATTTGCGGCAGACTTCGGGCCCGGTGCTCGAAAAACCCAAGGACCTGGCTGCGCTGCTGACCAACCTTGAAAAAAACGACGTCCTCTTCATCGATGAAATCCACCGCCTGAGCCCGGTCGTGGAGGAAATCCTCTACCCCGCGCTGGAGGATTACCAGATCGACATCATGATCGGCGAAGGCCCGGCGGCGCGCAGCATCAAACTCGATTTGCAGCCCTTCACCCTGGTGGGTGCGACCACGCGCGCCGGCATGCTGACCAACCCGCTGCGCGACCGCTTCGGCATCGTCGCGCGGCTCGAGTTTTACACGCCCGACGAGCTAGCGCGCATCGTGCGGCGCAGCGCCAAGCTGCTCAACGCGCCTATCGATGAAGACGGCGGCTTTGAGATCGCCCGCCGCTCGCGCGGCACGCCGCGCATCGCCAACCGCTTGCTGCGCCGGGTGCGCGACTATGCGGACGTCAAGGGCAGCGGCCACATCACGATGGACATCGCGAACAAGGCGTTGGCCATGCTGGACGTGGACCCGCAGGGCTTTGACGTGATGGACCGCAAGCTGCTCGAAGCCGTCATTCATCGCTTCGACGGCGGGCCGGTGGGCCTGGACAACATCGCGGCCAGCATTGGCGAAGAGCGCGACACGATTGAAGACGTGATAGAGCCCTATTTGATCCAGCAGGGCTATCTGCAGCGCACGCCGCGCGGGCGCATCGCCACGCTGGCCGCCTACCGCCACCTGGGCGTGGCCCCGCCGGCCAGCGGCAATGACATGTTTAACGCCCCCTGAGCATGGGACAGTGGGTAGCCCTGTCGGCGGCGGCAGACCCAAAAGCAGCCTGGACGAACGCCAGCGCCGAACAGCGATTCTTCAATTCAACAGCCCTGGGCGTGACGGTGGCTGTCCTGCTGGCCTATGCCCTGAGCGGCGTGGTGTTCGGCTACCTGCCTGTGTTTGTGCTGGAGGGCTTTGCCATGCTGCAGGGAACGGCCGCATGGTTTGGCGCGGCCGGAACCGCCTGCCTGGCGCTGGGATGGGCCACCCACCTTGCGCAGCGCCACTGGTCAAGCGCCTCGGCGGCGGCCTGCACGGCGTTTCGCCACATCTGCTACGTCGCCGTGGCAACCTGCGTATGCGTTCTCATTCTGGCGGACGTGTCTGGCGGCGCCCTGTCAAGGTTGCGATGGAGCGGACTGGCGCCCACGTCAGAGTGGCTGTTTGCTCCCCTGCCCTGGATCTGGCAACACCTGCTGCCGCTGGGATCGTACAGGGTGACGGGAAAGCTTTTCCTGGCAGGCGGTACGGCCCTTGCGTTCGCATTTCTTTTCCTCAAAGGGTTCAAACGGCCAAGGGCATTCATGTTTTTTCTTGGTGCGGCCGCCTGCACCGCGGGGTTTTATTTTCTGGGCGATGCCGCGCTTGACTACAGCGCGGCACGTGGCCTGCCAGGCGCGTCGCCAGACTATGCCAAGGAACTGAAAACCAATCCGGGCCACTACAACGCCTGGAATTTTCTATCCTGGCTGGGAGCACTTGCCTGCCTGGCCTATGGAGTGATCATGATGTCCGTATCCCTTGTCATTCACGCCCATGACGCCAAGGCCCTGGTCGCGAGATCATGACACTACCGTTTTACTTCTGGGTTTTTCCCAGGCTTGCAGTCCGGATGTCTGCAGCTCTCCTGGGCCTGGCCTGCATGCTGGCCGGCTGCGTGGCTACCGGCAACCCACCCTCACCGCGCACGCCCAACCCGGCCGTGCCGCTGGCGGCCACTTCCAGCCTGCCGGAATTTCCCGAGCTGTTCAAACAAATGTCAGCGCTGTATGCCGATCACCCGCAGGCGCCCAGGATGCAGGACGGCGACGGCATGGGACGCAAGATTTCCGTCGCGCGCGTGCGCAAGCCGGGCGCGCTGGACGCCTTGCAGGCTTATCGCGCTCAGGGGCAGCACGGCCGCGTGGTGGTGATTGCGCTGCTGGATGCCGAGGGCAAGCTGCTGGATGCACGCGTGCTGTCGTCCACGCATGCCGAACTCAATGAGGCGGTGCTGCAATCGGCCCGTGAGGCCGAGTACCGCGGCGGCCGCATCGACGGCGCGGCTGCGCCCATGTATGCCGTCTACGGCGTGAATTTCTAAGAACCTGTTCACGGTCTAAACGGGGCCGCGTTGGGGTGCAATCGCGATGAGTGGGCCGACCGGGCACGCCGCATGGGCTCATGCCCATGCAAGGGCTCGGGCGGCTCAATCGCGCGATTTCACTCCCAACCCGGAGGGCAAGCGCCTTCTCGGGCGGTCTGCGGCGTTGCGGCGCTAGCCCATAGCCGGCTATGGGCGTCGCACCGCGCCTTGCATCCTATCCCGAGAAGGCGCTTGCGCGGCCCCGTTTAGACCGTGAACAGGTTCTGAAGCCCGCGGCTCAGTTCAGCGCGCCGCGCGCGTCAACGCGGAAGATGCGCTGCACGGTGCCGCTGCGCAGCCCGCCGGTCACACCTATCATGAAGTCGTGCAGGTTCACGGTCGGGTCACAGTGCCCCGGGATCAGCCACAGCATGCGGCCCAGGCCGGGCAGGCGTTTGCTCTCGCCGGCGGGACGCAGAATGCCGTGCTCGTCGCCGCCGTTAAAAAACTCGAGTTCGCTTTCGGCGTCGAAGGCATGCACCAGGGGCAGGCCCGAATCGATCGCATGGGCCTTGTGGCCGGCATCGCACACAGCGTGGCCGGCGTGCGTGCTGATGATCTGGGTCTTCACGAAGAGCGCGTGTTCAAACTGCGGCTGGGCCGGGTCGCGCTCGTTTTTCGCGTAGTCGGCGTCCATGAACATGAAGGAGCCGGCCTGCAGCTCGCCGTAAACGCCGCTGGCGGCCTCCAGCATGAGGCTGCCGGTGCCGGCGCCGGTGACCAGGTCCACCGTGATGCCCTGGGCCTCGACCAGCTTGCGCGTGAGCACCACGGCCTCCACAGCCTTGGCGATGGCGTCGCGCCTTTCGTGCGCGCTGCGCATGTGCTGGGCCTTGCCGTGGTAGGCCTGCAGGCCGGCAAAGCGCAGGGCCGGGTGCTTGCGGATTTCGAGCACCAGCGTGACGGCGGCGGCGCCGGGCTCGACGCCGCAGCGGCCCTGGCCGACGTCGATCTCGACGAACACGTCGATGATGGTGGCCACGCCGGTGGCATTGCGCGCCTCTGTCATGGCCTGGGCCAGGCGGATCACGCCTTCGGTGCTGTCGACCGCGATGGACAGGCGCCCGCCCTGGGCCGCGAGCTTTTGCGCGAGCACGGCCACGCGCGCCAGCTTGGCGGGGGCGATGACTTCATTGCTGATGTATACGTCGGTGACGCCGCCGGCCACCATGGCTTCGGCTTCGGCGGTCTTCTGCACGCAGACGCCGACCGCGCCGGCGCGCATCTGCATCTTGGCCAACGTGGCGCTCTTGTGCAGCTTGGCATGCGGGCGCCAGCGGATGTTGTGCTTTTTGGCGAATTCGGCCATGCGTGCGAGGTTGCGCTTCATCGCGTCCATGTCGATGACCAGGGCCGGGGTGTCGATGTCGTTGACCGGCTTGCCGATCAACTCGGCCAGGCGGGTGGGCGTGGTGCTCATGAGGTGCGTCTTATCTCTTTTGGTATTTATTGTTGCGCACCCAGCGGGTCTCGGGCCTTGCCGCCGGGGAATGCGCTGTCGTCCAGTGTGCCATCGTCCAGGTGCTGGGTGTCGGCCCAGCCGACGAGCGTAAAGCCTTCGGGGGTCCAAAGGAGGCGGTTGATGGCCGCATTGCCGAGTTCCCAGGTGCGCGGCGCCTGGATATCGAGCCGCGTCGCAGCGCGGTAGAGCACATCCATCACGCCGCCGTGGCCGACCAGCGCGATCAGCTCGCCCGGGTGCGCGGCCGCCAGGCGCTCGGCCGTGGCAATGACGCGGCTGCGCAGGGCGATCAACGACTCACCGCCGGCCGGCGCGAATTCGGGGTCGCGCTTGCGCCAGCGCATGGACTGCTCAGGCAGCAGGGCTGCGATCTCGGCAAAAGTCTTGCCCTCAAAGTCACCGAAGCCACGCTCGCGCAAGCCCTCTTCGCGCGTCACTTCGATACCCTGGATACGGCCCAGGTACTGAGCGGTTTCCCAAGCGCGTGTGAGGTCGCTCGCATAGATGGCGCGGATGGGTTCGTCGGCCAGCGCCAGCGCCATGCGCTCGGCCTGCCTGCGGCCGGTTTCGTTGAGCGGGATGTCCAGGTGGCCCTGGATGCGGGTATCGACGTTCCACGTCGTTTCGCCATGCCTTATAGCAATAATGCGCGTCGGTTCAAACATGGAGCCCCCACGTTCGCCCACTTCGTGTGGCTCTCTGCCCCCTCAGGGGGCGCTGCGCCTGCGGCCCGGCAAAGCCGGTTCCGCGGCCCCTGCTGGTACGGAACTGCTTTGCGCAGTGAAAGTGTGAGGGTCGCGTCATCGGGGAATTTCGACGTTAATGCGGCGCGTGCCGGCGGGTGGTTGCGGGAAGCCGCGCAGGGCCGAATCCAGCATGGCGGGGAGCACGGCCAGGGTGTCGCCCCAGACGCCGTCGTGCAGGGCCCGGGTCTCAAAGGCGATCTGGTTGGTCCGCAGGTCGCGCATCACGATGCTCAGGTCGCGCTTGAAATAAGGCGGCTCGGCAATCCCGCCGCCAATCGGGAACGACAGGCCGACCGAGGCGCCGCGGCTGCCGCCGCCCACAAACACGCCGCTTCCGAAGCCGAAACCGCCGTAGGGGCTGTAGCCATACGGCCCACGGTCCACGATCTGGGTGTTGGCCACGATTTGCACGCTGTAGCGTGCGGCGGGCGCGTTGAGCTCCATTCCCACTTTGGCCAGCGCGGTGCGTGCCAAGCCCTCGATGGCATCCTGGGGCGAGCCTACCGCCTGCTGCGAGGGCAGGCGCTCAAAGCGATAAGGCGTGGCTGGGGCGGGGGGCGGGCCGTTCCAGTTGTAGAAGGCGGTGACGTCGCTGTCGACCACACGGACCGTGGAGCAGCCGCTCATCAACAGCCCCAGGACGGCTGTCGAAAAAATAGCTGTAAGTGCGCGTCTCATAAAGCCTCCATGATGAAAGCGTTGAAGATCAGTCAATGAATCAATCTAGTCACTCAGCTTGAATGAATACCGATGACGGAAACACCCGGTAGCCGGGGCTCCTGGAACTCTTCGGCATCGAATGCCTTGTCGCCGTCGGCATCGGCCACCCCGGTGGCCTTGATGCCCTTGAAGTCGTGGCGCTTGTTGTCCATCAGGTGCGAGGGCACGATGTTCTGCAACGAGGCGAACATGTTCTCGAGCCGGCCGGGGAATTTTTTCTCCCACTCGCGCAGCATGTTGCCGACCTGCTTGCGCTGCAGGTTTTCCTGGCTGCCGCACAGCGTGCACGGAATGATGGGAAATTCGCGCACCTGGGCCCAGCGCGTGAGGTCTTTTTCCGTCACGTAGGCCATGGGGCGTATCACCACGTTCTTGCCGTCGTCGCTGACCAGCTTGGGCGGCATGCCCTTGAGCTTGGCCGCGAAGAACATGTTGAGGAAAAAGGTCTGCAGCATGTCGTCGCGGTGGTGGCCCAGCGCGACCTTGGTGCAGCCGAGCTCGCCGGCCACGCGGTAGAGGATGCCGCGGCGCAGGCGCGAGCACAGCGAGCACAGCGTCTTGCCCTCGGGGATCACGCGCTTGACGATGCTGTAGGTGTCCTGGTTCTCGATGTGGAAGGGAACGCCCAGCTTGCTCAAATAATCGGGCAGCACATGTTCGGGAAACCCGGGCTGTTTCTGGTCGAGGTTGACGGCCACCAGCTCGAAGTTGATGGGCGCGCGCTTTTGCAGCTTGAGCAGGATGTCGAGCATGGCATAGCTGTCTTTCCCGCCCGAGACGCAGACCATGACCTTGTCGCCCTCTTCAATCATGTTGAAGTCGACAATCGCGCGGCCGACCTCGCGGCACAGGCGCTTTTCGAGCTTGTGGTCCTCGCGCTCTATCTTCATGCTGTTCTGCACGCGGGCCGAACTTTCCTGCTGCTCGTACTGCTGTACGGCCTCTTCCCAGACTGCGCTCATATCGTTCGCTCCCATATCGTTCACCACTGTCCCGTCTCAACGCGAATGGCTACTTCGCAGTCGTCAAAAATTTCAAGTTTGGCTATCTTCACCCGCACGCCCAGCACGCCGGGCAACTGCATCAGCCGGTGCGCCAGCTTGCCGATCAGGCTTTCCAGCAGGTTCATGTGCTCGGCCGTGCATTCGCTGATGATGATCTGGCGCACCTTGCGGTAGTCCAGCACATGGTGGATGTCGTCGTCATGCGGCAGCAGCGGCTGCGTGCCCAGGTTCAGCTCGGCATCGACCTGTATCGGCTGCGGGGCGGTTTTTTCATGGTCCAGAATTCCCAGGTTGGCGTCGAAGCGCAAACCGGTGAGGTTCAGGATCTGGGTTCCCCGGGTGTTGTACATGGCGCCAGTCTGTGGTGAGGACATGGGAGTGTGTGTCAGCCGTTGCCGCCGCTTCACATCAGCGAAAAATCGCGTTCGAACTTCATCAGGTGCTGGCCGCCGTCCACCAGCAGCGTGGTGCCGGTGATGGAGCGGTTTTCCAGCGCGAATTTGACCGCGGCCGCAACGTCGGCGGGCGTGGAGGATCGGCCCAGCGGTGACAGCCTGTGCCGGGCCTGGAACTGCTCGTCAGTCAGCAAATGGCTGGTCAACGTGAGGCCTGGCGCCACGCCTACCACGCGCACCAGGGGCGCCAGTGCCAGCGCCAGCATGGTGCCGGCCGCTTCCAGCGCGGCCTTGGAGAGGGTGTAGCTGAAAAAATCGGGGTTCTGGTTCCAGAGCTTCTGGTCCAGCAGGTTGACCACCGCGCCTTGCGCACCTTGTTCGCCTTCCGCGCGTGCCGCGATGTGGGCGTGCAAGGCTTGGGCCAGAAGAACGGCGGCGCCGGTGTTGCTGTGCAGGTGTTTGTCCATCGCCGCAAAGCCGAAGCTGGCGGCACTGTCCTGTTCAAAGGTGGAGGCGTTGTTGACCACCGCATCGACCCGGCCCATGCGCGCCACCACGGCCGGCAGCAAGCCGCGCACCGCGGCCTCGTCACTGAGGTCGGCCTGGAAAGCCGCGGGTGCTCCGGCCAGGGCGGCGCAATCGGCGACGGTTTTCATTGCTTCCGACTCTGAGGCGCGGTAATGCACCGCCACCTGCCAGCCGCCGGCTGCCAGCGCCAGCGCGATCTCACGCCCCAGCCGCCGCGAGGCGCCGGTCACGAGGACCACGGGTGGAGAGGACGGAGCTGGGTTCATGGGCGGCGTTCGGGCTCGGAAAACGGGGCGAAAAGATGGAAGGGCGGCGGGGTGAGGAGGCGCTGGGGATCGCCGACAATGGCAGGTGGTGACCCATGACCCCGACGACCGACACCCCTATTTTAACGACCGGCCTCGCCGCCCACATTGCCAAGGCCATTGAGGCCGCCGGCGGCTGGCTGGGCTTTGACGAATTCATGGCGCTGGCCCTCTACACCCCGGGCCTGGGCTATTACGCCAACGATTCCCGCAAATTCGGCCTGATGCCCGGCACAGGCAGCGATTTTGTTACCGCACCCGAGCTCTCGCCGCGTTTCGGCCAGGCCCTGGCGCGCCAGGCGGCCCAGGCCCTGGAGGTCACCGGCACGGCCGAAATATGGGAGTTCGGTGCGGGCTCCGGCGCTCTGGCGCAGCAGGTGCTGGAAGCCCTGGGTCCGCAGCTGGAGCGCTACACCATCGTGGACCTTTCCGGCAGCCTGCAGGCGCGCCAGCGCGAGAGGCTGGCAGCGTATGGCGACAAGGTGCAGTGGGCGAGCGAGCTACCGCCAAAGATGCGCGGCGTGGTGCTTGGCAACGAAGTGTTGGACGCCATGCCGGTCAAACTGCTGGCGCGGCTGCAAGGTGTGTGGCACGAACGCGGCGTGGTGGCCCATGAAAATGGCTTTCTCTACGCCGACCGGCGCACCGCGTTGCGGCCGCCCGCCGAGGTGGAGAGCGCGCATGACTACCTCACCGAAATCCATCCCCAGGCCGAAGCGTTTGTCGCCACCCTGGCCGACCGGCTGGAAGCCGGTGCAGTCTTCCTGCTCGATTACGGCTTCCCCGAACATGAGTACTACCACCCCCAGCGCAGCATGGGCACCGTGATGTGCCACCGCGGCCACCTGGCGGATGCCGATGCGCTGGCCGAGGTGGGCAGCAAGGACATCACCGCACACGTCAATTTCACCGGCATCGCCCTGGCCGGCCAGGAGGCCGGGCTGGAAGTGCTGGGCTACACCAGCCAGGGGCGTTTCTTGCTCAATTGCGGCCTGGTGGACGGCATGGAGGGCGCGCCTCTGGAGCAGCGCGCCATGGTGCAAAAACTCATCGCCGAGCACGAAATGGGCGAGCTGTTCAAGGTGATCGCCTTTGGGGCCAAAGGCCAGCCAGTGTGGGAGCCTATGGGCTTTGCCGCCGGCGACCGGATGCATACGCTCTAAACTGGCCACCATGATCCGCTGGTTTATCGTCATCTTCCTGGCCTTGATGCTGATCAGCTGGTTCAGCCCGCTGCTGCAAAAGCTGGGCTTCGGCAAGCTGCCCGGTGACCTGCGTTTTCGCCTGTTCGGGCGCGAATGGTTCATCCCCCTGACCACCACCATCCTGCTGAGCTTTGTGGCCAGCCTGATAGCCAAAATTCTTTGAGGAAAAGTCCTGTCATGAAAGCCTGTGTCGACCTGGGAGGCACCAAGATCGCCGTCAGCCTGATAGAGGCCGGGCAGGAACTCAGCCTGGACCAGGCCACCCTGGCCCTGCAGTCCCGGCTTGTGGAGCCCACTGAAAAAGCCGGCCCACCCGACACCGTGGTGCGCCAGGTGCTGCGCATGCTGGGCAAGGCCTGCGAGGCCGCCGGCATCCGCGAACAGGATATTGAAGCACTGGGCATATCGTCCTGCGGCCCCTTTGTGGCAGTGGACGGCATGCTGGAGATTTCCAACCCCAACATCTGCGGCGGCATGGCCGGCCCCGCGCGCGGCCTGCCCAACGACTGGGTCAGCGTGCCCCTCGAAGCGCCGCTGCGCAGCCGCTTTGCCGAAAAACTCCGCATCGAGAACGACGGTGTGGGTGCCCTGCAGGCCGAGCGCCGCTGGGGCGCGTTGCAGGGATACAGCCACTGTGCCTACGTAACCTGGAGCACCGGCATAGGTTTTGGCCTGTGCGTGGACGGCCGCATCCTGCGCGGCAAACACGGCAATGCCGGCCACGCGGGCCACACCTTCGTCAGCGACCACAGCGACGCGCTGTGCGGTTGCGGCAACATGGGCGACCTTGAAGGCGTGGTCGCCGGCAACGCGATTGCACGGCGCTTTGCCGGCGCGGGCTACCCCGGCGCCTCAGCGCTGTTTGCCGCCGCACAATCCGGCGACGCAGCCGCGCAAGCCATCGTCGACGAGCTGTGCCGCGTGCTGGGACGTGGCCTCTACAACATGGTCGTCACGTTGGACCTGGAGCGCATCAGCCTTGGGGGTGGGGTGTTCTGGAATCACCGGGATTATTTGTTGCCTCGCCTGAGTGCGCAGATCCATGGCAAGCTGCCCGCTTTGACGGATGAGTTTGAGTTGGTGGAGGCCGGCCTGGGGGAGAGGGTTGGGGATTTTGGGGCGCTGGCGTTAGTGAGTTGAGTTGGCCGGGTCTTGCTCCGGCGAGCGCGCTCTTCCTCTTCATCCTCCTCCTTCCTCTTCTTGGTTTTGCTGGCCGGGGGTAGCCCGGCGGCTACTCACTTTTCTTTTGCTTCGCCAAAAGAAAAGTAAGCAAAAGAAAAGGCGACCCTGGTTGCTGCGTCCCTCCGCTTCGCTGCGGGCAACCTGCGGTGCTCGGTCCAGCCGGGGTCTCGCTAAACTCGCTACGCTGCGCTTCGCTCAGACAACGCGATCCCTGATCCGTCTGGACCTCCGCTCCTCGGCGCATCCACAAGGGGTGGGAGAAAAATACCAATACCTAAAACCACAAGGACACGCCATGGCGTGTCCTTGTTGTATTTGTCTTCTTTGTCTTTTGGTATTCGGTTCCCGCTCCCGATTGCCCCGTCCTGGCTGGGCCGAGGAGCGCAGAGACAAGCGGATCAGGGCCGGCGTTGTCTGAGCGAAGCGAGTTTAGCCGGACCCCGCTTGGCTCGAGCACCGCAGGTTGCCCGAAGCGA
>Ga0209025_1003210_pt1 | contig 15848 bp, 12 predicted proteins | sample AraplaMF_Col_mLB_FD_184256 | JGI IMG/M metagenome (GOLD analysis project Ga0209025, IMG submission 184256) | Arabidopsis root microbial communities from the University of North Carolina, USA - plate scrape MF_Col_mLB (SPAdes) (version 2) | ecosystem: Host-associated > Plants > Roots > Endosphere... | reverse complement strand
CAAGGCGTCGATGAAGGCTTCGTACTGGTCGCGGTCGAGCGGGCAGTTGATGTAGTCGGCGCCGGTGCCGCCCGGGCCGGCCTTGTCGTAGCGGGACTGGAACCAGGCCACGTTCATGTCGACCGAATCGAAATGAACGATGGGAGCGATCGCGTCGAAGAAGGCGAGCTCGCCCGCACCCGTCAGCGAACGGATGCCTTCCGCCAGCGCTGGCGAGGTCAGCGGGCCGGTCGCGACGATGACCTTGTCCCATTCGGTCGGCGGCAGACCGGCGATCTCGCCGCGCTCGATCGTGACATTGGGATGGGCCTCGAGCGCAGCGGTGACGGCCTGCGAGAAGCCGTCGCGATCGACCGCAAGTGCTCCGCCCGCTGGAACCTGGTGGGCATCGCCCTTGGCCATGATCAGCGAGCCGAGCCGGCGCATCTCCCAATGCAATTGGCCGACGGCGTTGGAGGACGAATCGTCCGAGCGGAATGAGTTCGAGCAGACCAGCTCGGCGAGGCCCTCGGTCTGGTGTGCGTCGGTGCCGCGCACCGGGCGCATTTCATGCAGCACGACCGGGACGCCGGCCTCTGCGATCTGCCAGGCGGCTTCCGAGCCGGCGAGGCCGCCGCCGACGACATGGATGGGGGCGATTGCGATGGATGTTGTCATGGCCGCGATGTGTCCGCGGCGGCGCCCAAGGTCAAGGGCGCTGGGCCGAATCAACCCCGGAAACGCAAAATGCCCGCTCGAAAGCGGGCATTCGCTCTTCGACCAGACCCTGAGGGGAGGAACGCGGGGCCTAGGAGAAACTACTCGTCAAACCTGAGCGGTCTGAAATCAGGCCGTCGCGTGGGTACGGGCGACGTACTGGATGTCCGAGCGCGACAGGCCGAGATCGTCGAGCTCACGGTCGGTGAGACGGGACAGCTCGCGGACGGTCTCGCGATAGCGAAGGTAAGAGCGGATCTTGGAAGCGATCATGGTCAGGAACATGGTGATAACCTTTTGGTTTCTCGGGGTTTGGCCCCGACAGCGATGAATTCGTTGTGCACTGCATATAGAGAGATCAGCGTGCCTCTCACAGGGGCGCCGCATCAATTCCGTTATGCTTTAAACGCATGTCGAATTAAGGGATCGTTTGGAAACGGCCCCAGACCCGCGCAGGGCGCTTAACGATTTTGTCATAACAATGAAAAGTGAGCCTAATTTTTAGGCTCGATCGAGCGATCGATCGCGCGCGATCGGAATATGACGCGAATTTGCGTAAAATCGATGCAGTTCGCCATGCGCTTTGCACTGCAACATTGGTTGCCGAGCCGAAAGGGCGTGTAACGCGCTGTTCACCATGGGCGGATTCGCAGAGAATTCCGCCCGGTTCGGTGGGCCGACGTCATGCGCTCGCATGAGGTCGGCGCCATGATTCGACGATTCGGATGGGCGCGGAGCAGGGCATGCAGGGTGCGGGCTATTGCGAGCGGCTGAGCGGCGCCTTCTGGGCCGAGCCGCTGAACGCGGTCAGCAATGCCGCCTTCCTGCTCGCCGCGCTGGCGGCCTGGCTGCTGCTGCTGCGCCAGCAAGGGCGTCGCGACTGGCCGGCAGAGGCGCTGACGATACTGGTCGCGATCATCGGCGTCTGCTCCTTCCTGTTCCACACCATGCCGCAACGCTGGACCCTGCTGGCCGATGTCGCGCCGATCCAGCTCTTCGCGCTTTGCTATTTCGGGCTCGCGCTCAATCGATTCCTCGGACTGTCTCCGCTGCTGGCGGCAATCGGCGCGCTTCTCTTCCTCGCCGCCTGCTTCGGCCTGGCTTCGCTGGTCTCGCCGCTATTGCCCGCAGGCATGCGCGGTTCGGCCGGCTATGCCGGCTTCCTGATCGGCCTCGCCGGCGTCGCGCTGGCAGTGAGGCTGCCCGGTGATGTCACCACGGGCAGGCGGATCGCCATCGCCGGCCTCGTCTTCGCCGCCTCGCTCACCTTCCGCTCGCTCGATTCCGTCCTGTGCGGCGCGATTCCGTTCGGCCTGCATTGGGGCTGGCACCTGCTCAACGGGCTGCTGCTCTATCTGCTCTTGCGGACAGCGATTCTCGCGCCGCGCTCCTGACCTCGCATCGCCATTTCGCCGAGCGCCGAAAAAGATGCTTGACCATGTTCTGTCAGTTATATAATTAATTAGCTATATAGAGAGGTCGACATGAACAGTTTGGACGCAGCCTTTTCCGCTCTCGCCGATCCGACGCGCCGGGCGATCCTGGCGCGGCTGGCCCTCGGCGAAACCACGGTGATGGAGCTCGCCGAGCCCTTCGCGATGTCGCAGCCCGCGGTGTCGCGGCACCTGAAGGTGCTGGAGGAGGCGGGGCTGATCGCTCGGCGGATCGAGGGGACCAGGCGGCCCTGCCGGCTCGCGCCGGGAGCACTCGAGGAGATCGACAAATGGCTCGCCATGCTGAGGCGGGCCCTGGAAGCGAATTACGACCGGCTGGACCAGCTTCTGGCCGGGATGGAACCAGGCAAGGAGACAGACCAAAAATGACCAGGCTCACCCTGACCACCGAAGGCGACACCCATGTCGTCGTCACCCGCCGCTTCAAGGCCTCGCCCGAGGCGGTCTACCGCGCCCATACCGATCCGGCCCTGATCCAGAAATGGCTGCTCGGCCCCGATGGCTGGACCATGCCGGTCTGCATCAACGAGGCGAGGCCCGGCGGCAGGATCCGCTATGAGTGGAGCGACGGGAAGGGCAACGGCTTCTACCTGACCGGCGAATATATCGCGCTCGAGCCGTTCAGCCGCATCCGGCATGTCGAGCGCATGCACCTGCCCGAACCCTGCCCGGACAACCATGTCGAGACCCGCTTCGAGGCCGATGGCACCGGCACGCTGATGACCATGCGCATGACCGTGCCCGATCGCGCCACCCGCGAGGCCATGCTCGCCACCGGCATGGAGCACGGCATGGAGGCGAGCTATGCCCGCCTCGACGCGATGCAGGGCTGATCCCAGCGCATCCGCCCCACGCGCCGGCGCCGGCTTGACCCGCCGCCGGCGCGCCCGGAAGCTTCCCCCATCATAAGGAGAGGGGAAGCGCGCATGCCGGATCTGGCCAGGGAACTCGATCTCGCCGGGCTGAAGGGCCGGCTCTATTCGGCGGTGCTCTCCGATGTGCTCGACGGGCTCGGCCATCCCGACCAGGCGGTGAAGCCCTTCGTCCGCCCGCTCGACGACGCCTCGGTGCTCTGCGGCTTCGCCCGCACCGGGCTCTACATGAAACGCTACCATGTCCCGCAGGGGCACAACCCCTATGCCCTTGAGATGGACCTGATCGACAGCCTGAAACCCGGCGAGATCCCCGTGCTCGCCTGCGACGGGCCGACCGACCGGATCGCGCCCTGGGGCGAGCTGCTCACCACCGCCTCGACAGTGAGAGGCGCCGCCGGCTGCCTCACCGACGGGCTGGTGCGCGATGTCCGCCGCATCCGCGAGCTCGGCTTCCCGGTCTTCCATGGCGGCATCGGCCCGCTCGACACCAAGGGCCGGGCCGAGATGATGGCCGCCGACGAGCCGGTCGAGCTCGGCGGCGCCCGCGTCGCGCCGGGCGATTTCGTCTTCGGCGACGTCGACGGCGTCGTCATCGTGCCGCGCGCAATCGCGCCCGAGGCGATCCGGCTGGCTTTGGCCAAGATCGAGGCCGAGGACTCGACCCGCGAGGAACTGCTCGCCGGCAACAGCCTGCGCTCGGTCTTCGAGCGCCACGGCGTGCTCTAGCTCGCCGCGTCATGCTCGGCCTTGTGCCGAGCATCCACGTCTTGAACACCGCCCTCGACCCATGAAGACGTGGATGGTCGGGACAAGCCCGACCATGACGGCAAAGCGTCGTCAGCTGCACCGCTCCAGCAGCCGCGACGCGGCGGTCACGCCTTCGAGCGAGAAGGTGTAGCTGGTCTCGTTGCCGCGGGCCGAGCGCGCCGCCAGCACCATCTCGTCGCCGGCCTTCATCGCCGCGAGCAACTCGCCCTCGCGCTCCAGCCGCTGCAGCCAGGCATTGCTGCCCGAGGTCAGCATGCGGAACGTCTCGTCGCCGATCGTCACGGTGACGGTCGAATCCTTGGCGAAATCATAGCCGGTCTGGAAGCTCGACTCGGTACGGGCCTGCGCGTTCGGCGCGGTCTGCACGAAGAAGAACACGTCGCCATGACGCAAGGTCGCAGGTGTCTCGGCGCTCGGTGAGGAGACGATATAGCAACGCTTGCCATTCGCATTGTCATAGGTGGCGGCGTTCCACTGCTTGAACTGGCCGAGGGGCTGGGCCGGGGCGGCGAAAGCCGTGGCAGAGGCGGCGAGAAGGCTGAGTGCCGCGAGAGGGGCCAGTCTGATCATCGGGTCATCTCCTGTTTGCCTCGCAGGGATGAAAGTGCCGGGTTTAACAAGGCGTAAACAAGACCCTCACAAAGCCGTGCGACGGAAGGGCGCAAGTCGCCTCCTTCTCCCCTCGGGGGAGAAGGTCCCGGCAGGGGGATGAGGGCGCTTCGACCGAGTGAGACGCTGGCGGCTCGCCCTGCATGGCGGGCCCTCATCCGTCAGCGCTTCGCGCTGCCCCCTTCTCCCCCGAGGGGAGAAGGAGTCGCGCCGCGGTTCCCGCCTCCACCGTCATGCTCGGGCTTGACCCGAGCATCTCAGGCCGGAGGAGAGTCCAGCCAGCGCCTTCTCGTCCGGAGATTCCCGGGTCTGCGCGGAGTTTATCCTTGGGCCGACCGAAGGTCGGACCCGAGGGCTGCGCCCGAGAATGACGCATGATCCTGCCCGCCCGCAGGCCTGCCTGCGGGCGCTTCGCAATACGGGGCTGGCGGAGCGCCGCGAGGCGCGTTGAGTAGCATCCGCTTCCGTTGAGCCAGGAAGCGGCGCGGATGGTCCCCATCCGCACGCCCCGTGGCGCTCCGCCTTCGGCGTCTTTCAGTCTCCGGGCCGCGCTTCTGCGAAGCCGGCTGCTGGCCGTACCGCGATACCTTTGGAAGCCAGTTCCCCTCTTCGGGTCGTCGCTCCCTTCGGCCATCGCGCTGGTCCGAGCCGGGTTCGACCGGATTGGATCAATCCGATCGAGCCCGTCTCTCACTTTGAGTGAGAGACCGCTTTGCCCAATCGGCAAGCCGATTGGAGCGGGCTTTCGTGCAGCCGCTTCATCTAGCGAGCTCCTCGCACAGGGATCGTAGTGTCCCCAGGGCGGTGCCCCGAAGCCTCCCGGGAGCGGGGCGTAACCCCCGCCCGCAGGCGCCGACCCTCACCCAGCCTCTGGCATACCTCCGGACGGCCGCCCCGTATGGGTGATGGGCGAGGGGATTGTACGCGAGGTTTTGTGGGCGGGGATAAGTTTGGTGCTCCAGCTCTCGATGTTGGACCAAGGGGAGTCTGTAGCGTCGGCGTTGTGGCTTTCAGCGTCGCGGTCACCGCTGCGCTGCCCGCATAAGATGCCGAAGCCCACGCTAGCCAAGATGGAGAGGGCTTGTACTCAACGTCACGTTGCAGGGCTGGCTTGAGCAATCTAGATTATCGGACCATGATTCTGAGATTATACAAAATTTGTAAGATTCTTTCGCGGTCGTCATGAACCGAACGGATACCCTTAATGGCATTGCCCATTACCTGACCCATTTGAGGATGTCTGTTGAGCACCTCAACAGCCTCAACCTCCAAGATATCAACGTCCACGCGGAGATTTTTTTTCGAGACCTCCTTAATTTGGCCTTGGGATATCAACTAAAGGCTATTAACATCGTCGAAAAAAATGCCCGAGCCATTGACTTGGGCGACGATGGCGAGCGCATAGCTATCCAAGTTACTTCGACTTCGGATCTTTCTAAGATTAAACACACTCACAAAGGTTTCATAGCTGCCGGTCTTGAACGCCGATACGATCGGTTAGTGGTATTGATAATTGGCTTGAAGAAAACTTATCGCGAATCAACTTTAGGAGGGGATGGAGTTTTTGGCATTTCATTAAGCGAGGATATCTGGGACATCCCGGAATTGCTGAATAAAATGTCTGGATTGCCTCTAGTTAAACTTGAGTTATGCCTTGTTTTTCTTCGTGATCAGCTTGCAATAGTCGAACCTCGTCGATCGAACGAGGTTGCCACTTTGGTTCGCCTTATCGAAGTTCTTAGTAGCGCCGAGGAGGGTCTATCGGCCGGCGACAACCGCGAAGACCCCGACCCAGAGAGGAAGATCCGCGACCGATTCGCCGAGCACGCGGAGTTCCTTGAGCGGCAGTACGTGGAGTTGCACGAAATATATGGTCGCGCGTTGGCTGAAGTGGATAAATATTCCGATCTCGGCCACATCCGCGTGCGCAAGCTGCAGATTTATCTCATGAATTGGAGCGATCGTATCCTTACCGAATGCGGTGGTGACCCCAAGACGGCGCTTGAGACATTAACCGAACGGGTTCTACGAATGATGGGCACCAGCGAGGCGCCGTTTGATGACGGCGCTATTCGGTATTATCTTATCGGTCAGCTGATCGCCTGCAACGTATTCCCCAACAAGCGGTCGTTCTATGCCTAATATATTCCTTAAAGATGAGCCGCTAAGAAAGTCTCCTGTGATCGTTGGATTTGAGATCGCGCGGTATATTAAGAAGTCCGGAAAAAGACGTGTCAGTGTTTTTGATGTCGTTGATCATTTCAAGCGCGAAAATTGGTTTTCATTGAACTCATTTTTATTTGGAGTAATATTTTTATATTCGGTTGGAGTTATCGATTTTGATGAACCGTACCTGATTGCATGCGATGCGAATTAATCGTCTATATACTGAGCCTGCGACGATAGATCCGATCGTCTTTACGTCCGGAGTCAACGTCATTCTTGGCGAAAGCGATGATACGAGCTCAAAGAACAATGGAGTTGGTAAGTCACTTTGTATTGAATTTTTGAATTTCGCTCTGCTTAAGAGAAAGACTGAGAGCCGAGTTTCAAAGATACCAAAAACAAATTTTGATCAGAATACTTTGATTTGCGTAGATTTTGAACTGCACGGAGTAGATTATACTATCAAAAGATCCATCGATGAGTCTGAGCATCCTCGTATCGTGGTTGACGGTCGGGAGACCGTATACGCCAAGGTCGAAGACGCAACAGCTTTCCTAACGGAGAGGCTCTTCTTATATTCCAATTCACAAGTGGGATTTCGCGAAATTCTCGGCCCGTTGATCCGCGACGAGCGATCCGAGTTTAAATCAATTGTTGCTTGCTATGATACCAAGGCTCGGATTCCAGACAATTATGCGCCACACCTTATGTTGCTTGGCATTGACCTCGGTATCTACAGAGCCATCAGGAATATTCAGCGAGAGCTTGATGCAATCGCGATTGAGGAGGCGCGTATCAGGGAAAGCGTGAAGCTTGTCCGCCAAAAGAATCTTGACGATGCCCGGTCTGATCTCAACGCGTTAGACGAGGAGGTCGAGACGATCCGTGAAGGCATTGACGCATTGGAGAACGCTCCCGCATACGACCTCGTAAAGGGTGAGATTCTCGAAATTGAAGATCGGATGGCAGAGCTGCGCCGACGTAAAGACGTACTGGCCCGGCGCTCCGCAAATCTGGCCCCCTTCGCAGCAGAGCCTGGCATTGACAGCGAAGAAATACGCGAGTTCTACGAACAGCTTCGTACTGGCCTCGGAGCTAGCATTGTGCGCGAACTCGCGGAGGTAATCTCCTTCAAGTCCAAGATTGAGCAATTCCAACGTCACCTGTTGGATGAGAAATCAAAGGTCCTGGATATTGAAATCAGGGAAATTAACAGGCAGCTATCTGAGCTAGATCGGCGGTACGCGAAGCTGGTGGCGGTCCTTGATCAGGAAGGGCAGCTGCGCAATCTGCGCCAAACCTATGCTTCGTTCCAAGCCAAGAGCGACGAGCTAGGTCAGCTCAAGAGCTTTTTTAGCCGCTACGACCAGTTGCTGATCGACCGCCAAACCAAGAAGTCCGAAATCGAAGCCGAAAGGCTAAGGCTCCAAGCCAGCATATCGGCCGTCGCAGATCAGCTGCGGTCTTTTGAGCGCACGATTCTTGTGATCCATCAGTTTATACAAGGTAATCGTAAGGCTTCATTCGAAGTAAGGACAACTAACAGGAAGCACGTGGTCGATATTGTCCTTCGAATAGACGATGATGGTAGTCACAGCGTTGAGAGAGAAAAGGTATTCATATATGATATAGCTCTAATGCTTAATGATTTTACAAGATCTCGCCACCCTGGATTGCTTATTCATGATAATATTTTCGATGTAGATGATGATACATTACAAAAAAGTATTGAATTTCTAGTTACGAAATCGCAATTTGAGCATGATCAACAGTATATTCTTACGCTTAACATTGATAGGATCGAGCACTGCCGTGAGGAGATTTGGTATTATGATTTTGAGCAGAGCATTAGGGCTAAATTTACAAAAAGTAATCGCTTTCTGAAGGTCCATTATCAGGAGCTTGGTTAAATATTCTGGAAGCTCAAACTGATCCGCTCTGAGAATTTTATTGGTTAGAGCGGGGATCAATAGGGCCGGAAGGAGTGTCTGATACCGGGCGGTGACTGAATGGCTGCTTCTGACGCCTACTCCGCCGCCTCCCGCGCTCCTTTGCCCTTCAACGGCCGCCGCTCCAGCACCTCCTTGAGGAAGCGCGCGGTGTGGCCCTTGCCAATGCGGACGATGTCCTCCGGCGTGCCTTGCGCCACGACCTCGCCGCCGCCGTCGCCGCCTTCGGGGCCCATGTCGATGATCCAGTCGGCGGTCTTGATCACCTCGAGATTGTGCTCGATCACCACCACGGAATTGCCCTGCTCGACCAGCTCGTGCAGCACCTCCATCAGCTTGGCGACGTCGTGGAAGTGCAGGCCGGTGGTCGGCTCGTCGAGGATGTAGAGGGTGCGGCCGGTGGCGCGCTTGGAGAGCTCCTTGGAGAGCTTGACGCGCTGCGCCTCGCCGCCCGAGAGCGTCGTCGCCTGCTGGCCGACCTTGACATAGTCGAGCCCGACGCGGGCGAGCGTCACCATCTTGTCGCGGATCGAGGGCACGGCCTTGAACAGGTCCTTGGCCTCCTCGACCGTCATGTCGAGCACGTCGGCGATCGAATGATCGCGGTATTTCACCTCGAGCGTCTCGCGGTCATAGCGCTTGCCCTTGCAGACGTCGCAGGTGACGTAGACGTCGGGCAGGAAGTGCATCTCGATCTTGATGACGCCGTCGCCCTGGCAGGCCTCGCAGCGGCCGCCCTTGACGTTGAACGAGAAGCGGCCGGCCTGGTAGCCGCGCGCCTTGGCCTCGGGCAGGCCGGCGAACCATTCGCGGATCGGCGTGAAGGCGCCGGTATAGGTCGCCGGGTTCGAGCGCGGCGTGCGGCCGATCGGCGACTGGTCGATGTCGATGACCTTGTCGAGATGCTCCATGCCCTCGATGCGGTCATGGCTGGCCGGATGCTCGATCGAGCCGTTGAGCTTGCGCGCGATCGCCTTGTAGAGCGTGTCGATGATCAGCGTCGACTTGCCGCCGCCCGACACGCCGGTGATGCAGGTGAACAGGCCGAGGGGGATGTCGACCGTGACGTCCTTGAGGTTGTTGCCGCGGGCGCCGACGATCTTCAGGGAGCGGCCTTTCTGCGGCTTGCGGCGCTTGGCCGGCACCGGCACGCTCATCTCGCCGGTGAGGTATTTGCCGGTGAGCGAGTTCGGGTCGGCGAGAATGTCCTGCGGCGTGCCCTTCGAGACGATCTCGCCGCCATGGATGCCGGCGCCGGGCCCGACATCGACGACATAGTCGGCGGTCAGGATCGCGTCCTCGTCATGCTCGACCACGATCACGGTGTTGCCGAGGTCGCGCAGGCGCCGCAGCGTGCCGAGCAGGCGCTCATTGTCGCGCTGGTGCAGGCCGATCGAGGGCTCGTCCAGCACATAGAGCACGCCGGTGAGGCCGGAGCCGATCTGGCTGGCGAGGCGGATGCGCTGGCTCTCGCCGCCGGACAGCGTGCGCGAGCCGCGGGCCAGCGTCAGGTATTCGAGGCCGACATCGAGCAGGAAGGTCAGCCGGTCGCGGATCTCTTTCAGGATGCGCGGGGCGATCTCGTTCTGCTTGTGCGACAGGCGCGAGGGCAGGGCGCTGACCCAGGCGAGCGCGTCCTTGACCGAGAGCTGCGAGATCTCGCCGATATGGCGCATGTCGATCTTGACCGCCAGCGCCTCGGGCTTGAGGCGGAAGCCGTTGCAGGCGGCGCAGGGCGTCTCCGACATGAAGCGGCCGATCTCCTCGCGGGCCCAGTCGCTCTCGGTCTCCTTCCAGCGCCGCTCCATATTGGTGATCACGCCCTCGAAGGGCTTCTTCACCTCATAGGCGCGCAGGCCGTCGTTGTAGGCCATGCGCACGGCCTCGGTGCCGGTGCCGAACAGGATGGCGTCGCGGGCGCTCTGCGGCAGCTCGCTCCAGGGCTTGGTGGTCGAGAAGCCGAAATGCTTGGCGAGCGCATCGAGCGTCTGGCCGTAATAGGGCGAGGTCGACTTGGCCCAGGGCGCGATCGCGCCCTTCTTCAGGCTGAGCGAGTGGTCCGGGACGATCATCTCCGGATCGATCCGCATCTCGTGGCCGAGGCCGTCACAGGCCGGGCAGGCGCCGAACGGGTTGTTGAACGAGAACAGGCGCGGCTCGATCTCGGGGATGGTGAAGCCGGAGACCGGGCAGGCGAATTTGGAGGAGAAGGTGACGCGCTTGGCCTCGCCGTTCTCCTCCTTCTCGTCGGCATATTCGAAGACGGCGATGCCCTCGGCGAGGTCGAGCGCCTGCTCCAGCGAGTCGGCGAGGCGGGCGCCGAGATCGGGGCGGATCACGATGCGGTCGACGACAACGTCGATGTCGTGCTTGAACTTCTTGTCGAGCGCCGGCGCGTCCGGGATCTCGTAGAACTCGCCATTGACCTTGACGCGCTGGAAGCCGCGCTTCAGCCAGTCGGCCATCTCCTTGCGGAACTCGCCCTTGCGGCCGCGGACGACCGGCGCCAGCAGGTAGCCGCGCGTCTTCTCCGGCAGCTCGACCAGCCGGTCGACCATCTGCTGCACGGTCTGGCTCTCGATCGGCAGGCCGGTCGCGGGCGAATAGGGGATGCCGGCGCGCGCCCAGAGCAGGCGCATATAGTCGTGGATCTCGGTGACGGTGCCGACCGTCGAGCGCGGGTTCTTCGAAGTCGTCTTCTGCTCGATCGAGATGGCCGGCGAGAGCCCGTCGATCTGGTCGACATCGGGCTTCTGCATCATCTCGAGGAACTGGCGGGCATAGGCCGAGAGCGACTCGACATAGCGGCGCTGACCTTCCGCATAGATCGTGTCGAAGGCGAGCGAGGATTTGCCCGAGCCGGAGAGGCCGGTGAACACCACGAGCTTGTCGCGCGGAATAGCGAGATCGATGTTCTTGAGATTGTGCTCGCGCGCGCCGCGTACCGAGATGACGCGGGCATTCGGATCGGCCGCACGGTTGCGGTCGAACATGTCTTCCAGCGTCGCAGCCTGTTCGGCGAGCGTGGTCTTGCGGGCCATGGTGGTGTCCGAATTGAGCTTTAGCCGTACAGATAGGGCAATCGCCGGGCCGTGCCAGTGCGGCCGGGCGAGAGGCGGGCATGAGTAGCACGCAGCCGCGGATGTTGCCGCATTGTTCTTGTGGGGTGTGCTGACAGAGATTGTCAGGAGCGTGGCAGGCTGCGGAAACGCCGCCGGAGCAGGATCGCCGAGACCAGCATGGCGAGCGCCAGCGTGCCGGACAGGATCAGCGCCGCCGAGGCGCCATAGCGCTCGATCAGCAAGGCGTAGGCGAGCGGTGAGGCGGCCGAGAGGAAGAAGCCCGGAGCCAGCAGTCGGCCGACATAGGCGCCATAGCTCTTCGGATCGAACAGCATCAGCGGCAGCGTGCCGCGCGTGATCGTCAGCACCCCATTGCCGGCGCCGTAGCAGAAGGCGAAGGCGAGCGCGGCAAAGGCACTCGCGCCGCCGGCGAGCCCGACGACGAAGCAGAGCGGCAGTACCAGGCAGGCGACGAGGTTGAGATCGAACGGGCTGGTCTTCGCGCCGAACAGCACCTCGCCGAGCCGCGCCAGCGACTGGCCGATGCCACGGGTCGAGCCGATCCAGACAGCGGCGGCAGCGGGCAGGCCGAGCCCGGCGAGGATGCCGATCATGTGGGCGGACATGCCGGCATTGAGGATGCCGGCGAAGGTGACGATCAGGGCGTAGAGCAGGCCGGCGAAGCGGGTGTCGGCTTGGCTGAGCGTGACGACGGGCTTCGCTGCGGCTGCGTCGGACAAAGGTCGCGCCGAGACGGTCGGCAGCGTCAGATGCAGCGGCAAAGTGAGCAGCGCGAAGCCGGCATAGGCTATCAGCGCGCCGCGCCAGCCGAACTGCTCGGCGAGTGCGTGCCCGAGCGGCCAGAACACGGTCGAGGCGAGGCCGCCGAGCAGGGTGATCTGGGCGATCGGCCGGCGCGCGGCGCTGCCGCCGATCCGGGCGAGGGCCGCGAAGGCGGCATCGTAGAGGCTGAGCCGCATGGCGAGGCCGAGGCAGAGCCAGGCGGCGTAATAGGCGGCGATCGTATGGGTGAAGGCGAGGCCGAGGCAGCCGGCGGCGGTGAGCAGCGATCCCACGCACATCACGGTGCGGCCGCCATGGCGGTCGATCAGGCGGCCGACCGCGCCGGAAGTCAGCCCCATCACCAGCAGGCCGGCCGAGAGCCCGCCATGGATGATCGCCTGCGACCAGCCGAGTTCCTTGCCGATCAGCTCACCGAAGGCGCCGACGAGGTAGTAGGAGACGCCCCAGGAGATGAGCTGCGCCAGCCCGAGGCAGAAGACGGTGAGGCGGGAGATCATGACGGGCTCATCGGCGACAATACGTGGTCACATTGCCCCCTTACGCGGGTCATCCCGGACGTAGCGAAGCGGAGATCCGGGATCCATTCCGGAGCCTTTCCGACAGAGGTTCCGGAATGGATCCCGGGTCTCCCTGCGGTCGCCCGGGATGACCTGAACTTTGGGGTGACGCGGCACTATCTCGCCCCGTCGGGCAGCGTCTGGTCGCCCGGCCCGAGGCTGCGCTGCATCAGCACCGTGTCGACCCAGCGGCCGAACTTGAAGCCGGTCGAGCGCAAGGTGCCGATCGGCTCGAAGCCGAAGCGCCGGTGCAGGCCGATCGAGCCGGCATTGCCGCTGTCGCCGATATTGGCGAGCATCTGGCGCCAGGGCCCGGCTTCGCACCGGGTGATCAGCGCGCCGAGCAAGGAGGAGCCGATCTTCCGGCCGCCGAGCCCGTCGGCGACATAGATCGAATCCTCGACGGTGTGGCGATAGGCCGGGCGAGGGCGATAGGAGGTCGCATAGCTGTAGCCGACGATCCGGCCATCGTGCTCGGCGGCGAGATAGGGCAGGCCGAGTCCGAGCACCGCCTGCCTGCGCATCAGCATCTCCTCGACGCTCGGCGGTGTCTCCTCGAAGCTGGCGAGGCCATGTAGGACATGGTGGGTATAGATCGCCTGGATCGCGGGCATATCCGCCTCCTGCGCATCGCGGACGAGGATGGGCGGCGCTGCGTTGCTGGCGAATTCGGACGTCGTCATTCCAATCGTTCCGGCCCGGTCGGGCCGCCTTTCCGTCTTGTCGGGGCGCCCGGTCAGCGCCTCCTGTCGCGTCACACCGATATCGGCGAGGCCGTGCTCGTCGAGTTCGCGCAGGGACCGCAATTGCTGATAGCGCGAATGCTGGGAGGCGCCGACATAATCTACCGCCTCGCGCAGCAGCTTTCGTCCCGCAGACCAGATCCCGTTCATCGCTTGCGCCCTGCCGCGGCCGGACTCTTCCGAACCGCTAAGGCAGCTTGCGCTTTGCCGTATCATAAATGAAGCTTCTGGAAGTTATGCAGAGCATGAGAAATTCTTTGAGATGCGCGACCTTCGCCTCGACCAGCTCGACAGTTTCCGCCAGGTAATCGCACTCGGCAGCTTCTCGGCGGCGGCCGAGAAGCTCGGCCTGAGCCAGCCGGCGGTCAGCCTGCAGATCCGCGAGCTCGAGCGCCGGCTCGGCGTAACCCTGATCGAGCGCGTCGGGCGCCGGGCGCAGCCGACGGCGGCAGGAATAGAACTGCTCGACCATGCCGGGCGGATCGAGGCAGCGGTCGCGGCGGCGCAGGAGGCGATGGCGCGGCATGCGACCGGGGCGATGGGCCGCGTGCGGATCGGCACCGGCGCCACCGCCTGCATCTTCCTGCTGCCGCCGGTGCTGCGCGAACTGCGGCAGCGACACCCGACGCTGGAGATCACCGTCAGCACTGGCAACACCTCCGACATCGTCAAGGCGATCGAGGACAACCAGATCGATATCGGCCTGGTCTCGCTGCCGGCCGCCGGCCGCAGTCTCGACGTGACGCCGCTGCTGGAGGACGAGTTCGCCGTGATCGCCCCGCCCGGCATGGAACTGCCGGCGCGATTGACGCCCGAAGCGCTGGCGCGCCTGCCCGTGCTGCTGTTCGAGCCGGGCGGCATCACCCGGCGCATCGCCGATGAATGGTTCGCCCGCGCCGGCGTGACGCTGAAGCCGGTGATGTCGCTCGGCAGCGTCGAGGCGATCAAGCGGCTGGTCGGCGCCGGCCTCGGCTGCGCCATCCTGCCGGGCATGGCGGTGCGCGGCGAGAGCGATGGGCTGGTGGTGCGCGCCCTGTCGCCCCGCGTGCATCGCACGCTCGGCCTCGTCCTGCGCAAGGACAAGCCATTGCATCGCGGCCTGCGCGAAACGCTGAAGGCATTGCGGTCGCTGGGAACGCTGACCGATCGCCATTCGGAGCCAAAGCCCTCATCCTGAGGAGCTGCCTTCAGGCTGCATCTCGAAGGATGCTCCAGATGCTGCCGGAGGGAACTGGGCCATCCTTCGAGACGCCGCTTCGCGGCTCCTCAGGATGAGGGCTGAGAATAGGGGTGCCATGCTCTCTGCACTGCTGACAGGTCCGGTCAGGCGCGCGGTCCATCCCATCCGCCATTCGCGCAGTGTCCATGATCTGCGAGCGGCGCTAAGCTTTTCGCCTGTCGGGGCGGAACATTTCGCCTGCTGTCGCGCTTCGTGGAGATGCCGGAAAGTCGGGTGCCAGGATCGGGCACCGCCATCAGCGGGGGATCATCATGATGAAAGCCGTTCTGCGAGGGGCAGCGCTGCTGCTCGGCCTTGGTCTCACCGCTCCCGGCTTCGCCTGCGAGCTCGATCGGCCGTTGAAGATGGCGGGACTCGATTATGATTCCGCCGCCTTCCACACCGCCGTCGCCAGCGCCATCGCCGAGAAGGGTTTCGGCTGCAAGGTCGAGCGTGTACCCGGCGTGATTGCGCCGCTGGTCAACGGCCTGGGGCGAGGCGATGTCGACATCGTCATGGAGATCTGGCTGGCCAATCCGGTCGAGGCCTGGGTCAAGGAGGCTGCCGCGGGCAAGGTCGAGCCGCTCGGCACGACTTTCCCCGATGCGAACGAGGGCTGGTTCGTGCCGCGCTATCTCGTCTCCGGCCCCGATGCCAAGGCGCCCGAGCTGAAATCGGTGCAAGACCTCAAGCGCTACAAGGAGCTGTTCGCCGACCCGGACGAACCCGGCAAGGGCCGCTTCTACAATTGCGTCGCCGGCTGGGTCTGCGAGGGCATCAACAGCAAGAAGCTCGTCGCCTATGGGATCTCCGGCGACTTCACCAATCTGCGCGGCGGCTCGGGCGAAGCGATCGTCGCCGCCGTCGAATCCGCCCTGAAGCGCAAGCGGCCGGTCGTGTTCTATTATTGGGGCCCGAGCTGGCTGCTCGGCGCCTATGACCTGGT
>Ga0209025_1003208_pt1 | contig 15852 bp, 18 predicted proteins | sample AraplaMF_Col_mLB_FD_184256 | JGI IMG/M metagenome (GOLD analysis project Ga0209025, IMG submission 184256) | Arabidopsis root microbial communities from the University of North Carolina, USA - plate scrape MF_Col_mLB (SPAdes) (version 2) | ecosystem: Host-associated > Plants > Roots > Endosphere... | reverse complement strand
TTTATATATTTTTTAGATAGATAGTAAAAGAAGCGAAAGAGTTGGTACGAAATTGAAAGTACTTCGAAAGTTATGTAGCCTAATGTGAAAATAGCTCATGCCTAGGAAGCAAGAGCTGTTTTTTATTTTTCATTTCTTTGTTAAAATCGTACAAATGACAAATTTAACTTGAACACTTTATGAACGTTTTGTTAAAATTTATAGCGCTTTTAGATAGAATATAACAAAATGATAAGATATTTATTATATTTGACGCTATTTATCTATATATTTTGAGAAAAAACATACTCGAGTAATGAACCTTTTGTCATGTTTATTCATAGTTTGCTTATTAGTAAATTCGTAGCTATCATACTAATAGAAACACAATTTCAAAAAAAGGAGACTAGTTAAATGAACATTAAATTCACAAAATTAAGTAAGAGTAAAAAAGGAATAACTGCTGCCATGTTAGCAGCTGGAATCATGGGGATTGCAATGGCACCAAATGCATCTGCACATGGGTTTGTTGAAAAACCAGCTAGCCGTGCTGCTTTATGTAGCCAAAGTTATGGCGCGCTTAACTTGAGTTGTGGAAACGTTATGTATGAGCCACAGAGCTTAGAGGCACCAAAAGGATTTCCACAAGGTGGACCAGTTGATGGTAAAATTGCATCTGCAGGAGGTATGTTTGGTGGCATCCTTGATCAACAATCCGTAAATCGTTGGTTTAAGAATACGATTACAGGAGGACCAAATACCTTTACATGGAAGTACACTGCGCCGCATTTAACAAGCAAATGGCACTATTATATTACAAAAAAAGATTGGGATCCTAATAAATCATTAACTCGTGCTGATCTTGAGCCAATTGGAACTGTTGAACATAACGGTACTGCTGCATCAACTAATTTAACTCATACAATTAACGTACCAACTGATCGCAGTGGCTACCACGTTATTTTAGCTGTTTGGGATGTAGCTGATACTACAAATGCTTTCTATAATGTAATTGATGTTAATTTGGTAAATAATGTGGATGTAGATAAAGAAGCTCCAACTCAGCCAAATGGATTACAGGCAACGAAAATCACTGCTAACAGTGTCGAACTAAAATGGAATTCTTCTACAGACAATGTAGGCGTAAAAGAATATCAAGTATTCCGTGATGGTAAAGCAATTGGAACTGTACCAGGAACAACTTTCACAGATAAAAATTTAAAAGCGAATACAAATTATACATATACAATAAAAGCAGTGGATGCAGCTGGCAATGTTTCTAAAGAAAGTGAGTCTATAGCTGTAGAGACAATGAATGCAGTTCCAGACACAGAAGCACCAACGCAACCAACTTCACTTCACACGATGGGAGTAACAGCCACAAGTGTAGACTTAATGTGGGGTGCCTCAGAGGATAATGTAGCAGTTGACCATTATGTTATATATCGTGGGACACAAGTAGGACAAATGTCTGTAGTTGGAACATCTAAAACTACATCCTTTATGGACATGAATCTACAATCAAATACAACATATAAGTATGCAGTCACTGCCGTTGATACTGCTGGAAATGAATCTAACAAAAGTTCCGTTTTCGCTGTAACTACAAAAGAGCAAGGAGCGTCTTATGAGCAATGGAGTCCAAATAAGGCGTACACAAAAGGCGATAAAGTAGAGCATCAAGGTAAAATTTATGAAGCTGTGCAAAGCTATCAAGGATATGGAGATTCAAATTGGATATTCGCATTGTCTTTATGGAAAGAAATTAAATAAAAAATATAGCTTTTTGCAAAGATAAAAATTGCGTGGACTCGTGTGGAAAAGCATGAGCACGGAGCATTTGAAAGAAGGAGACGAACTTTGAAAATCGTCTCCTTCTTTTGTTCTTTAAGGTAAGTACCTAATGTTGTTTTGGTGGTTCAAAGAGTCGTTATAAAGTTGTGTGAAAAAGGGTGGAAAATTATCGGTAGGAATATTAAATGCCATAAACGATTCATACATAGAAATATTGTCTTTTTCCCCACGACTCCTAACCGCATAAGCTATTTTATTGTTTTCTGAGTTTGTTACGAATAACTGCGATTCATCATTAGAAAACGGTACCCAATTATTTCCGAAAAACGGTAATAGAGTATTTAAACGTCCAAATGTATTATTAATAAAGTTAAAGTTTCCTAGAAAATTATCAAAAATAGATTTAGTTAAGTTTTCACCCAACATTTGAGGGGGTGTCAATGCAGGAGGATGTAATATATCTGGATAATCGTAATTTTGAGCTTGCTTATGTGTTAAGTCAGGGCTTTTTGAAAAAAAATATAAAAACCATACAGCGTGATTTTGCTCGTCCGCTGCTGAACGTCGAAATCTTTCTTTAATCATCAGATCATTTGCTTTATCTGCTATTTCTAAATAAGAATCAACAGCTTCTTGTTCATCTTTAAAAGCAAATTCGATTCCGGCCCTATAATTGTCCGGGCAATCCTCAATTATTTGATAAGAAGGATTTCTTCCTGTTAAATTCGAATAAATTTTGCTAAATTCCTCAAGATGGCGTATTTCATCCTTTTGAATCTCAAGTATTCTATTCTTTTCATCCTCTGTAGGTGCCATTTTTGCTAACTTCTCATAACAAGCAACAGCACTATACTCAGCATTAATTGCCTTTTGAATATCATTTACAAGTTGAGTATCGTTTAGCATAGGATAAGTACTATTATGCTGTGGAGCATAATGATAATAGTATTGATTTGGGTACATCATTGTCCTCCTTTTGTTTAACTTCTTTCAGCGGGGTCCAAATATCCGTATCTGTCGCTATGCTTTCGGTACAAAAGACATCCGCTGAAATAGCTGCGTTAGCACAGCGCTTTCGCGCAAAAAACATCTGTCGCTGCCGCTACGCTTTCGCGCAAAAAGCATCTGCGGGCCTAAGCACAAAGCTGATTCCGGACACAATTATCCCGAGGCATAATTGATCCATCAACTTATCTTATGCTTTGTATATAGGTAATTGTGCAAAGCCGTTTTTATAAAACAGTTGACTTATTTTCTCGTTGTAACTATAATGGTTACAGCTGGAGGTGATGAAGATTAAAATTAGCAGTCGTTTTACAATCGCTGTTCATATTTTATCAATCATCAAACAAAATCCATCGACCATTTGCACATCAGAATTTATGGCGGAAAGCGTAAATACAAATCCAGTAGTGATTAGGAAAATATTATCCTATCTTAAAAAGGCAGGTATAGTGCAAGTGCGCCGAGGAACAGGTGGAGCTTCTTTAGTCAAAGATCTAGATGCTATCACTTTGCTAGAGGTTTTTCGTTCAGTAGAAGTTGTAGAAGAAGATAAGTTATTTCATCTACATGAAAATCCAAATCCTGATTGTCCTATTGGTGCAAATATACAGGCAGTGTTAGAGCTAATTTTAGTGCAGGCACAAGAAGCGATGGAGCAAGTATTAGCCAACATTACTATGGAACAAGTGATTACATCTTTAATCCAAGAAATTCAACAATCACAATAAGTGCATTCTTTTCGAATGCATTATTTATTGACTTAGTTGTAACTAAAGTAGTTACAACCGAAAAAGGAAGGAAGGTTTTATTGGGTGACTCTTAAAATAAAAGCATATTCGGATTTTATTTGTCCTTTCTGTTTTTTAGGGAAAGGGCCATTAGATGAAATTGCAAAAGAAAAGGATATTGAAATAGAGTGGATGCCATTTGAATTAAGGCCAAAACCATATCCAAAAATCGATCCTTGGAAAGAGCCTGCTAAATTAGGGTCGTGGGATTCCTATATTCTCCCTACGGCCAAAAAGCTAGGGATTGATATGCGATTACCAAGAGTATCTCCACATCCTTATACAAATTTAGCTTTTGAAGGATACCAATTCGCTAAAGTATATGGAAAAGGAAATGAATTTCATCATAGAGTTTTCACAGCGTTTTTCCAAGAGGAACAAAATATTGAGGATGTAGAAGTGTTAACTCAATTAGCGAATGAGGTAGGTCTGCAAAAAGAAGAATTCAAAGAGGCTTTGCTTTCAGGTAAATATCGTGAAGTACATCAAGATGCTTTAAAGCATGCGTATGAAGAAGCAAATATTACGGCTGTTCCTACACTAATTATTGGTGATGAAATAATTCAAGGATTAGCTAGTAAAGAAAGAATAGCACAAGTCATCGATCAACAATTAAAAAAATAGGTAATGTAAGGTAGCTTATAAAATAAAGCTGCATGTAAAAGTCTTTAAAAAAATTGATTAAAATTTGGAGGAAATACAAATGTCAGTAACAACAACTAATTTAAAAGAAGCAATTATTAATCGTCGTTCAATCCGTAAAGTGAAAAAGAACGCAGCGATTACAAAAGAAAAGATTGAAGAACTATTAAAAATTAGTGTACATGCACCATCTTCATTTAATATGCAAAGTGGACGTCTAGTAGTTTTAATGGATAACGAGCACGAAAAGTTTTGGGATATTGTCAAAGAAACATTACGTGCACGTGTGCCAGCAGAAAATTTCGCTGCAACAGAAGAGCGTTTACAAGGCTTTAAAGATGGCGTAGGAACAATCTTATTCTTTGAAAACCAAGCAACAATCAAACAAATGCAAGAAAATGCACCTTCTTATAAAGAGCAATTCCCATTCTGGTCACATCAAGGAAATGCTATGCTTCAATACGCAACATGGATGTCTTTAACTACTGAAGGAATTGGTGCATCTATTCAACACTATAATCCAATTATTGATGAGGAAGTTAAACAAACTTGGAATATCCCTGCAGAATGGAGCCTAGTAGCTCAAATGCCATTTGGTGAACCAAATGAACAACCAGGAGAAAAAACATCATTACCTTTTGAAGATGTAGTGAAATTTTATTAACTAAAGCCTAATTACAATATGCCCCGTTAAGTGACACGTTAACTTAACGGGGTTTTAACATATTAGTTAAATGAAAATTCGTATCCTACATAGTTGAAAACATTGTTAAACCCCGCATTTTCTGCTGCAGCGATGGAGGGCTTGTTGGAATCCATACAATCCCAATATGGGGTCGAACCTTGCGCTAAACAATCTTTTACAAAATAGTGAGCTAACTTTTGGGCTAATTTATTTCCTCGGTGATCTTCTAATGTTTCAATGTCAATTCAGTGCCCCATGCTATGAAGAGATAATCCTTTAACATTATCGTGTAGGAAAATGATGGTAACATCTATCTTTGCCGCCCTAAAGTTTGAGGTGTGTTTTTTTACGATACGTTCATATTTCATTAGAAAGTGTATGCTATGATAAATGTACATGGAGGAGGGGGTCACATGATTATAGTTGGATTAACTGGTTGGGGTGATCATCCTTCGCTTTATAGTGAAGTGACTGCCTCAAAGGACAAATTATTCGATTATACAGGTCATTTTTTAACGGTTGAAGTAGATACTTCTTTTTATGCCATACCTTCTAAAGAGAATGTTCGGAAGTGGTGTGAGGATACGCCCGATAATTTTCGTTTTGTTGTGAAGGCCTATCAAGGAATGACTGGTCATTTACGTGGAGACATACCGTATGAATCGAAGAATGACATGTTTAATGCCTTTATCGAATGTGCCAATGAATTTAAACGCCATGGAAAGCTGGCGATGGTACTAGCGCAGTTCCCACCGTGGTTTGATTGTCAGACTAAGAATGTGCAATATTTATTGTATATTAGGCGGCAGCTCAAAGACTTTGACGTAGCTATTGAGTTTCGCAATCGAACATGGTATGCGGACAATGTCGTACAGCAAACAATGGATTTTTTACGAGAGCATCAATTTATTCATACGATTTGTGATGAACCACAGGCTGGTGTAGGTTCTGTACCATTTTATCCTACGGTTACTGCGACTAAGGCACTTGTACGTATTCATGGACGTAACATTCATGGGTGGCGCAATACTGGTAATGCCGAAAACTGGCGGAAGGTTCGCTTTTTATATGATTATAATAGTGAAGAATTGCAACAGCTTGGACAGCATTTAAAACAACTCCAATCAGAAGTACAGGATCTGTATGTATTATTTAACAATAATTCAGGACTTCATGCTGCGAAAAATGCAAAGGAATTACAAGGGATTTTAGCGATTAGAGATATAGGATTAGCGCCTAAACAATTAAATATGTTTGAAGGGGAACTATAATGGAATTTTTTGTTTTAGTTATTATTGCATTATTATCTGGGGTAATTGGCTCGTTGGTTGGGCTTGGTGGAGGAATTATTTTAGTCCCAGCAACATTATACGTTGGGTTAAATTTAGGGATGATTCCGGATATAACTCCTCAAAAAGTGGTTGGTTTATCTGTTGTCATGATGATTTTCACTGGACTTGCCTCTACGTTAAGCTATATGAAATCTAAAACAGTTGATTATAAAAGCGGTTGGATTTTTTTTATAGGAAGTATTCCTGGAACAATGCTAGGTGCTTGGGTAAATAAAGGGCTAGATTTACCATCGTTTAATTTGTATTTTGGTATTTTACTAATCGTTTTGGCGACGATTTTACTTGTAAGAGATAGATTGAAACCTGTAGAATGGTTTGTAAAAAACGGTATGCAACGGAAATTCGAAGATAAAGAAGGAAATACCTTTGTATATGGGTATCCAATTTGGTTTGCCATTGTATTAACATTTGGGATAGGCTTTGCCTCTGGATTATTTGGTATCGGTGGAGGATCGATGATCGTACCTGCCATGATTCTTTTATTTTTATTCCCTCCGCATGTTGCAGTGGCAACATCGATGTTCATGGTATTTCTATCGTCGATTGTTAATTCAGCGAGTCATATTTATTTAGGACATGTGCCATGGCTCTATACGATTCCTGTTATTCCAGGTGCTTATATTGGAGCAAAGCTTGGGGCCGCATTAAATAAAAGAATTAAATCAGATACTCTTGTAGTAGCACTTCGAATTATTTTATTATTATTAGGAATTCGCTCCATTATCGAAGCTTTATTGTAATATTGATTAAAAGCAAGTCTACACAGACATAGAAGCTATTTTAAAGAAGAGGTGGCTTAATTGCGGGAAAAAATCCATATTTTTCACACGAATGATTTGCACAGTCATTTTAAGTATTGGCCACGAATGCAAAGCTATGTGAGAGAAATTCGTACTAAGCTTGCAACCATGGGAGAAACAAGCTATTTATTTGATGTCGGCGATCATTTGGATCGTTCAAATATTTATACAGAAGCAACAGTCGGAAAGGGCAATGTGAAGTTATTGAATGAAGCTGGTTACGACGTAGTAACAATTGGTAATAACGAAGGTATAACATTGTCCTATAAGGAGCTTTATCATTTGTATGATGAAGCAGCTTTTGACGTAGTAGTTGCTAATGTAAATGCCTCACAAGGACCAAATCCAGTGTGGATGAAGCCGTATGTTGTATTAACAACTGCTTATGGCACAAAGGTTGCAGTGATTGCAGCGACGGCTATGTTTGAAATTTATTATAAGGAATTAGACTGGGAGATAGATGAGGCACGAAGCACACTCATTCGCTTAGCGCTCCAGCTTCGTGAAGAAGTGGATATTATTGTTTGTTTGTCACATTTAGGGATAACAGAGGATGAGCTTTTAGCTGAGGAATGCCCAGAAATAGATGTTATATTCGGCTCACATACACATCATGTTCTCCCTAATGGAAAGTTAATTAATGGCGTTTTATTAACGGGTGGAGGGAAATTTGGACAATATACTGGCCATCTTGTATTAGAATATGATACAAAATCTAGGGAAATTGTTGAAAAAAAGGATACGTTAATTCATAATAAAGATTTGCCTACGATTAAAAATGAACATGAAAGCGTTCAATCTTTAGAAAAAGAAGGCAAAAGATTACTTGATACTCCAGTATTCACTACGGAAAGATCGTACAATAAGGAATGGTTCCATTATTCGCAATTATCCGATTTGTTTGCGCGTGCCATTTTAGAGAAAAGTGGAGCGGATTGTGCGTTATTTAATGCTGGTATTTTTTTAGATGGTTTACCTAAAGGGACAGTGACAGCACTTGATTTGCATAGAATTTTCCCACACCCTATAAATTTATGTACGATTGAATTATCAGTTGCCGAAATGAAAGAAATTTTTCAGCAATCTAAAAATGAAGAATGGCCTTATATTGAGCTAAAAGGATTAGGGTTTAGAGGCGTTATTTTTGGGAAGATGTTAACTTATGGCTTTTCTATGAATGAAGATCGCCAATTACTGATCAATGGGAAGCTTGCAGATAATGATCGAATTTATAAATTAGTAACACTTGATTTGTTTACGTTCGGTTATTTTTATCCAAGCTTTAAATATGCTAAGAAAAAATATATTCTACCAGAATTTTTACGAAACATTATGATAGATTATGGGCAAAGATTCTTTAAGTAATAGTAGATAAAACGCTTTTAGAATGGATTGGGGAAAAGGTCATGCGATTAATTTCAATCGATGTATTAAAAGAAGGAATGGTATTAGCAAGAACCATTTGGAATGAGGCGGGACACCCTCTTTTAAAGAAAGATGTTGTCATTAATGAACGTATCATACAAAGACTTCAACAATTAAATATGCATTATTTATATATTGACGATAAAATTTCTAAGGGTATTGAGGTACAGGAAACAGTTCCAACTGTTATTCGAAATAAAGCAATATCAACCATTAAAGATTCTTTCCAATCAATCGATGGTTTAAATCCAGTAAATGCCTCTTATGTCCTTGACCAACAATCAAAAGCAATTGTCTCAATTGTAGATGAATTACTGTTGGCAGTTAGAAGTAATGATGAAATTTTAACAATACTAACAGATGCGTATTTATTTGATGAATATTTATATCAACACTCTTTTCAAGTCACACTTTACTCGATAGCGATTGCTAAGGAGCTTGGATATTCAGCTGAGGATTTACGTTTAATTGCAATTGGCGCATTATTACATGACATAGGAAAGCTTATGGTACCAAAAGAAATTCTGACTAAGCCTGATCGCCTATCTTGTGAGGAATTTGAAACGATGAAGCAACATACTCGATATGGTTTTGATTTGTTACGTAATTTACATTCCATATCATTGATTGTTGCACACTGTGCCTTCCAACATCATGAACGGATTGATGGCAGTGGCTATCCACGGGGCTTAGTTGATTTTGAAATCCATCCGTTTGCCAAAATTATTGGTGTAGCAGACGTCTTTGATGCGGTGACTACAAGTCGTGTATATCGTGAAAAAATGCTGCCTTCTCAGGGCCTAGCAATTTTAGAAGCAGGCGCTGGAACTATATACGATGCACGTATTGTGAATGCATTAAAAAGGTCTGTTGTCCATTATCCTAAAGGTGTTATTTTAAAATTATCGGATGGGCGTCGGGGTATTGTATCAAGACAAAATACATTGAATGCCGCATTTCCGTGGATTCGTATTTTTGAAGAGCAAAATCAAATATTAACAGCTACATATGAAATTAATTTAGTGGACAACCCTAACATAACAATTGAAAACATAGAAGTGGATTATGTTGTACCATCGAAAATAGAATAAAAATCTCCTCCTGTTCATACTTTATGAAACAGGAGGAGATTTTTTGTTTTTCCCTCGAAAAAGGATGAAATTACGATCATATAGTAATCATGGCAACTATAGAAAAAAGGGAAGTCGGTTGAATCGATTAACCTTATTAGTTGTAGGCACTATTATCGGTGTTTTTTTATTTATTTATTATTTAAATGAGCAGCTTATGCCGACATACTTAGAATATGCTGAAGTACAAACGGGTAAGATTGCATCTTCCGTTGTGAGTAAAGCGATTGATTCTCGTACATCAAGTGTTATGGATGTTAATGATATTCTTGTAGAAGTATCCCCTAACAACCAGGCTGATTTGAAGATTAATACAGAAACGATTAATCGAGTTCGAACAGAAACGGTCAATCAAGTTAAAGTGTATTTAGAGCAGGCAGAGCAAGGGGAGCTGTCACATTTACCAACTCTTGATAATGTTGAATATGATTTTAATAAGATAAATGAAGGCAACGGGGTCGTTTTTTATGTACCTATCAGTCAGGCAGCCAATATGCCTATACTTGGGAACTTAGGCCCTAAAATTCCGATACGTTTTCATGTAATTGGCAATGTGCATAGTGAAGTTACTTCTTCAATAACAGAATATGGTATTAATAGCGCTTATGTGGAGGTAGGTATTCATATAGAGGTAAATGTGCAAATTATTGTCCCGTTTGCTAGTAAAACTACAACAGTTACTCAGGATATTCCGGTGGCGATGGGCTTAGTAAGGGGAAAAGTTCCAGATGTTTATTCAAATGGCAGTTCAGAGGTTCCTTCAATTCAAGTACCTGTCCCTCCTAAAAAGTAGAAATGTTTGCCTTCTTTCAGCGGACGCAATTTTGCCGAGGCAAAATTGATTATGATAGTTGTTGGAGTTCATTTATTATGTTACATTGACATCAGTGAAGATAGTAATATAAAAACTGCACATATTTGATAGGGGCGATATCCGTATGACATCTTGTAAACCTACAAGCAAAGGAAAAGAAGAATATTTAAGAAAACCAGATTGGCTAAAAATTAAATTAAACACAAATGATGAATATAAAGGGCTAAAGAAGCTCATGCGTGAAAAAAATCTGCATACAGTATGTGAGGAAGCACGCTGTCCTAATATTCATGAATGCTGGGGTGAACGACGTACAGCAACAATGATGATCCTTGGATCTGTTTGTACTCGTGCTTGCCGTTTCTGTGCTGTTAAAACCGGTTTACCAAATGAATTAGACCTAGCTGAGCCAGAACGAGTAGCAGATTCTGTAGCTATTATGAACTTAAAGCACGTTGTTATTACAATGGTAGCACGTGATGACTTAAAGGATGGCGGTTCGGAAGTATTAGCTGAAACAGTACGTGCGATTCGTCGTAAAAGTCCGTTTACATCGATTGAAGTTTTACCGTCCGATTTAGGTGGTTTGCAAGAGAATCTGCAAATTTTAATGGATGCGAAACCAGATATTTTAAATCATAATATTGAAACAGTGCGTCGCTTAACGCCAAGAGTCCGTGCACGAGCAACATATGAGCGTTCATTAGAGTTTCTTCGTTTGGCAAAAGAAATGCAGCCAGACATCCCTACAAAGTCATCTTTAATGATAGGCTTAGGTGAAACGGAAGAGGAAATTTTAGAAGTAATGGACGATTTACGAGCAATCGACGTAGATATTATGACAATTGGTCAATATTTACAGCCGACGAAAAAGCATTTATCTGTTAAAAAGTATTATTCTCCAATAGAGTTTGGTAAACTGCGTAAAATCGCAATGGAAAAAGGATTTAAGCATTGTGAAGCAGGCCCACTTGTACGTAGTAGCTATCACGCTGATGAACAAGTTAACGAAGCAACAAAAGAACGTCAACTACAAGCAGAACAGTAAAAACAAATGTTGAAATAGAAGGCGGTGCCACTTTGATCAATATTGAAGGATATGAATACGAGCTTATTGAAGATTACAAAGAGGCTTTTCAAGAAGAAGTGTTCAAGGAACGATACTCAGATATTTTAGCTAGATATGATTATATTGTGGGCGACTGGGGCTATAGTCAATTACGCTTAAAAGGCTTTTTTGACGATAAAAACCAGAAAGCCACTTTCGATACGAAGATTAGTACACTACAAGATTACTTATACGAGTATTGTAATTTTGGCTGTGCATATTTCGTCTTGCACAAAACGGGTAAATCTACTCAACAGCCAGAAGCTGTAGTAAGTGAAGATCTTGAAGTGACAAAGATTGTTGAGAATGCACAAATAACAGAATAAAATTTTAAAAACCTGATGCGAAATCTGCATCAGGTTTTTACTTTGCGGTAATAGGTTTTTTAAATTTGGTAATAATAAAAAGTGAATGAAAAAATTGCTTTATTTTTAACTTTTCACCAAAGTGGGTATATGCAATATATAAGTTGATTTCCGTTCCGGCTAGGCGACGCCTTGGGAATTAGCAATAGAGGAACGAATGCTAAAACAATCACGTCCTGTGATAACGCCTTCGTGGCCAACATCGGTGCTGTTGCTATTGCTGCCGCTTCGTTGCACTACGCTTTGCATTTTTGCCTTTTATACCAACCTACGTATTTTATATTAAAGGTGTGTGTTGTTTAGATGAAAAAAGCTGTATTTTTGGATCGTGATGGGGTCATCAATGAAGTATTAACGGATCGCGTTAAATTTGTAAATAAACCAAAGGATTTTTATTTCCTGCCACATGTTCCGAAAGCTATAAAAAAATTGAATAAATACTTCGACTATATTTTTGTAGTAACCAATCAAGGCGGCGTTGGATTAGGGTTTATGAAAGAAACGCAGCTACAAAAAATACATGAACATATGGTAAAAGAATTGAAGAAGGAAGGGGCCACTATTCACGAAGTCGTATATTGTCCTCATAAACCCAAATCGGGCTGTGCCTGTCGTAAACCAAATAGTAAATTAATCGTTGATCTTGGTGAAAAATATAATATAGACTTAGCAAAATCCTACATGGTGGGAGATACGGATACAGATATAATAGCAGGCAAACGAGCAGGAACTAAGGGAGTATTTTTAGGTGCGAAAGATCCGCTAGCAGATGCGGTTTTTCCAGATCTAATTAGTGCTGCTGATTGGATTATTAAAGATGCAACAGCATAATGCTAGTATTGTTGAAGTGGAAAGACAAAGCGTATAAATCATGAGAAAAAGGATAATTTATTTATTGGAGGTGATTAATTTGACTAAAGAAAATAAAAAAGGGTTAGATCGAGAAGAGTATGGATTTGGTTTTGATATTAGTGTCGATGACTTAGCAGTTATTGGGCAAAATCAACAAGCAAAAAAACAAAATGATAATGAAAACAAAGACAAGCCTCGCAATAAGGATAATCCTGCTAAAATAAATAATGAAAAGTAAGGGCACCATACAATGCTCCTTGATTTAGAATTAAGATACTTACAAAAAAATTCCGCCAACCTTCTGTTGCACAGTGCGCAAAGTAGAACCCTATGTCCGCAGAAAAGCGGAATTTTTTTGTATTAAATTCTTAATTGCTATGGAAACACCCAATCTTTGAAGAGTGTTAATTTAATAATTCACGTAAATATTCACGTAGTTCGACTGTATCTTCCTCTGTACGATTGTATACGTGTTCAAGATAGCCTGGCTCTTCTATATCATCTGGACCAATTATAGCAAAGCGTCCAAATTGGATATCCATGACAAGCACTTTCCCAAAGAAACGACCCGATTGCAAAATAGCTAAATCATATCGTAACTTATTTCCAGCAAAACTAACAAAGCGTGTTTTTGTATCTTCTACATCATCATATAAAAAAAAACGTTCCATCTTTTAATCTCCTTCCAGTCCTATAGATATGGTACTATAGAAGAGAAATGACAATCAACTTTTAAAGATTTGAATGGGGGCTTTCCTTGTGTATTTTGTAGATCGTAATAAAATCACAAAAAACTTACAGTACTTAGATGGACTATTAGAAATTTTAGAGTCAGAAGATAGCTGGCTAGAAAATGATATTAAGAAATTAGCAATCGAGCGAATTGGTCACAATGTGATGGAGTCAATGATGGATGTAGGAAATTTAATGATTGACGGCTTCATTATGCGTGATCCAGGAAGCTATGAGGATATTATTGATATTTTAATCGATGAGAAAGTCGTATCTACTGAAATGGAAGCACCGTTAAAAGCAGTAGTTGGCTTACGTAAAATGCTTGTTCGTGAATTCACAGAAGTAGATGTTCAGGAAGTTGTTAATGTGTTAACAACGACTTTACCAGCATTAAAGCAATTCTCACCAGCTGTGAATAGTTATTTAACAAATGAACTCGGCCCTGTTTCAGCTTTTTTACCAGAGGATCATCAATGAAAACCTATAAGGCGTATTGCTTTGATTTAGATGGTACAGTGTACCGTGGGAAGGACGGCATTCCTTCTGCGATTACTTTTATTCATCGGTTACAACAAGCAGGAATTGAGCCATTTTACGTAACAAACAATTCTTCTAAGACAAGAGAGCAGCTACAGGAAGCTTTAAGTGCTATAGGTGTGAATGCACCGATTGAACATATTTACTCTAGCGCATTAGTTACAGCAAAATATGTAGCCTTGAATTTCCCTGGCAAAAAAGTAGCCATGTTAGGTTCTGATGGTATTCGGAAAGCGTTATTTAATGAAGGCATTGAACCTACTGAGGATGAACCAGAGGTTTTTGTTATGGGGATTGATCGAAATCTAGATTATATGGCACTTGCAAAGGCGACAATCGCTGTGCAAAATGGTGCGACGTTTATAGCAACGAATCAAGATATTAAATTCCCGACAGAGTATGGATTTCTACCAGGTAATGGATCGTTTGCCCGCTTAGTAGGTGAAGTTGCAGACGTTGAGCCAATCTATATCGGAAAACCATCACCTGCAATGCTTGAAGTTATTGCAACAGAGCATGGCTTTACGAAAGATGAAATGGTGATGATTGGCGATAATTACGACACAGATATTATGTGTGGGATTCGCTTTGGCTGTGACACAATCCATGTAAACACAGGTGTTACACCGACAAAGGCTGTACTTGAGAAGGAGCAGCAACCTACCTATGTGGTAGAGGATTTAATAGCCGAGGCATAAATTGATTAATTCAAAAATATAGCTCAAACATAAAAAAAGGATGCTTATGTCGATTTTTTTGGCATAACATCCTTTTTATATGTTCAAATTTAGTATTAGTAAGTGTTCATCATTATATGAATGAGGTATTACGCCTTCATTACCATAACGGATTTTCTTCTATAAATTGATAAATGGCCTTCGTCAACTCTTCAGGAGAATCAGCCTCAACTAATTCACCATTGACGATTGCATAAAATGATTCTGAACATTTTGTACAGTAACTAAGGCAGCCATATTCCAAAACGTCGATGTTCGGATCGCGTTCTAGTTCTTCATAAGTTTTTTGAGAGCCATTTGCCAAATTACTTATACAAAATTCAACCATTGGATTCATACATGTCACCTCACCAAAATAATGCTACTCGCTTTTAAAACATTCGTCAATGATTTGAGTTGACCTAGAAAGCAAATATTAAGTGGTAAGGTTGGTCGCGTTAATATGCTACAGTGTTAAACTGTTTTTTGCAAAAATGAAGAAAAGGAAACTATATTTAAGGAAAATTCGAACAATAGCGATGGTTTATCGAAGTCCAAATGATTCAAAAATCATTCGAAAAAGGCAAGTTATCATTTGTTTTGTGAAATCTTTCACAAAATTGCATTCTGATATTGTGAAACTTCTCACAATCGGTTATACTCGTTTGTGGATACTTTGTGAACAATAATTACAAGAGATATAAAAGGAGACTATTATGGGTAAATTAGTACTTTTAGGTGGCGGCTACGGCAATATGCGTCTTATGCTTCGTTTATTACCAAACATTCCATTAGACACAGAAGTTGTGCTAGTAGACAGAGCCCCTTTCCATAGTTTAAAAACAGAATTTTACGCATTAGCAGCAGGGACTGCAACAGATAAAGAAATTCGTGTAAGCTTCCCTGAGAATGAACGTTTATCGGCTGTATATGGAGAAGTTGTTGAAATTGATCGTACGGAAAAAGTAGTCATTCTAGAAGATGGACAACGTATTGAATATGATGATTTAGTAATTGGTCTTGGCTGTGAGGATAAATATCATGGTGTACCAGGTGCAGAGGAGTACACATATAGCATTCAGACAATGGCGAAATCACGTTCAACATTCCAAGCTCTTTGTGGTT
>Ga0209025_1003207_pt1 | contig 15856 bp, 18 predicted proteins | sample AraplaMF_Col_mLB_FD_184256 | JGI IMG/M metagenome (GOLD analysis project Ga0209025, IMG submission 184256) | Arabidopsis root microbial communities from the University of North Carolina, USA - plate scrape MF_Col_mLB (SPAdes) (version 2) | ecosystem: Host-associated > Plants > Roots > Endosphere... | reverse complement strand
GCTGCAAAAATACGCTACGTGTAAGATTCGTCAATTCGATGCCACATGCTCCTTCGAGCGATCATGATATCTAAATCCTTTCTGTAAAAGATTTTATACTATTATATCATACTCTTGAAAAATGTATGTTGTTGGAACCTGAAAATGGGCAAAGAAAAACCTACATACTTCGTAAATATGAGGGTTTAAGGTGAAATTTAGTTAAAGTTTGAGAGGAAATGGTGTAATAAACTAATATTTGCTGTCGAAAGTTTTTTTGTTATGAAAAATGAATTTTTGTTCGCGCTCTCCCTTTTGTTTAACCCTTGTACGTGGCAGGAAAAGGCCCTGACCGCTTCTATGCATGGCCAGATGCTCTTACCCGCTTAAAAAGAAAGAGGTTTTTATGTTTGTTTTTCAACCTGTATTTCTCCAGAAATGTACTTTAATTAATTACATAATATTCGTTTTAAGGTGAATATTCTCTATAATTCGAGTCATATTAGCGATGACTGGAGAGATTCGTATGAAGATGATAGATATACAAGCAAGTATAGAGAAAAAAAGGGAGGAACTAATTGAACTTGTAAGAATGCACGGGTTTAACCATGAAAAGGTAGTTGTGTGTAGCCAAGAGTTAGATGAGTTAGTCTATCGTTTGATGGAAAACATTACTTACCAAGAAAGTATGCTTTCTATTTCTGCAAAGAAAAATACGAATAATAGTATACATTCACCGTAGCTAAAAGAATATTTCATCATGATGCTAATATATTTAGTGTATGGGAAAGCATTCTTTTTTATTTATTCACATTCGAAAACGTTTACATTTCCTCGTGATAGAAAAAAGAAGATAGTCGTCCATAATAACTTAATTGGTCAAAGATTTCCATCAGTAGGGCTCCACTGATGGAAGTTTCAACATATAAGTTGAAGCTATGCAGAATAACACATGACCTGCATTCGCTCATCTAAAAAGAAAGAGGTTTTTAATTTGTATTTATATAGCTTATTTTCTTTACTGATGCGCCTTCCCTTCAGAAACATTTTGAGTGAGACGATACCAAAGCCAAAGGTCGTTAATGATGGAAGCAAGATCGGCAATTTCTGTATTCAATTTACAGGAAAGCTCAAAGTTTTCTTCATTATTTAATTTATGTTGTTTCGTGTTAATAGTATGTTCAAGTTCTTGAATCCAATCAGGTATTTTCCAGCGAATTTGTTCCCACTTTAATAAAATGGCATGCTGCACAGCTGTAGGAATCTCTTCCCATTCTTCTTGTAAATCAGGTATTTCAATTCCTAGATGCTCATTATATGTGAAATATCGTTTCATGCCTCTTCCCTCCATTTTCTGTTTCTATTGTATCGAAAAAGAGAACGAACTTCGATGAAATTGTTTAAAAAATATTTGCAAATATCCCTTGCGCCATTTTTTAAAAGATGATAAATTATGAATTAATATTAATAATAATGAATAAATATTCTTTTTAGGGGGATATAAAATGGAGAACAAAAAAGTTGTATTAGCATATTCCGGAGGCCTTGATACTTCCGTTGCAATTAAGTGGTTACAAGAAAAAGGATACGATATTATTGCACTTTGTTTAGATTTAGGAGAAGGAAAAGATTTAGAATTTGTGAAAGAAAAGGCATTATCCGTTGGAGCTATTAAATCGTATATGATTGACGTGCAAGAAGAATTTGCGAATGAATATGCATTAAAAGCATTGCAAGCTCACACGTTATACGAAGGGAAATATCCACTTGTATCTGCATTATCTCGTCCATTAATTGCGAAGAAATTGGTAGAAATCGCAGAGGCGGAAGGAGCAAGTGCAGTTGCACATGGATGTACTGGAAAAGGAAACGACCAAGTACGTTTTGAAGTTTCTATTCAAGCGTTAAATCCATATTTAGAAGTGATTGCACCGGTACGTGAATGGAAATGGTCACGTGAAGAGGAAATTGCGTATGCAAAAGAAAATGATGTACCAATTCCGATTAACTTAGACAGTCCGTTTTCAATTGATCAAAATTTATGGGGACGAAGCAATGAGTGTGGAATTTTAGAAGATCCATGGGCAGCGCCGCCAGAAGAAGCATATGAAATGACACTAGCACTGGAGAATACACCAAACAAACCAGAATTTGTAGAAATTGGGTTTGAAGCAGGGGTGCCAACAACATTAAATGGTGTATCTTATTCTTTGTCAGAGTTAATTAAATCGTTAAATTCTCTTGCTGGTAAGCATGGGGTTGGTCGCATTGACCATGTAGAAAATCGTCTTGTCGGTATTAAGTCGCGTGAAGTGTATGAATGCCCAGCGGCGATGACGTTAATTACTGCACATAAGGAATTAGAAGATTTAACGCTTGTAAAAGAAGTAGCGCATTTTAAACCGATGATTGAACAAAAATTAACAGAGTTAATTTATAACGGCTTATGGTTCTCACCTTTAAAGGATGCTCTTGTTGCCTTTTTACAAGAAACGCAAAAACATGTAACAGGTACAGTACGTGTGAAACTATTTAAAGGACATGCAATTGTAGAAGGGCGTAAATCAAAGTATTCTTTATACGATGAAAAATTAGCGACGTATACAGTAGAAGATGAATTTAATCACGATGCAGCTGTTGGTTTCATTTCATTATTTGGTTTACCGACAAAAGTATACAGCCAAGTGAATCAGAAGAAGGTGGAGGCATGAGTAAACTTTGGGGAGGACGTTTTACTGAGCAGGCTGAACAGTGGGTCGAGGAGTTTGGAGCTTCCATCTCCTTTGACCAGCAATTAGCGGTAGAAGATATAGAAGGAAGTATTGCGCATGTTACGATGCTCGCGAAATGCGGCATCGTAACAGCGGAAGAAGGAGAAAAAATTAAAAACGGCCTTCAGTATTTACTGGAAAAAGCAAGGAAGCAGGAGCTTGCGTTTTCTGTTGAAGCAGAAGATATTCATTTAAATATTGAAAAGATGTTAATTCAGCATATTGGGGAAGTTGGCGGTAAGCTGCATACAGGAAGAAGTCGTAATGATCAAGTAGCAACCGACATGCATTTGTATTTGCGAAATGAAGTGCAGTATATTATCGAGGCAGTGAAGCAAGTGCAGACTGTACTTACAGTGCAAGCAGAGAAACATATTGAAACAATTATGCCAGGATATACGCATTTACAGCGCGCACAGCCAATTTCTTTTGCGCATCATCTTCTTGCATACTTTTGGATGCTAGAGCGAGATGCAAATCGTTTTACAGATTCACTAGGTCGCATTAACATTTCTCCGCTCGGAGCTGGTGCACTTGCTGGGACAACATTCCCGATTGATCGTGAATATAGTGCCCAGTTGCTCGGGTTTGATGGGATATATGAGAATAGTTTAGACGCAGTAAGCGACCGCGATTTCATTCTTGAATTTTTAAGTAATGCTTCTATATTAATGATGCATTTATCGCGTTTTTGTGAAGAACTGATTTTATGGAGCAGTCAAGAATTCCAGTTTATTGAAATGAGCGATAGTTATGCAACGGGCAGCAGCATTATGCCGCAAAAGAAAAATCCGGATATGGCTGAACTCATTCGCGGTAAAACAGGGAGAGTATATGGTAACTTATTTAGCCTATTAACCGTAATGAAAGGATTGCCGCTTGCTTATAATAAAGATTTGCAAGAGGATAAAGAAGGCATGTTTGATACAGTTAATACAGTAAAAGGGTGTTTACATGTAATGGCCGGTATGCTTGAGACGATGACGGTGAAAAAAGATATTATGTCGAAAACTGTTACGCAAGACTTTTCAAATGCGACCGAGATCGCAGATTATTTAGCGAGTAAAGGTTTACCGTTTCGTCAGGCACATGAAATTGTAGGGAAGCTTGTTCTTCTTTGCATTAATAAAGGTGTATATTTACTAGATTTACCGTTAGTAACTTATCAAGAGATGAGCCCATTATTTGAGGAGGATTTATATGAAGTACTTTCGCCATACGCGGCAGTAAAAAGAAGAAACAGTGCAGGCGGTACAGGATTCGAACAAATTGGGCAAGCACTTCAAAAGGCGAAAGAGCGAGTAGAAACCCCCGTGAACATGTAATATTTCACGGGGGTTTTCATAATGGTTACCTATATTTAATTAATGTACTTTCTAATGCTTTCGTTCTTTGCAGGGATGTTGTTTGCCTTTTACGGGTTGTGGCAGTTCCAAACATAATGTTTTTAGAATCTAGACTATGTGTTCGATACGAGTTTGTATCTGGATTTTTTCCTTGTAGTTTTCGATGAGAGTAGAATAAAATATGTCCGAGTTCATGCGCAAGTGTATTTTCTAATGAAGATTTTGTGAGAATAATATGATTAAAACGGCTTTTTGTCATAAGGGAAGAGAACGATCGTCCCGTTGTATTATTTGAGAGGTGTCTTGCATTTGTATAAAAGATTGAAATGCTATTTGGATTTGGAAAGAGATATTTTCTTTCGCTAAATAATTGTTTTATATTTTTACTTTGTTTTTTCCGAAATGAAGTATCATTCGTTCGAATAGAAAAATCTTTCAGCATTGTGATGCTAGTAATAACAAATTCTATCTTCCATATTTTTGTTGCTAATTCAACTTGCTTCTTAATTTCTTTTTCTGATACATTACAGCCGGAAAGAGTAAAGATGCATAAGTTTATAAACGGAGTAGTGCGTTTGCTTTTAACTGTGGTTTCGCTGTTTGTTTTCTTTTCATTATTCAAAAAAAAATCACACCTTTATGCTTGGACATATATATAGTGTATGCATAAAGAAAAAGGTTGCTTATACAATATAAGCAACCTAATGTCTATATTTTTCATTCGTATTTGTGCTTTCCTTCTGTAATACGAATATACTCGATGTCCATTAAGTCGCGAAATAGTGCACCGTGACTTAATTCTACACCGTGTTTTTCTTTGAAGTGAGCACAAATTGCTTCTACCATGTCGACTTCTTGTTCATTTAGATCAAGTATAATCCGTTCAGAACTTTCCATGTTATCTCTCCCATTCCTTTTTTTCTTATCATAACCGTAGAAGATAATTTTATTTAACAGGAATGAAAAAACACCAAGCCTATTACATAGAGGCTTGGTGCGGATTCGTTATCGTTATTAAATGTCACCTTGTTCTTCTTCACCGCGAACAACAAGGACATCGCATTTCGCATAGCGAATAATATGTTCAGAGACGCTACCGATTAAGAAACGCTCTACTGCGTTTAAACCAGTTGCACCGCACATAATTAAATCTACTTTATGTTTTGGAGCAATATCTTTTGAAATTTTTGATTTCGGATTACCGAACTCGAGTACAGTTTCTACTTTTGTAACACCTGCTTCTAGTGCAACCTTTTTGTATTCTTCTAATAGATCTTCAGCAAATAAATTTGCACGTTCTGCGATTGCGCGGCTATATGCCTCTACTGCAGAGTAAGCTTTGACGTCAACGATATGAGCGATTGTTAATGTAGCATCGTTACGCTTTGCTACTTGAATTGCTTTTTTAAATGCTTTTTCAGCTTCCTTAGAGCCATCGACTGCAATTAAAATATTTGTATATGTATTATTCATGAACAATTCCTCCCCGTTTTATAAGCGTTATAACTCTTTACATCTTTATTATAAAACAAATTATGGAAAAGTGTTTGACAGAAACGTTACAGAATTTCGAAAATTCCGTTTCGAACATTTTAGTTGTAATTGTATAAAGAAGTTGTTACATATGAATTATAGCAAGAAAAAAGGAGGCCTATGTTTGTGAGACATGCGCTCATTACAGCCGGTACAAAAGGTTTAGGGAAGAAGGTCACAGAGAGTTTATTACATAAAGGATACTCGGTAACCGTAACATATCGCAGTGATGTTCAAGCGATGGAAGCGTTAAAGCAACAATATAAACATCTTGCACATCGCATGCAATTTGTGCAAGCGGATGTAACAAAACAGGAAGATTTACATACAGTAGTAACAAAAGCGATGGCACGTTTTGGCCGCATTGATTTTCTTATTAATAATGCAGGTCCTTACGTATTCGAGCGTAAAAAGTTAGTTGAATATACAGATGATGAATGGAATGAAATGATTCATGGTAATTTAACGGCAGTATTTCACTTACTAAAGCTTGTTGTTCCGATTATGCGTCAGCAAAAATTTGGTCGTATTGTAAATTATGGATTTCAAGGAGCGGATAGTGCGCCAGGATGGGTATATCGCTCTGCTTTTGCGGCTGCAAAAGTCGGACTAGTTTCACTTACGAAAACAATTGCTTATGAAGAAGCTGAATATGGGATTACATCAAATATGATCTGTCCTGGTGATATTATTGGTGATATGAAAGAAGCGACAATTGCGACGGCGCGCGCATTATCTGATTATCGCACACCGATTGGGCGTTCTGGTACAGGGGAAGATATCGCTCGCACAATTTCATTTTTATGTGAGGAAGATTCGGATATGATTACGGGAACTATTATAGAAGTAACTGGAGCAGTTGATGTCATTCATCGATATCGTCAAAATTAGACAAATTCTATCGGACAACTTGTCTTGTTTTTGTCCAAAAATGAAAACTTATGATAAAATATAAGAGAATAGAAAGCGCTTTATAAAAGTGTAAATGCCATAATTATTTAGGGGTAATTTTTAACATTTCAAGGGGGAATTTTCAATGCGTATCGGTGTACCAACGGAAATTAAAAACAATGAAAATCGTGTAGCAATGACGCCAGCAGGTGTTGTTCATTTGATTCACAACGGTCATGAAGTTTTTGTTCAAAAGGGTGCTGGTTTAGGGTCTGGATTTACAGATGAAGCGTATGTTGAAGCAGGCGCAACAATTGTAGAAACAGCACAAGAAGCTTGGAATCAAGAGATGGTTATGAAAGTAAAAGAGCCAATCCCAAGTGAATATGGTTATTTCCGCGAAGGCTTAATTTTATTCACGTACTTACACTTAGCTCCAGAACCAGAATTAACAAAAGCATTAATTGACAACAAAGTTATTGGTATCGCTTATGAAACAGTTCAATTAGACAACCGTTCTTTACCATTACTTGCACCTATGAGCGAAGTAGCAGGTCGTATGGCTGCGCAAATTGGTGCACAATTCCTTGAAAAAAATAAAGGCGGTAAAGGTATTTTACTTGCAGGCGTTCCGGGAGTAAAACGTGGTAAAGTAACAATTATTGGTGGTGGCCAAGCTGGTACAAACGCAGCGAAAATCGCTGTTGGTCTAGGAGCGGATGTAACAATTATTGACTTAAGCCCAGATCGTCTTCGTCAATTGGATGATATTTTCGGCAACCAAGTAACAACGTTAATGTCTAATCCATATAACATTGCAGAAGCTGTAAAAGAGTCTGACCTTGTGATCGGTGCGGTATTAATTCCAGGTGCAAAAGCGCCAAAACTTGTAACAGAAGAAATGATTCAATCGATGGAACCAGGTTCTGTTGTAGTTGACATCGCAATTGACCAAGGTGGTATCTTTGAAACAACTGACCGCATTACGACACACGACAACCCAACTTACGAAAAACATGGCGTTGTTCATTACGCAGTTGCAAACATGCCTGGTGCGGTTCCGCGTACATCAACAATCGCGTTAACGAACGTAACAGTACCATACGCAGTACAAATCGCAAACAAAGGCTACAAAAAAGCTTGCTTAGATAACACGGCCTTATTAAAAGGTATTAATACATTAGATGGTTATGTAACATTTGAAGCAGTTGCAGAAGCACATGGTTTACAATATGCAGATGCAAAAGAGCTTCTTGAAAAAGCACCTGCTTTATCATAAGAAAGACTGTAAGGGAGCTGACTAAAAAGTCCACTTTTTAGTTAGCTCCTTTCACTTTTCAGTATGATTCAGCTTAGCGAATCGACTACTCGCATGTCGATAACGGAAAAAAGACAAAAAAACTATTTTTTTAGGTGGACGAGAGCATCTGGCTGTGCGTAGTAGAGGTCATGCTATATTCGGCATAGCATTGATTAATATGTTTGAAAATTCAAATAGATATGTATAGTTTTATTTTTCTGTATTTATATCTGCTAAACGAGAAGAAGATTTGATATGATGGAATTAGAAGAAATTGTAATATACCACTTGGATAATGGAGCGATAAATATGAAGAATGAACTAACAAAAGAAATGAATCTAGAAAAAATGAATTTACTAGAAATTACGAAACATATCACAGAAAATCATAAAAATTTTGTTGTTTCAAATGTAAATAACCACTGTTTACGCATTGCAGTTTTTACGGGAGAATATGACTGGCATTTTCATTCGAATTCAGATGAGTTATTTATGGTAGTAGAAGGAGAGTTATTGATTGATTTTCAAGATCGAGAAACGATTGCTTTGAAGCCAAATGATACGCTGTTAATTCCAGCTGGAACCATTCACCGAACAAGAGCGTTAAAACGCACTGTAAATCTTTGTTTTGAAGATTTAGAGGCTGATACAGTTATCGTGGAATAGAAAAATATAAATGTTAATTTAGAGGAAATTTAGGGGGATTGTTAATCGAGGAAGAAATTTATGTGGTATAATGTAGATTTGGTGTTACTGTATATATGTATATTAAGAAAATGACGTAAATACCCTTTCTTTTTATGAGAGAAGACGAGAGCATCTGACCGTGCATAGGAGCGGTCAGAACCTTTTCCTACCACGTGTGAGAGTTTCAACCGCAAATGCAAGCAGTTTATATGTCGAAATGTTTAAAAGAATTTATATAATTTAGATATACAAATATTTATAATTAAGGATGATGTACAATAATGAGAGAAAAGAGAATGGGCAGGACGGTTTTTAAATTTGTATTTACTATTGCATGTGTAGCTATGCTAAGTGCGTGTGGAAATAGTGGGATAGATGGGACGTGGGAATTGTCTCAAGAGAAACAAAATCAATGTCCGGTATACTATAAATTTGAAACAGTTATAAAAAAGGAAGAGAAAAAGGATGTTATTTATCATTTAGTAGAGATGTATACGAATGATCAGACAGAACATGACAAATATAAAGGGACATACAAACAAGAGAATAAAGGAGATTCATATATTCTTGACTACGGTAATTCCTTCATCTCAAACCAGCAAATGAAAAGAGACGGAAACAAATTAGAAGTGTATTTCAGTGATGTGAAAAAACGATGCACTTATAAGAAAAGTGAGTGAAAGTTGAATTAACGAGGTTTAAAGTAAAACAGGGAAAGAGTAGTCGTATCGACCGTTCTTTGCAATATATCAGCGCTTTTCACGATATATCAACGCTTCGACAATATTCGCCATACAAATAGCCGATTCACTGAGCTGAATCATACCGAAAAGGGGACTTTTTAGTCAGTTCCTTATATAAAAATAAAGAGGATGTCTCAAAAGTGAAACTTTTGGGACATCCTCTTTGTATATTTATCCCGCTATTTGCGGGCAGTAATACTCCCGCCTCAAAATTCAGCGGAAGCATTGTCCAGCTCTAGCGGCTAGAATCTCCGGCCGTTTCGCCCCTCGGACGAGGTAAAAAGCGCCTCTCTGTCAGGGGCGTGGGCGTCCTGCGATTCTGAGCGAGCCGCTTCCGCTTTTCTTAAGAAGTTAGGCGGGAGATAAACTGCTGGCATGCGCCCGATTGGTGAGGGCTGATAATCAGTGGGGGATGAAGAAAACCCCCACTGATTAAAGTTTCACTTTATTTTACAAACTGCAATTCTTTCGGGAACTTCGTTAAAATTTCCACGCCATCTTTTGTAACGTAAACATCATCTTCAATACGAACGCCGCCTACGTTTGGTACGTAAATACCTGGCTCGATTGTGAAGACCATTCCTTCGCGTAATGGAGAGTTGTTACCTTCTTTTACGTCTGGATATTCGTGAACGCTAATGCCAAGTCCATGACCAAGGCGGTGCGGGAATAAGTCACCGTAGCCAGCATCTGCGATTACTGAACGAGCAGCATGGTCGATTTCACTAAATGTTGCGCCTGGTTTACATGATTCAACAGCGTTTAATTGACCTTTTAATACAGTTTCATAGATATGTTTTTGTTCGTCTGAAATTTCGCCAAATGCAACTGTACGTGTAATATCAGAGCAATAACCGTCGATAATAACACCTAAGTCAAATAGAACGAAATCACCGCGCCCTATTTTGTTTGCACCAGGAACGCCGTGCGGAAGTGCAGAGTTTGCCCCTGTTAGTACCATTGTGTCAAAGGACATTTTATGTATGCCTTTTTTCTTTAATTCATGCTCAATTGTTGCAAGTACTTCAAGTTCACTGCGATTCTCTTGAATGGCATTTATCCCAATTTCAACTGCATAGTCAGCCATCGCAGCAGCTTCGCGTAAAATCGACAGTTCTTTTTCGTCTTTAATTAAGCGAAGTTCACGTACTTTTTCTTCAGCTGATCTGAAAGCTGCTTTTGGGAATAGTTGTGATAAGTGCTCGTACCGCTCTACGTTTAAATGCTCTTTTTCAATTGCGACTGCACTTGCATCGATGCCGCGTGCTTCAATTGCTTTTGCAATCATATCCCATGGGTTGTCTGTATCTGTATATCCAATAATTTCATGAGTCCAGCCAGCGCCTCTTGCATGCCCTTCTTCCATTTTTGGACAAATTAACATCGGTTCTTTTTCTTGAAATACAAATAGACCTAGTAGTCTTTCATGCGGTTCACAGTGGAAGTTTGTCATATAGAAGACATTCGGTGTAGAAGTTAAGAATGCAGCCTCTGTATTTTTTTCTTGTAGCCATTGCATTAATTTTTCTAATCTAGTATTCATAGATTTGCACCTCCGAAATTTTGATTACATGTATAACTTTACATCGAATGAAAGTATTCTGACAAGCAAATCGATGTTTGAAAAGACAGGGAATTTCGAAATCATGTAGAATAAGAGGTGGAATATAAACAAGGGAGGAATAAATGAATGAAAGTATCTTATCACGGTCATTCTGTCGTAAAGATTGAAACGAATGGAAAGGTTATTTTAATTGATCCGTTTATTACAGGAAATCCGAAAACAGATTTAAAAGTAGAAGACGTAACAGTAGATGCGATTATCCTTTCTCATGGTCATGGTGATCACGTTGGGGATACAGTAGAACTTGCGAAGAAACATAATGCGGTTGTCGTGGCGCCGTTTGAACTAGCAACATTTTTAGGATGGCAGGGCGTGAATACACATCCGATGCATATCGGTGGCTCATATGTGTTTGATTTTGGAAAAGTGAAATTTACACAAGCATTTCATGGGTCAAGTTATATTGATGAAGAAAATCAGACAATTACATACACAGGAATGCCAGCTGGAATTTTATTTACCGCCGAGGAAAAAACAGTGTATCATGCAGGAGATACTGCGTTATTTTCTGATATGAAGTTAATCGGTTCTCTTAATAACATTGATTTAGCATTTTTACCAATTGGGGATAACTTTACAATGGGACCAGACGATGCCGCGCTCGCAGCAGAATGGATCGGGGCAAAAATCGTTGTGCCGATGCACTATAATACATCCCCAGTCATTCAACAAGATCCGCATCAATTTGTAGAGAAACTAACGAGCGGTGTAGGAAAAGTATTAGAAGCTGGGGAAGGAATTGAATTGTAAAAAAAGAAACCTTCATTTTGCGCGGCAAAGTGAAGGTTTTTAAATGTGAGAAGGGTATAATGTAAATGTTGTATTTGTTATATCATTGTTAGATTGTGATGTGCCTACTTCTTCTGTTTCGTTTAATGCTATTGCTACTTTCTTTCCATCCACAAATGCTAATAATACCGCTCCGATAATGTTTAAAACTTTTTTCATATCATATCGCCCCTTTTCTCTTATTTCTTGTTTTTATTGTACGATAAGGAAATGAAACGAACCATCGAATGAGGTGACAAGGAAATTACATTATTGTAAGAAACTTGTATAGATTTGTTATAAAAAATAATAGTACAGATATAGGAACATGCAGTGTAACAGTTTTGGAAATATAGTATACTAAAAATACAACACATGAAGAATCTAGGGAAAAGAAAGTATGGTGAATTTTTTTGGCTACGAAACACAATCAAATTTTGGAATATATTAACAGTTTGCCGATTGGGCATAAAATTTCTGTGCGCCAAATTGCAAAAGAGCTCGGCGTGAGTGAAGGAACGGCGTATCGTGCGATTAAAGATGCGGAAAATAAAGGATATGTAAGTACAATTGAACGGGTCGGGACAATTCGTATTGAACAAAAGAAGAAAGAAAATATTGAAAAGCTAACATTTGCGGAAGTTGTTAATATTGTTGATGGTCAAGTACTTGGCGGAAGAGAAGGTCTACATAAAACGTTAAATAAATTTGTAATTGGAGCAATGAAACTAGAAGCGATGATGCGCTATACAGAAGCCGGAAACTTACTTATTATCGGAAACCGTACACAAGCACATCAATTAGCACTTGAAGAAGGAGCAGCTGTACTCATTACAGGTGGATTTGATACGGAAGAACATGTGAAGAAATTAGCAGATGAGTTAAAGCTTCCAATTATTTCGAGTAGCTATGATACATTTACAGTAGCCACGCTTATTAACCGTGCTATTTATGATCAGCTTATTAAAAAAGAAATTGTTCTTGTTGAAGATATTTTAACACCAATTGAAGAGACGATATGTTTACAGCCAAATGATACAGTAGAAAAATGGCATAAGTATAATGAAGAAACGATGCATGGACGTTATCCGATTGTAGATGAAGCAAATAAAGTACTCGGCATTGTAACATCAAAAGATATGATTGGTGTAGCAAAAGACACACCAATTGAAAAAGTAATGACAAAACAGCCGATTACTGTAAACGGAAAAATGTCTGTTGCCGCAGCGGCACGTATGATGGTGTGGGAAGGGATTGAGCTTCTTCCTGTTGTTGACGATAGTAATACATTGCAAGGCATTATTAGTCGTCAAGATGTGCTCCAAGCACTCCAAATGATTCAGCGTCAGCCGCAAGTTGGAGAAACGATTGATGATATTGTAACAAATCAATTTGTGAATCAGAAAGAAGCAAAACAAGATCACTCATATCATTTTTCTGTTACGCCGCAAATGACAAATTCGATTGGAACTTTGTCGTACGGCGTATTCACAACAATTGTGACAGAAGCGACCAATCGTGTCCTGCGCGCGCTGAAAAAAGGTGACATAATTGTTGAAAACTTAACCATTTACTTTGTAAAACCGGTTCAAATTGACAACATTGTATCCGTCCATCCGAAAGTATTAGAAATTGGACGTAAGTTTGCTAAGGTTGAAGTAGAAGTACATCACGAAAATAGTGTTGTTGGAAAAGCATTGCTTATGGTTCAATTGATTGATCGGTAAGAAGGGAGAGCGGTCTGAAAGGGCAGCTTTTCTTGTATAAATAGATATCTGAATCTTCCATTTTATGTGTTATAATGGAAGAAAAAGGAGGTCTTATTTATGTTATTTGCTAGTATCTTTTTCGGAAGTATTGCACTTTTTTACTTCCTCATTATGATTCCAATTCAATACTCCTATATATCTGGTTTGAAAGAACGAATGAAAAGAACAGGCCTCACGCAAAATGAGTTATATGAAAAGATGTCATTTGAAGAAGAACAAGCACATTTCAATTTGCAAGGAAGTTTGTTTAATTTACCGTCTGCGCTTGTTGCGAGTTATATATATAAATTGCGTCATCGTTAATAACAAAAGAAAAGCGTTCATCCTTTCAACGAATATTGCTGAAAGGATGAACGCTTTTTTATTTAACTGCAATGCCAAATTCACGCAAAGCAAGTGCTTGAAAAGTCTGTAGATCAATCGTTTGTTTCGATTTCTGCTTCCCTTTTGTTACGGTATACGTTTTGTCTGTTAGCGTAATGTGACCATCGTCTGTTCGCTTTGCAAGAAGTGGAGATTTATTGAATGGTGATTGTTCATGGTGGGTAATGATTTGTTGTGCGTTCTGTAAAGCTGTTTCATTAATTGGCGATGTGAAGAAGTCGTAGCCAATTTCTAAAGTGCCATTTTGATATTTTTCAAATGCATATTCTCCGAAAGTTGTTTTTTTCTTTTGAATGCGGTATTCACCTGTTGAAGACGTTATTGTTTCCCCTGTAAACGGAAGAGGTTGCAGAGCATGATGGGAACCGAAACCGACATCGATTAAATATGGCTGCCTGTCATGATGTAGCATCGTTGCAAAGTGTGTTTGGGTGAGGCGCTTTTCTTCGTTGTTAAAAACAGTCCCTCCAATTAAATGAACGTCGAATCCTAGTTCTTTTAAAGCGTAGTAAAATAAAGGATTCAGCTCATAGCAAACACCGCCGCGCCGGCTGTCTATAATCTTTCTTTTTAAATCTTTAAAGGTAAGATCAATGCTTTCATTTTGAATAATACTCATATTTTCAAATGGTACATGTTTCGCAAATTGAAATTGTAACGTACAAATATCTTCAAAAGTTACATCTTGCTTTTCATATTGAATCCGGTTGAAAAAATCGTTTAGAAAGGTGTTCATTTCATCTCACCTCATTATTTTTGTAACTGCTCAGCTTCTTGAATCGCAAGCGGTAAGAAATGCTTGTATTGGCGAATGCCGTTGTAGATACTAGCGCCCCCAACGATTACAAATAAAATGCCGACGATAATACGGGATGTTGAAATTTCTAGGAAAAATTGATTTACGCCAAATAAGGCAACAAATAAACCGAGTGCAATTGCTGATTTTCCTGCAAGCCATCCTTTCTCCATCGAACGGTTAGTGCGAAAATATTTCGTTTTGTAGAAGAGATATAACATAAATGTAACGATAATACAAAAGACTAATACTGGCATGACCCCAATCCCCCATCTATTTGTATGTTCTTTCTTTATTGTAATTCAATTCTCCCCCTGTATGAAGTGTTTTGAGCTATAATAGGAATAAATTGGCCGAAAAGGAGATTTTATATATGCATGAGAAAATTTTAGGAGCAATTAAGCAATTTGATACAATTATTATCCATCGTCATGTTCGTCCAGATCCAGATGCATTAGGTTCGCAGTGCGGTCTTGGTACGATGCTGCAAGAGTCGTTCCCGGAGAAAAAGATTTATATGGTAGGATACAACGAACCGTCTTTAGCGTACTTACACGTAATGGATGAAATTGATGATGCTACGTATGAAGAGGCGCTTGTCATTGTTTGTGATACAGCAAATCAAGAGCGTGTTTGCGATCAGCGTTATACAAAAGGAAAGCAATTAATTAAAATTGATCATCATCCGAATGAAGATCCGTACGGTGATATTGTTTGGGTAGATACAACATCAAGTTCTACAAGTGAACTGATTTATGAATTTTACTTATACGGCAAGGATAAAGGATTAACGTTATCAAAAGAAGCAGCACGTCTTATTTTAGCTGGTATCGTTGGTGATACAGGGCGTTTCTTATTCCCAAACACATCTGCTAAAACACTTCATTATGCATCTGAGCTTGTGGGAGTGGGCGTTGAATTCCCAGCATTATATGATGAAATGTATAAAACAAATGAGCGTATTGCACGTTTAAATGGTTACATTTTGCAAAACTTTACGATGACAGAAGAAGGTGCAGCTTACGTTAAACTAACAAAGGAAGTATTAGAGCAGTTTGATGTGCTTCCGTCTCAAGCTTCAGGAGTTGTTGGAGCTCTTGGAAATATTGAAGGATTAAAAGCGTGGGTTCTATTTTTAGAGGAAAAAGATGTGATTCGTGTTCGCCTTCGTTCAAAAGGTCCGGTCATTAATACGTTGGCAATGCGATATAACGGCGGAGGGCATCCGATGGCGTCCGGGGCAAAAGCTTTTTCTTGGGAAGAAG
>Ga0209025_1003205_pt1 | contig 15858 bp, 14 predicted proteins | sample AraplaMF_Col_mLB_FD_184256 | JGI IMG/M metagenome (GOLD analysis project Ga0209025, IMG submission 184256) | Arabidopsis root microbial communities from the University of North Carolina, USA - plate scrape MF_Col_mLB (SPAdes) (version 2) | ecosystem: Host-associated > Plants > Roots > Endosphere... | reverse complement strand
CGCAAGAACGTCTCGTCTGGATCTTTGGAATATTGACGCAGCCAGTCCACGAGGTTCATCTCTACACCGTCGAAGTATTCTGCGTTATCTTTCGGGAAGTAAGCTTGCGATGTCGTAATCCCCCATGAGAATTCACCACTATCTGCGGTCTTCTCACCCATCAGGATTTGGAACAACGTCGACTTCGCAAGACCATTTGGTCCCACAAGTGCGATTTTGTCGCCTTTGTTCACGATGAGGTTCAAATTCTCGAACAGCTTCTCGCCATCTACACTCTTCGTCAAGCCTTCAATCGTAAGGATTTGTTTGCCGCCTTCTCGATCTGCTTTGAAGTTAATGAACGGATATTTACGGTTCGATGGACGTAGGTCGTCGAGCGTAATTTTGTCGAGCTGCTTCTTACGGGAAGTCGCTTGCTTCGATTTGGAAGCATTCGCGCTAAAGCGTTGAATAAACGCTTGAAGCTCTTTAATTTTCTCTTCCTTCTTCTTGTTCGCATCGCGTACAAGTGTCAGAGCCAATTGGCTGGACTCATACCAGAAGTCATAGTTACCGACATACATTTGGATTTTACCGAAGTCAATATCCGCAATATGCGTACATACCTTGTTCAAGAAGTGACGGTCATGGGATACCACGATAACAGTACCTTCATAATCCATCAAGAAGTTCTCTAACCAGCTGATCGATTCGATGTCCAAATGGTTGGTAGGCTCATCGAGCAGTAGGTTGTTCGGTTGGCCGAACAAAGCTTGTGCTAAGAGAACGCGGACTTTCTCGTTACCGGAGAGTTCTGCCATCTTCTTGTCATGCAAATCACGAGAAATACCAAGACCGATTAAGAGCGCCGAAGCATCTGACTCAGCCTCCCAGCCGTTCATCTCAGCGAAGTCGCCCTCAAGCTCACCCGCACGCAGACCGTCTTCTTCTGTAAAGTCAGCTTTGGCGTACAGCGCATCTTTTTCCTTCATAATGCTATATAGCTTTTGGTGACCCATAATAACGGTCTCGAGTACCGCGTATTCATCGTATTCAAAATGGTTCTGCTTCAATACGGCCATACGCTCACCTGGTGTCATGCTAACGTCACCAGTGTTCGCTTCAATTTCGCCCGATAGAATCTTGAGGAACGTCGATTTGCCCGCTCCATTCGCTCCAATTAGTCCGTAGCAGTTGCCCGGTGTGAACTTTATATTGACATCTTCAAATAGCGGGCGCTTGCCGTAACGCAAACTAACGCCTGTTACTGTAATCATGAATTAATCCGTCCTCCCTTAAAATAAAACCAGTATAGATCCTTAATCCTTACCAAATCCCTATTATAGCACAAAATGGTCCGATAAACGTACTGTTTCACCGTGTGCGGGCACAATAATTCGCTCTTTCGCAATATTTTTGCGTCTGCGTTCCGTTTCCAGCCGATCGAGTGCTTCCTTAGGCGTATCATCTGCTAATCGGAATGCTCCATAATGCATCGGAATCAACACTTTTGCACGCGATTCGACGAACCCTCGCAGCGCTTCTTCCGGTGTAACATGCTGCGTTTGCATGAACCATTCAGGCTCATACGCGCCAATCGGCATGAGTGAGACATCAATGTTGAACCGCTCGCCAATCTCTTTGAATCCGCGAAAATACCCCGTGTCCCCCACAAAATGAATCGTTGGATACGGCGCCGTCGAAGACGGAATCGGTTCAATCATATATCCGCCCCAATGGGACGTGTTCGTATCGGTTAAGGTACGTCTTGTCCAGTGCTGCGTCGGCACGAAGGTGATCTGCACTTCGCCCAGGGTCAACGCTTCCCACCAATGCAGCTCCGTCACGTTGCGGAAGCCTTTGCGCAGCATTTTGCTCTTGAGTCCGGCAGGCACGACGAGCATCGTCTTCTCGTTGTACAATTTCCGAACGGAACTGATATGCAGATGATCATAATGCGAATGCGATATTAAGATCACGTCCATTGTCGGGAGCGCTGCAAGCGGCACACCCGGTTCTGCGAGGCGGCGTTGGAGGCCCATACGCTTCGCCCACACAGGGTCCGTCACGATATTTAAACCAGCATATTGTATGAAAAAAGTGGAGTGCCCGATCCAAGTCACCGTTGGCTCGGTGCGATTTTCCTTTAAATATTCAATGTCCGGTTCGACATTCGGAACGACGAAGGTATAATCTTTCTTCTTCGCGCGCCGTTCTTTCTGCCACTGTCTTAAGCTCTTGAGGTCATTGTTCATCTTCTTGAAGTCTAAATTGTGGAATCGTTCTTTTGCCATGCATTCTGCGCTCCTTTCCCGTATTTCTACTATAGCAAAATTTGGACGCAAAACAAAAAAATCCGCACCTCCCTCAGAATTCACTTACGTAAAGATACCGGGGCGGGGTATAATAAGATAACCCCACAAAGTGCAGACCTGGCTTCGAAGCTGATTCAGGTACTTTGCGGAGGGCCTCGAAAATATAAATTCTAGTATGATAAACAAAGAACGTTGTACATCCATAGGAGGAAGAACAATGAAATTAATATCGATTGAACCCACGCCAAGTCCGAATTCCATGAAGCTTCATTTGGATGAAAGCCTTGCGCATGGCGTTCGTAAAACGTATACGCATGAAAATGAACGCTCTGCACCACCCTTTATTCAACGCATGCTGGCGATTAACGGTGTGAAAAGTGTGTTCCACACTGCGGACTTTGTGGCGCTTGACCGCCACCCGCGCGGAGATTGGGCCGCGATTCTCGGCGAGGTGCGCGATATTTTCGGCGCTGCTGACGGCGCGCCGCTCGCCGCATGGGACCCAAATGCGGCGGTAAGCTACGGTGAGGCACAGGTATTCGTGCAATATTTCCGCAGCATTCCGATGCAGATCCGCGTCAAAGCTGGCGTCAGTGAGGAGCGGATCGGGCTTGGTGACCGCTTCACGCAGGCGGTCACGGCGGTGGCGAGCGCGACGATGATTAAAGAGCGCCGCTTGGTTGAATTTGGCGTGCGCTATGGCGAGCTTGCCGACATCGCACGTGAGGTAGAGCAAGAGCTCGAGGCGGCTTATCCGCCGGAGCGGTTGCAAGGGCTTGTCGAGAAGGCGATCGCGCTCGGTGCGAGCGAGGAGCCTCTGATTGAGGAGCGCGGCGAGCTGACAGACAGCGAGCTCGAGGCACTCCTGCGCGACGCGGACTGGCGCGTGCGGTACGCCGCGCTAGACCGCATGCAGCCGAGCCTGGCGCGGCTGCCGCTCTTGGCGGAAGCTTTGCGCGATGCGCAAAGCTCGATCCGCCGCCTCGCCGTGGTGTACCTCGGCGAGCTGCGTGCGCCTGAAGCGATGCCGCTCCTTTTCGCGGCATTGCGCGATTCGTCCGCAGCCGTGCGGCGGACGGCAGGCGACACCCTGTCCGATCTAGGCGATCCCGCCGCAATCGGACCGATGCTTGAAGCGCTCAGCGACTCGAACAAGCTCGTTCGCTGGCGCGCCGCCCGCTTCTTATATGAAGCCGGCGACGAATCCGCGCTCGACGCGCTTAGAATCGCGACGGCTGACCCCGAGTTCGAGGTCAGCCTGCAGGCCAAAATGGCGGTCGAACGCATCGAATCCGGCGAGGCCGCAGCAGGCACCGTCTGGCAGCAGATGGCGCGCCGCGGCGACGAAGCGTAAATCGCCTAGTACGCCGACTTAGACTCCCATTCGCATTTCGTTCAATCAACCTGCCTGCTTATTCAAAAAAGGAATCCCCCTTTTCCTGGGAACTCCCTTTTACTTTTGATATTTTCAAGTTATACTATCCGTATATTGCAGGTCGTGAAGCACACGCCGCTTTGTACCTTACTTCACCTTTGTGGGTGAGTATGTGTCAGAGCGGCTTTTTTGCGTCCTGTCCTGTGACCATAAACACGAAAGGATGTGTTGAGTCATGTCAAGATTTGACCAAGCATTCGAAGAGTGGATGCATACTAGCATCACGCAAGAGCAAAATCATAGAAGACGTGAAATACTCGAGAAAGGACTTGGCCACGGTACCGTTGAATTTTTGCGCTCTATCTGGTTTCCAGCTGTGAGGAACTTCGATCATCTGCAACCGGAATGGGAGGTCCGTGATTTCCATAACGGCTATAGGTATCTGGATCTCTCTTATATGCCTGGCGGCGATGTCAAAGGTGGGATCGAGATTCAAGGCTATGGTCCCCACGCAAGGGATCTCGATGTACGACGGTTTAAGGACTTGTGCTGGCGCCATTGTCTATTAGCACTGGACGACTGGCTATTCCTGCCCATTGCCTATCTATCGATAACTGACGAACCTAAGCGTTGTCAGCAGCTCGTCCTTTCTTTTATCGGTAAGTTCATTTCAACGGATGTACCTGCACATTTGACCTGGCTCGAAGCCGAGACCCTACGCTATGCGAGACGACTTCTTCGTCCATTTACACCTCCAGAACTGGCAATCCATCTGCGCGTGACAGACCCACATGCGAGACGAATCCTTCATAAGCTAGTCGAGCTCCAACTTTTGTTCGTGGTCAGCGGCAATCAGCGTTATCGTACATACGGCTTACGAACCCAGTAACTCTTATTTGGTCAAAATTCCGCATTTTCGAATTCTAACGAACCCCAGCGGCGCTATTCCTCGTAAAAGTGCTTCAAAACAACCAAAATAGGCACAATAACGCTTCTGGAGTTCGTTAGATCGAAAAAAAGCCTATTTTCTCAGGAATAAGCACTATACGATTCGTTAACGCGAGTGACTTCACTCATGTGACGTCCCACAATGGTAATTGAGTGTGATAAGCCACATCAACGCGATCTCACTTTCCGCTAACGAACCCAGTAACTCTTATTTGCTCAAAATCCCGCATTTTCGAATTCTAACGAACTCCAGCGGCGCTATTCCTCGTAAAAGTGCTTCAAAACAACCAAAATAGGCACAATAACGCTTCTGGAGTTCGTTAGCTCGAAAAAAAGCCCATTTTCTCACGAATAAGCACTATACGATTCGTTAGCCGCGGACTGGCATTCAGATACTCAAATCCCACATTAACCACCCTCAACCGAAACCGCTTACCTCCAACTGACGTACAATATACAAAGGAGATGATCTCATGTTCTTTTTCTTCGGTTTAATCATCATTGCCATCGGTCTGCTGAATATAATCAAACCATCCTTCGCGTGGTATATCAAAGAAGGCTGGAAGGTCAACGGCGATTCTGAACCCAGTGATTCTTACCTCGCCTTAACCCGATTCAGCGGCATTTTCGCTATCGTTATGGGTTGTATCATCATGTTCGTGGGGTCCTAATTTTTGTATACCCACTACACCTTCGCAAACTGCGTCTCATACAGCATCGCGTACACACCGTGCTGCGTAAGCAGCTCCTGATGCCGCCCACGCTCCACTACGCGGCCGTCCTGCACGACTAGTATCTGATCAGCAGCCAGAATCGTCGATAGGCGATGCGCGATAACAAGTGTCGTACGGCCCTTCATCAGCTCCTGCAGCGCTTCCTGCACATACCGTTCGGACTCCGAATCCAGATGCGAGGTCGCTTCGTCGAGCAGCAGGATTGTCGGATTTTTCAGAATCGCACGCGCGATCGATATCCGCTGCCTTTCGCCGCCTGACAAGCGATGTCCGCGTTCTCCGACCATCGTGTCATACCCATCCGGCAGCGATTGAATGAATTCATGAATATAGGCTTTGCGGCAAGCCTCTTCAATCTCCTCCTGCGTCGCATCTTCGCGTGCGAACCTCAGGTTCTCCCGTAATGTCGCATGGAACAAGAACGATTCCTGCGTTACATAGCCAATATGGCGGCGCAATTCTGCGAGCTTCACGTCCCGCAGGTCCATATCATCCACCTCGATGCAGCCCTCGGTTGGATCGTAGAGCCGTGCGATGAGACTGATTAACGTCGATTTCCCAGCACCGCTCGGACCAACGATCGCGACCACCTCATTTGGTTTCGCCTCGAACGTGATACCCTTCAGCACGAGTTCATCCTCCTGCACCTTAGAGCCCGCTTCAAGCCGATCATCTCCATGGTCGCCATCGCGTCCCTGCTTCCCGCCAGCATAACCGAACTTCACATTCTGGAATGTGACCCGACCTGCCGGCGCGTCCAAAGCCTTCGCATGCGGTCCATCTTCCATCTCCGGCAACATATCCATGTATTCGAAGATTCGACCGAACACGCCCAGCGCCGTCACAACTTCTACATGCAAATTTAGCAAAGTTCCGAACGGCTGATATAACCGTCCCAAATAGGCGGCAAAAGCGACAATCGCCCCTACCGTCATCGTTCCTTGAATCACCGCAAATCCGCCATACAAATAAATAATGGCGGTGCCGATCGGCCCCAACACGCCGACGAACATCATGAACCAGCGTCCCATCAGATTCACCTTCAGCTCCATGTCCATCACTTGCTTATTCGTCGCTTGGAACTGTGCGGCCTGACTTTGTTCACGCCCGTAAATCCGGGTCAACAACGCGCCCGAAATCCCGAACACCTCGCCCAGCTGGGAGGCCATCTGTGCACGCACCTTCTGCGTTTCCTGCCGCATTTTTTTACGAAGGCGAGATACCTTGCGCACTGGAATCATCGAAATCGGCAGGATAATCATCGACAACAGCGCCAAGCGCCAATCCAGCACGAACAGGATAACCGTTGTTGTCACGACAACCACACTCTGCGTTATCGTATTGACGACCAGATTTGTTACCACGCCTTGTACCGCCTGCACATCTTCGGTCACCCGCTGAATAACTTCCCCAGATCGCGAATTCGTGAAAAATCCGATCGACTGCCGCTGTAAATTGCTAAACAACCCTTGTCTCAGATCCCGCATAATCCCCTGCGCAACTTTAAAATTCATATAATTCTGCCACACCCCAATGACGCCGCTAAAGACTGGCAACCCGATCAACAGCGCAGCCATCACGAGCAATTGTTTACGATCCCCAGCTGGAACCGCATCGTCAATAATCACTTTCATGACAAGAGGGGGGCCGAGTCCAATTACGGCACCCGCCAGGGCAAGTAGAATAATAAAGCCGAGCAGCGCACGATATTCCCGGAACAACTTCCACACCCGCCGAAGCGATACTTCTTGCACACTATCTTTTAATGTTTTCTTCGGAATCGCCCTGTCCGATCCCTCTACACCACGCCATGCATGTCTCATCCCTATAACACCTCAATTCTCTTCGTTCATTATAGGCTGATCATGAAGGACATTTCATCCTGAATTTCAAAAAAAATCCCCCTGTCAAGTAAACGTCATGCGCTGTACCAGCACTGTTCACTTGAAGGAGGATTTAGAACACTTAAAAGTTATTAACCTATTTTACGATGATCTTCCCTGTCATAAAATTATGTGGTTTACAGTAAAACTCGTACTCCCCGGCTTCAGTGAAGGTCATTGTAAATGTATCATTCTTCCCAAGGGATTCACTGTTAAAGGAACCGTCCTTTGATGATACTGTATGATCCACATCATCCAGATTGGTGAACGTAACCGTGGAGCCGGCCTCTATTGTCAACTTATCGGGTTTAAAGGCGAATTCAGAAATACTGACCGCATATTTCTTGGCAGATTCCGCCTTATCCGCTCCTTTCGGCTGATCAGACACTGCCTTTGTCGTAAAAGTGATCACTTGCTTCACTTCCGGCTTAATTGGTTGGTGATTATTCCCTACCAGCTGGACCGTCAAGGTGTGCTTGCCCGGTTTAACATGCTCGAAGACGGCGGGTTCACCGTTAATCATTTTATAGGCCACTTTGGGATCGCTTGCGTCGGTATCCAGCCAAATATGGACATGCCCCTGGCCTTCATGTGGCTCCATATGCGTGCGGAAATCTGTGAGCGCATGGTTAAACACAGCAACTCCGACTTTTACCTTATCCGTATACAAAATTGCATCTTTCGTAGGGCCCAGAATTCTTAATGAAGGCTTATTCGTTGATTGTAAAGAAACCGTTTGCTTTGCGGCATCATACTTCACATCCACCCCTAAATTCTCCGATACGAATCGGATCGGAACCATCGTAACGCCTTTTACGACCCTTGCCGGTTCATCTAGGGCTACAGGAACACCATTCAAGGTTGCCGTCTTCGATTCTAGTGGAAGCAAGTAGGTGTTAGTTCCTTTGGTGACCTTAACCGTTTTGGTCGCGGCTTCATAACCAACGACAGCACCGATGGCTTCTGCTATTGGTCTATAGGGAACGAGCAGTCTCCCATGACTGAGCAACGGCTGCTCACTGAAGGTAATCGCCTTGCCGTTGAATGTCGCGGACACACTGGTTGGCGACACTGGCGCCTGCGCCGCAACAGGCACCGTTCCGAGCATGGCTGCGAATAACGCAGTCGTGAGAAGCATTTTACTAATCTTGTTCATGGTTGATCCTCCTTAAATGTACCGTACTTGACGGTGGATGTCTTTATTTAAGGGAACGAACACATGAGCAGTCCGGTTTGATGAGATGACAAACAAATTTTACGTACCCAGCACCTTCTTGCCGCGAGGCTTCTCCCCGACCGCATCGGGCTCTAGCGTAATACCAATGGCTTCAAAAGGAGCTTGTTGCTCTTTCATATCATACGTAAGCACGCCATTTCCCTGCTCGTCGACAAGAAACACCCCTGCACTCCTTCGCGTTCCATTGTGGATGAGCCACACTTGGTAGGCTTCCTGCCCCTCCGCCTGCGATAAACCTTGCACGCTAAATACGAGCTTCTTCGCATCGCCTTGCTGCATCAGCCACGCACTGCCTCTAGCTGCATCTCTACCCGAGTCCGCAGCGTTCAATGCAAAGATTTGCAGCACTTGCGTCGGGAGGTTCGGATTGGTCTCCATCGCTCCAAGCTGATTCCTTAGGTGGTTATTATTCCAGGAAACCCCAACCAGTAGAAGCATAAGAACTGCTGCTGCGATCCATCCGGTATTCATGGACCATTTTTTCTTCATCACAGGCTGCTCTGCCTTAAAAATAGAATCCATGACCTCGGATTTCAAATCCGCTGGTGCCTCAATTTCTTCCATCTCATAAGGGATTGCATACCACGCATCTCGCATCTCTTCCAATTCTTTCCGACAAGTCTGGCAAGATTCGATATGCTGTTCAATGCGTATCCGATCTTCTTCATTTATTTCACCGAACATATATTCAATGAGTTGATCTGTTCCGTGGCAGTTTGGGTTCTCCATTTACGTCTCCTCCTTTTCATGCACCAAGTGATTTCTTAGTATTTTCAACGTTTGGTGAAGTCGGCTTTTAACCGTACCTACAGGTTCGTTACGCATCTGAGCGATTTCACGAAGCGAATAACCTTCCCAGTATAAGCATTGAATGAGTTCGACTTGGCTCTTCGATAGATACTGATAGGATCGTTTCACTTGTTCCCGGATCAGCTTCTGTGACACGATGTGCTCCGGCGTGTTCTCTGTTCGGTCGGGCATGACCTCCCATATCTCCGGGTCCATCGTAACCGCTGTCTGATCTCTCCTCTGCTTACGGATATGGTCAATCGTAATATTCCGTGTCACCGTAATCAACCAATTGATATATTCGCCCTTACTTGGATCATATCCCGTCCGCGTCGTCCACAAGCGCGTAAACACAGACTGCACAATGATTCTTGCTTGTTGTTCATCTTTCGTTGACTTCATGGCAAAAGAGTACACGAGCTTCACATATCGATCATATAACTCTTCCAAAGCCGGGCGATGCTTGATTATCACAAGCTGCATGAGTTCAAGATCTGTCTTATTCTTCACGAGATCCGCTCTCCCTCTTTTCTGGTCCCTGTTCTTGCACCCATTCTACCACAGATTTTCCCATGTGCTTTCGAAATTCTAGTCCATCGATTTTTACTGAAAAATGCTACCCAATAGCCGCGTCTGGAATCACATGGAGACTGTCGAACGCATCCCAGCGCAATGCACGAAATTGCTCACGCCCCTCGATCAGCTTGGAAAGATCACCAGACGGATTATGGTAGTGAACGCGCAGTTGTTCCTTTGATTCTCGTCATGAAGGTCATCGGTGAAATGAACAGTTTCCAGATTGGTCATGCCTTGCAGATTCCGGCAGGCACCATTCGATATAAGATGGCGAAGGTTCGAAGGTTGCTTGCAGAACAGATGGGCATGCTGCAAGACGGCACAGCACAAGAACGGAGGCAACCCAATGGATGAGGAATGGAATAAAGCGGTAAACGAAGTCCAAGCCTATCGGCAATTGGATCAACTATTGGAGCAATGGGTGAATGACATGGTGGAGCCGCTTGCGAAAAAATTTTCATTGGATGATTCGATCTATGTCTTAAGCGACAAGGATTTGAGTTATGACTGGTAGCGCTAATTGTTCGATCGATCCCGATTGAACACCGTAGCCCTGTCCCCCTCGTTCTGGCTCCCTAATCAACGAATTGGAAGCAACTAACATTGACCCCACGTTGGTTCTCAGCTATACTAAAACTCAAATTTGCAATTGAATAGAAAACCCTCATCTTACGAAGGATGAGGTAGAGGTCGCGGTTGTTAAGAGTAAGAAGCGGAGAGCCAGAGAAATGCTCGATGATGCTATTCTGAAAGGAACCACCGCCGAAGTTCGTCAAGGTACTCTGCCTTTGCGTGCTGGGGCTGCTGCTGAATAAGCGCAGAACTGTCACATGGGATGCATCCCATGTGTTGTGCTATCTTATTCGTACATCGTAGGAGCCGTAGGGGTTGAATTGAACCGCCGTACATCGCTACGGCGGTTTTTTGGCATTCTAGCAGCATAAAGCCTTATATCGTTCTGACATCTAAGAAGGAGTGTTATTATGTCTAAATCCACATCCCAAGCCGCTCCGGAGCTCAAGCGCTCCCTCAAAGCACGCCATCTCACAATGATCGCGCTTGGCGGCTCCATTGGTACAGGCCTGTTCCTCGCATCAGGCGGTGCGATTGCTACAGCTGGACCCGGCGGTGCATTGCTCGCATATGCCGCTGTTGGCATCATGGTGTATTTCCTGATGACAAGTCTCGGGGAGCTCGCCACCTATATGCCGGAATCCGGTTCATTCAGTACCTACGCAAGCCGTTTCGTCGATCCGTCGCTTGGCTTCGCGCTAGGCTGGAATTTCTGGTACAACTGGGCGATTACAATCGCCGCGGAGCTCTCTGCTGCGACGCTTATTATTAAGTACTGGTTCCCAGACACCAATTCCTTCATCTGGAGTTTTCTGTTCCTAGCCATTATCTTTTTACTCAATGCACTATCTGTCAAAGGCTACGGTGAGTCGGAGTATTGGTTCGCCTTGATCAAAATTGCTGTTGTCATCGTCTTCCTCATTGTCGGTGTGCTGATGATCTTCGGAATTTTGGGCGGCAAATCTCCTGGCTTCAGCAACTTTACTATGGATGGCGGTCCGTTCCACGGCGGATTCTTGACCATTCTCGGGGTCTTCATGGCTGCCGGATTTTCATTCCAAGGAACAGAACTAATCGGGGTTGCTGCCGGGGAGAGCGAAAATCCTCGTGAAAATGTACCTCGCGCCATCCGTCAAATTTTCTGGCGTATTCTCATTTTCTATATTCTCGCGATCTTCGTCATTGCGATGTTGATTCCGTATACGAATCCGAACTTGGTGCGCGGCGGTCTGGAAGACATTGCGATTAGCCCATTCACGATTATTTTCGAGAATGCAGGACTTGCTTTTGCAGCCGCTGTGATGAACGCCGTTATTCTAACGTCGGTATTATCCGCCGGTAATTCAGGGATGTATGCATCCACCCGTATCCTATGGGTTCTCGCCAAAGAAGGCAAAGCACCGAAATTCCTCGGCAAACTGAACCGCAATGGTGTACCGATCAATGCACTGTTGATGACAACAGCTGTAGGCATGCTCGCTTTCCTCGCATCCTTCTTCGGCGATGGTGTCGTGTACACCTGGCTGCTTAATGCCTCCGGTATGTCCGGGTTTATCGCTTGGGTCGGTATTGCGATTAGCCATTATCGTTTCCGCCGGGCGTTCACAGCCCAGGGCCGCAGCCTCGATGAGCTCCCGTATCGCGCCAAATGGTTCCCATTCGGTCCGATCTTCGCGTTCATCGTCTGTATGATCGTTATTCTCGGTCAGAATTTTCAAGCTTTTCTTGGCGATACGATCGATTGGAACGGTGTGCTCATCTCCTACATTGGACTGCCGTTATTCATCATCGTCTGGCTCGGCTACAAATTCATTAAGAAGACGAAAGTCATTCCGTTACATGAATGTAAGCTGGATCCTCCAACAAAATAAGCCTGAAATGAAAAACAGCCTCTCGATCCACGTTCAACGTGATTCGAGAGGCTGTTCTTATATAACTATGCGTGAACCGCCTGCTGCTCCCGCAAATGCGTTAAACAGCTCTTTGGTGTTCGGCCTACCATTAACGCGCCATTCGCGACATACCCTTCTTCTCGGTCGCGAAGCTCATGGATAAGACGTGATCTGCCCAAGGCAAGTTCCGCTTCATGCGCATCGTCTGCCGCTAAGTTTCGTAGCTCCTGCGGATCTTCATCCAGATGGAACAACTGCTCCGTACCTGTCTGCGAATACCAGATGTATTTCCAATGCCCATCTGTAATATAGTGATGCGACAAGGCGCCATACGCATGCTCTCCATGTAGGTAGGTTCGCCATGAACGCTCCTCCGAAACATTACAGAGAGGTATGACGCTTTGTCCATCGACGCAATCTGGAATCGCTGCACCTGCTGCATCGAGGAGCGTCGGCATAATATCCCGCATCTCGATCACTTCCGAGACGGTACTGCCAGCTTTGAACCCTAGCTTGCCCGTCCGGTCGCTAATAATAAACGGCACTTTGGCACTGCCTTCATAAGCAAGTGCTTTCCGATAATAGTGATGATCCCCCATCATTTCACCATGATCCGAAGTGAACACGATCACCGTATTATTCAGCTCACCGTATTCATTCAAGGCATTGATCAAGCGTCCAATTTGATAATCCAAATGCGTAATTAATGCGTAATACCCGGCTCTCGCTCGTTGCAATTCATCCGCACGCAGCTTCTTCAAACCCGTAATCGGACTTGCACTACCCGCTTCTGCTGCGAACTCGTTGACCCAATCACCGACAGGTGGGTCTGGTAAAGTCTGATGGATATACATGTCCAGATACGCCTGCGGCGGATCGAAAGGCGGATGCGGACGGACGAATGAGGTCCAGAGGAAGAACGGCTTGGACGGATCGCGGCGGCGCAGGAAATCAATCGATTGGGTCACGGCCCAATTCGTCGGGTGCAGCCGTTCTGGCAAATGCCAAGGCAAGGTAACCGTCGAGGCATTACAATCGAGCGCCATATCCATGATGTCATGATGCGAACCTGCTTGATCACGCAGCCAATGCAAGTAATCATCGCATTCATCGAAATGTCCTGCCGCGGATTGAACCTTGCGATCGCGATTATAGTGCATATAGCCATCGTGCAGCACGACATTATGGAATCCGCAGAGATTGCGCGTTGGATACACATGCATTTTGCCAACACATTGGGTATGATAGCCCGCATTCGCGAGTTCACCCGCTAACATATGCTCATATTGCCAAGGCACCCGATCTTCGTACCCGACCCTACCATGCGACCGCTGGCTCATCCCCGTCATAATCGCCGCCCTCGCCGGTACACAAGTTGGTGTTGCCGAATACGCATTACGGAACATTACGCCACTTTCTGCGAGCCCATCCAGATTCGGGGTTCGTACAACCGGGTGCCCGGCGCTACTCAAACAATCCGCTCGCATCTGGTCCACGGTAATCAATAAAATATTCGGTTTCATTCCTCTACCTCCGCCTCATGTTAGAATCACGATACGATTTGCGCCTCCAGCCTTAGGAACGATGAAGTGCCTCCAGCGCCGCTTGCTCGTCCGCCAAGAAAAACACATGACTGCCTTGATTGCACTCGTATATGAAATCTCTCAGGCTTTTACTGGTATATCCGCTATAATCCCCTACAATCGCGATTTTGAGCTGGTAATTCATATATTTCTGCAGAATCTCACCTGCCAGCTTCGTACTTAAATCGAAGAAGCTTTCCGTAATATTGGATTTGTGAAGGATGATCTTATCGCATTCCTCTTGATACCTCACCGTGGCCATCAAATCCAAAGCATCTTGTACATCCTGGATTAGCAGCCCATCATTCTCTACAATAGCCACCTTAGAATTTCCTTGTTGATCAACACGAATATGCATAGCCTTACTCCTTTCTCCATTCTTAACGCTGTACTTTACCTGATTTTACCACGAATTTGATTCAATCAGTAGCTAACACGGCACGATCATTTTGGTTGATATTTACAATTTATCGTCGTTACGGTATTATGTAATTACGTAATTACGTATTTAAATAAAATAACGAGGTGATCCTGTTGAAACGAAATGTTGAAGCAGAATTAGATGCACTAAAGGTACAGATGACTGAACTTCATGCACTCGTGAGACAACTATCCGTGTCAAACCCTACGCCTACTGCTAACCCCGCAATGAACCGCGTTGCTGCCCATCCTATCCAGACGGAAGTGCCGCAAGAATCGATCGACCAAGGCGGCGTCTATTTTTCCGGGCAATATCAGGGGGCCTTCTCCCAATATCGATGGGAACCGCAAGAACGCCGCATTAGCCAGCTGCTTGATCTGGATGGCGACAAAGTTGCCAAGGTACTATCCGTACTTGGACACCGTCAACGCTTAGATATTTTGCGCGCCGTCATGCATGAACCCCTAACAGGGGCTGAGATTGTAGAACGCTTGAATATGGGGACGACCGGTCAACTCTATCACCACATTAAAGCTTTGCTCGGCGCAGATCTCCTAGTCCAGGAGGAACGCGGCGGCAAATATACTTTGCCTGAACGACGTGCTCTCCCGCTGCTCCTTCTGTTCGCTTCATCGGCTGAACTGCTCGATACGAGCGATTACATGGAACTTACTCATGTGCGAGAAGATGCAAGCGGGTATCTGGGCAGCTCGCAGGACGTCTATGATCCGCATTTACTCTTAAGATCCGTCATTGAGAACACCTTGCTGGAACACCAAGCGGGTTATTGTTCAGAGGTTAGCATTATTTTGCACGAGGATGGCAGTGTGACGGTCGCAGATAATGGCCGAGGGATTCCAGTCGTAGCATTCGCAGGCACAGCCAAACCGCATGTGCAAGCCGTGCTCACGGAACTCCACGAGAATGCCAGTGCATCCATCCATGCCTCGAACCGTAACAAAGGAATCAATATCCCCGTCGTCAATGCGTTATCGGAGAAACTATCGGTCGAGGTTCGCCGGGAGGGCAAAATCTACCGTCAAGACTATAAGCACGGTATCCCGCAATCGAATGTGCACACTGTTGGACTCACACGCGATACAGGCACGAGCATGACCTTCCTGCCAGACCGCGACATCTTCCGTATGTCCTTCGATCGTAATCGGTTGGCTCAAGAGCTTGATGAAATCTCGGCCAATCATGCAGGTTTGGCCCTGCATTTTCTACAGGACTAACAAAAAAGAGCAGGGTACGAGGTACCCTGCTCCTCTGGGCTGATTAGGATCCCCAGAACACTTCTGTCTCATAATCGAAGGACACTTGACCACCCTGTTCGTTACGTACAAATAATTCACGCAGGGCATCCATCATCGCATCGTAGCTCGGATCCCCTGGTACGGGAATGTAAGAGGAAGATAAAACTCGTCCCGCTAGCCCTTCTAAATCGAATAATTGATGATTCGGGAATCTTCCGATCTGCATATCCCCTGTTTCGAAAAATTGCATCAATGCATCAGGCGTAATATTTTTCTGCGTCACCGTCTTATAATCCG
>Ga0209025_1003198_pt1 | contig 15886 bp, 14 predicted proteins | sample AraplaMF_Col_mLB_FD_184256 | JGI IMG/M metagenome (GOLD analysis project Ga0209025, IMG submission 184256) | Arabidopsis root microbial communities from the University of North Carolina, USA - plate scrape MF_Col_mLB (SPAdes) (version 2) | ecosystem: Host-associated > Plants > Roots > Endosphere... | reverse complement strand
GCGGAACGTCGCGTCATCCGAAGACCGCCTTCCCGGGGTCAGCGGTGATGGAGCGTTGCCAACGCACTTCCGCTGGCGATCAAACGCTCTCCGCATGTCACCGCGATTTTCAGCGACAGCGTGCGCGTGGCCTCGGAATAGTGGCTCGTATCGATTTGGACATGCGCGGTCTCCCCGACATAGAGAGGTTGCCGAAAATCGATCTTCAAAGCACTCCAGATTCCGGAAGGCCCGGGCAGGTGCATGCCGACAATCTGCGAAATTTTCGCGACGATCATCGCGCCGTAGACGACGGCGCCGGACAACCCTCGCGCCTCAGCGAACTCCGCATCGAGATGCAGGGGATTGTAGTCCCCCGACAGCAGCGCGAAAGCCTGCTGATCAGCTTCGCTGACCGTGAACTCCAGTCCGAAGCTCTGACAATCGACCGCTCCAGCTGAATCAGGCGAACTCGTCCCAATTCCCTCGAGCGGCACGTTATCGCCCGCCCTTCGCGATGATGCTGCTCACGACCTGGCCGACGTTCTCAAAGGACGAAGCTTCTGCTGCGCTGAAACGCACGGCAAAGGCCTGCTCGAGGGCAACAATGAGCCTGATGTGCGCAAGGCTATCCCATCCCTCGACGTCGGCAGCGACAGTTGCCGGTGTGACGACGATCGATTCATCGTCGAACACATCTTGGAAGATGGGGTTCATCTTCTCAATAACGTCGGATTCTACCATTTGACCCGGAACTCTTGCTCGCACTTCGGAAGACGCAGTTGAGCGCGCACGCTAGATAGGTGGGTAACCGTGGGACGTCAACCCGAACCGCTTGAGGCTTGGCGTGCTGGACCGACCTGCGGGCCGCTTCTGGCGACCTGAGGCGCCAATCGACAAACCCCAGTGCGCCTGCCCGGATTTCCCATCCGTCCCTTGGCGCTCGGACAAGAGGAGCTTCTTGAAAGCCCGTAAATTCATGCAAGCGCAGATCGCCTTTGGGCCGGAGAGCAAAGGCGCGGCACCCGAACGAGACGAACTGCGACCCCATAGCGCGACAAGCACGACTCGGATCGCTGGTGACTGACTCTCCGGCACCTTCTTCGGCAAAGACCCAAATCCCGAAGAACCCGGCTCTCTTGCGCCCAAAAACGGGCAGCTCGCCACTCTTTACCTTGACTCATCACGCCGCGCTGAGCTAGCTGTCGCGCACTCGGTCAAAAGGAAATCATGTTGTTTTGGCGTGGAGGAAGCTACCCGCGCGCCGCAATCCAGAAAGTCGAGCGTAGGCAATGAAAACAACACTGTTGATTAAGCTCTGGATTTGCTCGGCCGCGGCTTTAATGTCGCCGCTTTGCCTACCGGCAGCTGCTCAACCTGCAAAAAGTCTTGAGATTGCCGAGAAAAACCGGGTTGTTTCTAGCAAGGGCAGCTTCCTAATTCTGGTCCTGGACCTCCGCCCAAATGCCGAGACGTTGAAGTCCGCCGGAACTGGATCAGCAGACCTCATCATTGCTACCGCGACGAATTACGCCAAAGATTACCTGTCGAAAGCGGAATACACTGCCGTGCCCAAGGTGGTGACCTATCTCATTTCAGTCGACAGCATGGACGAATACAACCGGGCGAACTTCGACGGAATGAAACGCTTTGGCACCCTTACGTTTGAACGCAAGGGTGAAGCCGTCAACCTCGTCGAGAATAAACTCTCTTACACTCCGTAACGCCGCCAACCCGCCTCAGGCCGTACTGCAGAATCTCCGATGATCGCTCTGAGAAACAAGATAACGCCAAAGAAGCTTTTTATCATCTTGGCGTCGACCATCCTGATTGCAGTTTTGCTGGCTGTCAGTGTTACCCGCTTACGAAAATTCCTGCTGTCCCGCATCGACAAAAAGGTCGCTGTGGAGATGCTGCTGCTGAAAAATCAGCTCGAGGCACAGCTCGCAGCGCAAAAGCCCGTTGCTGCAGCTCAGCCCGTGCAGATGCAGCAGACGGTTCAGGTCATTGCGCCGGCAGACATCACTGCGCGCGTCGAGACGCTGGAGAAACTGGCGCTTGGTGGCGTCGAGGCCGCTTCCGGCCGTCTTCCGCTTGTCAGCGACTATCGGGGCACCGGCGCCTCCGTCCTGGCCATGATCGACGCCGTCGGGCCTTATCGCAAGAATGGACTGTTCGAGATCTACGGCGGCAGCTTCCGCGAGCGCCGCTCCGGGCCGATCCAGGTAACCGAAGCCCAGTTCGAGATTTCCCATGACGAAGGCTGGCTGATCTGGTCGCCGGATGACAGCCCGGCACGGGACGCCACTCATTTGAGCCTCGAGTTCGCCGCCGCGCCAACGGCCGGCGACATCACCATCGGCTTCGTGCTGGACGACGGCCAAGTCGTTTCCTATGGCTTGCAGGCCGGACCGGCAACGGCGAGCCCTTCAGGATTGCTGGCGCCGCTGCTGCCGAAAGAGATCACCGACAAAGCCAGTGCCAGCCAGCCTCTGGCGTCGCTCAAACTGTCGGGGAACAAGGCGCTCTTTGCGCTCCCCCCTCAAATGCTCGTGAAGCTGCGCAATGGCCAGCGCAACCAGATCGCCCAGTGGTTCCTGAAAGTGAAAGGCGCCGCAGGAACGTCCCTGCGGCCTCGCCAGATCGCTCTCATCCGCCCGGCACCGCCTGCCACGACGGCCGGCGTGACATTGGCTGGCCGTGTCGTGGGGGCCGAACTCGCACCTGGGACGCAGATCGAGCTCTTGACCGAGTCGGGCAGCCTGTCGCGACAAGCGCTGGGCGCAGACGGCGCCTTTGCCTTCACGGGGGTGGATACAGCACAACCGGTTTCACTCAGGGTCAGGCATCCACGCATCCTGAGCTATGCGACGCTCGGGCGCTGGTTTCTGCCGTCGTACAGCCGCAATGACCTGCTGGTCGATCTGACTCCGCGCTATGTGAACAAGGATGGCCACGCGCCCGACCAGTCGACGGCTCGCTTCGTCGGACCGCGCGCACCGTCGCCGGTTGCGGCGCTATACGAGCCGCATGCGCGTCAATACTGGCCAGGTGGGAGCACCGTCCAGGAATTCGACTCGACGACATTCACCAACAATTACGGCTACCTCGACCGCGACCGCTTCTTCGACAACCCCGACAACTGCGTCCGGCTGGCGAGCACCGGCGGCAGTGACATGGTGGCGCTGCAGGTTCGCCCGCAGGAAAAGTTCAACATTCTCCTGGAAGAAAGCGTCGGCATCGCGCTTGGAAAATGCGTCGAGATCATCTCAGCCGGGGCTGACAATGGCGACCTCGGAACCAACTACCCCCGAATTCGGGACTACACCTCCAAGTTCAACGTCGTCCACACCCTGGTGTCCATGGCTTCCGGGCTTGTCTACCAAGTCAATCCGCAGATGCTGCGTGATGGCCTGGGCATGGACCCTGAAAACAGCGCCTTGCCGAACTTCTATTTTGACGACAAGGGCGTCTTCACGTTTCGCGAGGCGTCGCCGGTCTATCCTGTCTTCATGTCGAAACCGACATATCCCGAATATGTCAAAGGCATACCGTTCAGTTACACGTTGAGCGTTCCCTTCGACGTAATGCCTGATCCGGGTAAAGAGTCTTTCCGATACTGGACCGAGATCGTCAATTATATTGAACGGAAACACCCTGGTCAGAATTTCATTTTTCACACGGGCGTGGATCAAGCGCAGTGCCGGAAGAGTTGCGGGCCAACCCTGACGCTTGAGGATGGCCGCAAGGTATTGGCGGGATCGCGTGGGTATGTGAATACCTTGACCGAATATTGCAGCAAGAATGGATACAATTGCATCAATCCACCGTTTTCGGATTTTTATACGGAGCGGCCAAATCTGCTGACGTTCGAGTTTGACAATCATTACTCGATGCTTGGCCATCAATGGTTGGCCGATCAACTGACCGCGCCTGTGGTGAAGCTTCTCAACGGGAACTCCAGATGAGGTTTGCGGCCAAGCTCGGCTTGCAACGCCTGGCGTTAGTCGGATCATGGGCAGCCTGTATGATGGCGGCATGTGTATCCGGTCTGGCGACCACACCTGCCCAGGCTGACGAAAATCCGAACATCAGATCGCTGCCCTATCCGTTCTCACATGTCGTCAGCTTCTCCAGCGATGTCGATATGCAGCGGCCATGGCATGGCGCCGCGATGCACCGTGTCTTCAATGAAGAGCTCGGCCTGACCATCTCGGATTCGCTTTGGCCTCAAGGCAGCGAATATTCGTCCGCGCTTTTTCTCGGGCCGAGCACGATGAACCGGACTCCGTCCGGGGTCGGCACACAGCCGACATTTGCGCTGCTGCTACGTGAATGGCATCGCGGGAATATCGATCACTTCCATAGCTGGCAGGAAGACGGTGTCCTGCAGGCACGCACCGATATTGAACCGCCACTTGCGCTGACATCGGCGCGAGTCAGCTACGAATTGCCGCCTGTCCATCAAACTCTCAGGGAACAGAACGCACAAAATTTCCGGCTTTATTTCTCCGCCCCACCACCGCTGGACCTCACCATCGTTGTTCACGATGCGCAGGGGCGCTCGTTGTCGTTGCCTGTTGTGGAACGCTCTCGCGGCGAGAACATTCAGCTCGAGGTTGGAACGTTCGGGTGGATCGTCGAGGTCATAATCCCTCGGATTCAAGCCAACTCGCCGCCCGTCAGGCGCTCGCCACGCTCTCTTGTCGAGGAGGTGATCCCCCAGCTTCGGGCCGGCAGCTCCTCTCTGGCGGTCAGCCCAATGCAGATCAACCGAATCGAGCTGATTGCCCCTTCTTGTGCTGCAGGATGCAACACCAATCTTATCCGGATCGAACGCGATCATTTCAGTCGCCAGACCGTGCTGGCGCAGCTACCCTGGCTCGAGCAATGGAACATCCGCCCGGCGCTGATAACCTCTCATGGCGGAAATACGCTGATCCAGAACTACGGGATCAAGGGTAGGACGCTTGAACTTCCGAGGACGGAAGGCACCTTTCTGGCCGATAAGTCCACCGTGGTGTCACGCGAGCCATTGGCTGATCGCAAGGAAAGCCACGCTTATCATTCGGACATACTCCGCAGGCTGTCGGTGTTAGGAGTCTGGCCTTATTATCCTGCTGTGGGAACTGATCTGTTTCGGCCGGCGTCGACGGGCAAAGCTGATATTGGTTGGCCCGCGCTCACCACATCCTACTCCAGCCTTTACAATGTGCCGCGCACCATCGTCGTGGTCGACAATTCCAATGAAGACGCATTTGCCGAAAGCCTCCGCAAAATCGCCCCAGATATGCCGGTTGAAACCCGGAGAAGACTTTATTGCGGCGTTGCCTGCACGGCAGACCAAGGCGATGCCCTCCCCTTGCTGATCAGCCAGAGCATTTACCTGATAGATGCGGGCGAGAAGGTCCGGCACTTCTGGTATTCGCATTTCGGATCAGGAAGCACGGCTTTCAAAGCCTCGCCCGAGCAACCGCTGACCCCCAATGTTCTACTCTGGATGCGGCGGCTGGCCAATCTGATCTATGACTTCGATCGCAGCGTCGGCGAGCAACGCCGTGTTTGGTCACCTCCGGCGAACAGCTGGCTGCGCTACCAGATCATGAAAAGCGGCGTCCAGAAGCATGTGAAGATTGGCGAGTCGGGATCGGATGTCGAGATCACACCATGGCAGGATGCCGTCACGCAGATCACCATGCCGGATCTTCTTGCCAGTACGCGCGATCTGCACGGATTGACCATTTATGTCGCTGATCCAGACAAGGCATCCATCCATGTCGCAGGTCGGGAGGTGCACAGTTTCACGCGCAATCCGCCCGATGCGAGCGGACGCGGCTCAGTCACAATCGTCGACGACAACACCCCCACCTCGCTGATTGGCCCGATCGCGCTGCAGGAACGCGGGGGTGTCGAGGTACTGAATGGTGACTTTCAGGACGTCGTGCCCGGGCGCGATTATGTCAGTCTGATCGCCGATGCGGAGGGCCGGGCCCAGGTTGCTTTCACGCCCTGGCAATTGGAGCTTTGGAACATCAGCCACATCCAGCTGGCCTTTCGTAAGCTTCGTGCCACACAGGGCGAAAGCATGCCCTTCCGAGGGGGGCTCAAGATTGAATTGTCAATGGATGATGGCGGCACGATTGCCTTGGCCGAAGCGCCGCAGTTGGCAGACCCCAGCTCAAGTACCTGGCTCCTTGCCAATACGGCAACCAACGAGCAATGGCAGCGCGTCACACTCGACGTTGCCCGGTTGGCCTGGCCTGACGTAAAGCTTGATGAAGCCAACTGGCGGCGGCCTCCTTTACCTATTGGCCGGGTCCGCAAGATAAGCATATCGCTGGCAGGCGCGCGCGCGGGCGAGCGTATCGACATCGGCGAGTTGCTGGCCTTTCGCCCTTCGGGCAATGGCGAGGCTCCGGGTGGCGCCAAGCTGGTGGCGGGCCGGGTAACTACCGATGGCCTGGCGCCTGCTGCGCTCATCCCGGTCGAAGCCGAGAGCGAAGACGGCGAAGTGGCGACGACAGCAACCGATAAGGACGGCTACTATTTTTTCCCCGGCCGCAAGCGGAACGAGAAGCTCGCCATCCAGGCAAGAATTGACTCAGCGACATGCCGACCACTGCAGGGACGAAAGATGGTCGTCACCAGGAACGACCCGGAAGTCGATATATTGCTGAGCCATTGTCACAACTAGAACCGCCCTCCTGTGAAAGCGCAAAGCACTCCTCACAGGCTGCTGGTTCTTAGCTCAAAGTTCTGCTTCCACCGTCAGATGGCTGCCGCTGCCCGATGTGACCAACAGTGCCGCATAAGACTGTCCAGCTGCAATCGACGCCGAGACGAAGATAAGCGACAATGTGGTGCCATGCGCGCTGCTACTCCCGAGCCCAGTTATAGCCGCGTCCGCGAAAATCCTGCGGCTGAGGCCTGATTGCGTTACGGTTGGGTTCGAGACTCGCAACGGCGCCGGCAAGGCGATGCTCACGGAGAGCTCGCCGGTGTCGATGAGCAGGCCAGTGCCCAGGCGCATGCCTGCAGCGCCGGGCCGGACGACATGGCAATAGCGTGCTGCCAGCCAGCTCTCGTCGGGCCTCTTCTGCCAGGCGGTCGCGCTTGTCCCGAGCTCGAGCTTGACCTGGCCGAAACTGACCGAGCCGCCACCGCTGCGCACCAGCTTGACGGTGATGTCACCGATGTCGCCGGGAGCGGTGGTCAGAGTGACGCTTCGCCGGCCGGAGCCGGCAGGGATCGTCCCGGTCGCCGAGCCGATCGTGACCAAGAGATCATTGGTCGGCGCCTCCACCGAGAGCGTCATCGTCGTCGAGGCGAGCGAGGCATGGCCCCAGAACGCCCGCTCGACCACCTGTGCGATCTCGCCGGAAGCCAGCGTCAGGATCATCCCGGACAGCGACAGGCTGCTGGCGCCGCTCGCCTTCCAGCGGTCATAGCCATAGGCGCCGCTCGCCAGGGAGCCGCCTGCGAAGGCGCGCTGGTTGATCTGGAAATCGCCATTGATCAGCAGGTTCTGCCGGGGCGCCTCCCGGGCCCAATTGCTGGCGGGCAGGGTGACAAGCCCGCTCGTCCGGTCGACCACCAGCGCCTCGGTCCAGTTCGTGCCATCGGGGCTGACCTTGATCCGGAGCTGATCGTCGCCGGAAAGACCGATCTCGGCCCGGCCGGACCAATTGTCCTGGAAGAGCAGGCTCGCCGTGCGCGCCGCGCTCGCCTTGTTGAGCTTGAGCCGGTGATCGGTGCCGGCATGGCTGAACAGGCTGGCACTGGCCGAGACGGCGAGGCGGTTCGTCGTGTCGGCCGTGGTGTTCACGCCCCAGAGCACCGCTCCCAGGCTGCTTTCCGGCTGCGAGCGGCGCCATTGCGTCCCGGTCCAGACATGGTGCTCGGCCTCGTCCGTGACCCAGGCCTGCCAGCCGGCACGCGGCGTCAGGAAGCTCCAGGCGCCGTCCTCGAAGATGGCGAGTTCGTCCTGACGGCCGGAGAAGACGCCGCTGCCGCCGGCCGGCACGATATAGGCGGCCGTCTCGCTAGGCGAAGCCGGCGGCACGCTCTGCGACCCGCTGGCGACGACGAGATGCACCAGCGCGTCGAGCCGCATCAGCGCATCGTTGTGGGTAACGTGTTTCTGCGCCTGCCCGGCGGCGAGCAGGGGCAGGCCAAGACGCGGCGTATCGCTCATGGAACCTCGCAGGATCGGAGCAGCGCGCGGAAGGCGCGCCATGCCGGCCGATTATGCGGGTGTCCAAAGTGACGGGGATCGATTCCAGATCTATCCCCGTCTCGGCTCAGTCGAGCTCAAACGCGTCCTTGTAGTTCAGCTTCAGGGCCGGGTCCTGCTCCTCCTTGCGCAACAGGCAGTTGCCGACCACGAGCAATTCGATCTCCGAGCCCATGAAGCAACGGAAGGCGTCGCTCGCGGTGCAGACGATCGGCTCGCCGCGGACATTGAAGGAGGTGTTGACCACCACCGGGCAGCCGGTCAGCGCCTTGAAGCGCGAGATCAGCTGGTGATAGCGCGGGTTGGTCTCGGCATGCACCGTCTGGATGCGGGCGGAATAGTCGACATGGGTGACGGCGGGGATGGTCGAGCGCGGCACGTTCAGCTTGTCGATGCCGAACAGCGCCTTCTCCTCCTGCGTCATCTCGCGCCGCAATTCCTCGCAGACATCGGCGACCAGCAGCATGTAAGGGGAATCGCCGTCGAGCTCGAACCAGTCGGCGACGTCCTCGCGCAGCACCGAGGGTGCGAAGGGCCGGAAGCTCTCGCGGTATTTCACCTTGAGATTGAGCGTCTTCTGCATCGCTGGCGAACGCGGATCGCCGAGGATCGAGCGGCCACCTAAGGCGCGCGGCCCGAACTCCATCCGCCCCTGCATCCAGCCGACCGCCTTGCCGTCGGCGAGGCCCTGCGCAGTCGCTTCGATCAGCGCCGCATCGTCGAGAACCTCGAACTTCGCCCCCGCCGCCGTCAACTCGGCCTCGATCTCCGCCGGGCTGAACTCCGGGCCGAGATAGCTGCCGCGCATGGCGTCGCCCTTGGCAGGCACCTCGCGCGGCTTGCCGTGGAAGAGATGGTAACCCGCGAGCGCCGCCCCGAGCGCGCCGCCGGCATCGCCGGCCGCCGGCTGGATCCACAAACCCTCGAACAGGCCCTCGCGCAGCAGCTTGCCATTGGCGACGCAATTGAGCGCGACGCCGCCAGCGAGGCAGAGATTTGTCATGCCAGTCTCGGCCCGGACCGAGCGGACGAGCCTGAGCACGATCTCCTCGGTCACCGCCTGCACCGAGGCTGCCATGTCCATGTGGAACTGCGTCAGCAATTGCTCGGGCTTGCGCACCGGCTCGCCGAACAGGGCGGCAAACCTGTCATTGGTCATGGTCAGGCCGACGCCATAGTTGAAATAGCTCTGGTCGAGCTGGAAGGAGCCGTCCTCCTTCAGGTCGACCAGCGTCTCCAGCATCAGCTTGGCGAAACGCGGTTCGCCATAGGGCGCGAGCCCCATGACCTTGTACTCGCCGGAATTGACCTTGAAGCCGATATAGTAGGTCACTGCCGAGTAGAGCAGCCCGAGCGAATGCGGGAAGTGCAGCTCCTTGTGGACCTTGAGGTCGTTGCCCTTGCCGATGGCGAGCGTCATCGTCGCCCATTCGCCGACGCCGTCCATGGTCAGCACCGCCGCCTCCTCGAAGGGGGAGGGGTAGAAGGCGGAGGCCGCATGCGAGAGATGATGCTCGGTGAAGAGCAGCTTCTCGACGTCGAAGCCAGGCGAGAGCTTCTTCAACTCCTTGGCGATGATCTGCTTCTGGAACAGTTTTTCGCGCAGCCAGAGCGGCATCGCCATGCGGAACGAGGTGAAGCCGCGCGGCGCGAAGGAGAGATAGGTCTCGAGCAGGCGCTCGAACTTGATGAAGGGCTTGTCGTAGAAGACGACCGCATCGAGCTGATCGAGCCCGCAGCCGGCGACCGAGAGGCAATACTCGACCGCGTGCTTCGGGAACTCGGCATCGTGTTTCCGGCGCGTGAAGCGCTCCTCCTGCGCCGCCGCCTCGATGCGCCCGTCGACGACCAGCGCCGCCGCGCTGTCATGGTAGAGCCCCGATATCCCGAGAATGCGCATCGCGGCGGTGCGCTCAGAACAGCGTGTAGATGAAGGGCGCGATCGCGCTGCCCTTGGTCAGGAACAAGAGCCCGCCGAGCAGCACGCACATCAGAAGAATCGGCACCAGCCAGAACTTCTTTCGCGCCGCCATGAAGCGGAAGAACTCGCGCAGGAACGACATCGGCTCTTTCCGGTCAGAATTGATCTTTCATCGAGACCGGCTCCGGTCCCGGTGGATCGCGGACGATCCAGTAGCTCTTCGCCTCCGGCTGCTTCTTCAGCCGCAGGAAGTCCTTGCCGACCAGCCGGGCGATGAAGGCCATCGGCGTGAAGACGAGGAAGAACAGGATGCCGAGCACGATCGGGTTGATGATCATCGCCAGCAGCAGGCCGAACTTCATCCAGAGCCGGTTCAGCGGCGCCAGCACCGCCGGCCGGATCAGCGCGACCGCGAGGAAGCCGGCGGCGATAAGCGCAAGCCAAGGCCAGGCCCGGCCATGGTGCCAGGCGTTGTAGAGGCCGATCAGCGCAAAGACCGCCGCGAAGACGAAGCCGAAGGAGCGATCGCTCGATCCTTCGTGGTCGTCATGGCCGGTCCCGGCCCCAAATTCGTGATGGACGCCCTTCGACAAGCCGCCGCTCCTGTTCAGGCGGCATCCTCTAGGCGATTAAAGGGGGAAGGTCGAGGGCAAGCCCCGTCATGGTCCGGCTGGCAGTCCGTGTTCCTCGGGCGAGAGTCCTGCATCCCTCATACCCTCGGCGAGGGACAGGCGGAACTCGGCACCAATCGCTTTCGGCAGATAGGACCAGCCTTTTGCCAACGCCTCTCGCCAACCGGGACCGCGCGAGTAAGCGTCCGCATAGGCCGCGGCCAGGTCGGACTGATGCCGTGTCATCGACAGCGCCTCCATCAAGGATTGCGCTTGAAAGACGTCCTTGTTCCGCTTTGCAGCCCCCAGCGGGTCCGATCGCCTCCGCGAGGCGACGATCAGCTTGTGAATCGCGTATCGTTCCGGAGCCGGGACAATCACCGAAACCCCGCTCTTGTGAAGCAGGACGGATCGGACCGGCTCGTAGATCAGATAATCGAGGAAACGCAGCGGCTGAGCGGATGCCCCGCCAAGTGCCGGCATGGGGGTGGGATGCCCATCATAGTCGGCGCTTCCCGTGTTGGGCGTCAGAAACTCCACCTTGTAACCGGTCTTGTTGACGAAGGCCGTCGACCGTCGACTGTCCATCTGATGGGGGATTTCGCGAAAGCTCGGGTCGACCATTCTCAGGATGTCGAGAATGGGCGGCAATGAATCGCCGATCCCGGCGGAGATCGAGTGGAACTGCGCAAAATCAGCATCGCCGGTCTGCATCGCGGCCGACGGGAGGCGCACGCCCAGAAGTCCGGCATAGCATTGGAATGCAACCGTGCCGACGAGCACGCCGCGCATGCGGAAAAATCCGACCGAAGCCAGGGCTTCGACAACATCGCCTGTGAAACGCTCCGGCGCCTCGAGACCCGCGTCCCGGATCAGCGTCGTGACCAGTTTACGGCGAGCCTTGAAGCTGTCCTTGAGTTCCTTGAACTGTTCGACCCGGCGGCTGATCTCCGGATCGCTATGAGGGCCGACATATCGCCGCCTGACCGCGCCGTCGACCGTCTGATCGAAATACCAGTAGTTTCGCTCCTTGACGGGAACCGTGACGAAACGCCCCTCGACGGGGAATTCCGACTGGAACGACGCATCCATGCAGCGCTGAGACAGCTCGGCGAACATGGTACTGTAGGCGAGGTCCATCGCTCGCATGGCGTTGCCTGTTATAATCTTTCCGGAAATAAATTATAACGGCCGCTCGGTGGTTTCAAGGGATGTTATAATTTTCCCGTGAAAAAATTATAACTGGACCGCGAGTACCGGCGTATAGTTTGATCGAAAACCGACCGGCGCCATCATTCTCAACACGCTTGCCCATCGCTTGTTCGCGAGCAAGATACGGATTTTCCTGACAGTTTTGAAATCCACCGCCTGTTGGCAGTGGGGTGGCGATCAATGAAAACCGCCATCCCATGGATTTTGGGGCGCTACCGCGCAGAGCCGACGAAGAACATGTCTCAGCTCAGCATCCGCGTATCGCCGCAGACCGAGATCTCCTGACCGGAGATCGTCTTGGCGAAGGGCGAGGCCAGGAAGACGATCTGCTTGGCGATGTCGCGGGGATCGACGAACTGCTTGATCGAGACTCCGGCGAACAGCCGGTTGGTCATCTCGTCATGCGAGACGTTGAGCGAGCGCGCCTTGTTGGCGATCACGCTCTGGATGCGCGGTCCATCGACGAGACCCGGGCAGATCGCGTTGGCGCGGATGCCGAACTCGCCGAGCTCGGCCGAGAGCGCCTTGGTGAAGCCGATCACGCCCCATTTCGCCGCGGCATAGGGCGAGCGCAGCGGAAAACCGTGCTTGCCGGCCTGGCTGGAGAGATTGACGATCGAAGCGTTCTTCGACTGCTTCAGATGCTCCACGGCGAGCCGGGTGCAGTTGAACTGGCCGGTCAGATCGATGGCGACGCAGGAATCCCAGTCCTCAGGGGCAATCTCGTCGACCCGCCCGGTCGGCCCGGCAATGCCGGCATTGTTGACCAGGCAATCGAGGCCGCCGAGCGCGGCAAGCGTCTCCTCGAACAGCCTTGCCACCGCCTTGCGGTCGGAGACGTCGCAGACCGAGCGCGTGATCGCCGGATCGCTCTCAGCCATCTCGGCGAGCGCCTTCTCGTCGAGGTCGCAGATATGGACCTTGGCGCCCTCCGCCGCGAAAGCCCGCGCCGTCGCCCGGCCGATACCGTTGGCGCCCGCCGTCACCAGCACGCGCAGCCCCTTGATCGTCAGATCCATCGTTTCCGTCCCTTTTCCTTCGTTTTTCGGCCTGCTGGTTATTCCCCCAGCCGCGCCGTCCGTTCGATATGCTCGGCCGCAGCGCTGATGTCCTCGACCAGCGCCTGCCGCGCCGCCGCCGGATCGCGCTGCCGCAGGGCCGCCAGCAACTGGGAATGCGCGACGACGGCGCTGCCGCCATCGAGCCGGCGCGGCTCGTGCCGCATGTCGAGATTGAGGATCGGCCCAGCTTTCAGCCAGAGCCGCCCGATCATTTCGACTAGTGAAGGCATGCTGGCAGCCTCGTAGAGCGAAAAATGCAGGTCGCGATTGGCCGCAACCGCGGCGGCCGGGTCCGGCGGGTCCTTCGCCGCGGCCAGGAACGCCGCCTCATGCCGGGCGACCACGGCGATCTGCGCGTCGCTGATGACCTTCGTCGCCTCCTCGGCGGCAAAGCCTTCGACCACCAGCCTGATCCGGGTGAGTTCGCGGAACTGCGCCAAGGTCAGCACCGGCACGCGCACCGCCCGTCCCGGCAGAACCTCCAGCGCCTTGTCGGCGGCGAGCCGGCTAACGGCCTCGCGCACCGGCATCATCGAGACGCCGAGCGCCTCGGCGACACGGCGCAGCGACAGCTTCTCGCCTGGCGCCAGCCGTCCGGCGATGAGCAGCGCCCGGAGCTCGCCGGTGACCCGCTCGCCCAGCGTCTCGTGCTGGAGCGAGCCAACCTCGTCGAGGGCCGACGCTTCCCCGGCCTTCCCCAAAGAGGAGGCAGCGGGCCGCGCTTGCGGCACATCTGAGGGCTGGACTCGGGCAACCATGTCTGCCAACCTAACTGTGATCACAGATCACGACAAGCGGTCCAAGGCCGCACAGTGAAGAAGACGATCGACGTAAATCCCGACGCCGAAGAGCGCGGGAGAGTTCTGGGAGGAACGGAATGTCAGAGCAGTCAAGGATCAAGGGCCTCTCGCGTCGTCAGACGCTCGTCGGGCTCAGTGCGACGGCCACGGGCCTCGTCGCCAGCCCGGCGGTCATTCTCGCGCAGACGTCCGACGCGATCCGCTTCGGGCACCTGACGCCGCGCACCGGCTTCCTCGGCCCGCTCGGCGAATACGGCGTCATGGCCGCCGACCTCGCCGCGGAGGAAATCAATGCCGCCGGCGGCATCAACGGCCGCAAGCTCGAATTGCTCAAGGAGGACTCGGTCAATCCGCAGACCGCCTCGACCAAGGCCGAGCGCATGATCGAGCGCGACAAGGTCGCCTGTATCATCGGCGAGATCTCGTCGGCCTCCTGCCTGACGATCTCGCAGGTCGCGGCCCGCAACAAGACGCTCTTCCTCAACACCGGCGGCAATTCCGATGCGCTCCGCGGCGAGAGCTGCAACCGCTACATGTTCCATGTCGAGCACCAGAACTCGATGTATGTGAAGAGCGCCGGCCGCTCGCTGCTGGCGCAGGGGCTGGTCAAGGGCAAGAAGTGGTTCTCGCTCACCGCCGACTACGCCTTCGGCCATGACCTCAGCAAGGTCGCCAAGCGCTTCATGGAAGCCAATGGCGGCCAGTTCGCCGCCGACAAGCTGGTGCCGACCGACGCGACCGACTTCTCGGCGCTGCTGCTCGAAATCCGTGCCGCCAAGCCGGACCTCGTCATCTCCAACCTCGCCGGCAACCAGATCACCAATTTCCTCAAGCAGTATTCCGAGTTCGGCCTGACCTTCCCGGTCGCCGGCTTCGGCTTCGACACCGCCCTCGCCTGGGCCGCCGGCAAGGACAATTTCGGCGGCATCTGGCCCTGCGTCTGGCATCACCTGATCGACACGCCCTCGAGCAAGACCTTCGTCGCCGCCTTCACCAAGAAATATGGCAAGCCGCCGGAGAACCAGGCCTGGGGCGACTATGTCGGCGTCAAGGTCATGGCCCAGTCGATGAACGAGCTGAAATCGACCGACACCGCCAAGATCCTCGAGCATCTCGAGAAGGGCGCGAAGTTCGACGTGATGAAGCCGCGCCAGGGTTATTTCCGCGCCTCCGACCATCAGCTGATCAGCGAGATGTACACGATCACCGCCCTGCCGTCGGCGCAGGTCAAGAACCAGTGGGATCTCTTCACCTCCTCGCCGCCGGTGCCCGGCCCGAACGAGGACATGGAGGTGATCGCCACCCAGGGCGACGAAGCCGTCTGCAAGATGAGCTGAGACGTCAGGCGCCAGAACCGCAACAGGCCCTCTCTCCCGGAACGGGGGAGAGATGGAGAGGGGGCTAAGCGCCCCATTTGACCAGCGTCGGCTCCGCCCCCTCCCAACCCTCCCCCGTTCCGGGAGAGGGCTCCCGCACCCTTTAATCCACGCCCTTCAGCTAGCTGACAAAGGCCATCCCTTGCTCACCCTCTTCATCCAGCAGGTGCTGAACGGGCTGCTCGACGGGGTCTACTACCTCCTGATCGCACTCGGCCTGTCGCTGATCTTCTCGCTCGGCGGCATCGTCAACTTGGCGCATGGCGCCTTCTATGCGATCGGCGCCTATCTCACGATCGTGCTCGCGCCGCATATCGGCTTCGGCGGCGCGATCATCGCCTCGCCGGTGCTGGTCGCGCTGATCGGCATCGTCATCGAGCGCGGGCTGTTCCAGCGCTTCTATCGCTCCGACCCAATCCTCTCGCTGCTCCTGACCTTCGGCCTCGCCATGGTCGCCGAGCAGAGCTTGCGCATGATCTTCGGCGCGCCGCCGCTCTCCTTCTCGATCCCGCCCGCCTTGCGCGGCCAGCTCTTCATCGGCGACTTCATCTATTCGCGCTATCGCGCCTTGCTGATCCTGATCGCCGCGGCCTGCGTCCTCGGCCTCTGGTTCCTGCTGCAGCGCACCGCCTTCGGTCGCGTCGTGCGCGCCGGCGTGCAGAACCCCGACATGGTCGGCGCGCTCGGCATCTC
>Ga0209025_1003194_pt1 | contig 15900 bp, 12 predicted proteins | sample AraplaMF_Col_mLB_FD_184256 | JGI IMG/M metagenome (GOLD analysis project Ga0209025, IMG submission 184256) | Arabidopsis root microbial communities from the University of North Carolina, USA - plate scrape MF_Col_mLB (SPAdes) (version 2) | ecosystem: Host-associated > Plants > Roots > Endosphere... | reverse complement strand
AAGGAAGGGTGCCGCCAGGGCGATTGCGGAAGCTGCACGGTGCTGATCGATGGCGAGGCGCGATATGCCTGCCTCGTGCCGATGGGCCAGGTTGTTGGACGCCGCGTCGTGACGGTCGAAGGTGTGGCCGAGAGCACGCAGAGCGGCGCGCGCCTGCAGCAGGCATTCCTCGCGCACCAGGCCGTGCAATGTGGCTTCTGCACGCCGGGCATGCTGCTGGCCTCGGCTGCCGCAGTCGATGCGGGGCGGGTCACGGATCGCGCCAGCGCAAGGTCGGCCATCGACGGGGTGCTGTGCCGCTGCACGGGTTACCAGAAGATCGTCGATGCCGTGGCTGAAGTCGGTTGCGGCGCCCCCGCGCGCCCCTGCACGGCACCACCCGCCACGGGACCGGTCGTAGGCGTACCGATCACGCGACTCGATGGTCCGGAGAAGATCGACGGACGCCAGCCATTTGGCGCCGACGCGCACCCGACGGACAGCCTCGTGCTGCGTGCCGTGCGGAGTCCCCATCATCGCGCACGCTTTGCCTTTGGCGATCTGCACGCATTTGTTGCCGCGCACCCGGGCGTGGTGCGCGTACTGACTCATGCCGATGTGCCGGGCATGAACCTGCACGGCGTAGCCGGGCCGTATGCCGATCAACCCGTCCTGCCGGTCTCCGAGACGCGCCACTACCTGGAAGCGATTGCGCTGGTGGCAGGCGAGCGTGACGCGATGGAAGCGCTCGACCTCCATGACTTCCCCGTGACATGGGAGGCATTGCCACCCGTGCTCACCGTCGGCGATGCCATCCGCGACGACAGCACGCCACTGCATGCGAATCGTCCCGGCAATCTGCTGATCGAAGGTGTGGTGCGTCGGGGCGATGTGGAGACGGCGCTGAAGAACGCGCCGTACGTGGTGAGCGCCACGTTCGAATCGAGCTTTGTCGAACACGCCTACCTGGAACCGGAAGCAGGCTGGGCGCGCAGGGCAGGCGATGTCGTGGAGATCCACTCGTCCACGCAGGCGCCGCATCCGCATCGTGCCGATCTCGCGCGCATCCTTGGCGTGGCGCCCGAACAGGTAAGGGTGGTCGCCACGGCGGTGGGTGGCGGGTTTGGCGGCAAGCTGGACATGACCGTGCAGCCGTGGCTGGCCATCGCGGCGTGGCATCTGGATCGGCCCGTATCGATGGTGTTTTCGCGCGAAGAGTCGATGGCGACATCGACCAAGCGCCATCCCGCCAGCATCGTTTCGTCGATGGCCGCCGATGCGGACGGCCGGATCTGCGCGGTATCGTTCGAAGGCGAGTACAACACTGGCGCCTTCGCATCGTGGGGCACGGCCGTGGCGAATCGCGTGCCGGTGCATGCCGGTGGTCCCTATGTCGTACCGCATTACTCGGCGCGCGCGCGGGCGATTCACACGCACATCACGCCGGCTGGCGCGTTCCGCGGTTTCGGCGTGCCGCAGACGACCATGTCGCAGGAGCAACTGATCGACGAACTGGCGCGCCGCGTTGGCATCGATGCGCTCGAATTCCGCGTGAGAAACGCGATGCTCCCAGGGGATTCGCTGCCGACCGGGCAGGTACTCGACAAGAGCGTGGGCCTCATCGCCTGCCTCGATGCGCTGCGTCCCGTGTGGCACGAAGCGCGGGCCCGCGTGGCCACGCTCAACGCGTCGTCGCCCGCCACCATCCGCCATGGTGTGGGCCTGGCCGCGTTCTTCTACGGCTGCGGCAATACCGCACTGCCGAATCCCTCGACGGTTCGCTTCGGTGTGCGTCCCGACGGCGTCGTCGTGCTCCACCAGGGTGCGGTCGATGCGGGACAGGGCGCCAATACCGTGATTCCGCAGATCGCCGCCGATGCGTTGGGCGTGCCGGTGGGCACGCTGCACATCGTCGGACCCGATACGCATGTCACGCCCGACTGCGGGCGCACCTCGGCCTCGCGGCAAACGTTCGTGACGGGCCGCGCGGCCTATCTCGCGGGAACCACACTGCGCCGGCGCTTGCTCGAGCTGGCGAACGCACCGGCAGAGGCGATCATCGCGGTGGATCGGCAAGGCATTCATGTCGATGGTCGCGTGCTCGATCTCAGTGTCTTGCCTGTCGATGCACATGGCTATGTCGTTGCTGCCGAAGAGAGCTTCGACCCGCCCGTGACCACGCTCGATACGGATGGACAGGGCCGCCCTTATGCAACGTACGCATTTGGCGCGCAGATCGCCGAGGTCGTGGTCGATTGCGAGAGCGGCCGTGTCCGCGTGCTGAAGGTCGTTGCCGCGCATGACGTCGGTCGCATGGTGAATCCGACGTTGCTCGAAGGGCAGGTGGAAGGAGCCGTGGCGCAGGGCGTAGGCCTGGCGTTGATGGAGAAATATCATCCGGGCCGCCACAACAACCTGCATGACTATCTGATTCCCACGGTGCACGACATGCCCGAGGTCCGCGCGATCTTCGTGGAGGCGCCGACCGACCTCGGCCCGTATGGCGCCAAGGGCATTGGCGAACCGGCGCTGGTACCCACGGCGGCGGCCATTCTGAACGGGATTTTCGACGCGACTGGCGCGCGCATACGCCAGGCACCCGCCACGCCGGATGTGGTACGCAGGGCGCTGGCGGCCCTCACCGATACGGCAGGCGGATCGCAGTAGGACAGCGTTTCACCGAAGGTAAAAGAAAAATGACAACAAACGCAGGCAGGGAAGACGTGGCGTGGGGGAGTTTGCGCCCGTCGTGGTACGCAGAACTCGGCCCGGCGGGGCAGCGGACCTTCAAGGCATCGTTTGCCGGCTGGGCCACGGACGCGTTCGATTTCATGGTGTTCAGCTTCGTGCTAGCATCGCTGATCGATCTGTGGAGCCTCGATCGCGCACAGGCCGGGCTGCTTGGCACCGTCACGCTGGTTGCCTCGGCAATTGGCGGATGGGTGGCCGGCATGCTGGCCGACCGCTACGGTCGCGTGAAGGTGTTGCAGGGCACGATCCTGTGGTTCTCGGTGTGCACGCTGGGCATCGGCTTTGCGCAGAACTTCGAGCAGGTGTTCGTATTGCGCGCGCTGCAGGGGCTGGGCTTCGGCGGCGAGTGGGCCGTGGGCGCTGTGCTGATCGGCGAGATCGTCGCACCCAGGCATCGCGGCAAGGTGGTGGGATTCGTGCAGAGCGGCTGGGCAGTGGGTTGGGGCGCGGCGGCGATCCTGTACAGCATCGCGTACTCGGTGCTGCCTGAATCGATAGCGTGGCGCAGCCTATTCTGGGTGGGCATCCTGCCCGCGCTGCTGGTGATCTACGTGCGCAACAACGTGCCGGAGCCCGAGGTCTTCAAGAGAGCCGACACCGCGCGCAAGCAGGGCAAGTCGACCTCGATCTGGGTCATCTTCTCGCCTGCGCTGCTGCGTACGACGATTCCTGCCGCATTGCTCTGCACCGGTATCCAGGGCGGCTTCTACGCGATGTCCACTTGGCTGCCCACCTACCTGAAGCTGGAGCGCAACCTGTCCGTGCTCGATACGGGCGGCTACCTGATGGTGATCATCGTCGGGTCGTTCTGTGGCTACATGGTGGGTGCGTTCCTGGCCGACTACTGGGGACGGCGGCGCAACTTCATCCTGTTCTCGGCGCTGTCGCTGGTTTCGGTGTCGATGTACCTGACACTGCCGCTGACCAACAGCGAGATGCTCTGGCTCGGGTTTCCGCTGGGCTTTGCCTCGTGCGGCATTTTCAGTGGACTGGGGGCTTACCTGACCGAGTTGTATCCGTCGGACGTACGCGCCAACGGCCAGAGCTTCACCTACAACTTTGGCCGGGGCATCGGCGCGCTGTTTCCCGGACTGGTCGGTTTGCTCAGCCATTCCAGCAGCCTTGCCACCGCCATTGCCACATTCTCCGGTGCCGCGTATGGCGTGGTGCTCCTGATGGTTCTGATGCTGCCTGAGACCAAGGGCCGCTCGCTTGACAACGTGGAGGTGCCGCAATGACTGCCTCGATGACTCCCCCGATGATTGCTTCCGAACAACGTACCGTCCATATCGTGGACGACGACGACCTGGTGCGTGAGGCGCTCGCCAGCCTGCTGGAATCCCTCGACCTGAACGTCCGCGCGTTTGCATCGATTGCAGAATTCCTGGAATGCCCGCCGGTGGATGGTCCCTGCTGCCTGGTGCTCGATGTGCGCCTGCGCGGGCAAAGCGGCCTGGCGTTCCAGCGATCCATCGTGGACAAGGGCCAACCGCATATGCCGATCATCTTCATGAGCGGCCACGCCGATATTCCGATGACCGTGAGGGCGATGAAGGCCGGTGCGGTCGACTTCCTGGCCAAGCCGTTCCGCGAGCAGGACATGATCGACGCGGTGATCGCAGCGCTGGAGCATGACGCCAGGCGCCTGGAGAACGAGCAGTCGCTGCGCGGCCTGCGCTCGAACTGGGAAACGCTGACCGTACGGGAGCGTGAGGTACTGCGCCACCTGGCCTCCGGTCTGGTGAACAAGCAGATTGCCGCGGCGATGGGCGTGGCCGAAATCACGGCCAAGATTCATCGCGGCAGTGCGATGCGCAAGATGAACGCCCGCACCGTGGTGGAAGTGGTCTACAAGCTGCAGGCGCTGGGAGGCATCGCCGCGTAACCATTGCAGCGTCATCCGTGGACGCCCTGATTACCGCTGCCGCACGTGCCCTGGCGGCAGGCGATCCGCTGGGCGCCCTGAACCGCGTGGCCCTGCGCGATGATCCGCCCGCGCTGGCACTGCGCGGTATCGCCATGGCCCAGCTTGGCGATTTGCCGCGTGCCCGCGCACTGGTGCGCGCCGCGGCGCGGGGCTTTGGGCCGAGGGAAGCCGTGGCTCGTGCCCGCTGCGCAGTGGCCGAGGCCGAGATCGCACTGGTGTCGCGCGATCTGGGATGGCCCGAACGCGCGCTCCACGCGGCGCACACGGTGCTCCTGAACCATCGCGACCTCGCCAATGCCGCGCATGCCCAGTATCTGATTGCGCGGCACCAGTTGCTCGTCGGGCAGGTGGCTGCCGCCGAATCGACGATTGCCGATATCGATCCTGTCCAGCTTCCATCGCCCCTGCGTGCAGCGCATGAACTTGTCGTGGCCGGGATTGCGGTGCGGCGCCTGCATGGCGCGGCAGCGCAGGCGGCCATGACTCGTGCTGCCGAAGCCGCAGCGCAGGCCGGTATTCCTGCGCTGCGGGCTGAGGTGGAACATGCGGCGCTGGCCTTGCGGACTCCGGTGGCGCGTCTGCTGGTGGAAGGTGCCTCGCAGCCGATGATGCTGCAAGACGTGGAGCAACTGTTCGCATCCGATGTGCTGGTGATTGACGCCTGCCGCATGAGCGTGCGCCAGCGTGAGACCGTGGTGCAGTTGGCGCGGCGCCCCGTGCTGTTCTCGCTGGCGCGCGCACTGGCCGAGCCGTGGCCGGACAATGCGCCGCGCGATACGTTGATCGCTCAGGCTTTCCGGACTCGTCATGCCGATGAGACGCATCGCGCCCGGCTACGTGTGGAGATCGGTCGATTGCGCGCGGTCCTCGCATCGTTGGCCGATATCAGCGCCACGCCGCGTGGGTTTGCACTGATGCCGCGTGACACAACGCGCGTGGCTGTGCTGACGCATCCGGTAGAGGAACCCTATGTTTTCTCCCCTCTCCCGCTTGCGGGAGAGAGGTTGGGGGAGAAGGCCGGCGGTGCAATCGCCAACAAGTCGCAATCTGAACCTCACACCCTCTCCCCCACCCCTCTCCCACTGCGCGGGAGAGGGGAGCGCATAGCGAAGGGTGCTGGCCCCAACGACGCGCTTGTTTTCTCCCCTCTCCCGCAAGCGGGAGAGGGGTTGGGGGAGAGGGCCGGCGGTGCAATTGCCAACAAGTCGCAATCTGAACCTCACACCCTCTCCCCCACCCCTCTCCCACTGCGCGGGAGAGGGGAGCGCATAGCGGGTGGCGTTGGCCTTTACGACGCGCGCGGTGTGCTCCCTGCGGCGGTGCTGGCCTGCCTTTCCGATGGCGAGTCATGGTCGAGTTCCGCGCTGGCCTTGGCCCTTGGCACGAGCCAGCGTGCGGTGCAGCGCGCACTCGAGGCGCTGGCCGCGGCGGGCAAGGTCGAACCCGTGGGGCGTGGCCGCGCGCGGCGCTGGATGACGCCGGTGCCACCCGGTTTCGCGACGGCGTTGTTACTCCCTGTGCCGCTGCCGGGCGCGTAGCATGGTTTGCACACCCACACGGCAACAAGCCGAAGGAGACCACCATGAAGCGATCCAATGCCGAAATCCTGCAGGAATACGGCCCCTTCCCGGGCCACGACACCGTGCATGGCCTGACCTACGATGGCCGGCAGGTCTGGTTCGCCGTGGGCGACAAGCTGCTGGCACTCGATCCGGCCAGCGGCAAGACCGGGCGTGCCATCGACGTGCAGGCCGATGCCGGCACCGCGTTCGATGGGCGCTTCCTGTACCAGATTGCCGAGCGTCATATCCAGAAGATCGATCCGGCAACCGGCAAGGTGGTGTCCACCATCCCGGCGCCTGGCAATGGCAATGATTCGGGCCTGACCTGGGCGGAGGGTTCGCTCTGGGTGGGCCAGTACCGGGCGCGCCAGATCGTCCAGGTCGATCCGGAAACGGGCAACGTGCTGCGTACCATCGAATCGAACCGCTTCGTCACGGGTGTGACGTGGGTCGATGGGCAACTGTGGCACGGCACCTGGGAGGGCGAGCAGAGCGATCTGCGCGGCCTGGACCCGAAGACGGGCAAGGTGCTGGAGACCATCGACATGCCGCAGGGCGTGGGCGTATCGGGACTCGAATACGATGGACGCGACCGCTTTTACTGTGGCGGCGGTGAAAGCGGCAAGGTTCGCGCGGTCAAGCGCTCGGCTGGATGATGGCGCTCAGGTCTGAATGAAACCGTTCGGTGCCGGCGCGGCGGTCCGTGGCAGCTCGCCAACCATCTCCAATACCGTGGATTCGATCATGTAAGACATGGCCGAGAGCGCGAGATCGTTGGCTTCCTCACCGAACGGTTCCTCGATCTCCGCGCTCAATGCTTCCAGCGCAAAGAAGGTATAGGCGATGAAGCAGACGATGACCGGCGTCATCAGCCCGATGCTGTCGAGCAGTCCGAACGGCAGCAGCGTGCAGTACAGATAGATGCAGCGGTGGATGATCACCGAGTAGGTGAACGGGATGGGTGTGCCGGCCAGCCGCTCGCAGCCGCCCAGCGCAGTGCTCAACTGGCTCAGCGATGTTTCCATCGGCAGCGCCAGCGATGGGGCCAGTTGCCCGCGACGGATCTGCTCGCCCACCCATTCGCCGGCCATCAGCAGCGCGATAGCGGGCTTATATTTCGCGGCCTGCAGACGCGCTGCGCCGGTCTCATCGAGGAACTTGCCGATATCGGCGGCGGCATCGGTGCCACGCAGTTGATGGCGCAGCGCATGGACAAAGGCGCAGAGCCGATAGGCGAGGGCTTGTGCCGCCGCACGGTCGCCGACGAGCGTCAGCGCCTGCCGCGTCAGCGAGCGCGATTCGTTGAGCACGCTGCCCCACAGCGTACGGCCTTCCCAGAAGCGGGCGTAGCTCGTGCTGTTGCGAAAGCCCAGGAAGATCGCCAGCGTCAGGCCGATCAGCGAGAACGGTACGAAGTTCAGCGATACCTTCCAGTCACCGATCCGACCATGCGCCAGCGTGATCAGCGCGGCGAACAGCGTGACGCCGACCAGCTGCGAAGTGATCCGTGGCAGGACCGAACCTCGCAGCACAAACAACATGCGAAGCCAATGTAGCGGCGGGCGGACGATCATCGTGAGGGCGCGGGCATTTTTGCGGAATGCCTATGTTCGCACGTTCGCCCTTTCGATGGGTTGAGGCCCTGATGCCTCGCTCAGCGGTCGCTGCGGATCGGGCCGTACTCCACCGGCACCCAGGCGTAGCCGTTGTGCTCGCGCCGCACATGGCCCAGACCCGGGAAGGGCAGGTGCGCACCGCCCACCCAAAGCTGATTCTTGGCCGCATCCGCCATCATGCGTTTGCGCGTTTGCACGGCCTGGTGGCTGTCCACGTCGAATTCGATGGCGATGTTCGGGCGACGGAACTGCGTGGCATGGCTGTGCACGATATCGCCCCACAGCAGCAGGCTTTCCTTGCCCGAGGTGAACAGGTAGCCGGTATGGCCCGGCGTATGGCCGCGCGCGACTACGGGGCGCACGCCCGGCACCGGCTGCTCGCCTGCGGCGGCATCGAAGGTCTTGAAGTGCTGCGCGGCGATGTACGGGGCAATCGCCTTCTGGGCCATCTCGAAGAACGGCTTGCCGCCCTCGGGCGCGGCGGCCGTGTTGGATTCGCTGAGCCAGTAGTCGGCATCGGCCTTGTCGGCGCGTACCGTGGCGTTCGGGAACACCATCTTGCCGTCGGCCGTGGTCAGGCCGCAGGCATGGTCGCCGTGCATGTGGGTCAGCAGCACCGTATCGACCTGTTCCGGCGTGTAGCCAGCGGCGCGCAGGTTGTTCAGGATGCCGCCCAACGTGGGGCCGAAGCAGGCTGCTGCGCCGGTATCGACCAGCACAAGGTGCGTGCCGGTGTTGACGAGGTAGGCGTTGACGGCGGTCTGCACGCCGGGCGTCGATTTCACGAACATGCGCGCCAGCAGGCTTTGCACTTCACGCGCGCTGGTGTACTTCAGCAGCTTGGTGTCGATGTCGATGTAGCCATCGTAGAGCGCCGTGACTTCCAGCTGGCCCACCATCATGCGGTAGTAGCCGGGAACCTGTGTCTTGAGCTGCGCGGGCGGCGCCGCGTGGGCCACGCCGGTGGTCAGTGGCAGGGTGGCGGCCCCCATGGCAACGGTAGCTGCGGTCAGGAACATGGCGGACAGGCGCCGTGGCAAGCTCGACTTTATCGACATCATTGGTGACTACCCCCTGGATTCTTGGTGATGTTTCATGGTTCGCACGGTAAATGCGCGAAACGTCACCCTACGCTCGTTGGCGTCAGCGAACAAGTTGGGCCTTGGCATGACAGGGACATACACAGGGCGGACGGTCGTTGCAGGCATCACCGGGTGGATTTTGTAAAAAACGCACGCCGTGATGCGGAGCGCCACGGAATTACCAAGGCTGGCGCCGTGGCATCGATATTGCCTGCGGGGTAAAAGTCCGCCGCCTACGCAGCATCGCGCGGAACCATTCGAACGATTACGAAGGAGTCCCCATGTCTGATAACCAACCGTTCCTGACCGACATCAAGACGCTGCGCGAGCGCGCCCGCAAGCACATCGACGACGGCGCGGTGACCGCCGGGTACGACGCCGACCGTGCCACGGTAATCAAGCTGCTGAACGACGCACTGGCCACGGAAATCGTTTGCGTGCTGCGGTATCGCCGGCACTACTTCATGGCGAAGGGTCCGAACTCCAAGGGTGTGGCCGACGAGTTCCTGGCGCACTCCAACGAGGAGCAGGGCCATGCCGACCAGATTTCCGAACGCATCGTGCAACTCGGCGGCGAGCCGGACCTGTCTCCTGACAGCCTGGTCTCCCGCAGCCACGCGGAGTATGTGGAGGGGTCCTCGCTCTCCGACATGATCAAGGAGAACCTCATCGCCGAACGCATCGCGATCGACACCTATCGCGAGATCGTGCATTACATCGGGGAAAAAGACCCGACGTCACGCCGGCTGATGGAAAGCATCCTGGCCGTGGAGGAAGAACACGCGGATGAAATGCTGGACTTGCTGGCGGCGAACCCGGATGAGAAGTCGCATTGAGGTTTTTGAATCGCTGATGGTTTGCTCCCCTCTCCCGCAAGCGGGAGAGGGGCGGGGGAGAGGGCCAGCAGTTCAAGTTCCGCTGACGTTGGCAGGCAGAACCTCCAGCCCTCTCCCCTAACCCCTCTCCCAGAGGGAGAGGGGAACACGTCATCGATATTCGACCGCTTACTTCACCGCCACCGCTTCCGGAAACACATATTTCCCGTTCAGCACTTCCTTCTTCGGCTGGTACAGCCGCACCGTGTAGTTCCATCCTTCCATGATGGGCAGGCAGTTGAACGTCTGCGCATCGCAGTTGCCGAACTGGATCTTGATGCTGCCATCGGTCTCGCGCCGGGCCGTCACATTGTTCAACGTATAGGCATTGGCTTCGTTCTTCTCGAAGTAGCCCTTTGCGTTGTAGACGCTGACCGACCAGAAGCCGTCCACGGGCACTTGACCCACTTTCAGCCGGTACACGGTCTTGCCGTCGTTCTGCTTGGGCGTGACGTTGAGGTACTGGGCATCGCGATCCGGATTGCCGCCCCAGCCTGCGGCCGTACCGATGATGTGCTTCAGCGAATCGACTTCGCCCTTCTTGCCGAAGGACTGGTGGAAGTCAGGCATCACCGAGGCCAGCACCAGTAGCGCATCGCGGATCTTCTTCTGGCCTGCGGGGTCCCAGTTGGGCAGATCGAGCTTGCCGGGCGATGCCTGGCTGACCTGGATGGCATCCTGCAATGCATGCACGCGCTTGGCGTCTGCGGGATCGTCGGGATCGATCAGCGTGCGGATGCCAACCACCGCGTAACGTGTGCCCACGTTCGCGCGGGTCAGCACACGCTTGCCGGCGCCGTAGTACACCGCCTGGGTGTAGTGATCCTCGTTGATGACCTGCATCGAGAAGAACCGCTTGCCCGGATCAGGCATCGTGATGGTCACGGGGCCGGCATCGAGGTCGAACACACCGGACGAGTAGAGCGTGTCGCGGTTGAGTCGGACCACGGTCTGGTGGTCGATCGACGCGGGCTCGCGACGATGCAGGAGTTTGCCAACGCCCCCTTGCTTCGCCAGTCCGGCGAAATACATGTCCGATTCGGCGCGCACGAAGTTGTCGAGCGTGACCGGCACGGTGGCAGGTGCAGGTGCTTGCTGGGCATGCGCCACGCCTGTCGCGGCAAGCGCGGCTGCGACGATGAATGGGCTAACGATTTTCGCGATCTGTGTGGATTTCACTGGCTCACCTCTCCTCGGGATGGAAGACTCCATGGCCGGGGCAGTATGCCGTACGCCTTCACACACGCGAACGCGCGACGAAAGGTGTCAGATCGCGCCTTGAAATAATTGAATGCGATGTCCGGATTCGACTCGAAACCGTCGATTCTGGACGATCAGAAACGTCTTACCGCACTGCCGTGCCGGGCTTGCAGTCCCTGACGTAGCCGGTCACGCGGCCCTGGCTCAGCAGCGGCCGGAAATCGCCGGCGGTGCTGATTTCCACGTTCGTACCCTGCTGTGCGGCGCGCAGGCGGATCAGGTAGGAATAGCCTGCATCGGCGCGGCTGCCATAGCCCACGCGGACATCGACCTTGCCGGGTTCGGGATAGGCCATGACGTTGGCATCGTCACCGAGCTTGCGCTTCAGGCAGAGCACCAGATCGCCCACGCTGGCATCCGAGTGCAGGTCCTTGCCGTCCTGGGCTTCCAGATACTCCACGTTTGTCCCGCTGGCGCAGGCGCCCAGCAAGGGGGGGGATGATCGCTGCAAGCAGCATGGCACGAATCCGGGTCATCGATGCTCCTGTTCCTGAAAAGGCATGAGCCGCGATGCTGCCACGGGCGGGCGCGGCGGTCAAAGACCCGCCGCGCCGCGCCGCTCAACCGAACGTGAACGCGTAAGCCTGCGCGCCCGGGTCCAGGAAACGGATTTCGAAGGTGTGCTCGCCCACTTCGCCCGCTTGCCGCACCAGTTGATAGAGCCGGGTCTGCGTGATGGCACCGTTGCCGTTGGCGTCGATATCGGCGCCGTGGCTCGCGCCGGGCGGCTTGCCGTCGATGGTTACCAGGAACCGCACGGCACGGCCATCGGGGGCCGGCCCCAGCACCAGATGAAGATCGCGCGCCTGGAAGCGGTAGCGGATGCTGCCATCGGCGCGCTCGAGCGCGGCGTGGTCCGGACGCACGGTCCACTGGCCGTTCAGTCCCCACTGGTTCAGGCGCAGGTTGCCCACGGTGTAGTTGCGCGGGGCATCCTGGCGGATGCCGCCCGGCGATGCGAAGTTCGTCGCCTGCTCATAGCCCACGTAGGTTTCGCCGGAACGCAGATCCTTGAGATCGGGGGCGGCCTGCGCACCGGGCGCGTCGGGCGTCACCAGGTCACGCGAGGCGGACGGCTGGCCGGCCTCGGCGAGCAGCGTCTGGATGACGCGCTCCGACTTGCCATAATCCCCCTCGCCAAACTGGTGATGACGGATATTGCCCTGTGCATCGACGAAATACGCAGCCGGCCAGTAGTTGTTGCCCCAGGCGCGCCAGATGCGGTAATCGCTGTCCACCGCCACCGGGAACTTGATCTTGAAATCGGCAATGGCGCGGCGCACGTTTTCGGGATTCTTCTCGAAAGCGAACTCGGGCGTATGCACGCCGACGACCGTCAGGTTCGGATACTTCTCGGCCCAGGCGCGCAGGTACGGCAGCGTGCGGATGCAGTTGATGCACGAGTACGTCCAGAAATAGACCAGCGTGACCTTGCCCTGCAACTGCTCGCGCGTGAGCGGTGGCGAGTTGAACCACTGCACGGCGCCGTCGAACGATTGCATCTTTCCCTCGATGGGCAGGCGGCTGCCAAAGCCAGGGCTGGTGTCGTTGGCGGCCAGCAGCATGCCGGGGTCGGCGGGCACGCTGGCCTGGGCCGATGCCTGGCGGCCGGCGTGGAACTTGTCGATCAGCGTCTGTTCGAGTCCGGCAGTGCTGCCCGTGGAGAGACGCGCCAGCAGGCCCGTATCGGCGCCAAAGGCGATGGCGGTCACACCGGCCAGCACACCGACGCCCAGCCCCCGGCGCAGCCATTCGCCAGTGCCCATCGAGCGCTTCATGGCCGCGAACAGGCGTCCGCCGAGACCGAGTGCCGCCGCCAGCGAGGTGGCCGCACCCGCCGCGTAGGCCACGAGCAGCAGCGAGCTTTGCACGCTGGCGCCTTGCAGGGCCGCCGTGGTCAGCACGATGCCGAGGATCGGGCCTGCGCAGGGCGCCCAGAGCATGCCCGTGGCCACGCCGAGCAGCAGCGATGCCCAGGGCGAGGGGCCACCGTCGGCGTGAACCCCCTGCCTGTTCGTCAGCCGGTTGCCTAGGGCCACCACGGGCCGAGCCAGCCATCCGGCCAGTTGCGGCACCAGCAGCGACACCCCGAACACGGCCAGCAGCGCCAGCGCGGCATAACGGCCGTACTGGTTGGCTTCCACGGCCCAGGCACCGCCGATCGAGGCCAGCGTGGCCACCCCGGCGAAGGTCAGCGCCATGCCGGCCAGCATCGGCAGCCGTCCGCGCAGGAACGGCTGGGTGCCCCGGCTCAGCACGAACGGCAGCACGGGCAGGATGCATGGGCTCAGGATGGTCAGTGCGCCACCCAGGTAGGCAAGGATCAGCAGGGTCATGGTCGTGTCTCTCTCGGTGGTCTTCTTCGGGTCTGCAGGGCAGGCCAAACGCTGGCATGCCGCCATGAGACGCCTGCCATCTTCCGCAGATGTGTCGTGGAAGCGCCGAGTTGTACCGGATTGTGGGACCCGCGCTGCCAGATACACTGCGATACACGTTGCCGGCGCACCCCCCATACAATGGCGGCCAGCAAGGCAGATCGCCCCCCAGTTCCAGAAAGAAAAAGGTGAATACGCATGGAAACGCACGTGGACCACATCCTGATCGTCGATGACGACCGCGAGATCCGGGAGCTGGTCTCCACCTACCTGACCAAGAATGGCCTGCGCGTGACCATGGCGCCCGATGGCCGCCACATGCGCCAGTTCTTGGATGCCAACGCGGTGGACCTGATCGTGCTGGACGTGATGCTGCCCGGCGATGACGGCCTGGTGCTGTGCCGCGAGCTGCGTGCCGGCAAGCACAAGACCACGCCCATCCTGATGCTGACCGCGCGAGACGACGAGACCGACCGCATCATCGGCCTGGAAATGGGGGCCGACGACTACCTGACCAAGCCCTTTGCCGCGCGCGAATTGCTGGCGCGCATCAAGGCCGTGCTGCGCCGCACACGGATGCTGCCGCCCAACCTGCAGATCACCGAGGCGGGCCAGATCCTGGCGTTCGGTGACTGGCAGCTCGACACCACGGCGCGGCACCTGATCGACCAGGAGGGCACCATCGTGGCCCTGAGCGGCGCGGAATACCGGCTGCTGCGCGTCTTCGTGGATCATCCGCAGCGCGTGCTGAACCGTGATCAGCTACTGAACCTGACGCAGGGGCGTGAAGCGGAAATGTTCGAACGGTCGATCGACCTGCTGGTCAGCCGCCTGCGCCAGCGGCTCAATGACGATGCGCGCGAGCCCGCCTACATCAAGACCGTGCGCAGCGAAGGCTATGTGTTCTCGATGCCGGTGGAGATCCGGGAGGCCCGTCAGTGAACATCCGCCACTGGCTGTGGCCGCGTTCCCTGGTATCGCGGCTGTTCCTGATCCTGCTGGGTGGCCTGATCGTTGCCCATCTGCTGTCGTTCGCGCTGCTGTTTTCCGAGCGGTACCTGTCGGCGCGGCAAGTGATGCTCGGCACGCTGGAAACCGACGTGGCCACGTCCGTGGCGATTCTCGACCGCCTGCCAGCGGCGGAGCGGCCCCAGTGGTTGCCGCGCCTGAATCGCGGCAACTACCAGTACATCCTGGGGCCGGGTCTGCCGGGCACGCCCGAGATGACGCAGCGCGGACGGGACATCGCCGATCGCATCATGGACGCCAGCGGCGGACGGTTTCCGGTGTCCGTGGAAGAAATTCCCGGCGATGGCAAGCGGCTGCAGGCGCACCTGACACTGAGCGACGGCAGCCCGCTGACCATCGACGTGCATCCGCGCATGACGCCTGTGGCGCAGTGGCTGCCGTACACGTTTGTGCTGCAGTTGCTGCTGCTGGTGCTGTGCTGCTGGTTCGCGGTGAGGCTGGCTATTCGTCCGTTGGTGGCGCTGGCCGATGCAGCCGACGCGCTCGATCCGAATACCAAATCGACACCGCTCGACGAATCCGGCCCCACCGAACTGGCCCGCGCCGCGCGTGCCTTCAACGCCATGCGCGACCGCATCGCCAAGTTCGTGGAAGAGCGCGTGCAGATCCTGGCGGCGATTTCCCATGATCTCCAGACGCCCATCACGCGCATGAAATTGCGCGCCGAGATGGCCGAAGATACCGAGGAAAAGCGCAAGATGGTCAGCGATCTGGCCGAGATCCAGACGCTGGTGCAGGAAGGGCTCGCCTATGCCCGCACCACGAGCGGCGAGGGCGAGAAGCCGTCACGCATCGATCTTGGATCGTTTGTGGAGAGCCTGGTCTATGACTACCAGGACACCGGCAAGGCGGTCAGCATTACCCGGAATGCAGGGGGGGCGCTGACTACGCGGCCCCATGCGCTGCGTCGGATTCTGACCAATCTGGTGGATAACGCGCTGAAATTCGGCGGCGCCGCCGAGCTGGATGTGCGCCGCGAAGCCAATACCGTGATCATTGAAGTGCTCGATCGCGGTCCCGGTATTCCTGAAGACAAGCTCGATGCGGTGCTGCAGCCATTTGTGCGCCTGGAAGGCTCGCGCAGCCGGGAGACGGGCGGCAGTGGGCTGGGTCTGGCGATTGCCCACCAGTTGGCGTTGGCTGTGGGCGGATCGCTGAAACTGCGGAATCGTGAGGGCGGGGGGCTGGCCGCGGAGATTCGGCTGGGGTGATCCTCTCCAATCCGACTGTTTGTTCCCCTCTCCCGCTGCGCGGGAGAGGGGCCAGGGGTGAGGGCAGGGCTTTACGCCACTAGCCACGCTCGTCAAGCACGACACGCTGGCCCTCACCCCCAACCCCTTGTATGTCGCATCATTGTCTCCGGACGCCACAGATCGACAACCCCATGCTCTGGACGTTAGTCCAAGTTCGAGGGAGAGCTAGGATCGTGGTGTCCATTTCTTGG
>Ga0209025_1003193_pt1 | contig 15902 bp, 14 predicted proteins | sample AraplaMF_Col_mLB_FD_184256 | JGI IMG/M metagenome (GOLD analysis project Ga0209025, IMG submission 184256) | Arabidopsis root microbial communities from the University of North Carolina, USA - plate scrape MF_Col_mLB (SPAdes) (version 2) | ecosystem: Host-associated > Plants > Roots > Endosphere... | reverse complement strand
AAAAAGACATTAAGAGATAAATTAAATCTAAAACACTTTTAAACTATAAAAATTTATAAGAACTTTAATAAATTCTATTTCTCATTTTAAATATATTTCATATTCTGATATGATATATATATATATTTAAAATACTAGTAAACAATAGTTATGGAGGTGTCCTTTCATGACACAAGATTTATTGTTCATTACAAAACCTACTGTAACGACAAAAGAGGCAGCCGAATTATTAGGAGTAACGGTGCAAACAATTTTAAAGAAAGAAAAAGATGGATTAATAGAATGTGTATATAAAGATAATTGGAAACAATTCGGTAGTAAGATTTTCTATTTAGAGGATATTGAACGTTTAAAAGATGTCGAAGAGATTGAGGGTTATAGTACAAAAGAAGCAGCTGAGATTCTGAATGTAGCACCATCTACTGTCTTTACATATATCAAATCTGGAAAACTACCTGCTTCAAAGATTGAAAAGCGCGGAAAAGAAGTATATATCATTGATAAAGATGACCTTAAAACTTTTCAACTTACTTATGAAAAAACTACCTCAAAAGAGCGAAAAACATTCATTGCTAAGACTCAAGACGAAGATATATATTTATATCAATTATTAACACATCAACATACCGGAAAAACAGCGAGAGTAATAGAGATCAATGGAGCAGATGGCAAGATTCTTACAGAAGACGAAGAAATTTTCCCTCTATCCACGTATAAAGAGCATGATTACTCCTTTGAACCTTTCCGTAAGCAAGCTGTAATTACAAAACGAGGGTATTTATCTTTTTCATTTAAAAAACCTCAACTATTTAATTCCATTACTTATAATCTAATAAATTTATTTTATAAAGAGCTAGGTGTCACAAATATGCGATTGAGTGTTTCATCTGATACTATTACATTAGAAATTAAACCTTTTGTATTACAAGTTGATCCATTACAATTTCAAGAAGAGATTAAATACTTACATTCTCATATGAAATCCGGTACGATCCTTCCACATGTTGAAGGAATTTATTTTAAAAGTAATGTAGAGCCATTAACTTTTCATGTGGATCATGAATTTAAGCAGAAAATAGTTCAAATGGTAGCGAGTGCAGGTATGGGACAGGAAGAATTCTTATTACAAGCTGTAAAATCTTATATAAGAAATTTCGAATAGAATTAAGTGACTTTCATTACCAAAAGGGAGTGGGAAAGGATATTCCGAAGCAGTAGGATCATTGCAGGATATTTTAAACCAAACTGTACTTTGCCACTGTTCCCCCTTTCTCAATAGAGGGCAGATATGGATATTAACCATATCAAATATTAAAATAATTCTCAATTATTAGGGTGAGTCAAATGACTTGCTCTTTTTATTTGGATATAATTAAGAATATGTAATTCTATAAAGATAAATTATATATATGAGGAAATGTAATAGGTATTTGATAAATAAAAGACAGGAGAAAGTATAATGACAATAAAATCTTTGGTATTAGAATTAAAAGATAAAGCTTTGAATGAGGAAATTTCAATTAGTTCTCTTGCAAAACATGCATTAAATGTTGCAACAAAATTAAAACTTAAAGATTTTGAGGATTGGATAATGCTTGAGATTGAAGGCTATGAGAATGATAGTAATCTCCCTTCATATCGAAAATGTCCTGTAGCAGTAAAAACTCAAAACAGTAAAACAAAAGATTATAATGACGTTACATTTCCTACTGCACAAGCGGCAATATCTCTTTCGACAGTAGCTATTAATTTTTCCATAAGTAAATTAGAAGATCTTTGTAAAAGCAGAGACTATTATTATGAAATGCCTTATGCAGAGCCATTACCTCAGTATATTAAAGGAATTTTGAAAACAGAAGATAGAGTTACTCGTTTGATAATGATACATGATTTAAAAGAGATTTTGAATAAAGTTCGTTACAAAATATTAAAATGGACAATCGGATTAGAGAAAGAAGGAATTTTGGGGGAAGATGCGACATTTGTTAACGAAGCACAAGATTTAAACAAATATATTACATACAATGTTATATATGGTGATGTTACAAATTCACAGATTCAACAAGGAACAAATAGTTCTACACAAACGAAAACAATCGATTATGATTTTATAAAAGAAACATTAGAAGAATTAAAACAACAAATCGTGAATATGAAAATGTCGGATGAACAAAAATTTGAAATAGATGCAAGTATAAAAACTGCTGAAATCCAATTAGCCACCCCAACAAAAGGAAACAAAAGTATTTTAAGAGAAACATTTCGTTCAATTAGAAACATCTGCGAAGGAATTACAGCTTCTCAAGTTCAATCGATGCTGAAAGAAAAATTGGATGCAATTATCTCATGGTTTTTATAAAAGATACTAAAATTATACCCATTGGATTAGAAAGTAAACCAATTGAATGAATACAGCTAACTGAAGATAGCCTGAATGTATTAAGAAAGGATTTGTGGGATACAGCCCAAATGTTCATCAACATAAAGGTTTTATAACGGAAAAGATGGTCTTTTTTAATACAAGTTAGCACAAAATTTGTTTCTGGGAGTAATTGAATTTTCTTAGCCTGATTTTATTATTAGGATTAGGAACAGGAGTAGCAAGTACTCAAGGTGACACAGCGCAGTAGCAAAAGCACCTGTAGATTGGGCGCCTATCATGTATATCCAAGTCGATTCTGGCGTTGACTAAGAAATAGTTATTAACTAAATAAGTTGAGGTTAACTGAGAGATATAAGTTCATAACTTATAAAATATAAGTAAATAACTACATATAATCGGTTCAAAAGACGTTGCTAATCACTAGCAGCGTCTTTCCTACTCTTCGGGAAAGATTGATTTTATATCACACCATTAAAAACCAGCTATCTAAAATGGTATACAGCCGTGATACGTGAAAAAACAGTTAATAGCCTTACTTTTATTTCTAGTTGCGATATGTGGAGTTTATAAATCAGATTGAGAAAGAAATTAGTGTGGAGGACAAGTTACATATTATCTTTTAAAAAGCGAAGAATGTTGAACCAAGAGCTTCAACTCTTTTTTGTTCAAAAGAGGACCAGTATATTCATCACTTTCTACCCAACTATTAAGTTATCAGTTTGCAATGAAAAAAGTATGACCTAACATGATATTAGTCTGTTTGAGTAACAAAAAAGTCAGTTTGTGTTTAAATTATCAGTTTGCAATGAAAAAAATACGACTCTACATGATATTAGTCTGTTTGAGTAACAAAAAAGTCAGTTTGTGTGTTATTATATGGAGTATAACGACTATGTTTTATGTTTGTGCTGCATAGATATATGTTTGTACTACATTAATGTTTGTTTGTCCATAATAAAAAGAGAGATGTTGGCGCATCTCCCTTAGTAACTGATATCTTAAGATAATCGGTTGCTATATATTATTTTCCTTGAGAATCGTCTTCTTGCTGGCCGGCATTTTGGACGGTTCTTTTATTTGATTCATCTTTGTTTTTATTTAATAAATTACATGCAAGTCCAATGAAATATACTCTTAAGCCTTCTTGCATTGGATCATGCAATAAATTCAATGAGTAATCAAATAAGTCTTTTATCTCCATATGTATCCCTCCTCTCCCTCTAAATGTATTTGAGAAAGGATAGCTGCTTGATTGCCTTTCGATATCAGTTGATTTAATCATAACATAAAAATCAATTAATTTTATAATCCAAATTAACAAAAAATATTTCTATATTAACAGAATTAAACCTCATTATATTTTTACAGAATACAAATTTATAATAATTTTATTGTTATCAAAGTCCTGTTAATCTTCTCTGTATCGCCAGCTGTCGTTTTCAAGGCACGCCACTGTTTACCGTATACGTTTCCTAAATAACCATTTTTATTTGAGAAATCATCATCTTCTAAAACGTTCTCTTTAAAAAATTCTATTTGTTCATCATACTGTACTTTAAATTCTTAATTTATATTATCCATTGTCCTAGTGGATATTTTCCGAATGTGTAAGTTTGAATACATTACGCTCTGGAATATGTTTGTATAGCATGTTTTCTTCTTTGACAAGAATATCATAAGAATGATAGTCGTGTTCAATTGAACCGCCAAAATCTCTAATATCAATTGTTCCAATGAGAATCTGATTTCCAAATTTAAACGATACTATTTCCCCCAATTCAAACTTCATTGGTGGAAAATCTCTATCCTTTTTCCAATACATATGTTTCACTCCATTCATTTTTAAATACCGAGATACCTATATTAGTTTTATTCTAGTAGCACTATAACATGTTAACTTGATGGGCATGTGGTACCACCCTTTATTTCATATGAAAATAGTATCCACTAAGTGAACACTTCATGTTATTATGATTAAGCTATATAAATCAGATCGATATGTAGGTGAACCTAATGGAAAACAAACAAGTTGAACAAAAGTACGATCTTAGTAAGATATACACATACAAAGAGCATCCTGAATTTTATTATCAAGACCTAAATTCAAAAAATATTTAAAATATCACGCTCCTAACATATTGTATATGACTAATATGTTAGGAGTGTTTATTTTTAATAATGAGTTTTAAAACATAAATGGTCGTTTTTGGTACAATAATAGAGGGTCATCATATCATAAGTGGATAATTTACGAATTTTAAGGGTAACCCTTAAGAAATCAGGGTTATCTTTTTTACTTATATCGGATTCCATTGGACATTTCTTTCAAATCTCCCCAATTCAATATACGAATAGAGTTTTTATCTCTTTCAATAATTTTCTTTTCTGATAGCGAATGAATAACTCGATTTAGATGTCGATATGTCGTGCCAAGTAAATCTGCAATCTCTTTTATATTTGAAGTCTTTAGCTCCACTCCAAAGATATTATCGGGCTCAGGTGATATCGTAGACATAAGATAGCTCGCAAATTTATTTTCCACAGATGCTAATAAATTTACACGAGAAGCTGTTGTGCACGTTTGAAGCTTATAGCTTACATGTTCTAAAAGTGTATGTAAAAACTTTGGATTATTCATTTCATATTCTTTTATATAATCAAAATGTAGTCCAATTAATAAACATTCATTAATTGCTTTAACTTGTGATTGGACGGGAACATTTCGAATTAATTCAATATCACCAATAATGGAAAAAGGTTGGATAAATCGTAGTAAAAGTGATTTTCCAGTTTCAACACTTGATGTTATTTTTACTTTCCCTTCCACTAAGAATAATAATGATTCTAGTTCACTTCCCTCAAGTAAAACAATTTCATCTTGTCCATATTGCTGCAGTGTAAATGGGGGTTGTTTTTCTCCGTTAAACATTTCTTCAATATGATATTCTCGTAATTTTGTTTCAAGTAGCTTCAAGTCATGAATAAATTTCATATAATACTCCTTTTGGGACATATGTCCTTTTCATTATAAGATAAACTGATATGATAAGAACAATAAAAATTTTAGGAGTGGCATAGAATGAAATTTGTGTTCGATTTAGATGGAACAATTTGCTTTAAAGGTCAACCTATTTCTGAAAGACTACTAGTATCATTAGAAAAGCTAGTAGCTCAAGGGCACGAAGTCATTTTTGCTTCAGCCAGACCAATACGTGATTTACTCCCCGTCTTACATGAACGTTTTCATCAATACCCAATGATTGGTGGAAATGGATCCATGATTGCAATGAAAGGAAAAATCATATCAACGATTAGTTTTGATGAAGGAACGCTTGCAAATATTGTTCACTTACTTAAATTTTATAATGTCTCTTATTTAATAGATGGTGATTGGGATTATGCCTATACAGGGCCAACTACACATCCGATTTTGAATAATCTTGATCCAGAAAGGCGTGCTAAAAACGTTAAATTGGATAAATTGCAGTCAATCTTAAAAATTTTAGTGCTTACTTCAGATAACATGGAAGCAGTTAAAGAACAGCTTAGTAATATGAATGTTGTGGTTCACTCTCACGGAAACGAAGGAATCTTAGACATAAGTCCAAACGGAATAGATAAGTGGAGTGGATTGCAGCAATTGGGTGTGGAAGAAAAAGAATATATAGCATTCGGTAATGATGCAAATGATATTACAATGTTTCAACATGCAATGTATTCAGTTATGATTGGTGAGAACTTACAACTCGCACCGTTTTCATCTGAACAACTAGTATTAAGTGAGAATATAGAAAACATTCTAGTGCGAAGACTTAGTGAATTAGGGGATATTAATATAATTAAGAAGCTGGTAAGCCTATAAGGGGGAGAACGAGCTTAGCTGAGACAGACCGCAAAGGAAAAATTATAGAAGTTCTAAAATCCTATAATTTAATCAGATTACATAATTATGAAAGGTGAGATGTAGTTTTGAATCAATCCTTAGATAAAAGACGTTTAGCTTTACGAGAAGCTGAATGCAAAGCCGAAGATCTTTTCAGAGCGATTGAAGAAAAAGGGATACTACGTAGTGGTGTAACTGAAAAACAAATCAATCGGGAAATTTATGAATTGGCTTTTCAAATGTTCGGAATCAAAAAATATTGGCATAAACGCATTGTACGAGCTGGAAAGAACACATTATATCCTTATAGAGAAAATCCACCAGATTTAACCGTGCTAGAGGGAGATATTATTTTTCTTGACTTCGGTCCTATTTTTGAAGATTGGGAAGCTGATTTTGGTAGGACATACGTCCTTGGAGAAGATCCAGTCAAATTAAAATTACGTAATGATATTGAACAAGCCTGGGAAGAAGGAAAAGCCTTCTTTCAATCTAATCTTACAATCACAGGTAGTGAACTTTTCTCATTTGTTTGTGATCTTGCAAAAAAGTATGGGTGGGAATATGGAGGTCCACATGCTGGTCATCTCATTGGTGAGTTCCCTCATGAACAAGTTCAAGGGGAAGAAGTTGAGAACTATATTCATATTGATAATGATGTTTCCATGAGAGAACATGATAAGAACGGTCAACCGCGGGATTGGATCCTGGAGATACATTTTATTGATCGAGAACTAGAAATAGGCGGTTTCTATGAACAGCTATTAACAGTTGAATAGATTGTATAATGTATACACAAAGTTTACACAATATTTCATTATCGATAGTTGAAAAAAAGAAAGGCCATAACGACAAGGTATGAGGTCTTTCCTTCTTTATTTAGGACTGATACCAGCGTAGCTGACATAGACCTTATAGTAAGAAAATGAAAAGTTCCTAAAACAGTGAGTAATGGAACTTTACTCGGAACTACGGTTCAATTATTATTAGTCATTAGCATACACTTTGTAGCTGGTACCACCCCTTAATAAGTAACCTATACTTTATGAAATAATTAAAGCCTAATTTCTTGTTATTGTAGCTTGAAATTAGGCTTTTTCATATGTTGTTAATTTGAAATAAAGTTACGATGCTTATAAAAAGATGCAACATTTAAAGTAAAGTCGCGATATTTGTATAAAAGTAACGATGTTATCCCGTTAGATTTGATCATCCAAAGGGATATTTTTATTTTCAAATTTGCAACTAATTGGTTTGAATATGTGCACTAAAATGTTCATAAAATTTTTCGTGGTTTGAAACTATTCAATGCGTACATTTTCTGAGATTTCTTTAGCCTGTATACAGTAATTAAATACCCCTTATAGCCTGTTTTTTATAGTGCCTTTACATAGTTTTGATTTATCATGCCATTACTCCCATATATTATTTGAAACAGTGTGTCTTATATAATCAAAACTTACATTAAAAGAGGACAATTATTATTAAATTATGACCCTTTTTTCCAACTTTGAACAAAGTATACTAAATATAGAGGTGAATTGATGTATATTACAACAAGGAAATTTTTTCTTGCTGAAATTATGGTAAAAGATGAAAGGGGATTTTATAATGATAGATTTAAAGAAGTGGCATGAGGTAGATACATATATTACAAATCAATTGTTACCCAAAGACTCCATTCTTGAAGAAATATTAGCAACGAATGCTGAGGCTGACTTACCAGCAATAGACGTTTCTCCCAATCAGGCAAAATTTCTTCACTTACTAGCATTAATTCAAGGAACTAAAAGAATATTAGAAGTTGGCACTTTAGGAGGCTATAGTACTATCTGGTTAGCTCGCGCCTTATCAGAAGATGGGCAGCTAATTACTCTTGAATCAGAAGTCCATCATGCAGAAGTTGCAAAATTGAATATAGCAAGGGCTGGTCTATCTAACTTAATAGAAGTAAGAATTGGACCTGCTCTTGAAACAATGTCGAACTTATATAATGAGGGAGCTCCTCCATTTGACCTAATTTTTATTGACGCGGATAAACAAAATAATGCGGAATATTTAAAGTGGGCACTTAAATTATCTCGAAAAGGCACGGTAATTATAGGAGACAATGTAGTTCGAAAAGGAGAGATAGTAAATTCTGTTAGTACTGATCCTAGTGTTCAGGGAGTTCGTCGTTTTTATGATATTCTTGCATCTGAACCGCAACTATCCTCAACGGTAATACAAACTGTAGGAAGTAAGGGATATGATGGGTTTAGTATAAGTATAGTACTGTAATTGTATGAAGTAGAAGTATTTTATTAAAAAGAGAAAAGACAACCAACAATGATTTGAACTTTGTGCTATAAGATACTAAATAACTTTTTAGTTATCGTAATATTTTTTAATAAACTACGTAATTAAGCGAAATGCGTATACATTAAAATATTTCATGAGCAAAGTTTTATCAAACTTTTTTATAAAGCAGAAAGTTTATTTAAAAAGAAAAGGATTCATTTTGAGTAAAGTTTACCCAAAATGAATCCTTTTCTTTTGCTATAAAATACGTGTTGATCCTCCCCTAGAATTAGACTTTACTCCGAAGCCACAGTTGTATTTTCTTAGCTTGATAGTGATGTGGTGGTACCCCATAAAGGAGAAACAATCCTATTTTGCGTACGTTTTCCCATCACTTTATGGTGTCTGGCTAAAACCCTAGATTATGGGGTTTTTCTTTCATATCCGAAAAATGACATTTTTCCGTTTTCGTTCTCAACAATACTGTATGGATAGATCTGGTCAGAATATCTACGAACAAATCCTCCTTCACCTACTGGATAGATCTCAATATGAAGATTGCCAGAGAATCTCGTAAAATACAACTTCCCATTAAGGAATCTCACTTCAATCTTATCTTTCAAGTATGTACCGCAATACTTTTTAAGCTTTCTTTCGTTGATAGGAAGCTCTTTATGTTTTGCTGGAGCAACTACATCAACATCATGCAGAATATCTGAAATTGCATTGCCCATTCTATACTGATTTATAGCTTCATTATTGGAAAGAATGATAATACAAATATCTTCATCGAAAAAATCCTGCATATAAGTACTGATACCAAGGTGATCTCCTCCGTGGGAATATCTGTCTGTGCCGTAAACATGATGATGTTCCAGTCCATAGCAGTAATTATTTGGGGTCTCGTTAAAAAACCTAGTATAGACCTCCTTGGATAGGATTTTCCGATCCCGTAAACAGGTATACCATTTGTACAAATCATCGCAATTTGAAATTATGGCTCCTGCACCGATGCTAAACTTCTCGTTAAAATAAGGGCATTTGATGGTTGCATCAAAATCATTTACATAATTACTTGATCTGTTTTTTATCGTTTTACAACCGTCATCAACATCGCTGTTTATCATATTCAAAGGCAGGAATATGTGGTTTCTCAGATAATCTTCATATTTTTCTCCTGAAACATTTTCAATGATCCATGCAAGCAAATTATAGTTCGAGTTATTGTAATCATATACCGTTCCCGGTGGCTTTGTAGGTTTTTTATTAATATACCTCTGAAAGAAATGGTTTCGTGAATAATCCATTCTGTTGTATCCCGCAAAAAAATCATTTTCGAAGTTTGTGAAATTATATAAACCAGAAGTATGCGATAATAAATGATGGACAGTGATTGATTCGTCAATTTTCATATTGGTGGGGAGGTATAATTGTGCAGGTTTATCAATGTCCAGCATTTTTTTTTCATGAAGGAGCATAATAGCAAAAGCCGTAAACTGTTTTGACATGGAAGCAATGGAGAAGCACGAGTTGATATCATTTTTCACCCCAAACTCGATACTTGCATAGCCATATGCGTTTTCAAAAAGCACTTCGCCTTTTTTGGTCACTTGAATAACTCCGTAAAAGTCCCACAATTCTAGATATTTGTTAATATAAGCTTCTAGTTTTAATCGTATTTCTTGCATCAGATCACACTCCACACAAAATATATATAATTTATACCGTGTTTCCCGTTAGCGATGTCCAAGACTCTGGGAAGTTAACACCTATGCTCACGCCATACAGTTACTTTTGCTTAAAATATCGGAATTAAAGAAACTCCATTTGGTTAACCTATAAAAATTCTTGATAAACAGTCTTAAATCCTTCTTTTATTCAACAATCTGGCCCGTTTGCTGAACAATTAGGACTCTTCGACTATGCTTCGGTAGTGAGGAAAAGGAAGGAGAACAACGTTCTCCTTTATAACTTTTTGTAAACCTCTGCATAAGCTACTTTCAGCTGTTCTCTAAGTTGCTTGTTTTCCTCGCCCAATTTTTTATTCTTCCTTTTTAGAGAGGCGATAAGGGTATCCTTATTGCTTTCGTTCATTTCTCGTTTTGCTTGTTTGGGTGTAGGTACTTGTGCTTGCTGTTCTCGTAATGTTTCGATCCTGGAGCGGAAGTCCTTGTTGTTATAGAGTGTTGCTTTTGATACATTAGCTTTACTGGATACACTGTTAAAGTTTATCTTTTCATTAGCTTTTATAAGCCTTTTAATGGCTTCATCTACCTTCTGATAGGTGTTAGCCTTACGGTTGGCGTGAATTTCTTTCAAATGTGTAGAACGGTCATATTCAGACATTTTTAACACCTAACTTTCGTTTCATCCGATCTTGTCTACCAAAGATAACATTTCCATCCTGGAGGGTATTTAAAATATTTTGATAACGTTGTAGATTCTTTTGGTTCCTCTCCGCAATATCCTCTCTACCACGTTGCTTTGCTATTTCAATTGCCTTCGTAGTGGTTTTAATGTGAAGTTCATATTTTTGTTTATCTAACTCTGAAAAACCCACCGCTAAGTCTTTACATGGAGTTTGATTATCACCACAAGTTAGACAAGGCGGGGCTTCCATATGAGGGCAGTTTCCGTTTAAACGAGCGTGACACGTTCCATAAGGGTTATCCATCGCATTTAGCTTATGGTCTTGCCATAATGCATCCAATATGTCTGTTGGAATATCTTCTCCTGATTTGATTTCCTGTACTTCACCGTTTAAGTCAAAGCTAAAAACACCTTGCTTTATGACTGACTCAAAGACTTTTCTTTTAGTATCATCTAATAGTTTTGCATACCTTAATGTCATTTCTGGAGAAGCATGAGCCAATAACTCCTGTACTGTTAGAATATCTGCACCACCGTTTAACATTTTGACAGCATATGTGTGACGAAATTGGTGGATTTTAAAATGGAAAACATCTCCATTTTCGTCGAGAATTTTATTTTTACGTGCTAATTTATTTAAGTGATCACGAATAGTTTTTTGATTAAATGGCTTACCTTTCCTTACACCTTTGTAGCGAATAAAAATATATCTTTCAGGATTATTATCTTTATTACTTTTTTCTATAGAATGCTGAATGAGAACTGCCAAGATATCTGCAAGTTCTTCGTCGATAGGAATTCGATGGCCTTTGACAAATGTTTTCTCAATATCAGTTATAATTGAGTATTTACCGTTCAATTTTATTAGACACTCTTGATTTAGGCCTAATATATCTGAAATTCGCAAACCAGTTTTAAAGGCTATCCATACCACTGGTATGGTTTCTTCAGGCAAATCATTGAGGCAAGCATAAAGTTGAGACAACACGTAATCAGGAATATAATCAATTTGTTCTATTGGCTTCTTTGCTATTTTTGGTCTGTCTTCAGGAAAAAGTAGTTGCTGATAAGGCGTCTTAGGTGCAATATCATAATCGAATCGCTGTATATCTTGTAGAAATTTCCCAATATAAGCTAAAGATAGACGTATATAGTTTTTAGGGTTTGCATTTTTTTGCTTTAAATTACTATTAGAATATTCGTATAACCAAATTAAGTATAGTTCTATATGGGATCGTTCTAAACTCTTTAAATCATTCCATTTTGGTTCGTTTTTAAGTATAAAAGATAGAAACATGCTTATGACTTTTAAATAATCTATTGCCGTACTATGAGCTAATGAATCTATAAGTAAACGTTGTCGAATATATTTTTTTATCTGTTGACGCATATTTTCATGTTTAATTTTTGTGAAATTTAAATAATAGTCAGATCTACTCTTATTATAGGAAATGCCATATTTATCATGTAGTATTCGTACATCCCAGCGATCTTTTTCCCATTCTTCTCGAACATCGATTAATGAAATAAAATTAGTATAAATAGTTCGTAAGAACTTGGAAGTAGAATTCTTAGATATAATTTTCCCGTAAGTTATATCGTTTTTAGTTTGCTCTGTGACAAATCCATTTCGCTCTAAATAAATAACCCATTCATGTTCAGCTTCATTTATATCCAAATCTTGAAGAGAAGAAAGGTTTGGGTAGGTTTCATTAATAAATACCGATAACTTGTTTAAGTTGGATTTGTACGCATTAAAAATAGTCGTAATTGACCACATCTCCCTAAATAACTTCTGATGAAACACAAATTTTATTTCAAGCTTAATGGCAGGGTTTTTGATGTTAAAATGCAGATATTGGCCATTGCTTTTATAATTCTTTATTGGTTCCTTAAATTGAGGAATAGTTTTCAAGAAACTAAGATTCCAAGTATTATTTTTTATAAAATAAGCATCTTTAATTTGATGAGTTGTTATTAAACCATCGCCTTGTATGGTTTTACTAGGATAGCTCAGCATCTCAGATAGTAAAACCTCGTGAAATCCTCGTTTTTGGTTGATTTGTTGTATTTGTATCATGCTCACATCATTTCTATTGATTAATTTGAAAAGCACTCTGTGCTTTTTTCCATTCGTCTCTTATTTCCTCATCTGAAGGGTGAAGGTAAAGGTTCATTGTTGTTTGAATTTGAGAGTGCCCTAGACGTTCTTGCACTTGTTTAATATTCTTTGTTTTCTGATAATATATTGTAGCGTGGGTGTGACGAAATAAATGTGGATAAAGGTTAATATCTGTTTTTTTCTTTAACCGTTTAATAAGGGAATTCACGTTCCAATACTCCATTGGTTTCCCGGCATTTACCCCACGGAGTTTCACAAAAACAAAATTTGAATCAATTTCTAATTCATCGATCACTTCATACAGGTAATCGTCATATAAATCCATTAAAGCTTGTGATATATGAATTTCCCGTTCTCCAGTTTTTAACATAGCACCGTTTTCTAATTCTCCTCTATCTACCAAACGAATGCGGTGTCCTTTTGCATGATCAAAAACAAAATCTTCAATAAATAGAGATAAAGCCTCTCCAATCCGCAAACCAGTTTCAAATAACAGCTGAATCAAAAACGTATCCCTTATATTGGTTGTTGCTTTTAATACTTGCTGCACCTGTTCCTTTGTCAAAGTTTTTACCTTCTTGCTTGGTTCTTTTAATTTAAGTACATTTCTTGTTGAAGGGTTATCCTTATTGACATGGTGTAAGAAACTTTTATAATGTGAGCGTCCCCCTATAAATACTTGTTTTATTAATTTTTCTATAATGTCATTTTGTACTTCGTTATTTCGAAATAAATAGTCGTAGAAGTTAGCAATAACAGTGATTGTTAAGTTAATGGTTCTTTCGGTTCGTTTGGCCTTTTCCTTCTTAAAGGGAATAGCTTTCGAACTTTCATAAGGACTTCTTAACCAACCAACAAATTGAACTAAATCTTCGAACCTTGTACAGCTATAATCTTTTTTGGTTTCATCCAGGTACGTAAAAAAGTGCTTTAAGGAATAACAATATGTTTTTTGAGTGTTTGGGCTTTTCCCAGTCTTATCTAAATATTTGATATACTTCATAACTGGTACCACTGGAAATCCATCTTGATTTAGCAATATATATCTTTTCCTCTTACCCTCTATAAGAACCTCTTGTACTCTTATAACAATTCCTCCTCAATCACGAAATTTACAATTTAAAGACTTCAGTACACCTTTCAATGTACACTACACCCTCCGTAAAAAGAACACAGATTCTTGCTTGATATTTTAAACATATTAAACTATATTTTCAATATCATGTTAATAATTCTAATATATACGAGAAAGAGGATGGCATGCTCTTATATTGAACATACTATCCTCTTATTAGTTTAGTCTATTTAATAAAATCAGTGGTCGTTGTGATAATTGCGGCAACACCGCATTTAAAAGTTCCGTTAAAGATTTCATCTTCTTAAGAGAATGCCGTCAATGTGGTATGAAGAAAATCATATAGCCCTATCCTAAGGGCTTTATTCATTCTTTTATATTTTTAAGGAGTATTAGTCTTTACTATAACTCTTAGTATTAATCCTTAAATCAACTCATATAACTTCAAAAAATATATGATAGTTTCTTCTATTTGATTATTTGTCTCACTATAAGGAATATCTACAACTGGTAGTCCAATCCCCCAACAAAAATTTCGTTTTATTTTATCTCGTAGCATTCGCTTTCTTGAGCCCTTAAATCCCCCAAAGTATTCAGATTTCATATATTTATAATGTTGTATACCATTATATTCTATAGCAAATAGAGGATATTTACCTTGGCAAACAACAAAATCCATTCGATAATCATATTCAAATCCAAGTTTTTTAAGAGATAGTTCTTTAATAAAAACTATATCGTTTTTAATTAGAAAATATGTAATAAATTCCGCTCCATAAGACTCTTTATAACTTCTGTTGCAGCTAGGACAATTTTCGCCATCCTTTTTGATCTTAATGGGTGCTACTTTCCACTCATGCCCACGAAAGCATACATGTACCCCCTTAGTCCTCATTGATTTATAGGGCCCAATAAAAGTAATATCAGACCTATTATTTGCTAAATAGTCTATATATTTTTGATGATTAGGTGATATATTCTCATCTATCTCTTTTCTTATTAAGTGTAAACACCATACATATTTACTATCCTTATTCTCTTTATTGATTACATAAGACTGTATTAATTGAATATCTTTTTTCTTTTCAAGATTTTGAAGGTACTCTACGTATTGTGTTAATTCAGCAGGTCCTCTAGATTTTTTTTTATAAAAATGTATACAACCATAACTGTCTTTTACTAAAAGAATTATTATCCCTCTAAACACCATAAAGTTCATCCTTTTATTATAAGTCGTATTAATTTAATAAAATCTCATCATAATTCTGCATCAAAACGATCCGTATTAAGCCGTATCCCAATCTATGTATTACCTTATTTACTTCGACTTGCAACATGTTTGCGGTATCCTCGCCCTATTTACTTCAACTTGCAACACGTTTGCGGTATCCTTGCCCTAATCAAGATAAATATGATAGAACCAGCAGCTTAAGTCATTAAATATAATATTTAAAAATGGATATGCTTAATTGCATATCCACTATCAAGATAGTATACACTTTCCTTGTACATACTTTCTTTCTACTTATATACTTACCTTCGCTTCTCCAATATCCTGTTTTTTAATTAAATTTAAGTAAAAATGTGAGACAGTTGTATTGTAATAAGGAGAAATGAAAATAAATGATAGATTAAACGTAAACATTCCTATAAATGCAGCTAATAAAAACCAACCAATAAATGATAGCCAAAGAACAAATAATTTTAACTTTTGTCCTTTCATTATTCTTTTACTTTCTCTCAATGCTTCACTTGCTGTATAATCAGGATTTTCAACTAATACGTAATA
>Ga0209025_1003190_pt1 | contig 15903 bp, 13 predicted proteins | sample AraplaMF_Col_mLB_FD_184256 | JGI IMG/M metagenome (GOLD analysis project Ga0209025, IMG submission 184256) | Arabidopsis root microbial communities from the University of North Carolina, USA - plate scrape MF_Col_mLB (SPAdes) (version 2) | ecosystem: Host-associated > Plants > Roots > Endosphere... | reverse complement strand
CACTCCACGTCCCGCATGATGTATTCGACCGACGAGAACGCTTCGGCCGCGGACGGCTTGAAGTGCATCGTCAGGAAGATGCCGGTGACGATCTGGTTGACCAGCACCAGCATCGCGAGCGAGCCGAAGTAGTACCAGATGTTGAAGTTCTTCGGCGCGTAGTACTCGGTCATGTGCTTGCGGTACGCAGGCATCATTCCCGGAGCGCGGGCGTTGACCCAGTCCATCACGCCATTGGCGGTCCTGGTGAAGATGTTCGCCATGGCTTATGCCGCTCCCTTGCTGCTGGACGACGGATCGACACCGATGATGATGGTGTTGTCGTTCTCGTAGTGGTGCGGCGGCACGAGCAGGTTGATCGGCGCCGGGACACCCTGGAACACGCGACCGGCCATGTCGAAGCGCGACTTGTGGCAGGGGCAGAAGTAGCCGCCCTTCCATTCCGGATCGAACGGCTCGGGGCGGATCTCGGCCTTCATTTCCGGCGAGCAGCCCAGATGGGTGCACAGGCCGACGAGGACGGAGATTTCCCGCTTGAGCGAACGCAGCTCACCGGTTATGTACGCCGGCTGCTGGTCCTTGTTCTCGGACTTGGGATCGCGCAGTCGCGAATCCAGCGTCGGCAGCGCATCGAGGATGGCCTTGGAACGCTTGACGATCCAGATCGGCTGGCCGCGCCATTCCATGACCAGGCGCTGGCCTTCTTCGAGCGCGCTGATGTCGGCGGTCACCGGCGCACCGGCGAGCTTGGCCCGCGTGCTGGGATTCCACGACTTGATGAAAGGCACTGCTACGAAACCGGCACCGACCGCGCCGACCACTGCAGTGGTCGCGGTCAGGAACCGACGTCGGCCCTGGTTGACAGGATCGTTGACCCCTTGGTTGGCCATCCGGCACTCCGCAAAGCTGGAACGAAGTTACGCCGCACTGCCAACGCCACTGGCGACAGCTCGCGGCACAAAAGACGGGGAAGTGTAACGGAACGATGAATGAGCCGACAATCCGCCCCTACGTCGCGATACGTCCGCCGGGCGGACGTACGAAGGCTCCACGCCCCGCCGGGCGCGGACCGGGAAAAAACGTCAGCGCATCATCGCGGTCGCGCCCCGGTAGCGATCGGCCAGCTGGCCCACGCGCACGACATAACGCTGGGTCTCGCTGTAAGGCGGTACGCCGTTGTACTTGTCCACCGCGCCCTCGCCTGCGTTGTAGCCGGCCGCCGCGAGGGTCAGGTTGTTGTTGAAGCGCTTGAGCAGCCACGCCAGGTACTGCACGCCGCCCTGGATGTTCTGCCGCGCATCGAACGCATTGCTCACGCCGAAGCGCCGCGCCGTCGCCGGCATCAGCTGCATCAGTCCCTGCGCGCCGGCGCGCGAGAGCGCGTTCGGGTTGTAGGCCGATTCGGCGTGGATGATCGCGCGCACGATCGCTTCGTCCACGCCGTGCTGTCGCGCGGCAGCGGCGATCTCGTCGCGGTAGGCATCGGTATTGAGTCGGACCGTGCCGAAGTTCACGCCGGGCCGCATCGAGCAGGCGTAGCAGGTCTCGATGTAGCTGTAGCGGATGGTGCGCACCGACGACGCGTTCGCGACGCTCTGCGGCTTGCGGCTCGTGTAGTGGCGCACGCCGTCCTTGATGTACGAGTACACCTGGCCCTGCACCACGCGCGGAGCGTTGGTCGAAGGCGTCGGCATCGGCGTCGGTGCGATAGGCGCCGAGGTGGCGACGGTCGCGACGGCGGACACCGGCACCATGGCGGGCGCTGAAACCGAAGCAGAGACAGACGAGGGCGACGACGTCAGCGCGCCGACGGCGCCGGAAACGACCGGCTTGGCGGCGACGGACTTGCGAGCCGCGCGATCGGGCGTCTGGCTCACGATCGTGCACTTCGCCCCGGCCGTGCGCTTGCTCACGTAGCTGCGCGAGCCGTCGGGCGCGTCGCAACGGTACAGCGTGCCGGCAACGGACGGCGCCGCGGCCAACAGGCAGACGATCCCCAGCAGCAGTGAGCCCCCCCTCATGGCCGCGAGTGTGTCCTGTCTCCTTCCCCTTCACAAGTCCTTGATTGCGCTGGCCACGGGAAACGTGACCGCGCCCGCATCCAGCCCCCGAAACCCATCCCCTTCTTCACGCAGTCAGCGCCGCATCGCGCCCGCCGTGCGGTATCGCTCGGCCAGCACGGCCACCCGTTGCACGTAACGCTGGGTCTCGTCGTACGGCGGCACCCCGCGATAGCGGTCCACCGCCCCCTCGCCGGCGTTGTATCCGGCGGCGGCCAGCACGAGGTTCCCGTCGAACCGCTGCAGCAGCCACGCCAGGTACTGCACCCCGCCGCGGATGTTCTGGCGGATGTCGAACACGTTGACCACGCCGAAGCGCCGCGCCGTGGCCGGCATCAGCTGCATCAGGCCCTGCGCGCCGACGCGCGAGATCGCGTTGGGGTTGTAGGCCGACTCGGCGTGGATGATCGCCCGCACCACCGCCTCGTCTACGCCGAAGTCGCGCGAGGCGGCGGCGATTTCCGCCCGGAACGCCTGCGTGTCCAGGCGGATCGTCGCGAAGTCCACGCCTGGCTGCAGCGCGCAGGCGTAGCAGGATTCCATATAGGTGTAGGCCACCCGGCTGACGCGGCCCAGGCCGGCGCGCGGGCTCGGGCGCTGGCTGGCGTAATGGACGACGCCGCCTTCGGTGTAGGTGTAGACCTCGCCCCGGGCGACCCGCATCGGGGGGTTCGCGGCGGGGTCGACCGGCTCAATCGCGGCGGGCGCGTCCTGGGCCGCGCCCGCCCCGAACCCCAATGCCTGCCCCGGCGCGGACGGCCGGCTGGGCTGCCCGAGCGCGGACTGCGCCCACGCCGCGGGCGCCGCCATCAGCAGCGCGGCCAGACCCAGCGATGCAAAGCCTGCTTTCAGGGACTTCACGAACGTTCGGGTCTGTCGGCGCGGCCCACGCGCCCTCCTTCTGCCCTCGGATCAGAAGAACGCGATCCGCGCCGCCAGCCGGACTGGGGCCGCGCGGCAGGTAGAATGGCGCCCCCTCCGGCGCGGAATAACCGCCGCCCCTCCCGGATCGAGCCAGATGAGCCAGACCAACACGACGCCCATGCCCTTCGAGGCAGCCGCCGAGCGCGGCACCGACGCTACCGCCACCGCGCCGCGCAAGCTCTACATCCAGACCCACGGTTGCCAGATGAACGAGTACGACTCGGCCAAGATGGCCGACGTGCTCGCCGCCAGCGACGGCCTGGAGCTGACCGACAACGCCGAAGAGGCCGACGTCATCCTGATCAACACCTGCTCCATCCGCGAGAAGGCGCAGGAGAAGGTCTTCAGCCAGCTCGGCCGCTGGAAGTCGCTGAAGCAGAACGGCAAGCCGGTCGTGATCGGCGTCGGCGGTTGCGTCGCATCGCAGGAAGGCGAGGCGATCGTGAAGCGCGCCCCGTTCGTGGACCTGGTCTTCGGCCCGCAGACCCTGCACCGCCTCCCCGAACTGATCCAGGCGCGCCGCGATACCGGCCTGCCGCAGGTCGACATCTCCTTCCCCGAGATCGAGAAGTTCGACCGCCTGCCCGAGCCGCGCGCCGAAGGCCCGAGCGCGTTCGTCTCGATCATGGAAGGCTGCAGCAAGTACTGCTCGTTCTGCGTCGTGCCCTACACGCGCGGCGAGGAAATCAGCCGTCCGTTCGAGGACGTGCTGGTGGAAGTCGCCGACCTCGCATCGCAGGGCGTGCGCGAGATCAACCTGCTCGGCCAGAATGTCAACGCCTATCGCGGGCCTTATGGCGAGGACGGCGAAGTCGCCGACCTCGGCCTGTTGATCCGCGCCATCGCCGAGATCGAAGGCGTCGGCCGCATCCGCTTCACCACCTCGCATCCGCTGGAGTTCTCCGACTCGCTGATCGAGGCCTATCGCGACGTGCCCAAGCTCGCCAACTACCTGCACCTGCCCGTGCAGGCCGGCAGCGACCGCATCCTCTCGGCGATGAAGCGCGGCTACACCGCGCTGGAGTTCAAGCAGAAGATCCGCAAGCTGCGCGCGGTGCGCCCGGACATCTCGGTCAGTTCCGACTTCATCGTCGGCTTCCCGGGCGAAAGCGATGCGGATTTCGAGAAGACCATGAAGCTGATCGAGGACGTCGGCTTCGACCAGTCGTTCTCCTTCATTTACTCGCGCCGCCCGGGCACGCCAGCCGCCGACCTGGAAGACAACGTCTCCAGCGAGGAAAAGCACGCGCGCCTGTCGCGCCTGCAGGCGCACATCAACGCGCATGCGCGTTCGATTTCGGACGCGATGGTCGGCAGCGTGCAGACCGTGCTCGTCGAAGGCCCGTCGAAGAAGAACCCGAACGAACTCACCGGCAAGACCGAGAACATGCGTTCGGTGAACTTCCCCGGCCACGCGCGGCTGATCGGCCAGTTCGTCGATGTCGTCATCACCGAGGCGATGAGCAACTCCCTGCGCGCGCGCGTGGCGGTGGATGGCGAGCGCTGACGCGTCGCCTCACTCCGGAAGCTGCACCTCGAACGCTCCGATGTCCGCATTGGAGCCCACCACACGCGGGAAGCCCGGCCCGCGCTGGTCGTAAAGCCGGTTGAACACGTTGTTGCCCTGATCGATCGCCGGGCTCCCCGGCAGCAGCGCGTAGGTGCTCGAAACGCCACCGTTCTGGGCGATGGGCGCCAACATCGGATCGGCGGAAATGGTGTCTGAGGGCACGGGCACGCGCGAGCGGCCGACAAGGTTGTCGTGGCCGGTGACCGTATAGCCTTCCCATGCGCGACCGCCGACGTCGTAAGCCGTCTGCCCCGCAGCCTGGCAGGCATTGGACGCGATGATGGTGCTCTCCAGCCGCAGCCGCCGCGCGCGGATCACGCCGACGCACTCGCTTCCCGATACATCGGTGTTGTAGGCGATCGTGCTGTTGCTCACCGTCGCATCGTCGGACAGTTCGCCCGCACCCAGGAACGGCGCGCGATTGCGCGAGATGGTGCTGTCGAGCACGCTCGTGCGTCCTGTGCCGACCACGCACAGGCCACCGCAGCGACGTCCCGCGACGTTGCTGTCGATCAGCGACTTGTTGATCGTGACGCTGCCGCCGCTCGCCTGCATCCCGCCGTTGTCGCGCCATGCGCGGTTGCTGAGGATGAAGGAATACGTGACGGTCGCCCCGCCCAGCGACGAAATGGCGCCGCCATAACTGGCGTCGTTGCCGCCCAACGTCGCCAGAAGCAATGTCACGCGCCCTTCGCTGCTGATTGCCCCGCCGGAGCTGTTGTCGCCCACGGCGCGGTTATTGTCGAAGCGCGTGTTGTGTGCGTGCACGCTGCGGGCGTGAACACCGCCGCCCAGCGCCATCGATCCCTCGCCCTCCGCGATCGCTTCGCAGAATTCCACCTGCGATGTGTCGAGGTCCACGTGTCCGTTCGAAAGCACGCAGCCGCCCATCGCGAGCGGCCCCGCGACGCGACCGGAGTCCAGCGCCACCCCGAAGAACGACAGCGTGCCCGCGCCGGTGTGGCGGATCAGGCGACTGGTCCGTATGAACGTTTCGATGATGACCGGATTGCCCGATCGACCGCGTATCGCGAGGTTGTCCTGGGGCACCACCACTTCGCTGGTGATGCGGATCGCGCAGAACGGCGTCACGCTTGCGTCCAGCGTGTCTCCATCGGCGGCCGACGCGACAGCATCGCGAAGGCTGCCGGGCCCGCTGTCGTTGCAGTTCGTGACAGCAATGACGGCCGCGTCCGCGCTCCATGGCACCGCGAATGCCGCGCTACAGACCAGCACGGCGAGCACGGGAGCGAGCGGACGAATGCGGGGGAAGGCAGACATCGGCGACATGGCGGGCCCATCCTGCTGCGCCGCGTGGGCGGCGTTCGCGGACGATTCACCCGCCGAGATGATGCACAGGTGAAATGGCTGAATTCACGAACGCGACTGGCGGCGCCACCGCCTCGCCGCTGCAGCGACGCCACTGCCCGCCGATGCGCGCCTACGCCGCCTGCGCAACACGCACCAGTTGTGCAATGCAACGCGTTGTCTGAAGCGGCGCGCACTTCACGACACGGCGCGCGGCGACGAACGACTCGGACGACTGGCACGCGCGTTCTCCCGGCATCGGTCGCGGCTTTCGCCGGGACGATGCGATCAGGCCTCCACGCTCGCGCCCCGCTGCTCCAGCAACCGGCCTTCTTCCAGCGCCAGCCGTCGTGTCGGCGAGATCGCTTCGACGAACGCCGCATCGTGGCTGATCACCAACAACGCACCGCGCCAGGCACGTAGCGCGCGTTCGAGTTCGCGCACGGCCCACAGGTCGAGGTTGTTCGTCGGTTCGTCGAGCACCAGCAACTGCGGCGCGGGCGTCGCGTGCAGCATGCAGGCCAGGTGGATGCGCAGCCGTTCGCCGCCGGACAGCGCCGCGATGCGGCGATGCATCGCCGATCCACGAAACAGCCAGCGCGCGAGCAGGTTCGCGCGTTCGGCATCGTCCAGTTCCGGCGTGCAGGCGGTGAACGTATCGATCACCGTGTCATGCGCATCCAATGAATCCAGACGTTGCGAAAGCGGGGCCACGCGTCCCTCACCGCGTCGTATGCGGCCGGCGTGCGGTGCGAGTTCGCCGCTGATCAATCGCGCGAGCGTGCTCTTTCCCGCACCGTTGCCGCCGGCAAGAACGATGCGCTCGGGGCCGCGAATGTCCAGGTCAATGCCGCCGTGCGCGAACACAGCGACGCCGTCATGCATTACCTGCATGCCCTGTCCCGAAAACAGCCAGCGTCCCGACGGAACCTGCGTGGCCGGCAGTTCGATGGCGAGATCGGGCTCTTCGCGGATCGAACGCCGCGCCAGCGCAAGGCGCTGGTTCACATCCGCGATGCGTGCCGTGTGCACATCGTCGGCGCGACCGGCAGACACCTGCGCGGAACGCTGCCGGTTCCCCGCCACGATGCGCGGCAACCCGGCATCGGACAGGTTGCGACGCGCGTTGCCCGAACGGCGCTCAGTGCGTTCGCGCGCCTGCTGGCGTTCGTGCTGTTCGCGCTTCACGGCCTGCCGCAGGTTTCGTACGTCCTGTTCGATGGCGTCGGCCTGCGCGCGTGCGGCAGCTTCATAGAACGCATAACCACCGCCATGGAGGCGAAGTCCGGAGGGCTCGAGTTCGGCAATCTGGTCCATGCGCTCCAGCAGCGCGCGATCGTGGCTGGCGACGACCAGACACCCGGTCCACTCTTCGACGAAGCGGTACAGACGCGCCCGCGCGGCGGCGTCCAGATGATTGGAAGGCTCGTCCAGCAGCAGGATATCGGGCGATTTCAGCCACTGCGCGGCGAGCTTGAGCGCGACGACCTCGCCACCGCTGAGCGTGTCGAGCCTGCGATCGAATGCAAGATGGTCCAGCCCGAATCGCGCGAGGCTCGCGCGCGTGCGCTCTTCCAGATCCCACGCATCGCCGACCGTGTCGAACAGCGCCTGGTCCATGCGACCTTGCGCGATCGCCGCGAGCGCGTGGAGTTGCGGGCGAACGCCCAGCACGTCGGCGACGTGCATCTCGGCGGAGGACGCCAGTTCCTGCGGCAGATACGCGAGCGAGCCGCCCATCTCCACGACGCCGGACGACGGGACGAGCGCGCCCGCAAGCAGGCGCATCAGCGTGCTCTTGCCCGCACCGTTGGGCGCCACGACGCCGGTCCGGCGGGCGTCGAGCGTGAAGGACAGTCCATCGAAAACCGGCGTGCCATCCGGCCAGCCGAAACAAAGTCGCGAGACGCGTACGTGTGCGCGCATATGTGGGAACTCCATCGGGCCGGCGGATGAGCGCGGCGATCCAGAACGCGACATGCGGTGCGCGCGTGGCGCGCCAGCCGGCAGGTCGAGGGCTCTGCGGAAGGAGTCGTTGGATCACATGATGCGGGGAAATCTCCGTGTACCCGGCCGCGGATGTGCGACGGGCCGCGCGCATTATCCGCCGTGCGCCGCGGAATGTCGCGCGCGCACGGCCGGATCGTTCAGCTGGGTGAGGATCGGCCCGAACTCACTTGGCCTGATACACCGCCTTGCCATCCACGTACGTCGCCTGCACGGTGAGGTTGCGCAGGCCGTTCGCGGGGATCGCGAGCGGATCCTCGGTCAGCACCACGAAGTCCGCGCGCTTGCCGACCGCGAGGCTGCCGACCTGCGTTTCCGCGAAGCCCGCGTACGCCGCATCGAGCGTGAAGCCACGGAGCGCTTCGAACGCGGTGAGCTTTTCCTGCGGGAACCAGCCGCCGGCCGGCAAACCCTGCGCGTCGGCGCGCGTGGTCGCCGAGTAAAGACCGAAGCGCGGATCGACCGATTCCACCGGGAAATCCGAGCCCAGCGCGAGGCGCGCACCGCTGTCGCGCAACTGTCGCCACGCATAGGCGCCGATGATGCGTTGCGGGCCGACGCGATCCTCCGCCCACGGCATGTCGCTGGTCGCGTGCGTGGGCTGCATCGATGCGATCACGTGCATCTGCGCCAGGCGCGGAAGATCCGTCGGCGACAGCACCTGCGCGTGTTCGATGCGCCAGCGGTGGTCGGTCGTCGTCGCCTCGTTCCCGAGCGCCTTTGCATACGCTTCCAGCACGACATGGTTGCCGCGATCGCCGATGGCGTGCGTGGCGACCTGCACGCCACAGCGCTTCGCCTTCTCGACCGCCACCGCGATCTGCTCCGGCGATGTCACCATGATGCCGAGGTTGCCGTGGTCGTCGCTGTATTCGCGCAGCATCGCCGCGCCGCGACTGCCGAGCGCGCCGTCGGCGTAGAGCTTCAGCGTGCGCATCTGCAGGCGGCCCGACGGATGCGTGTAGAGACCATGCTGGCACAGCGATTCGAGCGCTTCGTTGTTGCCGTCGGCCATCGCGGTGATGCGCAGCGGCATTGCGCCGCGATCGGCGAGGTGCTGGTAGCGCTTGAGTTCGGCCAGGCTCACGCCCGCGTCGTGCACGCCGGTGAGCCCGTGTTCGACCGCCGACTGCATGCCCAGCGTAAGCGCGCGTTCGGCCGTGGCTTCGTCCATCGGAGGTTTGGCTTCATCGACCAGCGCGGTGGCGGCGTCGACGAAGATGCCCGTGGGCTGCTTGCGCGCGTCGCGTTCGATGCGACCGCCGTCGGGCTGCCAGTCACCGGACAGATCGCGCTTCACCGCGCGCATCGCGGCCGTGTTCGCCCAACCGGCGTGACCGTCGATGCGTTCCAGCCACACCGGACGATCGGGGAACGCGGCGTCGAGGTCGGCGGCAGACGGGAAGGTCTTTTCCGGCCAGTCGTTCTGGTCCCAGCCGCGCCCGATGAGCCATGCGCCGGCGGGAAGCTGCTTCTCGAATTCCTTCAGGCGCTGCACGACGTCCTGCCTGCTCGCCGCGTCGACCAGGTCGGCGCTGAGCATCGTCATGCCCAGCCCCGCGACGTGCGCATGCGCGTCGATAAGCCCGGGAATCACCGTCGCCTGTCCTGCGTCGATGCGCCGGGCCTTGGGATAACGCTTGAGCAGGTCGGCCGTTTCGCCCAGCGCGAGGATGCGGCCGGACTCGTCGTACGCCAGCGCCTGCACCTTCGGCTGCGCGGTTTCCATCGTATGGATGCGCGCGGCGGTGAGGACCGTGACCTGTGCGGCCATTGCATGGCCCGACATCGCGGCCAGCGCCGCCGAAACCACCAGAACCAGCTTGCGCATCCCCGCCCCCGCATGTCCGAAAGTGTCCGGACTGTGCGCAATCGCGTCGGCGGTGGCAAGTGCTGCGGGCCGTTCACCGCAAGGCGCAACACATCGCGCCGCATCGAACGCCTGCATCGCGCGCATCTGTGCGGCAGCAGCACGCCCATCGGAAGCCCACCGGCGGATGGGCCTCGTCTGTCACCGGTCACTGCGGCCCGGGCGACTCGCAGACCGCTGCCGACAGCGCATCTTCCACATGGTTCGCGATGCGTTCGAACATCTCGGACAACGCGTCCGACGGAATGTAGAGGTTCTCGGGCGTCTCGCTGCGCGCCTGCGTGAACTGTGCAAGCAAACGCAGCTGGTCGCGCGTCTGGATCAGCGATTCGTAAGCGGAAAGGGGCAACTGATAGCCGCGGAACGCGGCGGGGATGGGACGGGATTCCTTGCTCATGCGGTGTCTCCAGCAAACCAGCCGGCCTTGCGCCGGAGCGTCCGGCGCAAGGGTGTCGGGAGGTTCGAAGCCGCATCAAGCCGGCGGGCGTATTTCCTCTTGCGAGGTGTTGTATTAGCCGCCCTCCCGACGCAGAACAGCACTGCATCGGACATATGCCCAGGCTATGGACATAAGAAACCCGCCTGTGAACTCGGTGGCGGGTTACCGCTTGATGTGGAGCTTCGACACTCCTTGCGACCGAGTGTGCTGATGACACTTAAACATCGGCAATAAGCCTTTGTCGCAACCGTGGGGCGCAATAACGTTGCGCCGTGCTGCGCATCGATCCGCCATGCACGCGGACTTGCAAAGCGGCGCAATGATATTGCGCCCTACGGATCAACCCAGACGTTTTCGGAATCGCGAAATAGCCGAGATGTAGGGCGCAATAACATTGCGCCTTCGTGCGCATCGATCCGCAATGCACGCGGACTTGCAAAGCGGTGCAATGATATTGCGTCCTACGGATCAATCCAGACGTTTCGGAATCGCGAAATGGCCGAGATGTGGGGCGCAATAACATTGCGCCTTCGTGCGCATCGATCCGCATGCACCCGGCTCGCAATGCGGCGCAATGATATTGCGCCCTACGGATCAATCGAGCCGCTTGCGGAAGCGCGAAATCGCCAGCGTCATCATCACCGCGATGAAACCCAGCAGCGCCAGCACGTCCGGCCACAGTTCGATCAACCCGGCCCCACGCAACATGATCCCGCGTATGAGCCGCAGGAAATGCGTGAGCGGCAGCGCTTCGGCCAGCCACTGCACGACCCTCGGCATGCCGGCGAAGGGGAACATGAAGCCCGACAGCAGGATCGACGGCAGGAAGACGAAGAACGTCATCTGCATCGCCTGGAACTGCGACTGCGCCTTGGTCGATATCAGCAGCCCCAGCGTGAGGTTCGCGAGGATCAGCAACACCGCCGCGAGATAGACGTCCAGCAGACTCCCACGGATCGGCACGTCGAACAGCCACACGCCCAGCACCAGGATCACCGTGGTCTGGATCAGGCCGATCGCCGCGTACGGGAGCACCTTGCCGATCATCAGTTCCGAACTCGACAGCGGCGTGGCGATCAGCAGTTCCATGTTTCCGCGCTCGCGTTCGCGCACGATGGCGACGCCGGTGAACAGCACCATCGTCATCGTCAGGATCACGCCGATCAGGCCGGGCACGATGTTGATCGCGGAACGTCGTTGCGGGTTGTAGAAACTCACCACGCTCACCTGCCCCGCGCCCATCTGCCCGACCGTCGAGGCGCGAAGGTTGTTCGTCGGCTGCGTGTTGAGCGGCAACTGCGCCAGCTGCACGGCGGCGCTCTGCACGACGGTGTCGCTGCCATCGACGAGCACCTGCACGGCTTCGCGCCCTTCGAAGCGGCGGCGTTCGAAATCCGGCGGGATCACCACGCCGATGCTGATGCGGCCGCGGCGCAGGTCTTCCATCAGTTCCTGTGGCGTGGTCGCGCTGACGGTGGGCGCGATGACGCCGGTGGCGACCATGTCCATCACCAGCGCGCGCGAGGCCGCGGTGTTGGATTGATCGGCGATGCCGGTGTCCAGCCCGCGCAGATTCAGGTTGATCGCGTAACCGAACAGCACCAGCTGCATCACCGGAATGCCGACGATCATCGCCAGCGTGATGCGGTCGCGGCGCATCTGGCGCAGCTCCTTCATCACGATCGCGAACAGGCGCCCCAGGTTCATGCGGCCTTCTCCGGTTCTTCTTCATCGCGCCCGCGCGTGGACGAGACGAACACGTCCTCCAGGTTCGGATGCGACGTGGTGACTTCGGCCTCCAGCCCCGCATCGGCCAGCGCCTTCTTCACGCGCCCGGCGGCGTCGCCGTTGGCATCGTTGAGCACGCGCAGCGCGTTGCCGATCTGCGCCACGCTGAGCACGCCCGGCACGTCCAGCAGCGCCTTCTGCGCGCGGCGCGGCTGCTTCGCCATCACTTCGAGCGTCCGTCCGGCGAGCGCCTGCGTGAGTTCGTCCGGCGTACCATCGGCGACGAGCACGCCACGATCGAGGATCGCGATGCGATGGCAGCGCTCGGCTTCGTCCATGTAATGCGTGGAGACGAGGATCGTCGTCCCGGCGTCGGCGAGATCGAACAATTTTTCCCAGAAATCGCGGCGCGATTCGGGATCGACCGCGCTGGTCGGCTCATCGAGGAACAGCAGCTCGGGTTTCTGGATCACCGCGCCGGCCAGCGCGAGGCGCTGCTTCTGGCCGCCGCTCATGGTGCCGGCGAGCTGTTTCTGGCGGTCGGCGAAGTGGTACTGCTCGACAAGTTCGTCGATGCGCTTGGCTGCCTCATTGCGCGGAATGTCCTGCACGGCGGCGAGGAATTCCAGGTTCTCGCGCACTGTCAGGTCCTCGAACAACGAGAACTTCTGCGTCATGTAGCCGATGCGGCGGCGCAGTTCCTCGGCCTGCTCGGGAATGCGCAGGCCCAGCACTTCAACGTCGCCTTCGGTGGGCGTGAGCAGGCCGCAGAGCATGCGGATGGTGGTGGTCTTGCCCGAACCGTTCGGGCCGAGGAATCCATACACGTTCGCGCGCGGCACGCTCAGATCGACGTGATCCACGGCGACGAGTTGACCGAAACGCTTGGTCAGCCCGCGCGCGCGGATCGCGAGCTCGTGCGTGTCGGCGTTCACCGCGCGAATTCCACGCGTACCGGCACGCCGGCCGGGAGTTCGCCGGGCGATCCGGTGATCTCGACTTCCGCCAGATAGCTCAGGCGCGCCGCGTCCTCGCCGATCAGCGCGTAGTACGGCGTGAAGCTGGGTTCGCTGCGGATCATGCGCACGCGGCCCTGCAATGCCGCATCGCGACCGCTGAGGTACACGCGTGCGGTATCGCCGACCTTGACGTTGGCGCGGATCGGTTCGGGCACGTAGATGCGTGCGTAGGGGCGATCGCCGACCAGCATCACCGCGAGCGGCGCGCCGACGGGCGCCTCATCGCCGAGGCGGTACGGCAGGCTGTCGACGAGTCCGGTGCGCGGCGCGGTGACGTCGAGCCTGCGCAGCGTCGCCGACTGGTTCGCGGCCTGCGCCTGCGCGGCGGCGACGGCCGAACGTCCCTGCGCGATCTGCTCGACACGCGTGCCGCGTTCGAGTTCGAGCAGCGCGGCCTGAGCGGCATGCACCTGTCCGTCGGCGTTGCCGGCTTCGGCGCGGGCGCGATCGACGTCGGATGCCGCGACGAGTTGTTGGCGCCCAAGCGGTTGCAGGCGCGCGTAGTAAGCACGCGCATCGGCTGCCTGGGCCTGCGCGGCGGCGAGATTGGCGCGCGCCTGCGCGATCTGCTCGGTGCGCGGCCCGTGTTCGAGTTCCTCGAGCGCCTCACCGGCCTGCTGCGCCTGCGCCTGCAAGGCCTGCAACTGCGCCTGAGTGCGCGTGGTCTCCAGCTGGAGCAGGCGCGTGCCGGCCTTGACGTGCTGGCCTTCGCGCACATCGATGCTCACGATCTTTTCCGCCGCCGGCGATGGCAGCGCGATGCGATCCCATTCCAGCGTGCCCAGCGCCTGCGGCGTTTCGTTTCGGCAGCCGGCGAGCGCGAACACCAGGGCAAGCAGACACAGACGTGCGTTCATGGTCACTCCACTCCGATGCCGCGATCGAGCAGCGCCAGCGTGTGCCGGCGCAGTGCGTCGAAATCCAGGTCGTCCGCCTGCAACAGGCGACGCCAGATCGGCGCACCGGCGGCGGGAAACAGCGTCAGTCCGACCAGCGACACCATCAGCAATCGCGGATCGAGGTCTTCGTTGATCTGGCCCTTCGCCTGCGCCTGTGCGAAGCGGGCGGTCATCATCTGCGGCAACTGCGGGCCGATGCGTTCGAACAGCACGTCGCGCAGCGCGCCGCCTTCGCACAGCACCTCGCGCACCCAAAGCGGCGGCAGCCACGGATGCGCGGCGACCACGCGCCCCACGCCGTTGACGAAGGCGGCGATCAGCGCGACCACGTCGTCGCCCGCGGCCATGATCGGCTCGCGCAGTTGCTGGAACGCCGGCATCACGCGCTCGGCGATCACCGCTTCCTGCAATTGCGCCTTGTCGCCGAAGTAGTAATGCAGCAGCGCGGGCGTGACGCCGGCTTCGGACGCGATCGTGCGCAACGAGGTGCCGGCGATGCCCTCGCGTACGAAGCACGCGATGGCGGCATCGAGCAGGCGTTCGCGAAGATCGGGGCCGTCGGCACCGGGACGCCCGGGCGAACGGCCCGCGGGGCGGCCGGCGCCTTTGCGACGCTCGGGAACAGGAGACGCTTTTTCCGCCTTGCGACGGGCCTTGGGGGGAGACTCGGCGTTCATGGCGCTTATTTAATTGATCGATTAATTAGATGGCAAGCCCGGCCCGACGAACGGTCGGTGCGCCCTCCGCTCATGGATTCATGGCGCTGGTGGCAAGCATCGCGCACGCGGCCGCGCCATGATGAGGCCGGTTCACCACCGGCAGCGCCATGACCCCATCGCCCACCCTGCTCCAGCGTTGCGCCCTCGGCCTCTGGTTCCTCGGACTGGGCGCGGTCGGCCTGCTTCGCTGGTGGATGCGCTATGCGCGCGACGTGCATGCCGACAGCGATCCGGTCATGCGGATCTGGTTGTGGGGTTCGGTCGTATTGGTGTTGCTCGGCGCGGTGTGGGCGATACGCGCGGTCGCGACGCGTGCGCGGCGACGCGGTTCCTGAGCGATACGTTCGCGGGACGGAGTTCGCACAGCGAAGCCCATCGCGGCCCGCACGCCCGAATGATCCGTTTCGTCGAGCGAAACCTGTTACAGCCGATACGCATGATCGATGGGTTTCGCTGTGCGAAACCCATCGTACGAACGACATCGCCGATGCGTGCGCGCCTCACCTTTGCGAAAGCGCCACTACAGGCGCAAGCTTTCCAGCCTGCTTCCCTTTCCCCCAAGACCCTCACAATGGCTTCACGAACCACGTCCGAATTCGCCCTGGAGCCGGCCGAAACCGAGCGCCTGGCCAACCTCAGCGGTCCCTTCGACGGTCATCTGCGCATGATCGAACTGCGCCTGGGTGTGGAGATCGCCAATCGCGGCAACGTCTTCCGCATCGTCGGCCCGCAGGACGCGGTCAACAAGGCCGAACGCCTGTTGCGCGAACTGTGGCGCGACGCCGCCGAGGAAACGCTCACCGAGCCTGCGATCCACCTGCGCCTGACCGAGATCGATGCCGACAGCGTCGCCAACGACGATGTCGAACCGCAGGAAGTCGCGATCCGCGTGAAGCGCGGCACGATTCGCGGCCGCGGCGCGAACCAGGCCAAGTACCTGCATGCCATCGCCACCAACGACATCAACTTCGGCATCGGTCCGGCCGGCACGGGCAAGACGTTCCTCGCCGTCGCCAGCGCGGTGGAAGCGCTGAACGAGGCACGCGTGCAGCGGTTGATCCTTGTGCGCCCGGCGGTGGAAGCCGGCGAGAAGCTGGGTTTTTTGCCGGGCGACCTGACGCAGAAGGTCGATCCCTACCTGCGCCCGCTCTACGACGCGCTGTACGAAATGCTCGGCGTGGAGAAGGTCGTCAAGCTGCTGGAGAAGAACGTCATCGAGATCGCGCCGCTGGCGTACATGCGCGGACGCACGCTTAACGATGCGTATGTGATCCTCGACGAGGCGCAGAACACGACCATCGAGCAGATGAAGATGTTCCTGACCCGAATCGGCTACGGCAGCACCGCAGTCGTCACCGGG
>Ga0209025_1003185_pt1 | contig 15925 bp, 19 predicted proteins | sample AraplaMF_Col_mLB_FD_184256 | JGI IMG/M metagenome (GOLD analysis project Ga0209025, IMG submission 184256) | Arabidopsis root microbial communities from the University of North Carolina, USA - plate scrape MF_Col_mLB (SPAdes) (version 2) | ecosystem: Host-associated > Plants > Roots > Endosphere... | reverse complement strand
GGCTTCGTGTAATGCGCTGCCCCCCGAGGGGGGCGCTGCGCCTGCGGCCCGGCAAAGCCGGTTCCGCGGCCCCTGCTGGCAGCAGAGGAACGCTTGAAATCAGGCCGCTGCGGGCGAAAGCTCCGGTGGCCTTTATATTTGCGTAACAGCTGAATCGATTTACCACCCATGAAACTCACGCATTCCCGCGCCGTTTTCCTGATGATCCTGGTGACCATGATGTGGTCGATTGCCGGGGTCGTGACCCGCCACCTGGAGTCGGCCCGCAGCTTTGAAGTCACCTTCTGGCGCAGCTTTTTCACGGTGGTGTCGCTGCTGGTCATCCTGCCGTTTTTCCAGGGCAGGGCGGTGTTCAGCAAGATCCGCAACGGCGGCTCGGCCTTCTGGTTGTCGGGTGTCTGCTGGAGCGTGATGTTCACCGCCTTCATGGTCGCGCTCACGCTGACCACCGTGGCCAATGTGCTGGTGACCATGGCGGTCAGCCCCTTCATTACCGCTTTGCTGGCGCGCGCCTTTATCGGGCAGAAGATTCCGGCACGCACCTGGCTGGCCATAGCGATGGCGGGCGCGGGTATCGCCTGGATGTACGGTGGGCAGATGGACCTTTCCAGCCATATCGGCGGCACTTTGGTGGCCCTGATGGTGCCGTTGGCCAGTGCCAGCAACTGGACGGTGGTGCAGCACAGCCGCTCGCACGGCAAGAACGTCGACCTGGTGCCCGCGGTGCTGCTGGGCGCGGCGATTTCGACGCTGGCCACCTTGCCGTTGTCGCTGCCGTTTTCCGCCACGTCGCATGATGTTGCGCTACTGGCGCTGCTGGGCCTGGTGCAACTGGCCATTCCCTGTGTGCTGTCGGTAATGTGCGCGGGTGTGCTCAAGGCGCCGGAAGTTGCTCTGCTGGCGCTGCTGGAAGTGATTTTCGGGATACTGCTGGCCTGGTTCGGTGCGGACGAAGTGCCCGGGGCCAGCGTGCTGACGGGCGGGGCGTTGGTGATTGGGGCGCTCGTGGTCAATGAACTGGTCGGCTGGAGGCAGCGGGCATGAGCGGCGCGACAGGCACAAACGCAGAAACCAGAGTCGACGTACTGGCCGAACGGCGCGGTAGTGCCGGGCTCATTACCCTGAACCGGCCAAAAGCGCTCAATGCGCTGTCCCTACCCATGATCAGGGCCTTGTCCACCGCCTTGCTGGCCTGGCGCGACGACCCCGCGGTTCACGTGGTGGCCATACGCGGCAGCAACAAAAAAGGCCAGCCCGGCACGCCGGAGAGCCTGTTCGGCGGCTTTTGCGCGGGCGGTGACATCCGCTTTTTCCACCAGGCTGTTTTCGCCAGTGATTCCGCGCTCGAGGACTTCTTCACCGAGGAATACGCGCTCAACCACCTGATCCACACCTACCCCAAGCCCTATGTCGCTTTTATGGATGGCGTGGTCATGGGCGGCGGCATGGGAATCAGCCAAGGGGCCAAAGTGCGCATCGTGACCGAACACACCAAGATGGCCATGCCCGAGACCAATATCGGCCTGTTCCCGGATGTGGGCGGCGGTTATTTTCTGAGTCGTTGCCCGGGCCATGCGGGTGAATACCTCGCTCTGACGGGGGATGTCATTGGCGCGGAGGAGGCGCTGAACTACGGCCTGGCCGACATCCAGGTCGAGGCGGCCCGCCTGCCTGAGCTGTGGGATGCGCTGGGTCGCGAGGCCTTTGCTTCGGCCGCGGCTGCCGAGGCGTGGATAGCGGCGCAATGGACGGCGGGCCACGCCCGACCAACCAAAGCCGACAGCCGGATCGACGGTTATTTTTCGCTGCAACGCGTGAAACACATTATCGACGCGCTGGAGGCTTCGCCCGACCCATGGGCGGCCAAAACCGCCGCCACCTTGCGCAAACGCTCCCCACTGATGCTGCACGTCACGCTGGAACAAATCCGCCGCGCAAGGGCCATGAGCCTGGCCGACGACCTGCGCATGGAGCGCGACATGGTGCATCACTGCTTTCATTTGCGCCCGGGTGCGGCCAGCGAGACCGTTGAAGGCATACGCGCACTGGCCATCGACAAGGACTACAAGCCGCAGTGGAACCCCGCACGCATCGAAGACGTCAAGGCCGGTATGGCGGATGCATTTTTTGCGAGTCCCTGGACGCCTGAAACTCATCCTCTTCGTGGCCTGAACTAGCCAGGCACCTCCGCAAGCCAGGGCTGCTGGTTAGAGTTGCTGGTAGACCAGCCGCGCCAGCTTCATCAATTCATCACGCGAGATGGCGCCGCTCAGTGCATAGCCAAAGCCCTGGTCCACCCAATAAAACGAGGGCACCGGGCCGTCGCCGCTGTAGCGAAAGGCGGTTTCATGGGACGCCTGGGACGATGGTTCAGGCGCCGATGTGCCGGGCGAAGCCGAATCCACGGCGCCCAGGTACAAGGTAAGGCGCAAGCCAGCCGCATTCTGGAACATGAACTGCGCGCGGGCTCCGCCGTCACCGGACAGCAACCTGCCGCCGACCAGTTCATAGCCCTCGGCCGCCAGCACCGGCACTTTCAGCGGCCGGCCCACGCGTTTGGACAGCCATTGCACCAGGTGCTCCTGCTGGGCGGCAGTGACTTCGACGGGATGGCGCACCTCGGGTGAAAACACCGCGTGCGCCAGCGAAGCCTGGTGCACAAACGACTGCGCCGAGCGCGCAGCGGCAAGTTGTTGCGGCGCCGGGCTGCCGAGCTGCCCATGCGACAGCCAACCCACGCCAAAGGCCAGCACCACGGCGGCCGCCATGCCGCCCCAGCGCCACCATTGCTCGATCTGCTGTTTGCCCGCCTGGCCGCGGCGCGCGGCGGCCAGCAGCGTGTCGGGGATGGCTTCGTCCAGCAAGGGGCGGTGCAGGGAACGCAAGGCCTCGCGCTGGGCCTTCCAGGCCCGCAGGGTCTCGCGCGCGGCGGCGTCTTCGCCCAGTTGCGCTTCGAGTTCAGCCGCACGGGCCGGCGGCAAGCGGCCGTCGACAAGGGCATTGATACGGTCGTGCAGGACTTCACCGTGGGATTGCAATGTGTCGTGGGGGTTTTCCATGGGGTACCGCCTTTACTTCAGGCGCCTGAGCTGGGCCGGTGCGGTGGCCGCCGCCGCCGGACCATCCATCAACTCGCGCAATCGGCTGCGCGCGCGGGACAGCCGGGACATCACCGTTCCGACCGGCACGCCGGTGATCCTGGCGACTTCCTCATAGCTGAGGTCTTCGAGGCTGACCAGCAGCAGCACGGCCCGCTGGTCTTCGGGCAGGCGCAGCAGGCAGCGCTGCAGGTCCAGCGACTGGGCGGTGCCGGCTTCGGGCGCCGCCAGCTCGTTCTCGACCTCATCAACATTGACCGCGGCGCCCGCGGCCGCCTGCCGCAGGGAGCGCCGGACCTGGTTGACGAAGATGTTGTGCATGAGTGTGAACAGCCAGGCGCGCAGGTCGCTGCCGGCCACCCACAGCCGCCATTTGGAGCAGGCACGCTCCAACGTGTCCTGCACCAGGTCGTCGGCGGCCCAGGCATCGCCTGTCAGCGCGCGCGCATAGCGCCGCAGGCTGGGGATATGGTCGGTCAGCGGAAAGTGGGTCATGCGCAGTGCAAAGCCTGCTGCCATCCTAACCAGCCCGGGCGAGTACGGGGCAGGCAGCAGCGCCGTGGCCGTGGCGTCAGGGCTTGGCGACGTGCCAGACGGTGCCCACGTTGTCGCCGGTCTTGTCGCCCGGCTTGCTGTCCTTGGCCCAGTAATACAGCGGCTTGCCCTTCATGGCCCATTGTTTCTTGCCGTCGTCACGGGTGATCACCGTGTAGTCGCCTGCCGGCTTGTCGGCATCAGCGGCCATCAGGGGCGGCCAGTTGGTGGCGCAGGGGCCGTTGCAGACGGATTTGCCGCTGTTGGCCGCGTCGCGGTCGAAGACATACAGCGTCATGCCGTTAGGGCCGACCAGCACGCCGTCGGCAACGCTGGCCGGGGCGGGGGTGGTCATGGAGGCGCAGCCGCCAAGCAGGGCGGCCGCCAGAAGAGCGGTGGACAGCAGTTTCATGGAAATCTCCGGTGTGGTGTTGTGGGCGTTTTCGCTTGCGCAGCACGCATCTGCATGCGGTTGCACAGGGATAAACACCGGCCGGGGCCGGTTTATTCCATTGCCGGAGAAAAAAACCGCTGTCAGCGGTTGCGGGACTTCATTGCGCGTTCGACCTCGCGCTTGCCTTCGCGGTCTTTGATGGTGTCGCGCTTGTCGTGCTCGCCCTTGCCCTTGGCCAGGCCGATCTCGCACTTCACCTTGCCGGCCTTCCAGTGCATGTTCAGCGGCACCAGGGTGAAGCCTTTTTGCTCGACCTTGCCGACCAGCCTGCGGATTTCTTCCTTGTGCATCAGCAGCTTCTTGGTTCGCACCGAATCGGGCCGCACATGGGTGGAGGCCGTGCCCAGCGGGTTGATCTGGCAGCCGATGATGAACAGCTCGCCGCCGCGCACCACGACGTAGCCATCGGTGAGCTGCACCTTGCCTTCGCGCAGGGACTTCACTTCCCAGCCCTCGAGCACCATGCCGGCTTCAAAGCGCTCCTCGATGTGGTAATTGAAGAGGGCTTTTTTGTTGTCGGCAATGCGCACGGCCGCGGCAGCGGCTTTGGGGGACAGCTTGGCGGAAGGCGTTGCGGCCGGCTTTTTGGAGGAGGATGCTTCTTTGGTGGCCATGGATAAGAGATAGGGGCGAAAACCGGAAAGTACAGTGCCAATGACAGGCCCTAATACAATTGCGCCCAGCCTTCCATTGTATGAAAACCGTTCACAAGTCCGTTTTAATCTGGTACAGCGCCGCCGAGATGTATGCCCTGGTCACCGACGTCGCTCGTTATCCGGAGTTTTTGCCCTGGTGCGACCAGGCATCAGTGTTGGAGGAAACCGCGCACGGCATGACGGCCAAGGTGGGCATCTCCATTGCCGGCCTTTCCCAAAGTTTCACCACGCGCAATGTCCATCAGAAGGACCGCAAGGTCAGCCTGAAACTGGTCGACGGCCCGTTTTCAAAGCTGGACGGCCACTGGGATTTCACGCCGGTGGGTAAGGGCGGCGAGAGAGCCTGCAAGGTCGAGTTCAGCCTGCGTTATGACTTTGACAATGCCGCACTGGCGGCGCTGGTCGGGCCTGTGTTCGACAAGATCGCGGGCAGCCTGGTCGATGCTTTTGTCAAAAGAGCCTCGGACGTCTATGGCGAGCCCTGAGGCCGGCGCGCCGCTCAGAATCAGCCTGGTTTATTCACCCGCACCGCGGGATGTGCGCGAATGGGCGCTCGAGCTGCCGGCGGGCGCGACGGTTGCCAGGGCCTTGGCCGCCAGCGGGGTATTCGACGAATTTCCCGATTTGCAAGCTGCTCGCCCGGTGCTGGGCATCTGGGGCAGCAAAACCACGCCGGGGCATGCGCTGCGCGACCATGACAGAGTGGAAATCTACCGAGGACTGCGGGTGGATCCCAAGGTGGCGCGCCGGGAGAGGTTTAACCGCCAGGGCGCCAAACGGGCAGGGTTGTTTGCCAAGACCAGGGCTGGCGCCAAGGCCGGTTATTGAGTTGTAAAGAAGCGGTGGATGCCGCGCTGACTTCCCATCGCCGCGCGTGCTATTTGCACTCGCTGTTCATGATGCTTTGGGTCCGATTGACTTCTGCGGCCTTGGCCTTGTCGTCCATGACCTCGCGCTCGCCCTTGGCATTGGTATAGGCGACGCGCTGGCCTGATTGAAGGCTGGCTAGTGCTTTTTTCGCCTGCTCACAGTTTTCCGCCCTGGCTTTGGCAACTTTGTCGTCTTCCGCCTTCTTTTTGGCGGCCGCTTCGTCTTCCGCCTGTTTTTTCTTGGCTTCGAGTTGGGCGTCCTTGCCGGTCAGCTTGGGCGCGTTGGGATCGTTTTTGGCTACCGGGGCGGAGGCCGCAGCACCAGGTGCAGCAGCAGGCGCTTCACTGGCGGCGGGCTGGGCGACTATCCTGGCGCCTCTGGGTGACTTCAGGATGCTTTTTTCGGGAATATCGGACGGTGGCGATCGGTCGCTGTAGACCTTGCGGCCGTCCTTGTCTATCCATTGCCATTGAGCCAGGGCGGTGAATGAAAATGCGCCGCCGGCAACGGCCAGAATGAGTGTTCTTGAGACGAGTTTGAGGTCCATTTCACCAGTGTAGCGCCGCGGGCGTAGTTTTCGGCTTATTCGGAGGCAAAGCGCAGGCAAAGAGGCCTTTTTACAACCGGGGCGCAACAGCGGCCCAGCGGGGCGGCGGCGGGGTGCTAGGGGTTAGTACCGACGGGTTTTTGCGACAAGGGTACAATCGTGTTTTTGGAGCCATCCCTATGCGCCTACTCGGCAAAGCGCTCACCTTCGACGACGTATTGTTGGTGCCAGCGTTCTCCCAGGTCCTGCCCAAGGACACTTCACTTTCCACCCAATTCTCCCGAAACATCCGCCTGAACCTGCCGCTCGTGTCGGCGGCCATGGACACGGTCACCGAAGCCCGGCTGGCCATCGCCATCGCCCAGGAAGGCGGCATAGGCATCGTCCACAAAAACCTCACGGCCCAGCAGCAGGCCGCTGAAGTCGCCAAGGTCAAGCGCTACGAAAGCGGCGTCCTGCGCGATCCGGTCGTTATCACCCCCACCCACACCGTGCGCCAGGTCATGGCGCTCAGCGAGCAGCTCGGCATTTCCGGCTTCCCCGTCATCGACGGCGGCCGCGTCGTCGGCATCGTGACGGGACGCGACATGCGCTTCGAATCGCGCATGGACGTGCCGGTCAGCACCATCATGACGCCGCGCGAGCGCCTGATCACCATCTCCGAAACCGCCTCGCTGTCCGACGCCAAGGCGCTGCTGAACAAGCATCGGCTGGAGCGCGTGCTGCTGGTCAACGACAACTTCGAGCTCAAGGGCCTGATCACCGTCAAGGACATCACCAAGCAAACCACCTTCCCGAACGCCGCTCGCGACTCGCACGGCCAGCTGCGCGTAGGCGCCGCCGTCGGCGTGGGTGAGGGCACCGAAGAGCGCGTCGAGGCCCTGGTCAAGGCCGGTGTCGACGCCATCGTGGTCGATACCGCCCACGGCCACAGCAAAGGCGTGCTCGACCGGGTGCGCTGGGTCAAGCAGAACTACCCGCAGGTCGACGTCATCGGCGGCAACATCGCCACCGGTGCGGCCGCACTGGCGCTGGTCGAAGCCGGCGCCGACGGCGTCAAGGTCGGCATAGGCCCCGGCAGCATCTGCACCACCCGCATCGTCGCGGGTGTCGGCGTGCCCCAGATCATGGCCATCGACAACGTCGCCACCGCCTTGCGCGGCACCGGCGTCCCGCTGATCGGCGACGGCGGCATCCGTTACAGCGGTGACATTGCCAAGGCCATCGCGGCCGGTGCCAACACCGTGATGATGGGCGGCATGTTTGCCGGCACCGAGGAAGCCCCGGGCGAAGTCATCCTGTTCCAGGGCCGCAGCTACAAGAGTTACCGCGGCATGGGCAGCATTGGCGCGATGCAGCAGGGAAGCGCCGACCGTTACTTCCAGGAGTCGAGCACCGGCAACCCCAACGCCGACAAGCTGGTGCCTGAAGGCATCGAGGGTCGCGTGCCCTACAAGGGTTCCATGGTCGCCATCGTGTTCCAGATGGCCGGCGGCCTGCGAGCCAGCATGGGCTACTGCGGTTGCCCCACCATCGAGGACATGCGCGACAAGGCCGAATTCGTCGAAATCACCTCGGCAGGCATTCGCGAAAGCCATGTTCACGACGTTCAGATCACCAAGGAAGCGCCGAACTACCGGGCTGATTAAACCCCGAACGGCCCGAGGCGCCTGGTGAACCAGGCGCCTTTTTCTTTTTTTGCCTTGGAGTAACACCCTCATGCAGCACCAGAAAATCCTCATTCTCGATTTCGGCTCCCAGGTCACCCAGCTGATCGCCCGCCGCGTGCGCGACGCCCACGTTTTCTGCGAAGTCCATCCTTGTGACGTCAGCGACGAATGGGTCCGCGAATACGCCAAGGACGGCACGCTCAAAGGCGTGATCCTCTCAGGCAGCCACGCCAGCATTTACGAAGAAACCACCGACAAGGCGCCGCAAGCCGTCTTCGAGCTGGGCCTGCCGGTGCTGGGCATCTGCTACGGCATGCAGGCCATGGCGCACCAGCTGGGCGGCAAGGTCGAGGGCGGGCACAAGCGCGAATTCGGCTCCGCCGACGTGCGCGCTCGCGGCCACACCGCGTTGCTCAAGGGCATCGCCGACTACACCACGCCCGAAGGCCAGGGCATGCTCGACGTCTGGATGAGCCACGGCGACAAGGTCACTGAAATGCCGCCGGGCTTCAAGCTCATGGCGTCCACCGATTCCTGCCCCATCGCCGGCATGGCCGACGAGGATCGCCGTTTCTACGCGGTGCAGTTCCACCCGGAGGTCACGCACACCAAGCAGGGCAACGCCATCCTCAAGCGCTTTGTGCTCGATATCTGCGGCACGCGCCAGGACTGGGTCATGGGTGACTACATCAGCGAAGCCGTCGAGAAGATCCGCCAGCAGGTCGGCGATGAGGAGGTCATCCTGGGCCTCTCAGGCGGCGTCGATTCGTCGGTCGCCGCGGCCCTGATCCACCGCGCCATCGGCGACCAGCTGACCTGCGTGTTCGTCGACCACGGTCTGCTGCGCCTTAATGAAGGCGATATGGTCATGGACATGTTTGTGGGCAAGCTGCACGCCAAGGTGATTCGCGTCGACGCGAGCGCGCAGTTCCTCGGCCACCTGGCCGGTGTGAGCGAACCCGAAGCGAAGCGCAAGATCATAGGCCGCGAGTTCGTCGAGGTGTTCAAGGCCGAGGCCGCGAGGCTCAAGGCCGGCGACGGCGGCCACAAAGGCGCCAAATGGCTGGCCCAGGGCACGATCTATCCCGACGTGATCGAATCCGGCGGCGCCAAGAGCAAAAAAGCCGTCACCATCAAAAGCCACCACAACGTCGGCGGCTTGCCTGAGCAACTGGGCCTCAAGCTGCTGGAGCCGCTGCGCGAACTGTTCAAGGACGAGGTCCGCGAGCTCGGCGTGGCCCTGGGCCTGCCGCACGACATGGTCTATCGCCATCCCTTCCCCGGCCCAGGCCTGGGCGTGCGCATCCTGGGCGAAGTCAAAAAAGAATACGCCGACCTGCTGCGCCGCGCCGATGCGATCTTCATCGAGGAACTGCGCAATTTCAAGGACGCCGCCACCGGCAAGACCTGGTACGAGCTCACCAGCCAGGCCTTCACCGTGTTCCTGCCGGTCAAAAGCGTGGGCGTGATGGGCGACGGCCGCACCTACGATTACGTCGTGGCCCTGCGCGCCGTGCAAACCAGCGACTTCATGACCGCCGACTGGGCCGAGCTGCCGTATGCGCTGCTCAAAAAGGTCTCAGGCCGCATCATCAACGAGGTGCGCGGCATCAACCGCGTGACCTACGACGTGAGCAGCAAGCCGCCGGCGACGATTGAGTGGGAGTGAATGCGGGCTTGAGGTATTGAGGCATGGCCGGGCAGTCGTCATTTCCAGGTTTTGAAGAGGCCAAGCCGACAGACCGCCTGTTCCTGGCGCTGTTTCCTCCGCCAGCGATAGCGCTGGAAATCGCGGAGCTTGCCGCCCGGATCCGCGGCGACCACAGCTTGCGCGGCCGGCCGCTGGAGGCCGCGCGCTTTCATATCACCCTGAACCACTTGGGTGATTACGCCGGTTTGCCACCTGACGTCGTTCGGCACGCCAGTGCTGCTGTCGCTGAGGCCGCTTCTGCGGCACAGCCCTTTGCCGTCGCCTTTGACCGCGCCGAAAGCTTTGCCAGCATGCCGCGCAACAGGCCCTTGGTGCTGCGCGGCGGCGAGGGACTGTCGGCACTGATGGCTTTTCATCAAACTCTGGGCATGGCGCTCAGGAAAAACAATCTGGGGCAATGGGCCAAACCTGGCTATACGCCGCATGTGACCTTGCTGTACGACGACAAGCTGCTGGGCTCGACGCCGGTTGCTCCGGTGGCGTGGACGGCCGGTGAAGTCGTGCTGGTGCACAGTCTGCTGGGTGAAACCCGCCATGTGCATCTGGCGCGGTGGCCGCTGTCCGGTCTCCCTGAAGCAGGGCCATGAATCAACCATGTCGGCTTGCCGCTCCAGCGGCTCGAGCGACAGCGTTTCCTCAGGCATCAACCTTTCCGTAAGCCGGCGCGCGAGTGCGGCGAGCTGTAGGCTTGCCTCCGCTTCCCTTGTCGCTGGAATGCCATGGTGTCCGCTTGACCCGCAAAAGGCCCGGCCGATCTTGAATCCGCCGCCGCATTGCCCGCGTAACATCGGGTTGTCTCCCAAGCTTTTCAGCCTTGTCCCATGCTCGCAGCCCCTATCCCTGACAATGAGTCCGAACGACTGAATGCGCTTCGCAACGGTTTTTGCGCTTACGCGCCCCGGGAGGAGCGCTTTGACCGCATCACCCGCACCGCCAAACGGCTGCTTCACGTGCCGATTTCGCTGATTTCCATCGTCGAGCAGGACGAGCAATGGTTTCGCTCCGTGCAGGGCCTGGAGGTGGACCACACCGCGCGGGACATTTCCTTCTGTGGCCATGCCATTGCACTGAACAGGCCCTTGAGCATCCCTGACGCCTGGGAGGACGCGCGTTTTCACGACAACCCGCTGGTGCTGGGGCCGCCGGGAATTCGCTCCTACCTCGGCTGGCCGCTTGAAATCGCCCCCGGCTTGGCGGTGGGATCGCTTTGCGTGATCGACACCATGCCGCGAACCTTTGGCGAAGAGGACCGCGATGCCTTGAGGGATCTTGCCAGCATGGCCGAAGCAGAGCTGAAGGTGACGGCAATGTCCAGCCTGCAGAGCAAACTGATGGTGCGCCTCAGTGCCTTGCAGCGCAGGGGCGCGCTGGACCCGTTGACCGGTTGCTGGAATATTCGCGGTTTCCGGGAATTGCTTGCCCTTGGCGTGGAAGACGCGCGTGCCTGGGCGACCGACCTGGCGGTTTGCAGCCTGCAGGTGGACGGCCTTGAGCAGTTGGCCGGGGCGGCGGGTTTTTCTAACCGCGATGCCTTGACGCTGATGCTGGCCCAGGTGCTGCGCCAACGCTTGCCTCAAAACGGGGCGCTGGCGCGACTGGGCCCTTCGGCCTTCTGCGCCCTGGTTCCGGCCAGGTCCGCCCTGGCGCTGGAGGAGGAACTGGCCAAGCTCACCTTCCCCACCGCCACGGTGAACCTGCCGGACAGCAAGTTGCGGCTGGATATTCCCCTGTCGGTGCGGGTGTCATGGCTGGCTGAGCTGGGCCTTGGCGGCACTGCGGACACTTTGTGGGCTCACGCGCTTTTGGCCCAGGCCCCCTGAAATTCCATTTTTTTGGCCTATGCTTCAGCCCATGTACCTGCCACCCCAATTCAAGGGCGACCGCGACCAGGCTGCGGCGCTGATCAACGAAAACCCCTTCGCCAGCCTGATCAGCGTCGACGAGGCGGGCCTGCCCTACGTCACCCATTTGCCGCTGCACCTTGAGGTACGGGACGGGCAGATGGTCCTGCTGGGCCACGTGGCCAAGCCCAACCCGCATTGGCGCTACCTGCAGGCGCGGCCGCAGGCCGTCGTGACATTCCTCGGGCCGCACGCCTATATGTCGCCCAAGGTCTACCCCGACCTGGCACGGGTGCCAACCTGGAACTACCTGGCCGTGCACTGCACCGTGCAGGCCACACTGATTGAAGACCCGCTGGCCAAGGACCGCCTGCTCAAAAAACTCATAGGCGACCACGAGCCGCCTTTTGCCCAGCAATGGCGTGACCAGGGCGAAGAGTTCGCCCACAAGATGCTGGCCGGCATCGTGGGTTTTGAGCTGCAGGTGACCGAGTTGCAGTGCAAACTCAAAATCAACCAGCACAGGCGCGAGGCCCATGCCGCGATGAAAACCATTTACGCCGCCGGCAATGAAAACGAGCGCGCCCTGGCCGGCTGGATGGATCGCCTGGGCATTTCGGCCGACAACGACAACTCCAAGGAGGCTTGATATGCGCGGTATTTTCAGCATCGTGGGCCTGTTGGTCGTTTTGGCCGTCGTGGGCCTGTTGGTCAAAAAGCAATTGAGCACCCAGGTGGCTGTCCCGGCGACGCCCGGTATGCCCGCCGTGTCCGCCAACGCGCCGCCTCAGGTGCAAAGCCAGCAAGCGCAGCAGCAGGTCAAGCAGGCTGTGGAGGGCGCCCTGCAGCAGGCTCGCCCCATGCCGGAAGAGAAATAAGGCCGGCGGCAGCCGCTGCCATGTCCATGAGCGACGAGATTTTCATGCAACAGGCCCTGGCCCAGGCGTGCCAGGCCGCCGCCGCGGGCGAAGTGCCCGTGGGTGCGGTTGTGGTGCGGCGCGGCGAGGTTATTGCGACCGGCCGCAATGCGCCTGTCGACGGCCATGACCCGACGGCCCACGCCGAGATCGTGGCCCTGCGCGCCGCGGCACAGGCGCTGGGCAACTATCGGCTTGACGACTGCGAACTCTTTGTCACGCTGGAACCTTGCGCCATGTGCAGCGGCGCGATGCTGCACGCGCGGCTGCGGCGCGTGGTGTTCGGTGCGGCCGACCCCAAGACCGGTGCGGCCGGCTCGGTCGTCAATCTCTTTGACCAACCCCAACTCAACCACCAGACCCGCTTGCAGGGTGGCGTGCTGGCCGGGGAGTGCGGTGGGCTGTTGCAAGCTTTCTTCCGCCAGCGGCGTACCGACAAGCGCGAAGAGGCGCGCCTGGCCCATCCGTTGCGCGACGATGCGTTGCGCACGCCCGACGCTGCATTTGAAGGGCTGTCCGATTACCCGTGGCAGCCCCGTTATGTCAGCGACCTGCCCGCGCTGGGCGGGCTGCGCATGCATTACCTGGATGAGGGAAGAGGAGGCGAGGGCTGCCTGACATGGCTGTGCCTGCATGGCAACCCGGCCTGGAGCTATCTGTACCGCAAGATGATTCCTGTGCTGCTTGGGGCGGGGCATCGTGCGGTTGCGCCCGACCTGGTCGGCTTTGGCAAAAGCGACAAGCCCAAGAAGGACAGCTTCCATACCTTCAGTGTCCACCGGCAAATCCTCCTTGAACTGGTGGAACGGCTGGATCTCCAAAACGTGGTGCTGGTGGTGCAGGACTGGGGTGGCCTGCTGGGCCTGACACTGCCCATGGCGGCGCCGCAGCGCTACAAAGGCTTGCTGGTCATGAACACCACACTGGGCACCGGCGATGCGCCGCTGCCTGCGGGTTTTGTGGCCTGGCGTGAGATGTGCGCGAAGAACCCGGAATTCGACGTGGCGCGCCTGTTCGCCCGCGGCAACCCGCAGATGAGCGCCGCCGAGTGCGCGGCCTACAACGCGCCGTTTCCCGACAAAGGCCACCGCGCGGCGCTGCGCGCTTTTCCGCCCATGGTGCCGGACAAGCCCGAAGCCGACGGCGCTGCCATCTCACGCCAGGCGCGCAGCTTCTGGCAAAACGACTGGACTGGCCGCACTTTGATGGTGGTCGGCGCGCAGGACCCTGTGCTGGGCCCGCCCGTCATGCGTGAACTGCAAGCGCTGATTCGCGGTTGCGGCGAGCCCGAGGTGCTGCCGCAGGCCGGGCATTTTGTGCAGGAGCACGGCGAGCCGGTCGCGCGGCAGGCTGCGGCCTTCTTCAACCCGGCAGCTTGAAGACCGGCAAATGCCAGCCCATGAAGATCGCGCCGAGCCGCAGCGCCACCACGGCCGCAAGGCCCGCAGCAAAAGCCAATGAGGGCCTGAGCCCCAGCGCCTTCAGCAGCAGATAAAGCGTGATCCCGCCGATCGCGGCACTGGCGTAAATGTCCTGGCGCAGGAGCAACGGCAATTGGTTGCTGCAGATGTCGCGCATCAGCCCTCCTGCCACGCCGGTCATGGTGCCCATCACAACCACGATCAGGGGCGACAGCCGCGCGGCCTCGGCCAGTTGCGCGCCCGAAAGCGCGAACAGCGCCAGCCCGAGCGCATCGGCCACCAGCAGCGCCCTCGGCGGAATGGGCAGAACCTGTACATACAGCACGGTGCCCAGCGCCGCAGCGGCGATCACCAGCAGGTAGGCAGGCCTGGCCATCCAGAACACCGGGTGGCGGTTCATCAGCAGGTCTCGCAGGGTGCCGCCGCCTATGGCGGTCAGTGCCGCCAGCACCAGCACGCCCAGCAGGTCGAGCTGCAATCGCCCGGCCGCCAGCGCGCCGCTCACGGCAAAGACGGCAACGCCCAGCAGGTCCAGCACATACAGCATCATGGTGGCCCTGTTTATACCTGCAGCCTTGCAGGCGCGGAAAGTTGCGGCGGCAGTGGGATACTTGCAGCCGTGAAAAAACATATCTACATCTACTCCCCCTCCAGCGCTGTGCGCGACAAAGCCGCTTTCAAGCGCGGTGTGAAGCGCCTCACCGCCCTGGGCCATGAGGTCGAGGTCGACGTCGACGCGTTTGCGCGCTACCAGCGCTTTGCCGGTGATGACGACACCCGGCTGGCGGCCATCCACCGCGCGGCCGCCAGCGGCGCCGACGTGGCCCTGATCTCACGCGGCGGCTACGGCCTTTCGCGCATTCTGCCGGGCATTCAGTACAAGGCAGTCGCTAAAGCCATCGCTGGCGGCACCCGCTTTGTGGGCCTGAGCGACTTCACGGCCTTCCAGATGGCGGTGATGGCCAAGACCGGCGCCGTGACCTGGGCCGGCCCGGCCTTGGGTGAGGATTTCGGCGCCCAGGCGCCGGACGACATCATGGAAGCCTGTTTTGACGACCTGGTCACGGGGCAGGGCGAGGGCACGGGCTGGCAGTTGCCCAAACCCGCGGCCGACGCCAAGCCGGCTGGCGATTTCATGGTCAAGGATGCGGTGCTCTGGGGCGGCAACCTGGCCATGCTGTCCTCGCTGGTGGGCACACCTTACCTGCCGGCAGTCAAGGGCGGCATTCTCTTCATTGAAGACGTCGCCGAGCATCCGTACCGCGTCGAACGCATGCTGACGCAGCTGCTGCACGCCGGCGTGCTGGCGCAGCAAAAGGCCATCATCTTCGGCCAGTTCACCAACTACGCGCTGGTGCCGCACGACAAGGGCTTCAAGCTGGCGACGGTCATTGCCTGGCTGCAAAGCAAGGTCAAGGCGCGTGTGCTGACGGGATTGCCTTTCGGCCATGTGCCGACCAAGGTGATGTTGCCCGTGGGCCTGAAGACAACGCTGGCGGTGGAGGGGCGTGATGCCTTCGTTCTTTGGGGCCATCTCCACCCGCACCATTGAGTGGGGCAGGTGCCGGCTGTGAGCAGACAAAAATAAACCAGCTAGAAGCTGGTTTAAAAAGTTGCCTTGGAGGCCAGGAAGAAACTGGAGAAACTCTGGAAACTGAAAAAGAGAAGAAAAAGAAGGACGAAAACGAAGAAACGAGAGAAAGGGGTTCAGGTAGTGAGCGGGCTGGCGCGGGAACTCAAACCGCGGGGCAGCATGCCCTTGAATTTTTCGCTGATGCGGCTGACTTTTTCACGAGCAACGGTCTCCCCGTGCATGGCAGCCAGGACTGCCATCACGTCACCGCGGGTGTACCACAGGCCCTGGACATCCGGGGCATAGCGTACACGGCGGGTAATCTTTGGGTAGTGTTTTTCGCCGAACTCACCGAGCTCGTCGAGGATGAACTGACGAATATCCTCGGTGCGGTCTTCCAGGATGGACGGCGTAACCTCTCCAGAGCCTAGCAAGGCCATGAAGCTGCTTTTCAGATTAGGTTTTAACCAGCGCATGTGTCCCACAACTTTCTACCGGAATATCACTAAGATATTTGCTGCGGCCGCACGAAACGGCGTGTTCTGTTAGATTAAGACGACATCTAATGATATGCAAGCTGTTTTGTGTGAAATGGTTAACGCAAAACAACAAATGAATCAAGGAGTTAGTAAC
>Ga0209025_1003181_pt1 | contig 15932 bp, 16 predicted proteins | sample AraplaMF_Col_mLB_FD_184256 | JGI IMG/M metagenome (GOLD analysis project Ga0209025, IMG submission 184256) | Arabidopsis root microbial communities from the University of North Carolina, USA - plate scrape MF_Col_mLB (SPAdes) (version 2) | ecosystem: Host-associated > Plants > Roots > Endosphere... | reverse complement strand
CTAGTTTTAAATCAGTACCTGGTGCAGTATAATGTAATGTTTTATAACGCTTGTCATTTAATTGAACAACTTTTTCTTGTAAGAAATCATTGTGTTTTTCCCAAGCTTGAACTGGGTTTTCATTGTCGACGCGGCAAATTTTGAAAACAGAATCCCAAAGTAGTTCCATTGCCTTATCAATATTTTCATTTGGATACACTTTTTCTGCCCATTCTTTACAAGGAATAGCAACGATTGACCAACGAATACGGTCAGCCATCATATATTCACGATATTTATGTAATGCTGTATTAGCTGTTTTGTTGAATGTTGCAATACGTTTTGGGTCGATTCCTTTTAATAATTCTGGATTTGGTGAGATTACTGAAAGAACAGCACCACCATTTTCAGCTAATTCTTCCATAGCTGTTACTTTCCAAGCTGGAAACTCTCCAAATACTTCATCTGGAGCTAATTCATATTTCGTACGTGTAACTGCATCGTCATTCCAATCAATGTTTACAAGCTTAGCTCCTGCTTCATAAGCATACTTAACAACCTTACGTACGTATTCAGCAGCAATGATTGGCGCGTTTATATGTAATGTTTGTCCTGGTACGATATTTACTCCACTTTTTACAGCAAGTTCAGCATATTTTTCTAGTAATTGTTCAAACTGAGACATAAAAATTCCCTCCATTAAACGTTTTTTGACTAACAATTAAATTATAATATAAATTTCAGAAAATTGGTACACAAAATAGACTGACTATTCATTTTTATCTCTAAAAAGAAGCACCTCACCATTCTTGATGAAGTGCCTTTCAATTAATTAACGATATAAGTTTCATAACCGTTAACATTTAAAAAGTTTTTTGCTTTGTCCCGATCTTTTTCAGTTTGAAGACTAACTCGAAGGACACCCGGTAAGCCTTCTCTTGATTCAATGATTCTTAAATTCGTAATACTGACTTGGTGAATTGATAAAATTGTCGTGATATTTGATAACTCTCCAACACGGTCCATCACATCTACATATAAGTCAAAATAGCTTGGTATTGCTCCATTTGCTTTCGCAGGCATGTTATCACGAAAATCCTTTGATTCTTTAAAATAATGATAAATTTCTTCATGTTCTTGTTGTTCAACTAAATGATACATTTCTTTCATATCTTCTATCCAGTTAGAGATAAGAGAAAGAAGCGTATCTTTATTTTGAATCACAATATCGGTCCACATTTTCGGGCTACTTGAAGCAATCCTCGTAATATCTCTAAATCCACCAGCAGCAAGAGCAGTTGCTAGTGGTTCATTTTTTGAATATTGTTGGACTTGCTTTACTAGGCTAGCAGCAATTAAATGAGGAAAGTGACTGACGACCCCAGTTATGTTATCATGCGTTTTTTCATCGATCACAACAAAATGAGATCCTGTTCCCTTAAGCCAATTTTTGAGCTCATCAATTTGATCCTTAGTAGTATGTTCATTAGGTGATAAAATATAGTATGCATTTTCAAATAAATGAACCTTTGCACTTTCAATTCCAGTTTTATGAGATCCAGCCATTGGATGTCCACCGATAAAGCAATAACCTTTATCAGAAAGAATCTTCGAATGTCTCATGATCTCTCCTTTTGTACTACCTACATCCGTAATCATGACATCTTCTCTTAATTGATACTCACTCAAAATATGAATATATTTGATTGATTCCTCAACAGGGCACGAAAAGATGATAAGATGTGCATCCTCGGCACATTCTTTCAGTTGGGTCGAGGATGCATCTAATATTTTCATTCTCTTACCTATTTCTAACTGCGATTCATTCACATCAAAACCGATTAGATGCACATCATGAACTTTTTTGATTGCGAGTGCAATAGAACCGCCAATTAGACCTGTGCCAATTAAGAGGACATTCTTTCTCACGCCCTCACCGCCCATCTTTCCTTAATAGATTGTATGAAGCTTATGACTGAAGTTTTGCACGGAAATCTTTTAGCTCATGCATGAATTCTTCAAATTGAGGAATGTTCATTTGTTGAGCTGAATCTGATAACGCTACAGCAGGATCAGGATGTACTTCAGCCATTACTGCATCTGCACCAATTGCTAAAGCTGCTTTTGCTGCTGGTAATAATAAATCTTTTCTACCAGTAGAGTGAGTAACATCAACGACTACAGGTAAATGTGTTTCTTTCTTTAAAATTGGAACTGCTGAGATGTCTAATGTATTACGAGTTGCTCGCTCATAAGTTCGAATTCCTCGTTCACAAAGAATGATTTGATCATTTCCTTGAGAAATAATGTATTCCGCTGCATTAATAAATTCTTCGATTGTAGCAGATAAACCACGTTTTAATAATACTGGTTTATTTACTTGACCTACCGTACGAAGTAAATCAAAGTTTTGCATATTACGTGCACCAATTTGGATCACATCAACGTACTCTAAAGCACGTTCCACATCGTTTGGATTTAAAATTTCACTAATAACTGAAAGATCGAATTCATCCGCAACCTCTCTTAAAATTTGTAAACCTTCATATCCTAAGCCTTGGAAGTCATATGGAGATGTTCTTGGTTTAAATGCTCCACCACGCATCATTGTTAGACCTTGTTGCTTCATTGCTTGCCCTACTGCACGAACCTGTTCATAGCTTTCTACAGCACATGGCCCCATAATAAATGATTGTGATCCATCTCCAAGTAAGTCATTTTTCACTCTTACAATCGTATTTTCAGGTTTTTTCTTTCTTGATACTAATAGTGCTTTTCTGTGATCGTCTTCTTGTAATTCAAGACTTGCTTGGAATATCGTTTTGAAAATATGTTGAAGTGTTGATGTTTCAAACGGTCCGTCATTTACATTCGCAATCATATCTAATACTTCACGTTCACGTACCGGATCAAAACGTTTAATACCATGTTTAATTTTTTGTTTACCAATCTCCTGTACGACTGTACCTCGCTCATTTAAAAGTTCAACAATTTTTAAATTAATTTCATCCACCTTGTCACGTAATTGTACTAATTCATTGTTTGTACTCATTTCTTTTTCCTCCTAATTTTTTCATTATTAGTTTTTATAATGCCAATACAACTTCATAAAAATTGAAGTAAGTATGTAAAAAATGAAAATAAAAAATCCCTACTGAATAAACAGTAGGGACGAATTAATTTGTTCGCGGTACCACCCTAGTTGTGAACAAAAAATGTTCACCACCTTCGTTTTGTTAACGATCGATCATCGACCGTTTCTAATCTCATTCAAAGAAGAGATAGAAATTGCTCCAAGAATGTAATTCAGCATAGCTTTTGTACTGACTTTCAGCGACCGTCAGCTCTCTAAAACAGTGAAGTTATGCCTACTGTGCTCTTTTCATCACAACCTATTAAATTGTCAAAAAATTCTTCATAAAAGGTATTAATGAGGATTATATAGTACTGCTAAATGGACTGTCAATGCATTTTTTTCTTAGAATATGTGACATTTTTTAAAAAGATACATGTCTATTGAAATGGTAGCGCTTACTATTTTCAACATTTTTTTTACATTCCTTTTATTTTTTATATGGTACAGACACACAGACCACTTTCAACTCATAGATATATAAATAACAACTTACCTAACCTTCCTTAGGAGTGATAATATGCCTGGTTTATTTACCGCCTTAAGTCTTTTCTTAAAAGAAGTGTTTGTGTTTGTTTCGTATGTAAAAAACAATGCATTTCCACAGCCGCTCTCACAAGCTGAAGAAACACTTTACTTAAATCGGATGGCTGAGGGTGATGGAGAAGCAAGAAATTTATTAATTGAACATAATTTAAGACTCGTAGCGCATATTGTGAAGAAATTTGAAAATACAGGTGAAGATGCCGAGGACTTAATTTCAATTGGTACCATCGGCCTGATCAAAGCAATTGAAAGCTTCGTTCAAGGTAAAGGAACCAAATTAGCAACATATGCTGCTCGATGTATTGAAAACGAGATACTTATGCATTTAAGAGCTTTAAAGAAAACGAAAAAAGATGTCTCTTTGCATGACCCTATTGGTCAAGATAAAGAGGGGAATGAAATCTCTCTGCTCGATATATTAAAAACAGAAACAGAAGACGTTGTTGATCAAATTCAATTAAACATGGAATTAGAAAAAATAAAACAATATATCAAAATTTTAGATGAACGTGAAAAAGATGTTATTATACAAAGATTTGGTATTGATATGGATAAAGAGCTAACACAACGTGAAATTGCCAAAAAATTGGGTATTTCTAGGAGTTATGTTTCAAGAATTGAAAAACGTGCATTAATGAAAATGTATCATGAATTTTTAAGAGCAGAAAAGGATAAGAAAAAGGATAAAAAATAACCACTGTGAAAACAGTGGTTTTTATGCTTGTTCTTCTTTTTTCAACTTACGATAAAAATGATTAGATGTTAGGAAAAATATAAGAGATAAAATAAGCATTCCGAACACAATACATTCTATTACAATAATTTTAGATTGGGATAAACCGTCCTTTGGTAGTAGAGTCCCGATATAGAAAAAAGTTGCCAATGCTGTCGTAATTGCACCGAATGTTTTAAAATCATTTACTTTTGCTTGTAGTTTTTTTATATTCACGTGATCTACACCTTCCCTTCTAATGTCTAACTTACTATAACATAATTTATTCATACTTTGAGCAGGGAATTAGAGGAAAAGAAGGAAAATGGAAGGAATAAATAATCATAAAAACAAGGTCGAAATGATTATATTTTATATAACATCATTCATGTTTATATTGATGGACCTCGATCCATTTGTGATAAAATAAACTTGGTAGATTTGTACTTTATAAACTGTAAAGTGGATTAAGGAGATTTAAAAAATGGCGACTTCTGAAAAGAATGTAAGGGTTTGCAACAAAGGGCACAAATATTATAAAAGTACTGATTGTCCAACCTGTCCGACTTGTGAACAGGAACGAAAACCTGAAAACGGATTTCTGTCACTACTTTCAGCACCTGCTAGACGTGCTTTAGAAAACAATGATATTACCTCATTGGAAAAACTATCAACTTTTAGCGAAAAAGAAATATTGAAATTTCACGGAATGGGTCCAGCTTCCTTACCTAAACTTAGAACTGCTTTGTTAGAAAACGGATTATCATTCAAAAATTAATGAACATAAAAACCAACGCTTAGAGATTAAATTCTCATTAGCGTTGGTTTTTATTTCTACTTCACCACATTTTTTTCAAATAGTGGATCTTTATTGTAAGCCTTGTTTAATAAATTGAATGGTACGCTCGATTTCTAAATTTTCATCCCAAATCGAGATATCTTTTAAAGCAATTGTTGAAACAACAAGCCCCATTACACTTGTAATAATTAATCGTAAAATCGTATGAATTGGCAGATCCGCGATTTGACCCTTATCTATAAAGTATTGAAGAACTGCTTCTACTCTTGGATACATTTTTTCTTTAAACAGTTTTTTTAGTTCTTCTTGCATCTCTTGTTGAAATGGAATTTCTTGAATGATGATTTTTATGACAGCTGTATTCTTTTTCGCAAACTCCATTCGGTTTACAATTAACACTTTTAGAAAATCTTCAAATGTTTCATACTCCATATGAAATACCGCTTTAGAAAAACGATCCATCTCAAACGGCGCAATTGTTTTGACAAGTGTTGGTTTAATGATGCTTTTTAATAAATCTTTTTTTGTTTTAAAATAACGAAAGATTGTTCCTTCGGCGACATTTGCCTTTTTGGCAATTTCATTTGTTGAGGTACTAACAAAGCCTTTTTCTGCAAAAATATCAATGGCTGCTTCAAGAATCTTTATTTCTTTCTCATTCATTTCTTGTAATTTATCATGTGGTAGGAAATCTTCTAATTTAATGGGTAACACTCCTTATATAGAACGCTGTTTCTTTAAAGCAAAAATATTAATCACAATAAAGCAGATTGAAAATCCAAGTAAAATGGCAATTTGTAAACCAATATCAGATAATGATTGCCCTTTTATCATAATAGCTCGTAATGCTTCTGCACCATATGTTAAAGGTAAGATGCTACCAAATACTTTAAACCAGTCTGGTAAGAAAGCAGTAGAAAAAATACCAGAAAAAAGTATTTGAGGGACAACGATCACTGGAATAAATTGTACAACTTGAAACTCATTATTTGCATAAGCAGATAGTAACATCCCAAGTGTAAGCGCAGTAAGTGATAGTAGAATGTTAACTACACATACTTCCCATGCATCACCTACATTATACATATCTAATACATTGATTGAAAAGATTGTTATGATCAGAGATTGAATTAGTGCAAAGAAACCAAAGCCTAGTATATAACCAAAAACAATTTCCCAGCGTTTTACAGGTGTTACAAGTAATCGTTCTAATGTTGTTGTTAAACGTTCACGTACAAATGAAATACCCGCTAGAATAAAAACAAATAAGAATGAGAAAAATCCGATAAAAATTGGTCCAATAGAATCAAAGGTTTCCATATTACTACTACCATAAATTGGGTCCATTACAAGTTCGAATTGTGATGGCGTAATTTCTTTAATCGTGTCTTGTATCGACGTTACTACAGCCGAAGTTCTAGCATTATCTGTTCCTTCAAACTGAACAACTATCTTTTCATTTTTAAATAGAACTGCCCCATCTATTTCTTTATCTTTCAGTTTGTTTGTAATCTTCGACTCATCTACATCTACTATCTTCGCAAAGTTCTTAAGTTCATTTTCAAAAATTTGTGGTGCATTTATAAGTGCCATTGTTGGTTTCGAATCATCTTGTTTTAGAATATAAGAAAACAAAAATAATAAGACAATAGGCGCTACAAAAATCATTGCAAGTGAGCGTTTATCTTTCAAAAATTGTTTGATAATTCTTTTTGCGATTGCAAAAACTTTCATAAGCTCACCTCATTTTTAAAGTATAAATCTTCAATTTTTCCAGTTTCAGACTTCGAGATTAAACTTTCCGTCGTATCTAACGCAATTAACTCACCTTCACGAATTAAACCAATTCTTTCACATTTCTCTGCTTCTTCCATAATGTGAGTCGTAATAATAATTGTCGTTCCTTGCTCTTTCATATCCGTAAATTGCTTCCATATTTGTTTTCTTAAAACTGGATCAATTCCCACTGTAGGTTCATCAAGGATTAACAATGTTGGTTTATGGAGGATTGAAATCGCAAGTGATAGTCTTTTCTTCATCCCACCCGAATAATGAAGTACTTGCTTATTCAGTGCCTCTTCCAACCCTACAATTTCTGCTACTTCTTGAATTCTATTTTTTAAGTCTTTACCTTTTAAATTATAAAGTGAACCAAAGAAGCTTAAGTTATCGTAGCCAGTTAAATCAGCATACAATGCATCAGACTGTCCCATATAACCAATTTTCGTAAGCACAGAAAAATTGGGCATTTCTTTTCCGTATACTAGTACTTCTCCTTTTGAACATTTATCAATACCTGCAATTAACTTAATTAATGTTGTCTTTCCAGAACCAGATGGACCTAATATTCCAAAAATCTCTCCTTCACCAATATTCATTGAAATATTTTTTATCACAGATTTTTTTCCAAAAAGACGATCAACTTCGTGAATTCGTACAACTTCGCTCATCATCATCCTCCGTTCAAATTTAGTTCTTTATATCAATATTATAGAATGAGTGAGTACTCACTATTATAATATTCGCTAAATCAGTTAGCGTCAACAAAAAAGTGAGTACTCACTCAATATTTAAAAAAACTCATTTTTATTGATTTTAGATAAAAAAGACCACAATTTTTGTGATCTAGGCGGAATATTTATGTATTTTTTTATTTTAAAGTAAAAAACTAGTTTTAAAAAAGTTCAAGGTGATGATAATGATTATGACTATTGAAGTCATACTTAGAACGCTATCTGCTTTTGTTTTTCTTACTTGTATTGCACATATACTTGGAAAACAAACAATTTCTCAAATGACATTTCATGACTATATAGCTTCCATTACGATTGGATCTATTGTTGGAAATTTGACTTTTAATACATCCATACGTTTCAGTAACTTTATTACTGCATTAGTTATTTTTAGCTCTATCATATTTGTTGTCACGTTAGTTTCATTGAAAAATAGAAACGCCAGAGCATTATTTAATGGAGAACCTACTGTTGTTATAGAAAATGGAAAAATTCTAGAAAAAAACTTGGAAAAATTAAAATTTACACTTGATTCTTTAAATCAATCCTTAAGAAGAAAGGATATATTCGATATTGATGAAGTAGAATACGCATTAATTGAAGCGAATGGACAATTATCCGTTTTAAAAAAACCTCCATACCTATATGTAACTAGAAAAGATTTGGGTATCACAACTGCTCCACAGTCATCATTTCCTATTGAATTAATTATGGATGGTCAAATGATTACCAAAAATTTTACGCAACATCACTTAACAAAAAGTTGGATAAATACAGAATTAAAGCAACGAGGACTAACTTTAAGTGATGTTTCATATTGTGTTAAAGGGACTAATGATCAACTATATTTTGATTTGTACAAAGATAAAATTACTTCACCAATAGATATTGAGTCATAATTGAAATTAACACTGTTGACTATATTTAATTTTGATTGTTTTATTTACTTAGTCAAGCTTCAAAACATTCATTTAGAGATAAAAAGTGCCTATCACAATAAACTATTTTGTTTAATGATGACAGGCCCTTCCAAGTATAATTTACATTAATCATATTAATAATTGATAGAACTAATTCCATCTCAGATAAAACTCAAGGAAATCTTAAATTGGCTAAACGATCTTCCAAAATCACTCGTAGCTCATTAGGAATCCTCTCAAACTTGACCCCTTTTCCCAAAAACAAAAGCCAATCTGCGTAATACTCAAGTGCCTCAACATCGGTTACATCCAGCTGAACATTGAATATCCCACTCGACTGAAACATCCCTGTAAATGATAAAATAATCCCCGGCGGGTGCATACGCTTAAAGCGCTGAATGCCAGTTGTATCAAGCTTCACAACAAGATTGGACTCACGTGCAAAAAGCAGTTTTTTATTTAAAATTTCTTGCTCAGACCACTTCATCTCCTGCTCAGAAATTGCCGAATCCCTCAGCATTTCAACAGGCAGATAACGAAACTCCTCCGAATCAAAATCATAAACCTCGACCAGCCACTGGGCGTTCGAATTAAAAATATGCAGCAAAAAAACATCCATCAACTGCGGCCAACCAGGAGTCAGCTCATAAGTCACACGCAAATGCTTATCCTGTACTGCAAGAGAAATCAGTTTGTTTAGCTCCGCAGGCGCAGCATCATCGAGCTCCAAAAGATTTGGATTGGCAGGATTTGTATTTTCAAAAAGCAAGATATTATTCAGTTCGATTAGTTCATCTTGCTGGGTTTGCGACGCGATGCCGATGAGTTTTTCAGTGATTGAGCGTCGATTTTGCAGATAAGGTAGCTGCGAATTTTTTGAAGCTATGAAGCTGATAAACATCGCCTTCAGCTCTTCTGGCGTGAAGCGGGTTGCGGGTAGATACTGATTTTGCAAGACATAGTATCCTCCACCTCGACCAAGCTCGGACGTCAGTGGAAATCCCATTGCCTGAATCTCGTTAATGTCGCGGATCGCTGTTGCGCGGGAAATTTTGAACTCCCGTTGAATCTCAGCAATCGTAAAATGTGCACGATTATTAATATAGCGCATGATCAAATTTACTCGTTCTATTTTCTTCATATTTTTATTGTATCAAAAATGTAGCAAAATAAATAACAGAAATGATCATATAAATTTAATTACATTTTAATTTTTCATAGGAAAAGTAAATAAAACTTTATTATTTGATATCCGTAAAAAAGTATCATTTTTTGATACATTTGGCAAATAAAATCAATCTTGTAAAAACTAAATCCACAAGGGAGAGAAAAAAATGACTAAATACTCAATCAAAACGATCACAGAAAACTACAAAATGACTGCTTTCGGGGTTTCACTTGAAGACTACAACGACTGGGCAGGTAATGCCGCAAAAACGGCAGCGAAAAAAGTTGAAATCACTGAAAATGGGAAGCTAGCTGAATTACTTGCGAAAGCTGATGGGCAAGAATATCAAATCAACTATATTATCGACCAAAAAGCTTGGCGCGGTTTCGGTGTGATGGGTGAGTTCGATGTGGAAGGCGCAGTAGTACTCGATTTCCTCTCTGGCGACTACCTTATCGTGCCAGGCACAGGCTCTAACAAAGACCACCTAGCTGACGAAATCACAGGCAAGGTTTTCAGCGGTATGTTGCAAGAAATCACAGACTATAAATACGTTGGTCCTGGTAACTCAACATTCGTCAAATCAGCTGAAAACGGTGAATTCTACGGAGAAATGTGGCTACGTGTAAAAAAAATTGAAGGATAAACTATGTCAAATTTTTCAAAATTACTGTAAGCTTTTGGTGGTAAGAGGGCTTTGCTTGACCAATTTGAGATTTGTTGTTTTTTAGCGGAGCCCAACCTCTCAGAAAATAAACATTGAATAAAGGAGTACTCATATGACTAATTACACACTTGAACATAAAAAATCATTCACATTGACCGCTTATGGTTTTTCAATCCAGTCGAATTTCCAAGACATGCAAGCTATGCAAAAAGAAAAAGCTGAGTTTTGGGGCTTACTCAAGTCTGACGGCCGTTTTGATAAGCTCAAAAACGCAGCAAAAGACGATCGCGAATGGTCAGTCAACGAAGTTTATCAAGGCAAACCGTGGAATTACTTTGCAGTAGAAGCTGGCAAATCAGTGTCTGACGCAACGCGCATCATCGAGTTTCCAGATGGTGAGTACATCGTGGTCGCAGGAAATGGCGACAAGGAAACTTTGTTTGATCAACTAACATACCGCGCTTTTGGGGAAGTCTTAGCCCAAATTACTGACTATGCTTACGTTGGCGGTCCAAATGCGACTTATCGCAAAGATAACGGCGACGGCACTTTCTACGGCGAATTTTGGGTACCTGTCGTAAAAAAATAATAAAAAAACAAGCAGGCACAATTATGTGGCTGCTTGTTCTCATCTTAAAAGGTATAATTGAACCTTACTTATTTAATGAAATGTTGAATTCCATTAAATAATACTTCAAGTCCTTAGTTTAATCTAAAATTAACCTATAGATAATAATAAATCCCTTCAGATATCTCTATAGTGCAATAAAAAATGCCTTTTCAACAAAGGCATTTTTACTACATTATAGCGCTTTTATCATTTCCTCTACCATAAGAGTAGAATTGACAGCTGCTGTATGGATAAATTGATCAAATGATATGCTTGATTCCTTACCAGCAATATCTGATAATGCACGTGTTACAACAAATGGTACCTTAAATGCGTAACAAACTTGAGCAATAGCCGCTGCTTCCATTTCTACAGCATATAAATCACCGAATTTTCCTTTTACAAACTCAACTCTTACAGGATCATTCATGAATGAATCACCAGTTACAATTAAGCCTTCAACTACTTGGATTCCGTTTACTTTTTCTGCACATTTTTTAGCAATCTCTTTTAATTTCTCGTCTGCCGAAAACGCTGCAGGCATACCTGGAACTTGTCCGTACTCATAATTAAATGCTGTTACGTCAACATCATGATGACGTACTTCTGTTGAGATAACAACATCACCAACATTAAGATCAGTATGTAATCCACCAGCAGATCCAGTATTAATGACTACATCTGGCTGATATTTTTCTAACAGAATAGCAGTTGCCATTGCAGCATTTACTTTACCAATCCCTGATTTTAATAAAATAACTTCTTTACCTTCATATGTACCAACATTATATTCTGAACCAGCTACTTCTTCTTTTTTTAGGTTATCTAATTTATCACGTAATACGTGTACTTCTTCTTCCATTGCACCTATAATTGCTATTTTCACACTAAATCCCTACTTTCTATCAAACTTTTATCATTTTACCACACACAAACAAATCCTACACCTATATCGCGCAAAAACAAGCAGAAGACTTCTTCTTATTGATTAAGGAGAAATCTACTGCTTGAAAAAACTTTTTTAAACGAATTTCTTTTCACTAAAGTATTGTTCAATCATTCGTAATCTAAAAAGAGTAAGTCTATTTAATATATTAACTCATTCACTTCTTGTACTAGGATAGGTAGCCAACCTTCATTTTCTACCCAATGTAAATGAACCACATACTTATATGTTAAGTCTGTCGTTGCAACAAAGATCTTTACACTTTGATCATCATATCCTTTTCCAAGATGCCATACTGAAAAATCTTTTTTCGTTAATGAAATTGCATTAGATACAGCTTCTTCCATTTCGTAGAAGTCCTTTGATTGAAAACTATATTGAATGACATGCGCACCCGTTTGTGTAGTTCCTGTTGGTTTCCACTCTTTTACAGTAGATTGAATGATATTTTCATCTTCAATGGAATTCTTTATGATCTCATTTACTTTATCTCTAAATTTTGCTTGGTATGGGTTCGGTTCGTCTGTTGCAATCGGTTTTGATTCTATAGCTGATGTAGAGTGCTCTGCTATTGCTTGCTTCGGCTCGATTTTTTGTTGTTCAATAATAGGCATAGATATTTTTACACCTAAATAAACGATTCCAATAAGTAGTGGTACTAATAGAATTTGGAAAAAATAATTACCTCTACGTTCTCTTCTTAGCTTGCGAACCCTTCCATTCTTTTCTACTGAAGCCATTGACAAAATCCCCCAAAAACAACTAATTTTCCCTATTTTATCATAGAGTCCTTTAATACTAAATAGTCTATTTTTTGTGAGTTTTGTCGTATTGATAGATAGATTTTACTAAATTTGTAACCGTATCCGATGTCGATGTAATTTCATCCTTTACATTTAAGCTTACCACCGCAAAGGCATACCTTGGTTTTTCATATGGAAAATATCCTGCAAACCATTTATTCTGTTCAGTAATTTTGTCTTTTTCTTTTTTCGTTTCAGCAGTACCACTTTTTCCAGCTAGCGTGTAAGGAAGCGTACTATATCTTCTTCCTGTCCCTTTTTCACTTATGATGACACCACGTAGCATTTCTCTTAACTGTTGCATAGAATCGGGCGATAAGTAATCATCCGTTAATGTTTGATCTTCAAATGCAAACATTTCTGTACCATTCTTATACTGAACTGAATCGACTACTTTAACTTGTTTTGGTGAGCCTCCCCGAGCTATCGTTGACATCATATTTGCAACAGCTAAGGGCGTTACTTTAACATCCTTTTGACCGATCGAGGTATTTCTTAATCCCTCAAGTGGTTTATTTCCACCAAAATAGGTTGAATTGCCTTCGTTTTGAAATTGACTAAAACTTGCTTCATGATATACAGAACCTGTCCAACCTACAGGACCATTCATTCCTAATTTATTTGCATAGGTTTCAAACATATCTTTATTTTTTAATGTTAATTTCTGTCCTAACAGTCCAAATGTGTAATTACAGCTAGCATAAAAGCTTTCCTGAAAAGTTAAATTCCCTTTTCTTTTATCTTCATCTTTTTCATAATTACCTCGGAGATCCTTATTACAATTATACATTTGCTTATCTTGTACGATTCCTTGATCAATTGCTGCTGCAGCTACAACAGTTTTAAAGACAGATCCCGGCGTACTAGGCTGTAATGCAAAGTTCGTTGCAGTATTATCATTTTGTGAAAATAAATTTTGATAGTTCATAGACGGTCTACTTACCATTGCTAGTAATTTATTTGTTTTCACATCTATTAGAACAGCTGCACCTTTTTGTAGCTTTGCTTGATCCACAGCTTGTTCAAGTATTTGTTGTAAGTCTTTATCTATTGTCGTTGCTAAAGAAACCGGATAGAAAGGATTACTAGGTTTTGCATACTTAACTTCATTTCCAAACATTGGTTTACCTAAATTATCAACATGAAGCATTAAGTTAGACGTTCCATCTGACTTTAGAAAATCTTCAAATTGTGCTTCTAACCCAATCACACCAAACTCTTTTGGCTTATAATCACGGTCACTCTCATATTGCTTTTCATACTGTTCTTTATTTTCCCTAGCAATTCCTATTAGATGTTCAGCTAATTGCTGATCATCTTCGTCTTGTGACAACATTGAAATTAAGCCAGAGACATGTAAATTATTAATTTGATCTATTTTTTCTGATGTTAATTCTTTCGAAATTCCTTTTAATGTAAAAGGTTCTTTTTTCCCTATGAATTGATTTTTAATATCATATTCAGAGACCCCAGTAATAACCGACAATTTCTCAATTGGCCAATCTATACTTTTTAAGAATGGAAATAAGATTACTTTTGGTGTATAAGCCGCACTTAGTAGCTTTCCATTTCGGTCCAAGATTTTTCCGCGCCCATTATCAATTCGAAATTGAAATGTTCTTTGCGCCACACTTCGCTCAATTAAATTTACATTACTTGGCCCAAAGTTTTTTTGATGTAGAACTCCTATGTCTAAACATCTGAATAATAAAACAGAAAATAATAATGAAAACATAATGAGTACGGCTTTAATTCGTCTTTTCATAAAAAAACACCTCATCTACATTGTAGACGGGGTGTTCTTATTTCAAACTATTATTTTAAATTTTTAAACAATTACTGATTACTTAACAGCAATAATTCTAACTTGCATATCTCCACCTGGAGTTGAAACTGTAACTTCTTCCCCGACTTTTTTACCTAATAAACTTCTAGCAATTGGAGAGTCGTTTGAAATTTTACCTTCAAATGGGTCAGCTTCAGCACTACCTACGATTGCGTAAGTTTCTTCATCGCCCGCTGGTAATTCTAAAAATGTTACTGATTTCCCTAAAGCTACTGTATCAGAAGCTTCTTTGCTTTCAGTAATGATTTCAGCATTACGAATCATATTTTCTAAAGTTGTAATACGACCTTCAACAAACGCTTGCTCATCTTTAGCAGCATCGTACTCTGAGTTCTCTGATAAATCACCAAAACTACGAGCAATTTTAATTCGTTCTACAACCTCAGCACGTTTTACTGTTTTTAAAGTTTCTAATTCTTGTTCTAATTTTTCTTTCCCAGCTAATGTCATCGGGAATTTTTTTTCAATAGCCATTTTGTACACTCCTTTTAGTATCCACCGTTTCTTTATGTAGAATTCCTAATGTTATGTTTATACAATGTAGTTGTACAAACAGTGTATGAGAATAATTAATGATTCATTCACTTTTTGAAAACGCATTCTTTTTATATAGAAAGATGAAGAAGCTAGACCTTCTCCATCTTTCTTATCTATGATTTATGAATTATTCTCTCATATTAAGGTATTATAATACACTTACTCTTTCAAGTATAGTCTGAATTTTCGTTGCCATTAAGTCAATTGCGACAAAGTTTTGTCCACCTTCTGGAATAATGATATCAGCAAATTTCTTTGATGGCTCACAAAATTGGTTGTGCATCGGACGAACAACATTAACATATTGGTCCACAACTGAGTCAACTGTTCTACCACGTTCTTTTATATCACGTTGTATTCTACGAAGGATTCTTAAATCAGCATCCGTATCAACGAATATTTTAATATCCATTAAATCACGTAAACGCTCATCTTCTAAAACTAAAATACCTTCTAAAATAATAACTTCTTTCGGGTCAACAGGGATTGTTTCTGAAGATCTAGTATGAATTGTATAATCATATACAGGTTTTTCAATTGCTTTATATTGTAATAATTGATTGATATGTTCTATAAATAAATCATTATCAAATGCTAATGGATGATCGTAATTTGTTTTTAATCTCTCTTCCATCGGTAAGTGAGTTTGATCTTTATAATAAGAATCTTGCTGAATCATTAAAATCGAATGACCTTTAAATTGGTCATAAATTGCCTTAGTCACAGATGTTTTACCAGAGCCAGTACCTCCAG
>Ga0209025_1003179_pt1 | contig 15963 bp, 13 predicted proteins | sample AraplaMF_Col_mLB_FD_184256 | JGI IMG/M metagenome (GOLD analysis project Ga0209025, IMG submission 184256) | Arabidopsis root microbial communities from the University of North Carolina, USA - plate scrape MF_Col_mLB (SPAdes) (version 2) | ecosystem: Host-associated > Plants > Roots > Endosphere... | reverse complement strand
TCGCAACTTCGTAAAAAACCGTTAAATCTTTTATGTCCATTTATTATCACCCCGAAAAAGGTATCAATTTTTTTGATGGATTCTATTATTAACACTTATTTTACATGATATCAGAACCTTCATACAATGAAAGGGATATGGGGGAGATAACGTTGATAAGTGAAGAAAAAATTGAAAAGTACAGTAGTTCTAATAAATGGATCATGTTAACTTTGGCAACGGTAGCACAGGCAAGTGCAACACTTATAACATATGGAGTAGGGGTACTCGCTTTATTTTGGAAACAGAAATATGCACTTTCGAATATGCAGGTTGGGTTGTTAATAAGTGCTGTAAATATTGGTCCGCTGTTTTGTATGCTTTTTGCCGGAAGGTTACTTGATCGATATAACGAAAGAATATTAATTGGAGCGAGCACTGTATTACTTGGCGGGGGGCTTTTACTTGCTCATATGGCAAGGGGATTTATTGGGCTATTATATGTCCTTCTTTTAATAGGAACTTTTTATAGCGTATCCCAGCCAGGGGGAAGTAAAGTAATCTTGAAATGGTTTCCGAAAGAAATGCGCGGATTAGCTATGGGAATACGGCAAGCCGGTATACCTATTGGCGGGGCGTTAGCAGGAGTAACGATCCCTTTGCTTACACTTAAATTTAGTTTATCTTATACGATAAATGTTATTGTAACTATATGTATAGTAGGTGGGTTATTGTTTTTCATATTTTATAAGGAATCGTACGTACGAGAACACACGAGCCAAGAAAATGTAAGTATTTCTTTTTGGATGCAGTTAAAAAAGGTAATATGTAAAAAAGAGCTGTATCCAATTTTTATTACAGGTATTTGTATGATTTCTTTACAGATGGTATTAGTCGGACATTTTATGAAGTTTTTAGCTGTTGAAAAATCGATAACACCTATTTTAGCAGGGAAAGTATTTTCGGTTATGCTATTTGCGGGAATGATAGGCCGAATTATATTAGCTACAATAAGTGATACATATTACAAAGGGAATCGTCGGACACCGTTGTTTATTTGTGTAAGTATTTCTTCTTGCTTAATTCTAGTTGTTGTGATGAGTATACATACAATGAGACTTGGGGCATTATTTGTGGTAAGCGGACTATTAGGATTTTTTGCAATTGGTTGGTTTAGTCTTTTTATGGTCGAAGTTGCTGAGTCTGCAAGTGAGGAATCGGTAGGTTTAACAATGAGTTTTGCACTTACGCTTAATCAAATTGCTATTATCTTTGCACCTGCTTTGTTTGGTTATATAGTAGATCGAGAAGGCTACACATATGCATGGATGGGGATAGCTGCATTACTAAGCGTTTCAGCAGTAAGTTTATGTAAAAGTAAATGAATATTAAAAATGTAAATCTTTTATGAAGAAAATCTAAAGAAATGTCATGGGAGTGACATTTCTTTTTTAATATGCTGTATAATCAATTTGTAAATGAGATTCGTTTTCATTAACGCTCATTTCCTCTTTTGAAATTACCTGTAATTTTAGCCATAATAAGTTGTTTTTCTTTTTCGTTATTTGCCCGATTTATTTTGTTTAAAAATTTTTCAGCATCATTTCCTTTTAAAATTATAATCTGTTTTCCGTAATATTCAATTGAAACTATATTGTTTTTTGTTACTCGATAATGAAACATCATATCATCTAAACGATTGCGTTTATCGGTCTTTTTCAAATTAACGCCCCCATTCTTGTTAATGTGTAACGAATGTTACATAAAAAATTTAAATTAAAGTTGGATGTATCCGATTGTAAGGTGGAAATTTTGTAAAAAAGAACTACAATAGAGAGTAGTTAAAATTTGAACGTTAGAAAAAGGAATCTAGTTTAATATGAGGAATAATAGAGTAGATAGATTATAAGATATTTAAAAACTAAAAGATATAGAATAGAATGGAAAAGTATAAAGTGAAACTAGATAAAAGAGGGTTCCCATATGTTTAAGAAATGGTTAATCGCTTTCTTTGTTTTTGCTATTTTTTGTGGAAGTGTCGCTGCACTCATACATGCAAATAAAGAAAAGAAATACAGTTTGAAGGCATTTTCAAATTTTGAGGATAAAGTTGATGCGAATCAGCAAAAACGTTATGATATTGCAGCAACGAAACTCGATCAATATTTAAAAGATAAAGGATTTAACGGAACGGTTCTCGTAACGGATAAAAATAATGTGGTTTTACGAAAAGGCTACGGGTATGCGAATATAAAAGATAAAGTTTTAACAACGCCAAGAACAAAATATCGCATCGGTTCCATTACGAAAACGGTAGTTGCAATATCTATATTACAGCTAAGAGAAAAAGGGAAATTAAATATAGAGGATAATGTGAATAAATATATTCCGTCGTTTCCGGCAGATAAAAATATTACGTTAAGAAATTTGTTAACACACACTTCTGGATTGCCAGAGCAGGGACAAGGTGGTGTTGATGCAGCATCACGCTTAAAGTTAGTAACATGGATTGGATCACAAAAGCTTGAATTTCCTGCAGGAACGGGATGGAGATATACAGATTATAATTATATGGTGCTTGCATATATTGTAGAAAAGTTATCGAATAAACCGCTTTCTGAATATGTGAAAGAAAATATTTTTACTCCTGTTGGGATGTATGAATCTGGGATGGGGGCAACTTTTCCTGGAGATATGTTTTTAGCAACAGGGTATACGAAAAAAGATAATGAGTTAGTAACTACGTCTCGTTTAAGAATGAATTGGCTATATGGTTGTGGTGAAATGTACACCACTGTTGATGATATGAAAAGGTTAGATGAGGCAATTATGGATGGTAAGCTACTTTCTAAACAAAATTTATCAGATATGTTTACTGTATCACCCGCTAGGAAGTATGGATTTAGTTTCTACATTAATGCAGATTATAATCATAATCATGGAGTATTAGCTGGATGGAACACATTTAATAATTTTAATGGAGATAAACGGATTTATGTGATTCTTTTCTCTAACGTACAGAATGGGATGAACGATACATTTAATCAAGAGTTTAGAAAGATGGCGAAAGATTTAATAGAAGGAAAATAATTATTTAAAAATCGGTATTGATATAAAATTATCAATACCGATTTTTTTATTTAGTGAACAAGCGTGTATGAGAGGGAATTAATATTAGAATAAATTTATGAAGGAAGTTAAATGATATTAATGTTAAATATAGGGAATTTTTTTGTGAATGTCATCTATTTGTATTGAAATTATGTGATTATCATGCGGGAGAATAATTGGTAATTTTTACATTGATGAAAAAGCTTGAGCTTCACACTATGTTAAGCCTTACATTATTGTAGACATGAACAGGAGGTTGAAAAATGAAAAAAGTAGTAAAGTTTTGTTTAATCGCTACATTATCTATAACGATTATTAGTGGATGTTCTTTTGAAGGGAATAATGAAAATGTCAAAGGGAAAGAGGATAAAAAAGTAGAGGTACAGAAAAACGCTGGAAAATATACGATGCCGGATGAAAAAGATAAACATGAAGGTACATGGCTACAATGGCCTCATGAATACACATATGGTCAAGAGTATAAACAAGAAGTCGAACCTATTTGGATTAAGATGGCAAGTGCTTTAACTGAGGGTGAAAAAGTCCACATTGTTGCATATGATGAGGAGGAGAAAGAGCGAATCAATAAGCTTTTAATAGATAAAGGGCTGAATATGGCTAAAGTTGATTTCTTTATCGCTCCTACAGATGATGTGTGGGCAAGAGATAGTGGACCGATTTTTGTTTATGATAATAATAAAAACCTAAAAATATTAGATCCAGCATTTAATGGTTGGGGAAAGAAAACTCCTTATAAAAATGATGCCCGTATACGTGAGAATGTTAGTAAACAATTAGGGATTGAAAGAATTGATTGGGGGAAATTTGTCCTTGAAGGTGGCGCAATTGAATTAGACAGCAATGGGACTGCTTTATTAACTCGAAGCGCAGTAACGAATAAAAATAGAAATCCTGATTTATCAGAAGAGGAAATTGAAAAATATATAAGTGACCTTGGGGTGACAAACTTTATTTGGTTAGATGGGGTGCCTAATTTAGATATTACTGATTTTCATATTGATGGATTTGCTAAATTTCATGATAAATCTACAATCGTAACGATGGCAGAAGATGACTTGGCTGAATGGGGCTTGTCAAACAAAGATATGGATAAATTGTTAGATGCAAAAAATGCTTCAGGACAGAAATATAAGTATGAATACTTACCACTTAGTAAAGATAAAGTTACTTTAGAAGATGGAAAAACTCTTGATTATAAAGGGTCGTATATCAATTATTATATTGGAAATAAAGTTGTATTGGTGCCTAACTATAACGATCCAAATGACAAAATCGCAAACGATACGATTCAGAAGTTATATCCGGATCGTAAAGTAGTGGGAATTGATGTGAGAGAACTTTATAAAAATGGTGGAATGATCCATTGTGTGACACAGCAACAACCGATTCAATTGAAGTAATCGATTATAGTTTCGTTATGTTGCTTTATAGACAAAATAGGTGAAATGCTATCTTTACCTATTTTGTCTTGTTTTAACAACTGTAATAAGAATGAAATGTATAATTTTAATGTAATGATAATTGAATAAAAATATATTGTCATTATTGTTTTATATGGAAAAGGAGAAAAATTTTTGTGTTAAAGAATTTAAAGAGAGTATTTTCGTTGTTCCCTATCGTTCTACAGTACATTATAAATGTAGCTTTGATCTGTTTGGGAATTGTTTTAAGTGTGTTTCTTATGAAAGAAGTCATTCAATTTATACAAGAACTGAAATTGAGTGGTGAGGAATCTGGTTATCATTTAATTGATAGCATTGTCGTATTCTTTTTATATTTTGAATTCATTGTAATGATTATAAAGTATTTTCAAATGAACTTTCATTTTCCATTACGTTATTTTATATATATAGGTATTACGGCCATTGTTCGTCTAATTATTATAGACCATGATAGTCCAATGGATTCATTGTTATATGCTTGCGCGATTCTTGTGTTAATTAGTGCTTTATTTATTGCAAATTCTAAAATAATGCGTCGTGATTTAGAAGAGTGAACATTTGTTGTTTAAATCAAAAAAGATGTTTTATCTTTTGATAAAAAGGAGTAATGGTATTGAAAGAAATAATCTTAACTAGTTTCATAATAATAGGATTTATGATTCTACTATTTAATTGTATACTTTCATAATTTAAAAGAATAGAAGGTTAATAAGGAAAGAGGTTTTTGTAAATATGGTTCATTACAATAATCAAAATAGTTTACATCAAATATTTACATTAAAGGGAACAGTTATAAGAGATATTTTCCCGCAAATTTTATTATATATATGTGTTTCAGCGATAGTAACTGTGATTCATTATTATTATGTAGAAATAAAAATGAATCAAACTCCTTGGGTAATTGTTGGAGGAGCTTTAGGTCTACTGTTAGTTTTTCGTACTAACACTGCCTATGATAGGTATTGGGAAGGTAGAAAGTTATTTGGCACGGTTGGTGCTTGTACTAGAAATTTGGCAGTTAGTTTTTTATGTTACTGGGAGTCTGAAGGGAAAAAGACGGATCAGGAAAAATTAAAATTTTTACATTTGTTAATTGCTTTTCCAAAGATAGCGAAAGGACATTTGAGAGACGAAAAAGATTTATCCGAAATAAAAGCATTGTTTGATATTTGTTCTGAGAAGGAAAAAGAGATGTTGGCTGAGTCTATTCATTTACCGATTAGTATAGTTTTTATGTTAAAAACTATACTATCAAAAGGTTTAAAAACGGGTCAAATTCATCCAAATGCGATAATTAATATGGAAGCTGATTTGAATACTCTGCTCACGGCTGTGGGTGGATGTGATCGGATCAAAACAACGCCTATTCCTTTTGCATATTTTGCTCATATTAAAATTTTACTGCTCATATTTTGTGGGACTTTACCGATTGGCCTTGTTGATAGTCTTGGATGGTTTACAGTACTTGCAACTACGTTTATAAGTTTTGCATTTATAGGTATTGAAGCAATAGGAGTTGAAATTGAGGATCCATTTGGTCAGGATCCAAACGATCTTCCGTTAGAAGGAATTTGCATTGGGGTAGAAACGCATTTAGTGAATTTATATAACCAAAACGCCCTATTAGAAGTAATGGATTTGAATCTTGATAAAAAAATCATCTAATCCCTCATTGTGTACGACGATTAAAATTAAAAAACCTTGTCAAGAGTCAGTTTACGGCTTAACGACAGCTTTATATTTTTTATATAAATATATAATATTTCTCCGTGCTATAATCCATTCATGAAATGTGCACGTTTCGAACATTGTTATGAAAAGAGAAATAGTTGGCATAGTGAAATTAGTTATTCAACCATTATTAAAAAGCGAGGTAAATAATATGGAACAAAAACATAATGGAATTATTTTTACTGCAATACCAGATAAATCAAATGCATATTATCGTCCATTTTATGAAGACCTGATTTATTTTAATGAATACTTAAATGAAAATAAATCATTTACTGATCAACTTGTTTCTTTATCCGTTGAAGAGCAAGACTTTCATACAAGCTTTTTTGAGTATGATGATATTTGGCTAAGAGATGTTGCACCAGTTGTCACAAATCATTTAGTTAAATTTAAATATCAACCAAATTACTTACCGAAAGATCAATGGAGATATTTAGATCAACAATTTAATAAATGGTTGAAAAAGAACGATTTTGAATATGTGAAGTCTCCATTGATATTAGACGGTGGAAATCTTATTTGGAATAAAAAAGATACTGTTATATTAACGGAACGCATATTTGATGATAATTATGATTGGACGGAAGAAGAAATTATAGAGCAACTGGAATGGGATTTGGATGTGAGTCGGGTTATTATTATTCCTGCTGAAGAGGGAGATGTACTTGCACACGCAGACGGGATGGTTAAATTTATTGATGAACATACAATGTTTATTAGCGATTTTTTAGGGGATCATGAATTTAGATATAAGGTTCAAGAGATTATTCAAGAGCAAATGCCAGAGGCTGAATTTATAGTTGTTCCTTCGTCATATACAGAGAAGGGTCAATACGATGAAGAGATAGCGTCAGCAAAAGGTTTATATATAAATATGTTAGAAACATGTGATACGCTTTACGTTCCTAAGTTTGGATTAGCTAAAGATGAGGAAGTTTTACGATATATTCAACAGCATACTGAGAAACAAGTTATTCAAAGTCATGTAGGAGAAATATCGACAATGGGAGGCGCCATGAATTGTTTAACGTGGTATTGTCCTAGTCATTTGTTACCTTCAAAAATGAAAAGGCTGAACGATCAGAATGAAGGTTCTTCAATCAGAAAAATATTTGATTGGTTTTAATAAATAAGCTTATATATAAGAAAATGTATTCAAGGGGTATTTATATGTATACAATTACTGAATTTTCACGGATTTGTAAAATGAGTACACGAATGTTAAGGCATTATGATAAAGAGGAAATATTGAAACCAGCATATGTGAATCCAGTAAATGGATATAGATATTATGAGCAAGGGCAGCTTGAAATAGCGTTGAAAATTAAAAAGCTAAGGGAGTACAAGTTCCCTTTACCGAAAATTAAAATCATTCTTCAGTCATCAGATCAAGATTCATTTATTAAACATATGCAATCGCAAATTATAGAGTTGTCTCATGAGGTAAAACAAAATTTACAGGTTATTTCAGAAATGAATGAAATGGTAAATATGAATCATGCTTTAAATACTGCTTGTCATAGAAATTACGATATATTTATTGGAATGAGAAATGAAATAACAGTAATTGCTCAAAGACTGCAAATAAATATAGATGATATGGATGATTATTTTTATGACTTATATGAAAAAGTACAAAAGCATAACTTACAAATGGTCGGTTCGCCCTCTACGGTCTTTTATGATGAAGAGTATATTCCAAATGAAAGTGAAGTTGAATTAAGGATTCCGGTCATGCATGGGAACAATAAAGATGTAGTACAAGAATATGAAATAAAAAAATTAAATCCACATCAAATCGTTACTACTATGCATTATGGAAGTTATGACTATATAGGCTACGCTTATATTGCGTTAGAAAAATGGATTGAAAGAAATGGTTATGTAATAGATGGTTCACCATATGAGGTCTACATAAAGGGATCTGAATGTGATTGTTTAGTAGAAGAGTATGTCACACAAATTTGTTTTTTAGTTATGAAAATAGAATGAGAATAAGGATTGACATTAACATTATGTCAATCCTTATTCTATTTATGTAAGTAATTCATCATAATAAAAAGGAGAAAGAATATGAAAAGAACAATCATGATTATTTGTCTGATTCTAAGTATGACATGGGTTTCAGCGTGTACTCCTGGAGTAGGAGAAGGTGAGAATGGTAGCTTCGTTCTACCAAATCAGTTGCCCAAAAATGTAGTGTTTAAAAATGGTACAATCTATACTTCAAATGGCAAGCAAGACATTGTAGAGGCTGTAGCCGTTAAAGAAGGGAAAATTACATTTGTTGGTTCAAACAAAGATGTAGAAGAATTTATAAATGAAGATACGAAAGTGGTGGATTTACAAGGACGTTTTATTCTCCCTGGTTTTGTGGACAATCATAATCATATATTTGAGGCGAAATCACCAGCAGCAGGGAATTGTAGTGTCTCATCAGATGCTTCGCTGCAAGAACAACGCTCGTATTTAAAGGCTTGTAAAAAAAATGTGAAAGATGGCGAATGGATAAGTGGAACAGGGTTTAGTTTGGAAGAGCTGTTAAAAGATATGGACGAAAAATCAGAACAACAAACGCCATTACAAGTTCTTGATGAGTTATTTCCTAATAACCCCGTATTAATTATGGAAAGAACCTCTCATTCTGTATGGGTTAACTCAAAAGCACTGGAGTTAGCTGGAATAAATAAAGATCCGCAAGGCGGAAGAATTATTCGGGATCCAGAGACAGGAGAAGCTTTTGGGATTCTTTATGATACAGCAGGAGATATCGTGATGGAAAAAGCATGGAATTCTCAGCCCAATCTGTTTGAAAAAAATTATGAAGGTTTGCTGGACGGATTAGATGAGGTTGCGAAGAATGGTATTACAACAGTCGGTGATGGACGTCTTTATTGGAAGCGAGGCTGGTTAGACGTTTGGAATAAAGTACATGATGAAAAAAAATTAACAACGCGAGTAGTACTTCGCCCATGGGTATATCCAAATGTAAATGAAGCAGAACAAATGGAGTATTTCAAAAAAATTAAACGTGATGATTTGTCATCCCGCATGCTTATTAATCAAGTGAAAATGTATAGTGATGGAATTAGTATTAATAGTACAGCTAAAACGCTTGAAAAATATAAATTTGAGTGGTTTAAAGGAACCCCGTATGGTTTGAACTATATTCCAGAAGAAAAAATGAAATGGTGGTTAACTGAACTTAATAAACTTGGTTACGGTGCACTCATTCACACAATTGGAGATGGCGGGGTAAGAGAGAGTTTAAATGCAATTGAAGCAGCGAAAAAAGAAGGTGCGAATCAACCTTATACGCTTACGCACGTGGAAATGGTAGAAGATAGTGATATAAATCGTTTTGTTAAATTAGGTATTAGCGCTGATTTTCAAGTAGGTCATGATTTTGCGGAAGATCCTAAACAAAGCTGGGCGAGTACGTATTTTACAAATCAACAGATGAAACGAATTATGCCGTTAGAACGAATTTGGAAAACAGGAGCAAACGTATCACTTAGTAGTGATTGGGATGTAAATGAACTAAATCCACTTGTGACGATTTCAAATGCACTAAGCATTGATGAAAAGGGCTTGTCTGATGTATACGCAGCTATCGATGCTTATACAATTAAGCCAGCTAAAGCATTAGGTCTTGATAGTGTTACTGGTTCAATTGAAGTAGGTAAATCAGCCGATATGATATTACTAAATGAAGATATTACTAAAATGAGTACCGATAAGATTCCGAATGCGAAAGTTTTAGTGACGGTTTTACAAGGAGAAGTAGTGTATCACAAGGGAGAATAAAGAATCAGTTTATGAAGTAGTTAATATATTTCTGTTGATCTTAACACGATGTCAAAGTTTAGACTGAACTTACATTCGTAGAAGGGGTGAAAACGTATGAGAAATAGTTTATTTTATATGCCTGCTGAGTGGAAAAAACATGAGGGAACATGGCTCCAATGGCCTCATGATAAGGCTCATAGAGGTGAAGGTTATAGAGCTGAGTTAGATGATATTTGGGTAACGATGGCAAAGGAGCTTCATTACGGAGAGAATGTGCATATTGTTGTATTTGATGAGGAAGAAAAAGTGCATGTCCAATCGAAGTTAATGGAAGCAAACGTAAATATGGACAAAATTAGTTTTTTAGTTGAAGAAACGGATGATGTTTGGATAAGAGATAATGGACCGATCTTTGTAAAAGATAAGGAAGGCAATCTCTGCTTAACACACTGGATTTTTAATGGCTGGGGGGAGAAATATCCATATGAAAATGATGCTGTTATTCCGGAAAAAATAAGTGGAATGTATAGCATTCCAAAAGTTAAATCTAGTGTTTGTATAGAAGGTGGAGGAATAGAGATAAATGGAAATGGCACCTTAATGGCGGCAAAAACTTCTATTATAAATGAAAATCGAAATCCTACACTAAGTCAGGAAGAGATTGAAATAGAGTTAACGAAGTATTTGGGAGTAACGAATTTTATATGGATAACTGGTATTCGCGGAGAGGATAATTATGATGAAGATACAGATTACCATATTGATGGGGCAGCGCGTTTTGTAAATGAAAATACAATTCTTTATGAATATGATCCTTTCGGGGAAAGCGAATCATACCTTTTGGAGGCGTACGAAAAGCATTATCAAGAATTGAGACAAGCAAGAAATATAGATGGAAAGCCATTTCAGCTCATACCAGTACCGGTGACAAGAAAAGTGGTAAAAGAAGCAGACTGTAAGGGCTCATATTTGAACTTTTATATTGGAAATGAAGTTGTATTAGTTCCTATATATGGCGATGAACATGACAAGTTAGGGCTTCAAATCATTGAAGGGCAGTTTCCAGGAAGAAGAATTGTCGGTATTTATGTAAATGAACTGTTTGCGTATGGTGGCATGATTCACTGTGTGACGCAGCAACATTTAGCATAAAGTATCCGAAATGAAAAAAGCGTGCAGAGTATATACTCTGCATGCTTTTTATAATGCTGAAAACTCTTCAACAAGTGAGCTAAAACGATTTAATGCACTTTCAATCGGTTCTGGTGTAGTTAAATCAACACCAGCTTTTTTCAGTAGGTTTAATGGATAATCAGAGCTTCCACCTTTAAGGAATTCGATATAATTTTTCTGAGCATTTGGGTCGCCGCTTAATAATTTATCAGCGATTTGGATTGCAGAGGCAAATCCAGTTGCGTATTTGTATACGTAAAATGGACGATAGAAGTGTGGAATTCTAGACCAGCCGTATTTTACTTCTTCGTCAAATACGAGAGAGTCGCCATTATATTCTCTAAATAAGTTTTCGTAAACTTCGCTGAAGACTTGGGCATTTAATGGTTTACCTTGCTCGGCCATTTCATGTGTGATTTTTTCAAACTCAGCAAACATGATTTGTGTAAAGAAAGTACCTTTAAAGCTCTCAATAAAGTGGTTAATTAAATGATTACGCACGTTCGTTTCTTTTGCTTCTTTTAATAAATAGTGAATTAATAACACTTCATTTACTGTAGAAGCAACTTCTGCAACAAAGATAGTATAGTGTGCAGAAATCCTTGGTTGGTATCCGTGTGAGTAATGCGTATGCATACCGTGACCGCATTCATGAGTAAGAGTGAAAAGGCTATTTAAATCATCATGATGATTTAAAAGAATGAAAGGATGAACACCGTATACACCAAAGTTATAAGCGCCAGAACGTTTTCCAGGTGTTTCTCTCACGTCTATATAGCGTTTATCTTTAAAGCTTTTTAATGTTTCAATATATTCTTCACCTAAAGGAGCGAGTGACGCGATCATTATGTCAAACGCTTCGTCGTATGGAATGTCTTGTTTTACACCTTTTACTAAATCAACACTCAAGTCGTATTGTCTTAGTTCATCTACATTTAATTTTTCTTTTCTAAGTTCATTATATGTATGTAATGATTGAATGTTTTTTTTCGTCGTATCGATTAAATTTTCATATACTTCTTTCGGAACCATATCGCCAAATAATGATTTTTCTAAAGCTGATGGATATTTTCTTAGCTTTGAAACAGTAACATTATTTTTAATAGCAGCAGATAAAGTAGAAGCGATAGAGTTTTTTAACTGAACGTATGGTTTGTAATAAGCTTTATAGGCTTCTTTACGTTTCTCACGATTCTCATCTTCTATTAACTTTGCATACATGCCGCGCGTTAAATTTACTTTTTTTCCATCATCAGTAGTCACGTCACCAAATAGTATATCTGCATTATTTAACATGCCAAATGTATGCTGGGGGGAGGAGAGTGCTTCGCCCATTTGGGATAAAATCTCTTCTTGGTCCTTATTCAATACGTGTTTTTTATAACGGTATAATTCAAATAAGTCTTCTTTATAATATTGTAAGCCTTCTGCTTCTTCTATGTAAGAATGTAATGTGTTTTCATCTACGCTAAGTAAGAATGGGGAAAAGAAAGATTTAGCCGCACTTACTTTCACATGTAATTGTGAAACTTTATCGACAAGAGATTGAGCATCAGTATCTCGCGTATCAAGATCAGATTGTAATCGTGCATAAGCGAACATTAAAGATATTATGCTAGATATTTCTTCACTCTTTGTTAAATAAGCTAATAAGCTATTACCATCGTAAATATTTCCATTAAACTCGTGTAATTCTTTCGTTAATACTTCAATTTTATAAAAATCGCTTTCCCAATCTTCAATTGTATGATAAATATCCGTTAAATCCCATTTCTCTTTATCATCTACTTGTAGTCGATCTTTAAGTTCTGTCATAATCATTTCCTTTCTAAATATGTAGTTATATTCCTATATAACTATGAAATACAACAAATTGCAAAAAATCCCTGCTGGAAAATGAAAAGCCTTGCTAAAATGGCAAGGCTTAAAAAATTATAATGTAATTCCGAATTTTGAATGTAAAAGATTTTTATATTGCACATCTGTAACGTTTTCTTTCGTTTTTTTACCGTTTTTCGCTATTGTTAGACTATCCTTTGTTAAAGATGCATGCCCATCTTCAGTTAGTTTTACAATAAGAGGTACTTTATTAAATGGTGAGCCCTCATGTTCAACGATAATTTTTTGTGCTGCATTTGCTTTTTCTTCATTCACTTCCTCTATATAAAATGCATAGCCTAACGTCCAATCATCAGTAGAAGATTGATCCAAAAACTCATTGTTTTTACGCATCTCTAAAATATAGTTTCCCTTTTCGTTCATTTCTTTACGAATACGATAATCTCCTGTGATGGAGTGAATGACTTCACCTGAGAAAGGGACAGGTGCAAGAGGTAAGTATGATCCGAATCCTACTTCAATTAAATAAAGTTCATTATGGTGTGTTAAAACAGTTGCGATATGACCAGAATCAACAGCCCATATAGAATTTGCAGTATTGTACACTGTTCCTGAAACGAGATGAACATCAAATCCAGCGTCTTTAAGGAAGTAGTACATAGTAGGATTAAGTTCATAACAAAGACCACCACGGTTGTTTACTAAAATTTTTTCTTTTAGATTTTCTTTTGATATTTTTATAAAGTTGTTTTCGAGAATATTTAAGTTTTCAAAAGGGACAGTTTGTGCCATTGCGTACATAATGTCAGATAAATTTTCAAATGAAACTTTGTCTTTTTTTTCTATATGTAATCGCGTGAAAAATTGTTTTTGAAAGTCGGTCATAGAAATCCCTCCGTTATGCTTTTATAGATAAATTGTAAACAATCTTGAATAAGATGTGAAATGAAAACTACGTTGAAGTATTTGATGAATATTTGAAGTTAGACTAAAAAATAATATGAGAGAGTGAGAGATTGCTACTTTACTAATTGTAGAACGAATATTATAATAATTCCGATAAACTATGCAAACGTTTTCTTGGAAGGGGATGGTGTAAATATGTTGAAAAGAATAACAGTAGTCGGATTGTTGGTTGTTTTGTTTTTACCTAGTATATATGGAGGGAGTAAAGCATATGCAGATAAGGTTAACAATGGAACGTTAATGCAGTATTTTGAGTGGTATGCTCCGAATGATGGGAATCATTGGAACCGCTTGCATTCAGATGCCGGTAATTTAGCTCAGAAAGGAATTACATCTGTCTGGATACCGCCTGCATATAAAGGAACTACGCAAAATGACGTAGGATATGGAGCATATGATTTATATGACTTAGGGGAATTCAATCAAAAAGGAACGGTGCGGACAAAATATGGGACAAAAGCACAGTTGAAATCTGCAATTGAAGCTTTACATAAGCAAAACATCGATGTATATGGTGATGTAGTTATGAATCATAAAGGTGGAGCGGATTATACTGAAAATGTAACAGCTGTTGAGGTGGACCGTAATAATCGAAATATTGAGGTATCAGGTGATTATGAAATTAATGCATGGACGGGGTTTAACTTTCCCGGGCGCGGAGATACTTATTCTAATTTTAAATGGAAATGGTATCATTTTGACGGAACGGATTGGGATGAAGGGAGGAAATTAAATCGAATTTATAAATTTAGGGGGATAGGTAAAGCGTGGGACTGGGAAGTGTCTAGCGAGAATGGAAATTATGATTATTTGATGTATGCAGATCTTGATTTTGATCATCCAGATGTTGCGAATGAGATGAAAAATTGGGGGACATGGTATGCGAATGAATTAAATTTAGATGGCTTTCGTTTAGATGCTGTTAAACATATTGATCATGAATATTTACGCGATTGGGTAAATCATGTCAGACAGCAAACGGGGAAAGAAATGTTTACGGTGGCTGAATATTGGCAAAATGATATCCGAACTTTAAATAATTATTTAGCGAAGGTCAATTATAATCAATCTGTATTTGATGCACCACTACATTACAACTTTCATTATGCTTCAAAAGGAAATGGGAATTATGATATGAGAAATATTTTAAATGGAACAGTAATGCAAAATCACCCTGCACTTGCAGTTACTCTCGTTGAGAATCATGATTCTCAGCCTGGGCAGTCATTGGAATCTGTAGTAAGTCCGTGGTTTAAACCGTTGGCATATGCATTTATTTTAACTCGTGCAGAGGGCTATCCTTCAGTTTTCTATGGTGATTACTATGGGACAAACGGAAATAGTAGTTATGAAATACCAGCGTTAAAAGATAAAATTGATCCAATTTTGACGGCACGAAAAAACTTTGCATATGGTACGCAGCATGATTATTTAGACCATCCAGATGTAATTGGATGGACACGAGAAGGTGATGGTGTACATGCGGATTCCGGTCTAGCGACATTAATCTCAGATGGACCAGGAGGATCAAAGTGGATGGAGGTTGGAAAGAATAACGCAGGGGAAGTATGGTACGATATGACGGGTAATCAAACAAATACTGTAACAATTAATAAGGACGGATGGGGGCAGTTCCATGTAAGTGGAGGTTCAGTTTCGATATATATTCAGAAGTGAGTTGGTGATAGAAAAGAAGAGGAAGACTGAAATATAAGTCTTCCTCTTCTTTTTATATTGTTATCATACCTAAATCTTTATTTTAATAAATGCACTAGTCGACTTTTGAAACAACAAGAGATGCGTTGGAATAAATAATGTCACCCGTGGCTTCTCTTATTCGTACTCGAAGAACATCTCCTTGGTTTAAAGGTAATAGATCAGTTCTGGCGGATGTAGCTCTTACCCCAGA
>Ga0209025_1003175_pt1 | contig 15977 bp, 12 predicted proteins | sample AraplaMF_Col_mLB_FD_184256 | JGI IMG/M metagenome (GOLD analysis project Ga0209025, IMG submission 184256) | Arabidopsis root microbial communities from the University of North Carolina, USA - plate scrape MF_Col_mLB (SPAdes) (version 2) | ecosystem: Host-associated > Plants > Roots > Endosphere... | reverse complement strand
TTATATTTGGCATTTGATTGTTTTCCATCGCTGGCATTATATTTGGCATTTGATTGTTTTCCATCGCTGGCATTATATTTGGCATTTGATTGTTTTCCATCGCTGGCATTATATTTGGCATTTGATTGTTTTCCATCGCTGGCATTATATTTGGCATTTGATTATTATCCATTATTGGCATCGTAATATTTGGTGGTGTTACTTGTGGAATAACAAGATTTTCTTTTGTTACATGCGGCGATACTATATTGCCTACATTTTCCTTTTGCACTTGCGGCGATACTATATTGCCTACATTTTCCTTTTGCACTTGCGGCGATATTATATTACTTACATTTTCTTTTTTCGTTTGCGGCGATATTATATTACTTACATTTTCTTTTTTCGTTTGTGGTGACACGATATTGTTAGACTTCATCTTATGAATTTGTGGAGCGATTAACTCGCTTCCTTTTTTTATTACATCTGAAATTTTATAATCTTTTTTAGGTTTGATTGGTGGTTGTGGCGGCTGCGGCAATATATTCACTGAAAACTTTGTGCTTGCTTTTCCCGCGGGTTTCTCTATCTTTTCTACAACTTGTGGCTTTTCAATTACAGCCGGTTTTTCAACGACAGGCGGCTTTTGAATAGGTACTTCTTTTTGTATTGGTACTTCTTTCTGAATTGGTTTTTCTTTTTGTATTGGCATTTCTTTCTGAATTGGTTTTTCTTTTTGTATTGGCATTTCTTTTAGCGGCTTTACTTGCATTTCTTTTTGTGTTTGCTGCATAGCTGGTTGCTGTGTAATTGGCGCAGATTGATATAGTGCTTCTTCTTCATCTTCTATTCCAAGCGGCGTAGGTGTCGCTGCAAATTCTTTTTGTTGTACCTCTTTTACATATTCTTTTGGAGGAGCTGAGCCAGCACCCATATTTTTTTTCACATGCACACCGCTAGATGGCACTTTTATTTTCATACCTGGCATAATCAGATCTGGATTACTGAGCTGTGTATTCGCCTTTTTTAACGTTTCAAAATCTACTCCGTACTTTTTCGAAATTTTCCAAAGGGTATCCCCTTTTTGCACGATATGAATTTTCAAATTTTCCCCCTCCTGTATTACTTATCTATGAGCAAAAGTAATATACACTGAGACTATCCTCTATGGTTTAACCCTCTTGCTCTTACCATCTAGTCGTACACACTATTGCACAAATATAAAAAATACAATGATTCCCTCAACACAATGTATGACTACAATTAGCTAATTATGTTTAATAAAAAAACGACGGAAATCCGCCGCTTTTACACACGCTCTAACATACGATTTAAGGCAAGGACTGCTTCTTTTGTCACCTGCTTATCTACTTGAATCACATTGACTTCTTCTCCGTGCTCTATCATTTCTAACGCCCACAATAAATGTGGTAAATCAATACGATTCATCGTTAAACAAGGACACATAAAAGGATTTAATGAAATAATTTCTTTATCCGGATGCCTATGAATAATTCGGTTTACTAAGTTCATCTCTGTACCAATCGCCCATTTGCTACCAGATGGTGCTTGTTCAATCATATCGATAATATATTTTGTTGATCCTGCATAGTCAGAAGCCACTACCACCTCATAACAGCATTCTGGATGGACAATAATACTCATATCGGGATGATTTTTCCGCACACTTTCAATATTTTTAACAGTGAAATTTTGGTGAACAGAACAATGACCTTTCCATAAAATCACTTGTATGTCCTCAATCTCTCCATCGTATTCTAATGAATCTGTATGTGGATTCCAAACCGCCATTTTATCTAATGGTATACCGAGGTCATATGCTGTATTTCTTCCTAAATGTTGGTCTGGCAAAAAGACTAAACGCTCTTTTTGAGTAAATGCCCAAGACACCATTTTTTTAGCATTGGAAGACGTTACTGTTGCACCACCATTCCGACCACAAAATGCTTTAATAGCTGCTGTAGAATTGACATAGGTCAATGGAATCATCGTATCTCCAAATAACTTTGTCAGTTCTTTCCAAGCTCGTTCTGTTTGTTCAATATCCGCCATGTCCGCCATGGAACAGCCGGCACGCATATCTGGTAAAATAACAACCTGTTCATCTGTCGTTAACATATCTGCTGTTTCAGCCATAAAATGTACACCGCAAAATACAATATATTTTGCCGCTTTATTGCTAGCAGCCACTTGCGCAAGTTGCAATGAATCTCCCGCAGCATCCGAAAATTGAACGACTTCATCTTTTTGATAATGATGCCCTGGAATAAATAACGATTCCCCTAATTTTTCTTTAATTTCACGGACACGCTCTTCCATCTCTTGTACTGACATCGTTTGATAACGCTCTGGTAACATCGCTTCAATTGGCTGAACCTTCTCTAAAATACTCATGAATAATCTCCCCCTCTAACCCTATCGCCTTAAACTTCAATATTAAAGCTAATATCTAACGCTCCCGCAGAATGTGTTAATACTCCAAGTGAAATGTAATCTACCCCTGTTTTACCGTATTTTGATAAATTTTCAATTGTAATACCGCCCGATGCTTCTGTCACAATTACACTTGGAACAATTTTCGAGAACTCATGAACTTCTTCTGGTGTGCGATTATCGAACATAATAATATCTGCTCCAGCAGCTACAGCTTCATGCACTTGTTCTTTCGTTTCTGTCTCCACTTCAACCTTCACCATATGTCCAAGCTTTTCTTTCACAGATGTAACGGCTTTTGTAATAGATCCAGCAAAAGCAATATGGTTATCTTTAATCATGACACCATCATATAATCCGAAGCGATGGTTATACCCACCTCCGCAAACAACCGCATACTTATCAAACATGCGAAGCCCTGGCATCGTTTTTCTCGTATCACAAATACGTGTATGATTACTTTCTAGCGCTCGAACCGCTCTTTGCGTCATCGTCGCTATGCCGCTCATGCGTTGAATAATATTTAAAATTACACGCTCTGCTGTTAACAGAGATGCAATTGGCCCTTCTACATTTGCTAAAATCTCCCCTTTTCCTACCAAATCTCCGTCGTTTTTATGAAATGTAATTTGGATACTTTCATCTAATAATCGAAACCCTTGTTCAATTACTACTCTCCCTGCGAATACCCCTGTATCTTTCGCAAGGAACGTTCCCTTTGCCTTTAAATTTTCAGGAAAAATAAGCTGAGATGTTACATCTCTTTCCCCAATGTCTTCTAGAAAAAAACTTTCTAATGCCTTTCTTACCTTTAACACGTTCATACAATCCCTCTTCCCCTCATTACACAAGTTGTAATTTTTTGTTAGCATGAATAATTTCTTTCGTGAATTTATTTCGACTTGGGTAATCACCACGATAATGACCACCTATGCTCTCTTTTCTTTGCAGTGCCGCTTCTGTAATGAGCTGGCAGACCGTTAGCATATTCATAATTGTTATATCTTCATTTGTAAGAGCTTCATATTGCGTTTGAACACTTTGTACACGATACTGCTCCAACCATTGTTTTGCATACAATAAACTCGTTTCTGTTCTGACAATCCCCACGTACGTCATCATATATTTTTGTATCTCTTTCTTCATAGGTAACTGAGAAACTTGAGATATTCCATGTATTCTTTCACAACTGTCTTCTCGTCCTTGTACTGGATGGGCTAAAATATGCTTTCCAATTCGTTTCCCGAACACAAGACCTTCTAACAATGAATTACTCGCTAAACGATTTGCACCGTGCACACCGTTACAAGCTACTTCACCTACAGCATATAAATGCGAAATAGATGTTTCTCCATCACAATTGGTTTTCACACCACCCATATGAAAATGAGCGCCTGGAACAACTGGAATTCTATTTTGTTTTACATCTATACCATTCTTTTTGCATAATGCCGATACAGTAGGAAAACGCTCTTCAAAGTTTTGAATAGACGAAATATCCAGGTGTACACTTTCACCTGCAAGAAGCTGTTCATGAATCGCACGTGCTACTACGTCACGCGGTGCAAGATCGTGTTGTGGATGTACGTTCAACATAAAACGCTGTCCTTTTTCGTTTAACAGAACAGCGCCTTCACCTCGTACCGCTTCTGAAACAAGTCCGCAGCAACGCCCGTCTACATAGAGCATCGTTGGATGAAATTGAATAAACTCTAAATCAACAAGTTCTCCACCAGCTCGATACACGATTGCTAGTCCGTCGCCTGTAATCGTCTCATCGTTAGACGTAAATGCGTACACGCCGCCAACACCGCCTGTAGCTAATACAATTCGTTCAGCATAGTAACGATGTATATTTCCTTCGCTATCTCGGGTCAACACACCCCTACATGTATTATTTTCTATAATTAAATCGAGCACCATTTCTCGCTCCACTACTGTAACGTAAGGAACTACTTCTTTAATCAAATGCTCTAATAAGTTTTTTCCTGTCGCATCTCCCCCAGCATGTAAAATACGTCGTTTTCGATGCGCGCCCTCTTTTCCAAGGTGAGGTCCTTTTTCATCACCATCAAATTTCATCCCATTTGCAATGAGCTTATGAATCTCTTTTGACCCTTCTTCAACTAAATATCGAACTGCTTCGTCATTGTTATAACCACAACCAGCTGCTATCGTATCTTCATAATGATCACTCGCATTATCATAGGTAGCTACAGCTGCTGCAATTCCGCCCTGCGCTAAATGCGTATTGTTATTTCGTCCTGTTTTCTTTGTGATAATCATCACATTCTTTTCGTGACAAATCTCTTTCGCAACACTAAGTGCCGCGACACCACTTCCGATAATTAAGACATCTGCCCTTGGCATAATTATTGCCTCCTAGTTTACACTTTTCAACTGTCTTGACACCTATATTTACATAGATTTAAAATAATGACAAGAGTTTTTTAGAAAGTGGTATTTTCACCAAGGAGTTTAACGAATTTTTCACGGAACTTTAAAATAAAAACGAATATAACTCCATTATAGAGAGGACTATACATTATGATATACCTTGACTATGCAGCTACAACACCAATGAGCAAAGAAGCGATTGAAACATACACAAAAGCAGCAGAGCAATACTTCGGTAATGAACAAAGCTTACACGATATCGGAGGAACAGCTTCGTCTTTACTACAAGTTTGCAGGGTATCATTGGCACAAATGATTGGTGGAAAAGAACAAGGTGTATTTTTCACAAGCGGTGGTTCTGAATCTAATTATCTTGCAATCCAATCACTCTTAAACACAAAAAGTGGTAAACATATACTTACAACACCAATGGAGCACGCATCGATTCGCAGCTATTTTCAATTTTTAGCGCAGCAAGGTTACACAATTACCGAAATCCCTGTTGATTCATATGGGCTTATCGATCTAAGAGCATTAGAAGAGGCAATTACAGAGGATACAGTTTTAGCAAGTATTCAACACGGGAATTCTGAGATTGGAACAATTCAACCAATCTCAGAAATTGGAGAAATACTCAAAAAGCGTAATATTTTATTCCATACAGATTGTGTTCAAACATTTGGTAAACTCCCAATTGATGTGACAGCGATGCAAATTGATAGCCTTTCTATTTCCGCGCATAAAATTTATGGACCAAAAGGTGTAGGAGCTTGCTATATAAATCCACAAGTCCGTTGGGAGGAAGTTTTTCCTGGAACATCTCATGAAAAAGGATTTCGTCCCGGTACTGTCAATGTTCCTGGCATTGCTTCTTTTCTGACAGCAGCAGAGCATATATTAGATAATCATGAAGAAGAACAAACTCGTTTCAGGCAATTGCGCTCCTATTTTATCGAACAATTACAGCCTCTACCTCTTGAAATTCAAGTAGAAGGCCATTCTACTTCTTGTTTACCTCATATCATTGGGGTTACAATAAAAGGAATCGAAGGTCAGTACACAATGTTAGAATGTAACCGTCATGGCATCGCGATTTCAACAGGAAGCGCTTGCCAAGTCGGCAAACAAGAGCCTTCAAAAACAATGCTTGCAATTGGAAAAACGTATGAAGAGGCAAAACAATACGTCCGTTTTTCATTTGGACGCCACACAACAAAAGAAAATATTGACACAACCATTCATGCACTACTCACAATTAGAAATCAATTTTATAGAGGTGTTAAATTATAATGAAACAAAATGACCAAAAAAAAATTTTAGGTGAAGAAAGAAGGCAGCTCATCCTGCAATGGCTCCTTGCTGCGAATGAACCATTATCTGGGAGTGAATTATCTAAAAAAACAAATGTCAGTAGACAGGTCATTGTGCAAGATATCTCTTTACTGAAAGCACGAAATGAACCAATTATCGCAACTGCACAAGGATACTTATATTTAAAGCCACAGACGAAGCAGCAGACTTTTGAACGTGTCATCGTCTGCCAACATAAACCAGAGGAAGTCCGCCAAGAACTAACAACGCTGGTCGATCACGGCGTTACGATTAAAGATGTAAAAGTAGAGCATCCTGTATACGGCGACTTAACAGCTTCTATTATGGTGAGCAACCGTTTTGATGTGGAGCAATATTTGCAAAAGATTGAAGATACAAATGCTTCCTATCTCTCTCAACTAACTGATGGTGTTCACTTACATACAATTGAAGCAGATTCCCAAGAGAAATTAGATGCAGCTTGTGATGCGCTAGACCGAGCTGGATTTCTCGTTTATTAATGTAACGCACAGAGTTTTTTCAACATTCTCTGTGCTTTAATTTACAAAATGATATAATATTGAAATCAATTGTAAAGGAGAGCAAATATGGGAATTGAACTCGTTCACTTTAGCATTGGCAAACCGAAACAAATGAAATATAACGAAGATAAAGAAATGGTAACAGGGATTTGTAAAGAGCTTACTGAAGAATCGTTTCTTTCAAAAGATGGCTTCCGTGGTGATGATGTAGCTGATTTACGACATCACGGCGGACCTGATCGCGCCGTTTGCGTTTATCCCTATGAGCATTACGCACTTTGGGAACAAGAATTTCAAACATCGCTTCCAGCTTCTACATTTGGCGAAAATATTACTGTCCTAAATATGTTAGAACGTGATGTTTGTATCGGGGATATCTATCAATTAGGTGAGGCAATCATTCAAGTTACACAAGCTAGAGTACCGTGTAGTACCATTTCAAAAAGGCTCGGCATTCCCGGCATTTTACCGCGCATTGTAGAAACGGGTTATACTGGATATTTATGTCGCGTTCTTCAAGAAGGTATTGTTCGTCAAGACTCACAAATAAAACTATTAGAGCGCCATCCAAATCAAGTTTCCATTCTATTTTCTAACGAAGTATATTTTCATAGACGGAAAGACAAAGAAGCAATGGAAAAAATTATTGCTGTTCCAGAATTAGCAGAAGTTTGGCGTGAGCAACTAACAGATCGCTTAGCAAAATTAAAATAAATCCCACCACATATGCGATGGGATTTATTTTTGTTTTACTATAACCAATAAGACGAATAACTCCCAAGCACCGTTACAGCAAAACCGAGCGCTTCAAGCTCCATCGTCACACCTGGCAATAATACGTCGTCATATGCTTTATCTACATCTATTAAGAAAAAGTAATTTCCAAGGCCTGTTTTCATCGGGCGGGATTCGATTTTTGATAGATTTAATTTTCTCCATGCAAAAGCTGATAATACTTGATAAAGTGCTCCGGCATAATCAGCAGGTAACGTTATCATAATCGTCGTTTTCTCTCCGCGGTTCTCACCATTTCTCGGCAATAACGCTTGCTTCTTTTTATGTAGTACTAGGAAACGCGTATGATTGTTTTTATGCGTATGAATATTACGCTGAACAATTGATAACCCATATTTTTCCGCTGCTGCTTCATTTGCAATTGCAGCGATCCTTTCTTCCGAATGTTCTTTTACATATTGCGCAGCTGCACTTGTGGAAGTCATATCTCGAACCGTTACACCTTTTAATTCTTCATTTAAAAACTTATGACATTGCGCAATCGCATGTGGATGAGAATGTACAGCATACACTTCTTTCCACATCTCTTCATGATCTGGATGCACAAGTAAATGTTGCTGAATAGGAACTGTAATTTCCCCTACAATAAAAAGCGGTTGTTCATGCACAAGATAATCAACAGTAATATTAACAGAACCTTCAATCGCATTTTCTAACGGTACAACTGCAAAATCTACATTTTTATTTGCTGCTGCATCTATACAATCAGGAATTGTACGATATGGTACATGCTCTGCTTCCGGAAAAAAACGACTCACCGCCATATTTGTAAATGTTGCTTCCGGTCCTAAATATCCAACTCGAATCATCGTCGTTTTCCCCTCTTCTTCGTTTTTCTTACTGTTATACCATAATTATTTATATTCTTCTATATAAATTTCGAATATTAAAAAAAGACTAGCATCAGCTAGTCTATATGTTTTCTATATTCTCTTTGAGCAAAGAAGAAATAAATGATGCATGCGGCAATATAAAACATAATGAACAAGCATACTTTCCTAAATGATCCTTCCATAAAGACTGTATTATGAAACGTATATAATGCAACTGCACTATGTATACTCCCTACTACAATAGGCGCAAAGAATAACATACTTAATTGCCAACGAGAAATTTCCCACACTTCTTGCTTTGTCATTCCGAGTTTAGAGAGGGCTTCATATTGCTTACGATCCGATGAAATATTATGAAACCATTTAAAATATACAATGCTACATGAAGTAAGAAAGAATAATATACTAATAAATGAGCCAATAAATAACGTAAATTCACCTACCTCTTTCATATTCACATATAGTTCCATATTGTTTCGAAATACGCTACTCTTATCTTGCTTTATATATTTACGTAAATCTTCGTTGAATTTCTTTGTATCTTCAATATTATTTAAGGTGTAACCTCGGTAGACGATTTTTTCTACATCAGGAATCGTCGCTTCTATATGATTAAAGTCTTCATCATTCATAACAAAAAATGTACCATTTATTTGTGAATTATGATAATTGAATTGCGCTCCTTCCTTTTGACCGTTAAACGCATATTGATACGATTGTCCAAATACATGTAGTTGAATTTCTTTTTTATTATATAAAGCGGGTCCATTATATTCATTATAATAAACTAGCGTAACCGTTCCCTTTTTTGGATTATATGCTTTCTGCCCTTGCTTTTTTGCCTCTTTATTGTATTCACTCGCTCTTATAAGGGTGGCTTCTATACTTTCGTTTCGAGACTGAAACGTTGTTTGCAACCCTACAAAGCTTGTATATTGAAATTCATCATATCCATGCTTATGTAATAGATTTTCTACCGCATCTTTTTCAAAAACTTCATGAGAATGGATACCTTTTTCTACATATGAAAACGATTGTGCTCCTCCGTCTCGCCACATATCTTCCATGCCCGAAAAATATAAGAACACCGTACCCGTGACTGTAACAACAACCGTCGTTGCCATAGATAAAAGGAAGAAGAAACGACCATTTTCTTTCATTCGATGTGATAGCTGATTTACTATAAACAAATACGGATACGTATACATTATTTTTTTATTTCGCTTTATCATTTCTAATATTTGTGTAACACCGTGTGTAAATGAAAAGTACGTTCCAACAGAGGTTAATATGACAACTGGAATAAAGTATAATCCCATCGTTAACATCGTCGTTTGGAAAGCTAAACTATAGCCAATCACTAAACAGGAAAATCCAAATAAACACAGCCATTTTGAACTTTTCGCTTCTCTTTTATCTGCTCGAAACTCTTTTAATAGTCGAATAACCTTTATATTCCATATACGTAAAGCACTTATAAATGATAGAACGAAAAAGACGATAGTATATATACTAAGCGTTATAAAAATCGCTTTCGCATCAAAAATAAGAGTTAACTCTTTCGGAAGACGAAGGAGCATACTAAATACCATAAAAAAGAGTTTTAAAAATATCATGCCAAGTCCAATACCGAAAATATTAGCAAAAATCCCAATCAACATTTGTTCGGTCATTATCATCCCTATTACGTTAGACTTCGTCGCTCCCATTAACATATATAATCCTAATTCTTTTTTGCGCGCTTCTATAAATATAGAAGTAGAATACAAAATAAATAAAATAAAAAAAGAGACAATAATAACGTTGCATACAATGAGCCCCAATCGCACATTTTGATACCACATCGTCTCTTGCATGTAAGGATGGACAATTACGGACATATATGCATAAGAAGCAAATATCGCAAAACAACTGCTCAAGAAAAATACTTTATAATTTCGCCAATTTCCCCTTACATTTTGTATCGCTAGTTGCCTGATGTTCATCTACTTTCCCCCTGTAACCTGTTACACACGTAAAAAGCTAGAGGGTTCCCTAGCTTTTTACGTGTTTTAAATATCCTCTTTGTGCAATTGCAAAATAAATTGCTGAAGCTACAATATACGCTCCAATGACAATTGCACCTGATTTCCATAAATCTAAATAAAGCATCTTCCCTAATGTATGAAGAGCAAACCCGCTATGAATAGCCCCTATAAGAATCGGGATAAAGAAAATAGCTCCCATTTGGCGAAGTGCGATTTTACGAATTTCTTTATCTGTCATACCAATTCTCTTTAATGATTTAAATTGGATACGATCTTGTTCCTTATCGTTAAACCATTTAAAGTACGTCATACTGCAAGCAAAGAAGAAGAATAGTACCGCTACGAAGAAACCAATGAACATTGTAATTGCACCTTGCTCTTTTATCGCTTTATACGTAAGAATGGAATTGTGGAAATTCTCTTGTTGTTCTTGTGCAATTTCTTTTTTTAAGTCTAGTACAAGATCTTCTGTTTCTTTCCAATCTTCAATATAATATCCGTAATATTTCGTCTTTTCTTCATCTGATACACTCTCTGCATATTTCACAAAGTCTTGATCATTGACGATAAGATACCCTTCATCATTAAAAACAGACTGCGAAATTGGATCATTTAGCTTGATAGACTGCTTTTGTCCGTTCAGTGTAAACTCAAATGGCTTTGTACGATCTATCTTCACAAAATCATTCATCATATCAAGTAAAACCATCGTTGCACTTCCTGGTGCATTATGAACTTCCTCTTTCTTTTGCTTACGCGCTTCTGCATTATATTCTTTTTCTGTGATAATACCTAAAGGCATCTCATGCTCACCATTAAACATTACTATTTTTTGTTTTGCAGGAAGTTTTACATATGTTACTTTTCGCGCTTCTTCAAATCCATGTTTTTTTATTAACTCTTGCGTTTTTTCTTCACTTATGACGTTATGCGTATTTACTCCCTTTTCTATATATGAAATAGCATGAGGGGTACTTGCTACTGTTTTATAACTCATATCTTGAAAGAATACGTAAAGCGTCCCAACCGCTGAAGAAACAACAGCCGTAATAATAGAAATAACGAAAAGAAAACGAGCATTATCTTTCATTTTATAAATAAGATTGCTAAGCACAAACATATTTGGATATGTATAGAATGATTTTTTTCGTCTTTGTAATGCTTTTAATACAACTGTACTTCCTTGTGTAAATAGTAAATATGTTCCTCCAACTGTTAATCCTACAATCGGCAAGAAGTACATAAGAAAATTCATAAGAGTCACTTGGAAACAAAGGACATATGCGACAATAATACATAATACCCCAACTACACATAACCATGTAAATGCAAACGGTTCTACTTTTTGCTTTCTCGCTTCTCTTAATAAATCAATAATTTGTAAGCGTCCTACCGTCCAAACACTAAACAATGCTAAGACTAAAAAGAGAATAAAGTATACGCCAGCTGTAATAAGAACGGCTTTTCCATTCCATACGAGCGGAAGTGTTTTATCAATTTTTAATAATACACCTAATGCTTGGAAGAAAAGTTTTGAACAAAGCATTCCAAGACCAATACCTACTACAATTGCAATACAACCTAACATCATTTGCTCTAGTATAATCATTCGGCCAAGTTGAGCCTTCGTTCCACCTATTAATGTTAATAAACCGAACTCTTTTTTTCTTGCACGTAAAAACGTTGAATTAGCATATAAAATAAAGAGCGCTGAGAAGATGACCACGATATAATTCATAGATTCTAATCCTTTTGTAATCATCGTCCTCATGTTAATATTACCATTTACGACATCTGGATGATAAATGAAAGAAGCATACATAAAAAATACTACAATTGATAAACAACTACTAATAAGAAAGGCTTTATAATTACGCCAATTTCCTTTTACATTATTAAGCGCGAGCTGGCGAAAGTTCATGATATTCCCCTCCTAGCATCGCAAGTACGTCTAAAATTTCTTGGAAAAAGGTTTGCTTCGTTTTTCCTTTATGTATTTCTGAGAAAATTTCTCCATCACGTATAAATAAAATACGTTCGCAATAGCTAGCCGCTACCGGATCGTGTGTTACCATTGCAATTGTCACTTTCTTTTGCTCATGTAAATCTTGTAGAGCACCCATTAAAGATTTTGCAGACTTAGAATCTAAGTTCCCAGTTGGCTCATCCGCTAAAATTAATGTTGGATCGTGAATGATTGCTCGTGCAGCTGCCGCACGTTGCTGTTGTCCACCCGATACTTCATATACCTTTTTATTTAAAACTCCTTCGATATTTAAAAATTTCGCAATCTCTAGCACCTTTGCGTCAATTTCTTTTACAGGACGGTTTGCCATTACAAGTGGTAAAATGATATTTTCTTTAATAGATAACGTATCAAGTAAGTTGAAATCTTGGAAGATGAATCCTAAATGTGTACGACGAAATTCTGCTAATTTTGCAGCTCGCATTTGACTAATTTCTTCACCGTTTACATATACATGACCTGAAGTTTGTTTATCAATTGTCGCTAATAAATTTAAAAGCGTTGTTTTCCCACTTCCTGAGGGACCCATAATCCCTACAAATTCGCCTTCTTCAATTTTAAAATTTATATCATGTAAAGCAGTCGTTGCCACTGAACCTTTTGATTGATACACCTTCGTTAACCCTTTTACTTCAAGAACACTCATTTCTAATCCCCCTATGTGTTTTCTTCTTACATTTACTATAAAAAAATTGAGAAAAAGAAACGAGTGATTTCCCTTACAAAAACATTTGTTATCTTACAATTTTGTCATTTTTCTCATCAACACATGATATTCTTCGTCTTTTGCAAATTGAAATGTGAATGTTGTGCTTTCCCCTTCGGTCGATTGCACGTAAATTCCGTGATGAAGATTATCACAAATCTCCTTTGTAATATATAATCCCATCCCTGTTGCTTCTCTCGTTTTACGACCATTTATCCCCGTAAAAAACGGATCGAATATACGCTTTACATCTTGCTTTGGGATACCAATTCCATTATCACGAATATGTAATAAAACTTTGTGATCCCTCTCTTCAATTTGAAACTGAATTTCCTTTTTCTCTACTTGTGAGATTTTTGTGTACTTAATTGCATTCATAACAATTTGACCTATGGCAATGCTAAGCCATTTTCTATCAGATGCAACCATACACGTATCTTCTTCAAACATTAGTTTCGGATATACAGAAGATTGAATAAATGATTTTCGATTTTGGTTAATAATATCTCGAACAACATCTATTACATTCACTACTTCTACTTTGTAATCTTTCGCAAACTGCTCTAACCTTGCCATATGTAATGCTAAATCTAAGCCATTTAAAATGCGGTTATTTTCTTCGCGAATACTTTCAACCGTTTCTCTAGCTTCCCGATGTTCTTTACCATATTTCTGCAGCAATAATTCAATAACTGAAACCGGTGTTTTCATTTGGTGAATCCATTGATTCATAAAGATCATTTGCTGCTGCTCTTTTGCATGCTGCTTATGAATTTCATCCATATATTGCTGTCTCAGCAATGTGAACGCTTCTACGATCATTTCTTGCTCTGACGTATAAGAATCGTCAATGAGTAAAGAATCATGTAACGTATGTCCTCCAGCAATATATTGTTCTATCCTTTTTAAAAATACACTTCTCTTTCGATAATCGTAAATGAGGTATACGATAAACACGACTGTTCCTAATAAAAGTCCATATAGCCATGTTCCCAAGTCAAGTGATCTCTTTTCTAAAAGACTTTGTAACTGTAACACAAGCCCGAATAAGCAAAGACTTACAATATAAGAAAGGATTAAAGAAAATCGATCTATGAAGTAACTTTTAAGCTTCATGCTCTTCTCCCCACTCTGTAAGAAGCGCATAACCATACCCACGTTTTGTTACAATTGCATTTTTAATACCAAGCTCCTCTAATTTTTTCCTTACGCGTTTTACGTTCACAGTTAATGTATTATCATCAACAAAAGCTACTTCATCCCATAGCGCCTCTAATAACTCTTCACGCGTGACGTATTGATTAGCCTGTTTCATTAAACATTCTAATAAGTAAAATTCATTTTTTGTAAGTTCAGTTTGTTGACCTTTCCACTCTACTGTGTGCTGTGATGGAAATAATAACAATCCATTCACGCCTAAACAATCGCTTTCTGCCGTAGAAGCATACTCCCCATATCCTCGGCGCAATGCACTCTTCACCTTTGCCATTACAATGTCTAAATGAAACGGCTTTGTAATATAGTCATCCCCGCCATTCTCAATCGCCATCACTTGATCCATTTCCCCTGTTCTTGCAGAGACGAAAATAATGGGTGCATTCGATATTGTACGAATTTGACGGCACCAATAGAAGCCATCAAAGTATGGCAAATTAATATCAAGTAACACTAGATGAGGATTTACTTTTACAAACTCATCTTTTATGTGACGTAAATCAGTCACCCTGAATGTTTGATATCCATATCTTCCTAAATGTTCCTCTAATATTTCTGCAATTTTTTCGTCATCTTCTACAATTAATATTTTATACATATACTCCCTCTCCCCTTGTTTCTTACTACGGAGTGACCATTTCTTACATTCTTCCGAATTTTAAAACGAACATATATTCATTTTGATTTTCCAACATACAAAGACAATGAAAACAAAAGAAGCCTCCTTCTGTCTTCACATGGTATGGGAAAAAAGGCTCTAACCACTTCCACGCTCAACCGGACTCTCCCTACCACACAAAGTTTTCCAATCTTTATTTCTATAGCTTTATTTACACTCCTTTCTCCATTATAAAAAAGACTGCCGTATTTTGGCAGTCTTAATCGATAAATTCAAACTCATATTCAAGAATTTTTACAATGTCACCGTCTTTTGCACCACGTGCACGAAGGGCTTCATCAATACCCATTCCGCGCATTTGACGAGCAAAGCGACGCACAGATTCATCACGTGAGAAGTCCGTCATCTTGAATGTTTTCTCAATATCGTAACCAGAGATAACAAACGTACCGTCGCTTTCACGTGTAATTTCAAATTTAACACCTTCAGTTTCAAATTTGTACATTACACTTGCTTCAGATTCGTCTACAACATCATGTACTGGGAATTCTGGTGTTGTTTCCACTAAGTTTGCTACTTCAAATAATAGATCACGAACACCTTGTTTTGTTACTGCAGAGATTGGGAAGATTTGAACTTCGTCTCCTACCTTCTCTTTAAATGCTTGTAAGTTTTCTTCTGCATCTGGCATATCCATTTTGTTTGCAACAACAACTTGTGGACGCTCTGTTAAACGCAGATTGTACTCTTTTAATTCAGCATTGATTGTTACATAATCCTCATATGGATCACGGCCTTCTAAACCAGACATATCAATCACATGCACGATAACACGTGTACGTTCAATATGACGTAAAAATTGATGTCCAAGTCCAACGCCCTCATGTGCTCCTTCGATTAATCCAGGAAGGTCAGCCATAACGAAGCTGCGGTTATCACCAGTTTCAACAACACCAAGATTTGGAACGATTGTTGTAAAGTGATATTCTGCAATTTTCGGACGTGCTGATGATACAACGGATAATAATGTTGATTTACCTACGCTTGGGAATCCAACAAGTCCAACATCCGCT
>Ga0209025_1003172_pt1 | contig 15984 bp, 17 predicted proteins | sample AraplaMF_Col_mLB_FD_184256 | JGI IMG/M metagenome (GOLD analysis project Ga0209025, IMG submission 184256) | Arabidopsis root microbial communities from the University of North Carolina, USA - plate scrape MF_Col_mLB (SPAdes) (version 2) | ecosystem: Host-associated > Plants > Roots > Endosphere... | reverse complement strand
AAAAAAAGTAAAAAAAGCATAAGAAAAAGACGACTTTCCGTTCAAAATTGGACGGAAAGTCGTCTTTTTTCGTTTTACATATGTTTTACGGAAGGAAAAACGTAAGTTTTTCAGTGCCCTCCTAAAAAGAAAAGGGGTTTTATTTCGTTTTTTTATTTGTATTTATATAGTTCTTTTCGGAAGGTAAATTGTAAACGTAGTCCCCTCGCCTTTTACACTGTGTACAGTAATACTTCCTTCATGAAGATCAATAATTTTTTTCACAATCGAAAGCCCTAATCCACTACCTTCAATTGTTCTATTTCGCGCCTCATCTACTTTGTAGAATCGATCAAAAATCTTGTCAATCTCATCTTCGCTCATACCAATCCCTGTGTCAGAAATCGTAAGACACAATTCCGTGTCTTTCTCTTCTCCATCAAATGAAATGGTCCCGCCACTCTCTGTGAATTTAATACTATTCGTCAATAAATTTGTCCACACTTGGTGGAGCAAGTTTTCATCTCCATACACTTGTATACTCGGAACATCCAATTCAATTGCGACATCTTTTTCACGCCATTGCCACTCTAGCATAAAAATAACATCTCTTATTTGCTTTCCGACATCAAATGTTTTCTTATCTAAAACTCTCTCTTCTTTATCAAGAGAGGCAAGCGTTAATAATTGTTTACACAAACTAGACATACGTCTACTTTCTGATTCAATAATTTCTAAATAATGTTTACGCTCAGATTCACTCATCTCATTTGTTTGTAATGTCTTCGAAAATCCTTGAATCGATGCAAGTGGAGATTGAAATTCATGGGAAACGTTTGAAACAAACTCTTGCCGCATCCGATCTAAATCCTTTAAGCTTTTTGCCATTTTACGAAAACTAACAGCCAGTGTTCCAATTTCATCTTTTCGATATTCTGGCAGAGCTACTTCATACTCTCCGTTTGCAATTTTTTTAGTTGCACTTGTAAAAAGCTGAATAGGACGCACAATAAACCGAGCTGCAATTGCAATAAGAATAATACTTAATCCAACCATTAAACATAATAATACAGCAAAGAAAATACGCATTTCACCCAATTGCTGTTGTATATCTGGACGAATAAAGAGAGCGTATTGCTTATCATCATGTTGAATTGGAATCCCAATACTATTTAAAAGTTCATTATCAAAAAAACCTGTTATAAATAACCTTGTTGGATAAGTCGAAATCCCGTTATATGTATGCCCCTTTAATACACTTTCTATCGTTTCGTCACTCACGTTAATTTTTCGAAATGCATTTCCATATCGTTTTCCTTGTTTTTGATCATTTACTACATAAATTTCAAAACCGAGATTAGAAATAGATTTCAAATATTCTTCTCGATTTTGTTCATCGGATTGCTCATATAAATGTTTTACTTCTTGTGCGTATTTTAAAATTTTTTCACTGTTATATGGTTTCAAATAAAGATGATAATACACATTCGATAATAAAAAACCAATCATACTGCTAACTAACATAATGACAATCGATATTATTACAAATCGTGAATATAATGATCGCATTTTATTTCAACTCCAATTTATATCCAAGACCACGTACCGTCTTAATTTGAAAATCATCTGTCCGTTTCGAAAAACGATCACGCAATCGCTTAATATGGACATCTACAGTGCGTTCATCACCTGCAAAATCCACTCCCCAAACAAGTTCAATCAATTCTTCACGAGAAAAAATCCGCCCTGGATAACTCGCAATCTGTGATAACAACTCAAATTCTTTTAACGGTAACAAAATAGTTTGTTCATGACAACGTACTTCATAGCTTTTTCGATCGATTGTTGTTCCATGTAATTGAATAATATCTGCACTTAGCATTTGATAACGGCGTAATAATGCTTTCATTCGGAATAGTACTTCAGCAGGTTCAAATGGTTTTACAATATAGTCATCCGTCCCAACAGAAAAGCCCTTCTCCTTATCTACTAACTGATCTTTTGCGGTTAACATAATAACTGGTATATCATAATACTTTCTAATTTCTTCACAAAGTGTGTATCCATCTATATGCGGCATCATAATGTCAACAATCGCTAAATGAATTGTTTCTTTCTCTAATATAGACTGTGCAGCTTTTCCATCTTCAGCCTCCCACACTGTATACCCCTCTTTTTGAAGGTGATAACGAAGAAGTTCTCTTATATGTAAATCATCATCTGTCAACAAAATATGTATCATATATATCAAACCCTTTCCATCAGTCAGTACGACTTTACATTATAAGATAGGTACAAAATATGCAAGAAAAAAAGAGAAAGCAAATTGCTCTCTCTTCTATTCTAACGAATGAATAAATAAACCACTGCGAAGTTTTGGTTCAAACCATGTTGATTTTGGTGGCATTACTTCCCCTGCATCTGCAATAGCTAGTAAATCTTCCATTCCAGTTGGATACATTGAAAAAGCAACCGCCCATCCTCCCTCATCAATCATTTTCTCTAACGCCGTCAGTCCTCGTATTCCTCCAACAAAATCAATTCTATCATTTGTGCGAGGATCATCAATTTGTAAAATGCGATGCAATAGTTGATCTTGTAAAATCGATGCATCTAGTCTAGTTACAACATTATTTTCATCAACTCTGTTTTCTTTTACGGTCAATTTATACCATACCTTATTCAAATACATTCCAAACGTATGACGCTCTGTTGGTTTATAGGGGGCTTCTTCCGCTTTATCTACATAAAAATCTTGAGATATCGCTTGTAAAAATTGTTCTTCTGATAATCCATTTATATCTTTTACAATGCGATTGTAATCCCAAATTGCTAATTCATCTTTCGGAAAAAGTACAGATAAAAAATAATTAAATTCTTCTTCACCTGTATAATTTGCATTCTCTTCACGTCGCATTATTCCTACTTTTACAGCCGATGCAGAGCGATGATGACCATCAGCAATATATAATGACGGTATCCCCTCAAACAGTTTAATTAATGTAGCAATCACTCTTTCTTCATGAATAATCCACACTTTATGCCGAATTGTATCATCTGCCGTAAAGTCATAAACATGATTATGCATTATTTTCCAATTCGCAATTATATTTTCAATTTCACTTTTCCCGCGATATGTTACAAAAATAGGTCCTGTATGTGCATTACAGACATCAACATGACGAATACGATCTATTTCTTTTTCAGCTCTTGTCCGCTCATGCTTCTTAATTGTATCGCTTATATATTCATCAATCGATGTACAAACAACCAATCCAGTTTGAGACCGACCATTCATTGTAAGTTCATAAATGTAAAAACATGGTCGTTCTTCTTGAATAAGCACACCTTGTTCAATCAAATGTTGTAAATTCCCCCTCGCTTTCTCATACACCGCGTTAACGTATGGAGAAATAGATGGATCTAAGTCAATTTCTGCCTTATCAACACGCAAAAACGAATACGGATTACCTTTTGCAGTTTCTCTTGCTTCTTTACTATTGAGTACATCATATGGAAGAGCAGCTACTTCTTTTGCGCGCTCTTGTGTAGGACGAATTGCCCGAAATGGTTTAATTGTTGCCACCAAAATCTCCTCCTTTTCCGCATTAACATGTAGTAAGTTCGAAAAGCCCCTACTAATAGGAACTTCGCATTATACAATCATTCGTACCGCTACGACTCCTGTAATAGCCCTTATATTTGCCACAATATCTTCTTTAATAATATCATCAATGCCATTATCAATATCAATTATTGTATATGCAAAAGAGCCCTTACTACGGTTAATCATATCTGCAATATTTATATGCTGCTCGGCTAAGCGTGTCGTAATTTGCCCAACCATATTTGGAATATTTTGATGAGAAATTGTAATTCGATTCTTTCCGATATACGGTAGTTCTACATTCGGATAATTAACTGAATTGCGGATATTACCCGTTTCTAAAAAGCTTCGCAATTGCCGCGCTGCCATAACTGCACAATTTTCTTCTGATTCGTATGTAGATGCCCCAAGATGCGGCGTTGCAATAACATTTTTCATTTGCAGTACACGCTCGTTTGGAAAATCTGTTATATACTGATTCACAATCCCCGTATGAAGCGCTCGTTCCAGCGCATCTTCGTCAACAAGCTCTCCGCGAGAAAAATTTAATATACGAACTCCTTTTTTCATTACTTGAAATGCATGTTCATTTATGATACCTCGCGTTTGTTCCACCAATGGAATATGCAAGGTAATATAATCGCATGTCGCAAAAACTTCTTCTAAACTAAACGCTCGCTGCACTTGTCTCGATAGTCGCCAAGCTGTTTCAACAGAAACATATGGATCATAACCTACAACGTCCATCCCTAATGATAAGGCATCATTGGCAACGAGAGCACCAATTGCACCTAGTCCAATAATGCCAAGACGTTTCGAGGCAATTTCTGAACCAACATATTGCTTTTTCCCTTTCTCAACAAGTTGCGGTACTTCTTCACCATGCAGCTCTTTTGTCCATACGATACCGTCTACAACATTACGTGATGATATAATTAAACTTGCAAGTACAAGTTCTTTTACAGCATTTGCATTCGCCCCAGGTGTATTAAAAACAACAATCCCTTTCTCTGTACACCGTTCTACTGGTATATTATTTACACCTGCTCCCGCTCTGGCAATTGCCTTTAAATCACTTGCAAACTCCTCATGATGCAATGAGTAGCTTCGCAATAAAATACCATCAGGATTCTCAACTGTTTCTCCTATTTTATAACTCTCTTTTGAAAACGTAGCAATTCCTTTTTCAGCAATTTGATTCAACGTTTGAATATGAAACATTTTCTCATCCCCTTATTTGTACTTCTTTTCAAATACAGACATGAAATTAACAAGTGATTGTACACCTTCCGCTGGCATAGCGTTATAAATACTAGCACGCATGCCGCCAACTGAGCGATGCCCTTTTAATTCTTCAAAACCATGCTTTTTGGCTTCTTGAATAAATAATGCATTCCGTTCGTTTGAAGACGTTGTAAATGGAATATTCATTAAAGAGCGATATGTAGTATGTACTGGTGAAGTGAACATGCTTGATTCATCTAAAAAGTTGTATAGAATTGCTGCTTTTTTGTAATTTCTTTTTTCAATCTCCTGTACGCCTCCCTGCGCTTTCAGCCATTGCAAAACTAGTTTTGTTACATAAATACTGAAAGTTGGCGGCGTATTATAAAGTGAATTATGTTTACTGTAAGTTTTATAGTTTAACATGGCCGGGCAAGAAGAATTAGCAGCACCAATTAAGTCCTTACGAACGATAACAACTGTTAACCCTGCCGGTCCTAAATTTTTCTGTGCTCCAGCATAAATAAGCCCGAATTTTGTAACATCATACTCTTCAGATAAAATATTGGAAGACATATCCGCAACGAGTGGGATTTCTTTTGTCTCAGGAATGTTTACATAACGCGTACCTTCAATTGTATTATTCGTTGTAATATGAATATAATCTATTTCTTGAGAAAGAAGTGTTCGATTGAATTCTGGAATGGATGTAAATCGGTCATTTTCAGGAGATGTAACAACCGAAATCGTTCCCATTTTTTCTGCTTCTTCGATTGCTTTTTTTGACCAGGAGCCCGTATGCACATATGCCGCTTGTTTATAGTGGTTCATTAAATTTAGTGGAATCATGGAGAATTGTAAAGATGCGCCTCCTTGTATAAAAAGGACTTCATAATTTTCAGGGATATTCATTAACTCACACAATAAACTTTTCGTTTCATCTATTATTTCCTGAAAAGCCGCTGATCTGTGACTCATTTCCATTATTGACATACCCTTTTCCTGATAGTTCAATAATTCCTTTTGTACTTGCTCTAAAACAGGAATAGGAAGTGTAGATGGTCCCGCTGAAAAATTGTATACTCGATGCATCTTATTCCCCTCTTTCGTTTTTTTATAAATTTTAAAACTTTCTGAATTATAACTCATATAAAATACCCGGTCAAATTGTTTTTCCTATTTTATTCTAAGAAGTATCGAAACCGTTCTCATGAGTAATTTTTCCTGAATCTCTTTACTTCGTATTGAAACAAAAAAATGTTAAGCACGTCTGCTTAACATTTTGAATAATAATTGTATAATTGCTAATTACTTGCAAAAAACCGGTCATAAATTTGATAAAGTGCAGAAATACCAATAAGCCAATAGACGGTATCAACAAGCGCTGGTACAGAACCAAAAATTTTTTCCACCAGATTAAAATCTAACGCAACAAATAACCAGTTTAAACCGCCAATAATCACCAGAATTGCTGTAAGGTAAGACAAAAATTTCATTGTGATTGCCCCCTTGGTGAAAAATGGTGAAAGGCCTTTCGCTATATTATATGCATGGAGTTCTTGAATTTGCCCATTATTTTTATTTTTTCGTTTTTAAAAATATAATTTAAATTTTAGCTTAATAGCGATGCGTTCTTGCCAGCTTTCCAATATAAAATCCACGCAAACTATATAGATTTTAATTTTTATACATATAAGTCGCTGCTATGCAGAATACAACATGCTTTCTCCCTCTGTTTTAGACCTTGCATGTGGCAGAAAAAGGCCATGACCGCTTCTATGCATGGCCAGATACTCTCGCCCGCTTAAATAGAAAAAGGGTTTTTATGTCGATTTTTTAATTTGTATTTACATAGCGTTGCACTTTATACCGTTTTTAATTTTCCTTCAAATATTATTTTCCGTCCGCATGGCTCTACAACCGTTTTCCCATCTCTTTTCACCTCATGGAAAATAGGCTCTTCCATGCGGCGAGACGGTGTATATCCTTCCTTATCCATTCTTTCGAGGCACTGTGCAATTGTTTCATCTGACAATACTTCAAATTTCTTCTTTTTTAATTGCTTTGTCATTATTTTACCTACTTTCTACTTTCCTTATCATTGCTTGATTTTTCATATGTGTCACATAAACAATAGATATTACTGCCATTATGATCATAATGGAAAAGAAAAAGCTTGTATACTGTATGTTCTCTATAAATAGCCCACCTAATACAGGCCCAGTAATGCTTCCGATACTAAAAGCAATTCCGCACAAAATATTTCCTGCCGGTAATAAATGTTTTGATAATAAATCAGTCATATAGCCGAGTCCGAGTGAAAAGCATGATCCAATAACCATACCAGCAAGTAACATACATATAAATACAAGCCAATAATAACCATCGAATATAGCCGCTAATAGAAAAATCACTGTACTGACGCTAAATGTCCATGTTAAAATCCGTTCTCTTCCAAGACGATCACTAAGTATACCAAGTGGTATTTGCGTAACAATTCCACCAATCGAAAATGCTGGTAATAAAAATGAAATTTGTTCAACTGACCAGCCTTTCCTCATCGCATAAACAGGTAAATTGCTATTAAGCATCCCTTCTAACACTCCATATGCTAACGGTGCAAGTAACGCAATCCACCCTACTATCCAAACTTGCTTATAGCGCTGCAAAGATGTTTCACTTTCTTGATTTGCTTCTCCTTGATCAGGAAATGCATTTTGCGTTGGGATCAATAATAACCATCCTATTAAACAAAGGACAGTTGATACAATAAACGGTGTTGCAATCCCGTATTGTACCGTACTCGCTAAATAAGGCCCCATCGCAAAACCGATACTGAAAAATGCTCCGTATATAGAAACTTGTTTTCCTACCTTGTGCGGACTAGCAGTCGTCGTAATCCACGTTTGCGTTCCAACATGAAGCATATGATCCCCTACCCCAACGAAAAAACGCAGAACAAACCATACCCAAAAAGAAAATGTTTGCGTAAATACAAATAATGCTCCAACAACAATAAAACCTCCAATTACAATAAGGGGTTTCATTCCAAACTTTTGCATCGGTTTCTCAAGCCAAGGTGAAATAACAAGAATCCCTATATATAATGCCGTTGCATGAATGCCGTTAAAGCTTGAACTAATTCCCTCCTTCTCAAAAATCATTGCAATTGCCGGTAACAACATACCTTGTGAAAGCCCAGAAATCGCAACAATTCCAACCATAATCCAAAACGTATACCTTCTCCCCATTTCATTACGCTCCTTGTCTAAACTCACATCCTTTATTATAGCTGGTTAATCCATAAATCGTATACTTTCAATTTCCACAAAAATAAAGCTAGAAGTCCAGACTTCTAGCTTACATCCTTTCCATCTACTGGAAGAAAGGTTTTAAATTCTAATTTTCAAATATATACATATGCAACCCTATTATAGGATACGTTTCTTATTTGCATTATGAAACAATGCAGCTACTCTTTCAAAAATGTATTTACTTCATTAATAAACACGTTTAAACAATCAACAAATGGAGAATGGCCACAATCTTCTAACATGACCAATTTTGCATTTGGCAAATGCTTTGCCAACTCATCACCAACTACTTTTGGCACCACATAATCACGATCACCTTGGAGAACTAATGTTGGCACTTGAATGCGATTCATATCCCCGTTCCCAGCTACAACTCCGTTATGCTCATCTGATATATTAAATGTTACAAGTCCATAATTTACATCAACAAAATTGCGCTGCGTTAACATATCATCAAGATATTTCTCATAGCGATCTGGACTAGGTTGATGATGCGTATAAATAAGTAAATTCCAGACATTTCGATAATACTGCTTATCCTTTTGTTTTATAGCTTCAACAACAGGTGCAATTTGAACAGCATCTTTCGCTATTTCTTCTTTTGTTTTTAAAAGATGAGACACAATTGGTTGACCATTTATATCCTTCTTAAAAATGGGATATCCTTTCAGTCCTACTGATTCTACCAGTATAAGTTTATTTACATACACCGGATAAGCTGCTGTAAACTGCATCGCAACTCCTCCACCCATTGACCATCCGACCAATGAAAAATTTTTCAATTGTAATTCATCTACAAACAACTTCACATCTTCTACAAAATCATTCAATGAATTAATCGGATGATGATAAGTTGAAAAGCCAAAACCACGTAAATCAAGAGCATAAATATGATAAGAATCTTGCAGTTGTTCTATAACTAAATCCCAATGCTGTGAAGATGTCATATTCCCGTGAATAAGCACTACTATCTCTGTTCCATTCCCCGCTTCTTGATAAGCAATTGTTTCTCCATTTGATAATGCCACTGATTTCATAATGGTAGGTTTCATTATTCGCTTTCCCCCTCAATAATATCAACAACACACGTTAAAAAACAGAAAATTCTAATTTAATAATATCACATAGAATATATGTTCTCAATCTGAAATTCAACTTATTTTTACAAAAGCAAACCGATAGATTACTAGACAATCTAGAAAAAAACAGATATAGTTAGCTAGGCAACTAATTGGAAAGGGCAAAAAATATGGACGAAAAACAACACTTTTTTCACACTGTCAGCCAAACCGCTCGGAAATTTTCTAAGAGATTCAATGAACGTGTTTCCCCAACTGGTTTATACAGTGCACAATGGGCTGTAATTTTCAGACTAGATCAAACTGGATCTTGCACGCAAACAGAATTGTGTCAATATTTAAATGTCGAATCTCCAACAATGACCCGTACTTTAAAACGTATGGAATTAATGGGATGGATTACTCGAACAGAGGGAACAGATCGACGTGAAAAGCTTATTTCTTTGTCAGAAACAGCAATCGCAATGATACCGAGTTGGCAGCAAGAAGTAAACGCATTTGAGAAAAAGACATTACAAGATATTAGCGAGGAAGAGCTTCGTCTTGCGTTTCATGTACTACAAAAAGTAATTCGAAATCTTGATTAAAAATTGGAGGGATGACTATGGAAAGTCAAAGGCTTTGGACGAAAGACTTCATTGGAACATGTTTGAGTAGTCTATTTCTCTTTTTAACATTTTATATGTTGATCACAACCTTACCTGTATATGTAATCGAGGGATTAAAAGGAAAACCTGAAGAAATGGGGCTTGCTGCAACAGTATTTCTTATTTCTTCAGTAATCTGCCGACCATTTACAGGGAAATGGCTTGATGATTTAGGACGAAAGAAGATTTTATTTATCTCCCTTTCGTTATTTTTAGCCGCAACAGTAATGTACTTCGGTGCGCAAAGCTTATTTTTACTACTTGCTCTTCGCTTCTTACATGGTATCGGCTTCGGAATGGCGACAACAGCTACCGGTACAATCATAACAGATGTAGCACCCCCCCATAGACGCGGTGAGGCACTTGGTTATTACGGAGTATTTATGAGCTTACCGATGGTTATCGGTCCTTTTTTAGGTTTAACGATTATTTCTAAATTCTCATTTACAGGGTTATTTGTCCTTTGTTCTATATTTTCTATACTTGCTTTTCTCTGCGGACTTTTAGTAAATATTCCAAATGAAAAAACAGCTGTCAATAAAGAAAAGAAACGAATGCAATGGAAAGATTTAATTGAGCATTCAACAATTCCAATCGCTCTTACTGGTTGTGTACTTTCCTTTTCCTATAGCGGTATTCTTTCATTTATTCCCGTTTATGCAAAAGAGCTTGGTATGAGTGATATTGCTAGTTATTTCTTTGTTGTATACGCAATTGTAGTTGTTATTTCTAGGCCATTTTCAGGAAAAATCTTCGATCGGTTTGGGGAAAATGTCCTCATTTATCCATCAATTATTATCTTTATGATTGGTATGTTCGTTTTAAGCCAATCACATACGCCGTTTTGGTTACTAGCTTCTGGTGTACTTATCGGCTTTGGGTATGGAACTCTAATTCCAAGCTTCCAAACAATTGCAGTTAGTGTGGCACCAGATCAAAGGCGTGGATCTGCAACAGCTACTTATTTCTCATTCTTTGATACAGGGATTGGTATCGGTTCTTTCGTACTAGGAATTATCGCAGCACATTCCAGTTATCAGCATATGTATTTTATTTCTTCGATTATTGTTGCATTTACATTACTGATTTACTATTTTCTTCATGGGCGTAAACAAAAGTCCAAAAAACAAACAACACAAGAAAAATTATCTGCCTAATCCTATAAGAGAGAGTAAACTTCTACGTTTACTCTCCTTTTTTTGCTTCTCAATAGGCTTATCTCTTATAATAAAACTAGAAGGAGGCTAATTTTATGAGACTAAAAAAATCCCCGCTCATTTTAATCATTTTGATTTTTGTATGTATATTGACTGGTATGGGATTTACGTTATTCAATCCAAATAAAAATTTTTCTTCCAGACAAACAGTAACGAAAAAAAACTGGTTACAAGATCCTTGTCTCCGTTGGTCTTATTCACATATGCGCGAATTTGCTTCAACAAAAGTTGTTGCTAAAAATCAAAATTATATATCCTCGATTCCAACTAATTCGCGAGATTTAGATAACCTACATATTACAGATGAAAATGAAAATAATACAACGGTTCGGAAATTATTAGAAAAACATAAAACAGATGCCTTTATTGTTTTACAGGATGGAAAGCTTGTTTATGAACGATACTTTCATGGATATAAAGAAAACGAACCGCACGGTATGGCATCAGTAGCAAAAGTATTTACAGGACTGCTCGTTAATACCCTTATTGAAGAAGGAAAGCTAGACCCCAATGCAACTGCAGAAACTTATGTAAAAAAATTAAAAGGAACACCATTTGGGATCGCAACAATTCAACAACTTTTAGATATGCAAGTTTCAGTAGAATATCCAACTCACGGCTTTAAACAAGCTGGATTAGATAATCAAGATGCACAATTATATTTAGCAAGTAACCTTCTTCCTCGCAACAAAAACTATAATGGACCGACAACAATTTATGACATGTTACTAGAAGCAAATGAAACAGCTGCTCCAGGAGAAACATTTTCGTATAATAACGGTTCTGCTGAAACACTTGCATGGGTCCTTCGTACTGTCACAGGAAAATCGCTCACAGATCTAGTAAGTGAACGTATTTGGTCACCAATTGGCGCAGAAGAAAATGCTTATTACGTTGTTGATGAAACCGGAGTGGAACAAGCGAGTGCAGGATTAAATGCCACCGCACGAGACATGGCAAGATTCGGGGAGATGATTGCGGGCGATGGTGTCTATGACGGAAAACAAATTATTTCTCACTCTATAATTGAAGAAATTAAACAAATTAACCAATACGAACTCCCAGTTGGGGATGGTGAGGAATATTCTTATCATGATCAGTGGTGGATCTCCCATAACGAACAAAATGCATTTGAAGTACTTGGCAGTTATGGACAAAGGTTATATATCGATCCAACTGCACATATGGTTATCGTTCATTTTTCTTCTAATGCCAATCATACTGGAGAAATACAATTTGCATATAGTGATATGTATTTACAAATCGCTGAATACTTACAGAATAAGCTCTCTAATTAAGTTTATACTTTCGAAGTTTTCGTTACGAAAAGGAGTTGCCTTATGACAGCTCCTTTTCTATAATTGTAATTACATATTCCCATTGTTCTTCTGAAAAACATAACGGTTTTAACTGAAATACCATAGAACAAATCTCTTCTATATAATGGACATTTCCCTGTAAAAATTCCCATCGGAGCACCTTAGGTATATACAAATCTGCAACTTGTTCACTTTGTTCTACTAAAATGTCTACTTCTCTCTGACAAACACCTCTTATAAGATACCCTTCTCGCACTTCTTGTTTAACTTTAGAATATTGCTTACTTTTCTCCCTTATACAAAATAAACAATCAAGATAAGAGCAAAACAAATCATCTTCTCTTTTACATACATTCGCAATTTTGCAGATCAGTTCCCTATTTTTCATAATCTTGTTACCTTTTCATATTCCTTTTGTAGCCATTTCTCTCTTTTTTCTTGTTTATAATTTTTCACTTGTTTCAAAAGTGCACCGCTGAAGCTATATGGATTTGGATGTGCATATACAATTAATATGTTCATTGCAAACGACACCTTCCTTTAATTCCCTTTTGACTTTTTCTATACTCACATGCTATTCTAATACATGTCAAAGGGCAAGCCTCTTTGACAAAACAACTGACACCTATTCGGCGATGGTGTCTTTTTTATTTGTTAGCCGAAAACGCCCATCTTTCGGGGGCACATTTAATTTTTTGACACTACACACTCAGCACCATTTCCTTGTAAAAAGACTGCATAACACAGTCTTTTTATCTACATAACTCTTTTCAAAAAATGAATTTCCAAGCAAATATTACTATAAAAAAGGGAGAATAACTCCCTCTATGTTATTTTACCATGTAGTAAATCCCCTTATCATCTATACATTCATGTTGCTCTGCTAAAGTAATTTTCCCATCCAACTTTAACTCATCTAGCAGTCGCAGTATGTAAAATTGCTGCAACATCTTCTTTGCAAATTCCCCTTTATGTTCAGTAGCAATATGTTGTTGAATATCCAATAATGTAATCGGCTTTTCCTTTTCTTCCATATATTTATAAATCGCATTACGTAGTGTAATATATTTCTCAAGTGTCATCGTATGCTTGCTCCTTTCTTCTCGTTGTCCATCTTTCATTATCGGTTTTTTTGCAATAAAAAAACCTCTTCGATAAGAAGAAGCGGATTATATCTCTTCCTTCTTATCTTTCAGAACAAAACTGTTCTGCTGGAATTAGCACCTGCATCGCGGTTGCTGGGTTTCATTGGGCCAGTCCCTCCACCTCTCTGGATAAGAAAATATTCACTTTATCTTTTACTATAATGAACACAGCCAAAAAAGGCAATTCTCATCATAATAATCAGGATTTGTTTTTTGAAGTGCGCTGATATTTTATTCCATTTTGTTCATACTAAAAATGTAAAAGACCAAAGGAGGCACAGTCATGCAAAAAAATGCACGTGGTCACGTTCAAGATTCTTGTCAAGCATTACACGAAGCAAAGAATTGTTTACAAAATGCCTTACAAACAGTTGAGAAATCAGATAATCGTCAACGCATTGAACAATCTTTACAAGCTGTTCAACATGCACTGCTTCAATGTGATAGTACAGCTGAAGTTTTATCTCAAGATTGAACTCCCTCCACCTACCGTGCACTTCTGCACTTTGCGCGCTTGAGGTGGGGGGCTTCTCGCCAGATATGATAAACCTTATACCTCCATATTTTCAAATTCTACACCTCAAAATGAATTTATATAAATAAAAAAGACACTTCTTATAATAAAAATAAGAGGTGTCTCAAAAGGCAAACGAATATGTAAGTCGCGATCCTACTGTATATATTTATGCCTTACAAGAAAACTTTATTCACTATATACGTAAGTGAAATTTCGCATAAAAACTGCATTGGGTGCCGCATAAACACATTTAGCACTTCTGTTGCTTTCTTATATTATTTCCTACTGATGAATTTCTGTTTTACATACAATTACACCATCTTCGTCAACATAAACATAATTTCCTGGAATCCATGAAACTCCGCCAAAAGACACTGGAATATTTGTTTCTCCCTTCCCTTCTTTCACACTTCGCTTTGGCATCGTTGCAATCGCTAAAATGCCAAGTTCGATATTCCGAAGCTCCGCACAATCACGAACGCATCCATAAATAATTATGCCTGCTAAATTCCGCTGCCTTGCTATGTTTGCTAAGTTATCACCAAGTAATGCACAATTTGTTGAACCTTCTCCATCTACAACTAATACCGTTCCCTCTGGTACCATCTCTAGCGCCATTTTTACGAGTACGTTATCATCTTTAACCTTTACTGTCTCGATTTTCCCATGAAACTGCTTCTTCTTTCCATACGATTGAAGTAATGGCTTACATACTTGTACTTCTGTTTCATTCGCATCATAAAGATCAGTTGTTCTCCACATCATGTTCCCTCTTTCCTTTTCACGATTTATGTTACATATTCTTGTCCTTTCTTCTTTTCCCTGTCTTAATTGGCGAAATTTTGTATACTAATAAAGAAGAAATAAAAAAGGAAGTGTGTAACATGAGTAGTAAAACAAATGCTTGTCGTTTTTTAGATAAGCACAAAATTGCATATACAGTTCACGAATATGAATGGGATGAAGAAAACTTAGATGCAAAACATGTCGCTGAGCAAGTTCATTTGCAATTAGAACAGGTCTTTAAAACACTCGTCCTTCGCGGCGATAAAACCGGGGTAATTATGGCTTGTATCCCTTCGCATAAAGAGCTTAATTTAAAAGCGTTAGCATCTGCAAGTAAAAATAAAAAAGTTGAAATGGTTGCAATGAAAGAAATACTTGGATTAACAGGATACATACGCGGCGGTGTTTCACCACTTGGCATGAAAAAAATTTATCCACTCTTTATTGACGAATCTGCTGCAAATTTAGACCCAATTAGCATTAGTGCTGGAAAAAGAGGATTACAAATTTTTATGAACGGCGCCGACCTAATCAAAATTAGTAACGCAACACCTACTTCCATTACTTCATAACAAAACCTGTCTCAATAGATGAGACAGGTTTTGTTTACATTTCTCGGCGAATTGCTGATAACACATTAATATTCGTTGCTTTTATTGCCGGCCTTAGTCCGGAAAAAATCGCAATAATTATACTAATAGAAACAGAAATAACAATAAGAAATGGAGGGATTATTGAAAATATAAATCCTTTTGGTGCTTCCGTTTTTGCAAATTCCTTTAATAAGATCGGAATTAATTCATTTCCCCCTAAACTAATAAGGCATGGAATAAAAATTGATAATTCCAATAATTTGTAGTATACTACTTAAAAATCTATAGGAGAGATTGCTTATGTTTAGAATAGATTGTTCTTTCCAACTTCATCATCATACATAAAGCCTTGTATCCGAAGAAATTTTTTCTTCGTGGGTACAGGGCTATTCCTGTTTACCCACGAAGCGATTATAAAGCTATGTGGGTATTTTCATACCTGCATAGCTTTTTTTATTTTAAAAAGGAGTGATAAATATGAACTTGCAAAATGTAAAAGGGACAAAAGACTATTTACCAGAAGAACAAATGCTGCGCAATACAATTAAACGGACTTG
>Ga0209025_1003166_pt1 | contig 16007 bp, 21 predicted proteins | sample AraplaMF_Col_mLB_FD_184256 | JGI IMG/M metagenome (GOLD analysis project Ga0209025, IMG submission 184256) | Arabidopsis root microbial communities from the University of North Carolina, USA - plate scrape MF_Col_mLB (SPAdes) (version 2) | ecosystem: Host-associated > Plants > Roots > Endosphere... | reverse complement strand
GCCCAGGCCGCCGGCAAGGACCTGCTGTATGTCGGCGTCGAGCCGCCCAAGCCCGACAGCTCGGCCATCCTGGTGCTGGGCGATTCGCCCATACGCAGCCTAGTCGAACTCAAGGGCAAGAAAATCGCGCTGCAAAAAGGCTCAAGCTCGCATTACCTGCTGGTGCGCGCGGTCGACAAGGCCGGCCTGAAGTGGAACGACATCCAGCCGATCTACCTGGCGCCCGCCGATGCGCGCGCCGCCTTCGAGCGCAAGAGCGTGGATGCCTGGGCCATCTGGGACCCGTTTTACGCCGCGATCGAACTCGCCATCAAGCCGCGCGTGCTGGTCACCGGCCGGGACCTGTCGAGCAACAACTCTTTCTACCTGGCCTCGCGCCCCTTTGCCACCCAGCATGCGCCAGCGCTGGCGGCCTTGCTGGAAGAGCTGACCCGCGCCGATGCCCTGGTGCAAGGCCATCGCGCGGAGGCCATCAAGCTGGTGTCCGACTTCAGCGGGCTGGACGCCGGCGTGGTGAGCCTCTTCATGCAGCGCCGGCCGGCCTCGCCCGTGGGCCCGCTCAACGCGGCCTCCATCGCCGACCAGCAACGCGTGGCCGATGCCTTTTTGCGCCTGGGGCTGATCCCCAGAGCCGTCAAGGTGGCCGACATCGTCTGGCGGCCTGAAGGCACCCAGGTAGCGCGCAAATAAAGCAAAAGCGCAAAACACATCACCACAGCACTCAAGGAGTTCCCATGCAGGTTTTCTGGTTCATTCCCACCCACGGCGACAGCCGCTACCTGGGCACAGGCGAAGGCGCGCGCGAGGTCAGCCACGACTATTTGAAACAGGTGGCCACAGCCGCCGACACCCTGGGCTACGAGGGCGTGCTGATTCCCACCGGCCGCTCCTGCGAAGACCCCTGGGTGGTCGCGGCCAGCCTGCTGCCCGTCACCAAAAACCTGAAGTTCCTGGTGGCCGTGCGGCCCGGCCTGCACCAGCCCAGCCTGGCCGCGCGCATGGCCGCCACTTTTGACCGGCTCTCGGGCGGGCGCCTCCTGATCAACCTGGTCACTGGCGGCGACCAGGCCGAGCTGGAAGGCGACGGCGTCTACCTGGACCATGCCCAGCGCTACGAGCAGTCGGCCGAGTTCATCCGCATCTGGCGCGAGATCCTCGCGCGCAGCCATGCGGGCGAAAGCCTTGACTACCAGGGCCAGCACCTGAGCGTGAAGGGCGCGAAGCTGCTGTACCCGCCGGTGCAAAAACCGCATCCGCCCGTGTATTTCGGCGGCTCCTCGGCGCCGGCCCACGAACTGGCCGCCGAGCAGGTCGACACCTACCTGACCTGGGGTGAGCCGCCCGCCGAAGTGTCCAAAAAAGTGGCCGACGTGAAGGCCAGGGCGGCAAAACACGGCCGCACGGTCAAGTTCGGCATACGCCTGCACGTCATCGTGCGCGAGACCGAGGACGAAGCCTGGCGCGCCGCCGAAAGCCTGATCAGCAAACTCGACGACGACACCGTGGGCCGGGCCCAGGCCGCGTTCTCGCGCATGGATTCGGAAGGCCAGCGGCGCATGGCCGCCTTGCACGCAGGTGGCAGCAAGCGCACCCGTGCCGAGCTTGAGATCAGCCCCAACCTCTGGGCCGGTGTGGGCCTGGTGCGCGGCGGCGCGGGTACCGCCCTGGTGGGTGACCCCCAAACCGTGGCGGCCCGCATCGAGGAATATGCCGCCCTGGGCCTGGACACCTTTGTGCTGTCGGGCTACCCGCACCTCGAGGAGGCTTACCGCTTCGCCGAATTGGTGTTCCCGCTGCTGCCGCGCAAGCTGCGCCAGAAGCTGTCGGGCCAGGTCCTCAATGGGCCGTTCGGCGAAGTCGTGGCCAATGACTACCTGCCGCGCGTCTCGCAAAGCTGAACCTGGAGCACAACCATGACAGATTCCGTTCGTGAACTCCAGGTGACCCCGGTGCCCGACACTGTGGACGCCCCCGGCCTGGGATTTTTGCCCTTGCCCTCAGCCGGCTTCTCATGGCCGCGACTGCAGCTTGCCGCCGTGTTGCGTGACCTCGGCCAGCGCCTGCTGCCCTGGGTGCTGCCGGTAGGTCTGGTCGCGCTCTGGCAGATTGCTTCGGCGCAGGGCTGGCTTTCAACGCGCGTGCTGCCGGCGCCTTCCGAAGTCGTCAAAGCCACCTGGGCCTTGTCGGCATCGGGTGAGCTGTGGACGCACGTGAAGGTCAGCGCGGGCAGGGCGCTGGCCGGCCTGGCCGTGGGCGGCGGGCTGGGCCTGGCTTTTGGCCTGCTGACCGGTTCAGTGAAATTCTTTGAGACCCTGCTGGACTCGACCATCCAGATGGTGCGCAACATCCCGGCCCTGGCCTTGATCCCGCTGGTGATTTTGTGGTTTGGTATTGACGAAACCGCCAAGCTGTTCCTGATCGCGGTCTCGGTGTTCTTCCCGATCTACATCAACACCTTCCACGGCATACGCAATGTGGACCCGGGGCTCATCGAGATGGGCCGCACCTACGGCCTCACGCGCTGGCAGCTGTACCGCGAAGTCATCCTGCCCGGTGCGCTCTCGTCCATCCTGGTCGGTCTGCGTTTTTCGCTGGGGCTGATGTGGGTGATTTTGATCGTGGCCGAAACCATCTCGGCGCAGGCCGGCATCGGCTACCTGACCATGAACGCCAGGGAGTTTTTGCAGACCGACGTGGTGCTGGTCGGCATCCTGCTCTATGCCCTGCTGGGCAAGCTGGCCGACATGTTCGCGCGCGGGCTGGAGCACTACTGGTTGCGCTGGCATCCCGGTTACCAGTCGGCTGCGGCCTGAGGACTGAACATGACCCTTGAACTCAATCCACCCAAAAACCGGTTTTCCTCCGTTCGTCCTGAGCTTTCTCCCGCCGCTCGCTCCGAATTTCATTCCCCCGCTAGTCCTGAGCTTGATTCCTCAGTTCGTCCCGTGCTTCATTCCCCCGTTCGTCCTGAGCTTGTCGAAGGACTTTCCCCGGCTTCGACCCTTCGTCGAGCTCAGGACAGGCCAAGCTCAGCCCGAACGGAAGGGGTTGAACCCAACCGCGGCGTCCGCCTTGAAATACGCGGCCTCTCCAAACGCTACGGCACACGCCAGGTGCTGCAGCACACCGAGCTGGTGATTGAACCCGGCGAGTTTGTCGCCATCGTGGGCCGCAGCGGCTGCGGCAAGTCCACGCTGCTGCGCCTGGTGGCCGGGCTGGAGGCCGCCACCCAGGGCAGCATTCGCCTGGACGGCCAGGACGTCACCGGCCTGCGCGAGGACACCCGCATCATGTTCCAGGATTCGCGGCTGCTGCCCTGGCGCCGCGTTTTCGACAACGTGGCCCTGGGCCTGCCGCCCGGCGGCCATGCGGCCGCGGCCGATGTGCTGGCCCAGGTAGGCCTGGCTGATCGCCAGCCCGACTGGCCGGCGCGCCTCTCGGGCGGGCAGCGCCAGCGTGTCTCGCTGGCCCGGGCCCTGGTGCACAACCCGCGCCTGCTGCTGCTCGACGAACCGCTGGGCGCGCTGGATGCGCTGACCCGCATCGAGATGCACCAGCTCATCGAAGGCCTGTGGCAGCGCAACGGGTTTACCGCCTTGCTGGTCACGCACGACGTGCAGGAAGCCGTGGCCTTGGCCGATCGCGTGATCCTCATCGAAGACGGCCGCATCGCGCTCGACGAGCGCGTGCGCATCGCCCGGCCGCGTGAGCGCAGCGACCCGTTGTTCGGTCAGATCGAAAAAAAGATCCTGGACCGCGTGCTGCAACTACCCGGTGACGCAATTTCGCCCAGCGAGCCGCTATGGCCCAACACGCCTGTGCACGGCGTGCGCTGGGCGGTTTGAGTTTCCCCTTTACCCCTTTACCGATTCAACAGTTTCTTAACTCAGTTCCAGGAGAACTTTTTATGTCCATCCAAGCCATCAATGTCCGCAACCAGTTCCGCGGGAAAGTGAAGGAAATCATCCGCGGCGACGTCGTGTCCGAAATCGACGTTGAAACGCCCTGGGGCATCGTGACCTCCGTCATCACCACGCGCTCGGTCGACCAGCTTGAACTGGCCGTCGGCAGCGAAGTGGTGGCGCTGGTCAAGTCGACCGAGGTGTCGATCGCGAAGCTGTAAAGCCGGTTCGAACCCGATGCCGGCGCAAGGGCCCGCGCGTCACTGCGGCACCACGCCCGCGCGTTTGACCACCGCGGCATAGCGCTTGAGTTCGCTGCGGAAGAAGTCCGCCGCGAATTCGGGCGTGGACACCTTGATGCTGTTGCCTTGCTTGAGCATGGCGTCCTTGAGTTCAGGCGTATCGAAGGCCGTGGCGAACGCGGTATGGATCCGTTTGACCTGGTCTTCACCCAGGCCCTTGGGGCCTATCACCGCAAACCAGCCCTCCACCACATAAGTCGGCAGGCCGGCCTCGGCGGAGGTCGGGATGTCCGGCGCCACCGGGCTGCGCGCCGGAGAGGCAATGCACAGCGCGCGCACATGGCCGGTCTTGATCTGGCCCGCTACCGCCGGCAAAGCCGCAACCCCCCAGTCCACCTGTCCGCCCACGATGTCTTGCATCATCGGGCCGAAGCCCCGGTAGGGGATGTGGGTGGAGAACGTGTGCGACAGGTCCTTGAATATCTCGGCCGCCAGATGCAGGATGGTCCCGTTGCCCGACGACGCAAAGTTGTATTTCCCCGGGTTGACCTTCAGCAAGTCCATGAACTCCCGCAAATTCCTGGCCGGTAGTTTGGGGTTGACCACCAGAACCATGGGTGTGGTGCCGATCACGGCGATGGGCGTGATGTCGTTGACGGGATCGAAGGGGACGGACTTCAACACCGCCGGGTAGATGACATGGTTGTTGGAGACCACGGTCAGGGTCATGCCGTCGGGCGGCGCCTTCACCAGGGTCTGCGTTCCCACAATGCCGCCCGCGCCGGGCTGGTTTTCAATCACGGCAACCTGGCCCAGCGCCTTGGACAAGGCCGGGCCTGCCGCGCGGACGATGGTGTCCACACCCGAGCCCGCGCTGACGGGCAGTATGAAACGCACCGCCTTGTCAGACTGGGCTTGGGCTTGGGCGCTGCCGCTTGCGGCCAGGCCGCCAGCCGCAATGCCGAGCCCGCCAAGGGCCAGCATGGCCTCCCGGCGCGATAAGGTGTTGTCGCTGTTCATGTCTTGTCTCCTTTTTGATGCGTGATTTTGGATTGACGCGCCCCGGTGCGCCTCAGCTCAGGCCACCACCGCCTGCGCCTGAAGCGTCTCAATCTCACTGCCGGCGTAACCCAGGCCGGCCAGCAGCTCGCGCGTGTGCTCGCCCAGCGTGGGTGGGTTCATTCGCACCTTGAGGCGCTGGCCTTCCAGCGTCAAAGGCAGCAGTGTGGTCTTGGCCGTCTGGCCGGCGCGTGCGCCGTCGGGCAGCTTGATGTCGGCCAGCCCGCCCGTGGCCAGCAGGTGTTCGTCCTCATACAGCTCCTCAGGCCGGCGTATGGGCGCAAAGGGCAAGCCTGCCTCCTCGAACAGCGCCACCAGTTCCGCGGCACTGCGCAGTGCCAAGCGTTCGCGCAGCAGCGGCAGCAGCGTGGCGCGCGCGGTGACGCGCTGGTTGTTGCCGGCGTAGCGCGTGTCGGCCTTGAGGTCGGCAAAACCCAGCGCATCGCAAAAGGCAAGCCATTGCGCATCGCTCACCGCCGCCAGGAAGATCTGCTCGCCATCCTTCACGCTGAACACGTCGTACACGCCCCAGGCTGAGATACGGTCCGGCATGGGTGCGGCCGGTTGCCCGGTGATGGCGTACTGCAGCATGTGCTGGCCGACCAGGAAGACGTTGTTCTCGAACAGCGCCGATTGCACCTCCATGCCCTTGCCGCTGATGCCGCGCTGGATCAGCGCGCCCAGCACACCGATGGCGCCGAACATGCCGCCCATGATGTCGTTCACGCTGCTGCCGGCGCGCAGCGGGTCACCGGGCCGGCCCGTCATATAGGCCAGGCCGCCCATCATCTGCACGACCTCGTCGAGCGCCGTGCGGTGGTCATAAGGGCCGGGCAAAAAGCCCTTGTGGCTTGCGTAGATCAGGCGAGGGTTGCTTGCGCTCAGCGCGGCGTAGTCCAGGCCGTACTTGGCCATGGTGCCGGGCTTGAAGTTCTCGGCCACCACGTCGGCGCTGGCGCACAGCTTGCGCGCCACCTCGGCGCCGGCGGGGGCGCGCAGGTCTATGCCTATGCTTTTTTTGTTGCGGTTGAACAGCGGGAAAAATCCCGAGCCCGCACCCAGCAGGTGGCGCGTGCGGTCGCCGTCTACGGGTTCGACCTTGATGACCTCGGCGCCCATGTCGGCCAGCAGCATGCCGCAGGTCGGGCCCATGACCATGTGGGTGAACTCCACGACGCGCAGGCCGGCCAGCGGCAGGGGTGGGGTGGAAGAAGCGGTGTTTTGCATGCTGTTTTGTAGTTGAGATGAGTTTATTGTTGAAGTGTTTGTTGATGAATCCAGCCCGGTGAAATTTGAACCGTTCGACCTGAGCTCACTATCCGTTCGGGCTGAGCTTGTCGAAGCCCTTCGACAAGCTCAGCCCGAACGGATGCCGGGTCTTGTGGGTCGGATCACAGGTTACCGTGCGCCAGCATGGTTTTCGGCAAGCCCGCGCGCCACAGTGTGCCGTGCAGGGTTTCGCCTTCAAGCCAGGCCGCCACCTGGCCGCGCAAGGCCATCAGCTTGTCGAAATGGATGCCGGTCTGCATGCCCATGCTCGCGAACATATAGGCCAGGTCTTCGCTGGCCACATTCCCGCTGGCGCCGGGCGCGTGCGGGCAACCGCCTATGCCGGCCAGGCAGGCGTCAAAGCGCGTCACACCGGTCTGCAGCGCGGCATACACATTGGCGATGCCCATGCCGCGCGTGTCGTGGAAGTGGCCGCAGGCCAGCTTGTCGCCCGCCACCTTGAAAGCCGCTTCAAACAGCTTTTGCACCATGGCCGGGTCGGCGTAACCCACGGTGTCGGCCAGGCTCACCCGGTCGGCGCCCGCGTCCAGCACGGCCTGCATCAGGCGCAGCACCTCGGCAGGCTCGACCCGGCCCTGCAGCGTGCAGCCAAAGGCCGTGCCTATGCCCACCTCGAATACCATGCGCGAGCCCGCGGCATCGCGTGCCGCGCGTATGCGGCGAGTTTCTTCAACGACCTCGTCGGGTGTCTTGCGCAAATTGGCCAGGCTGTGGGCATGGCTGGCCGACAGCGGCAGCAGCATCAGGTTGGCGCCCGATTCGATGGCGCGTTCCGCGCCCTTGAGATTGGGCACCAGCACCGAGGTCACCAAGCCCGGCAGCGTCTTGGCATAAGCCACCAGCTCGGCGGTGTCGGCCAGCTGCGGCAACAGGCGCGCCGGCACAAAAGAGCCGACCTCGATCTCGCGCTGGCCGGCCGCGTGCGCCTGGCGCAGCCATTCGAGCTTGCGGGCCGTGGGCATCACGGCGGCAATGCTTTGCAGGCCGTCGCGCAGCCCGACTTCGCGGATGTTGACGTGGCGGGGCAGGTGGGGGGGAGTGGTCACTGGGCTGTCTCCGTGGAAGCAGGAGTCCGGAAATCGGGTCCGGATCCTGGTTTTGTGATTCCTGGCGATTGGCAATTCCTGTCGCTTGCCCAGAGTTTAGAATTTCCTTATACGTCTGGTTTGTCAATTTTGGAAGCTGTAGTATTCCAATCTGGAATGTCTCGAATCCCATGACACCAGCAAGAAGGACACGCCATGAGAGACCTGGACCTGACCACGCTGCGCCTGTTCGCCGCGGTGTGTGACGCACGCAGCATTGCCCGCGCGGCCGAGCAGGCCCACATCGTCGGCTCGGCCGTCAGCAAGCGCCTGGCCCAGCTTGAAGACACCGTGGGCACACAGTTGCTGCTGCGCAGGCGGCGCGGCGTCGAGCCCACGCCCGCCGGCCAAAGCCTGCTGGAGCATGCGCGCGCCATTCTGGCCAGCGCCGACCGCATAGAGCGCGAGATGGGCGACTACGCACTGGGCGTGCGCGGCCAGGTGCGCATCCTGGCCACGGCCTCCGTCATGGCCGAATCGCTGGCCGACGACGTTGCCGGGTTTCTGCAGTTGCCCGCGCACCATGACATCCGCATCAGCATGGAAGAGCGCGTCAGCCCCGAGGTGATACGCGGCATCAAGGAGGGCGTGGCCTCCGTCGGCATCTGCTGGGACGCGGCCGACCTCTCGGGCCTGCAGTCCTGCGGCTATCGCCATGACCACCTGGCCATCGTGGCCCATCCTTCGCACCCGCTGGCTGGGCACGAGACCCTGGGTTTTGAGCAGACACTGGATTACGAACACGTGAGCCTGCCGGCGCAAAGCGCGGTGCAGGTGCTGCTGCAGCGCGCCGCCGCGCTCCAGGGCAAGGCCGTGGTGCACCGTGTGATCGTCTCCAACTTCGAGGCCGCGCTGCGCGTGGTGCGTGCCAATCTCGCCATCAGCGTGGTGCCGCGCGAGGTGGCCGACCCTTATGCGCTCACTTTCGGCCTTCGCGTCATGCCCCTGACCGACAGCTGGGCCAGGCGCCGTTTCGCCATCTGTTTCCGGGACGAGGCGAGCCTGCCGGCCGCGGCCAGGCTGCTGGTCGAGCACCTGGCGGGCAGCTCCGCCGCCCCCTAAAACCCCCGCCCTGGCACGGTGAAAGCGGTCCTTGCTCTTTTGCGGTAAAATAAGCCTCCAACCCACGGCAGACAAGCGCTATCAGCTATAGAAAATATAGCGTACAGAGCTGATCCAGGCTGGGCCCAAAGCGGGCGTCCTGGCCAGCCACAGCGCTTGATTTTGGGGGAGGAAGCCCCAGATTCACTGCATGAACGCTACCCAACCCCATCCCCATAAAACCGACCTCACGGTCACCCATGTGCTGGCTGAGTTGCTTGAGCGGCTGGAGCACAGCGCGGTCCCTGTCGGCGCCGAGCAATACCGCTCCGTCGTGCAGCACCTCGCCAGCGAACTGGGCGACGTGGAGCCGGGCGTGGAACTCGGTGCGTTGCTGGACACCCATCCGGCCGCCGCCGAACTGTATGAAAACGTGAATTACCAGTACGCGGGCCTGTGCCGGTCCGCGCTGGACGCCTCGCTTGCCGCCGAGCAGCAGGCCAAAGCGGCCATAGACAAGGCCATGAACCGTTCAAACACCCAACCGAAGGAAGATCCAACCCATGGCAAGAGCTGATGCCAAAACCGCCGTCCTCGCAGACGGCCTGCGCTACAAGTCCAAGGTCTCGGGCTCGCCGTTCGCCGCCACCACCTCCTTCGGTGCGGCCACCATGTCCTGCTTTATGTGCGGCAAGCACCGCGCCCGTTCGCTGATGGGCACGCGCAAGGTGCTGGGCAAATCCCAGGCCGTGTGCTCGCCTTCTTGCAAGGCGCTCGACGAAGCCCTCGAAAAAGCCAAGGGCTGACCTACACAGACTGTTTCACCCATCCTGCTTTTTGGCCCGCGTATCGCCTTGATCACGCAGCGGCCCGGGGCCATACTGTCTTGACCGCAAGTTAAACAGTTGAAGAAAGGTGAACCATGGCCTCCCAGCCCACGCCGGACCCTGTGCTTGAGCCTGACGAGGCCATAGACCACATACGCGGCCGCTCATCGGCCCCGGTCACCGTCGTCGAATACGGCGACTTCGAATGCCCCTCCTGCTTCCAGGCCTACGGGGCCCTGAAGGTGATGCTGCCGCACTTCGGCCAGCAACTGCGCTTTGTCTTCCGGCACTTCCCCTTGCGTGAGGTGCACCCCCATGCCGAGCTTGCCGCCGAAGCGGCCGAGGCCGCCGGCGCTCAGGGCAAGTTCTGGCCCATGTACGAATTGCTGTTTACCCACCAGCAGCACCTCAAGGACAAGCAGTTGCTTGAATACGCCGCCCAGGCCGGCCTGGACATGGCGCGCTACCAGAACGAGATGAGCGACCATGTCTACCTGCAGCGCGTGCAGGAGCACATGCAAAGCGGCCGCCACCTGGGCGTGCGCTCAACACCCACCTTCTACGTCAACGGCGTGTTCTGCGATGTGTCGTTCGGCCTGCAGCATTTGCATGAGGCGATTGACAAGGCGCTGGGGCAGCAAGCCTCCTAGCCGTCCACGGGCTGCAGCGGCGTGGCCAGCGTCTTCTGCAGGAAGGCCAGGTCCAGCCAGCGCCCGAACTTGAAGCCCGCCTGTTTGATCGTGCCGCAGTGCTCAAAGCCCAGGCGCTTGTGCAGCTCCATGCTCGCACTGTTGTCCAGGTCGATGGCGCCCACCACCGTGTGCATGCCGTGCTCTTCCGCCTCGGCGACGATCGCCTCCAGCAGCATTCGCCCCAGCCCTTTGCCGCGGCTGCTTTTCTCGACATAGACCGAATGCTCGACGGTGTATTTGTAGGCTGGAAACGCGCGAAACGTCCCGTAGCTCGCAAAACCCAGCAGCTTGCCGCCATCGTCTTCCAGCCCGATCACCGGAAACCCATTGCTGCGCTTGGTGGCAAACCAGGCCACCATGCTCTCGGGCGTGCGCGGCTTGTAGTCGTACAGCGCGGTTGAGTTGGCGATGGCCTCATTGAAGATGGCCAGAATCTGGCCGGCGTGGCGTTCTTCGGTGCAGAGCACGGGATGCATGGGGAGTTCTTTCGGAAGGGGGCAATGATCTGTCTGTGATCTTTATACCCCGCAGCAACCCGAGCCGGCTAACTTGCCGCAGCCGACCCCGGCAGTGAAACCGCCTGCGCCGCATTGCGCGCCCGTATGCGCCGCACCTGCAGCGCCGCGCCAATGACATAGAGCAGAAGCAGAACGCCCGTCACCACCTTGAGCTCGGGCGCATCGGCATTGGGCAGCAGCGGCGCGCCCAGCGGCAGGCGCGTCGATGTCTCCGTGATTGCCGGGATCATGTGGAACACCAAGGTGATCGAATAGCTGAGCGTTTCCACATAAGGCGAGGCGCGGCCCAGCACCTTGGTGTTGCCCGCCACCCAGGCAATGCCCAGCACCAGCAGCGTGATGATGCCCAGCGCATGCGGCTTGCCGAAGCCGCCATGCTGGAAGATGCCAAAGCCCGTGAGGCAGGTCAGCACCGTGGTCCAGATATAAACCCGGCCCAGCATGGAGGCCGCAATGATTTCCTTGTCGCGAAAGAAAGCGATCAGCGCCGCCGCAACGGCCACCAGGCTGATGGCGGTGTGCGCCACACCGAGGTAAGTCAAACCATAGAGCATGGGATCTCCTTGCGTTGTTGATGAGGAGCATGGGGTTTGCAGAGCCTTGCATGTGGATCCCAAGCAAACGCCGTGCCGTGCAGTGTGGCCTCCAGCGCCACTTTTGCCTACGGTTTTGCAGGCCCATCCGGCCGCGGCCCGATAATCGGTAGCAAGCGCGGCCACAACAGGCTGCGCACTGACACCAAAGTACTATGAAAAAAACATTCCAACTCAAGGTCGAAGGCAAAAACCGCGACCGCCTGCTCGAAGCCGCCAAGCACGACATCCGCAAATACATGAAGCGCGAACGCGCCAAGGCCCTGCCCAAGGGCATCGACTTCTGGGACTTCGATTGCAAATCAGGCGCCAGCGAAGCCACGGCGACCGTCGTGCCCGTCGCTGACTTGATCAAGTCGATCGACGAGATTCTGAAAGACGGTAGCGAGCAGTTTTATGTCGAGGTGCTGGCCAAGGGTGGGGTGAAGGTGGCGCGGGTGAGGAATGAGGGCGAGGATGATTTCATGGATGGCGAATAAGCGCATCCGGAACTGATTCCCAAAAGCGGAACATGCTGACTCAATCACGCCGTGCTCAACAGCTCCTGCGGCGATGGGCATTTTTGCTGTTGAGCCTGCTTTTCGCGTCTGTGGCTGTTGCGTCGGACAACTATGAGTTGATGATGCGAGCCATCGAACGCAATGACGTGGCGCAAGCCAGAGCGTTGATCGCCAAAAAGATTGATCCGAACCTGCGCAAAGACACCCGGGCGTCGCCCACCTTCATGACCTTCGCGGCCTACCATGGCCGCACGGAAATACTGCAGTTGCTTCTGGCTGCCGGGGGCGACGTGAATGGCCTGGATGGGGACATGCAAACTCCACTCATGCAGGCCAGCAGCCGCGGTCATATTCGAGCAGTAAAGCTTCTACTCAAATCGGGCGCGAGCCTCAATGAAGTTTCAAAGTGGGGCGACACCGCCTTGGCCCAGGCGCGACAGGCAGGCCACGATAAAGTGGCCCAACTGCTGATCGATGCGGGTGCGGCCGCTCGACGCTAGTCGCTTTCCCGCTGCGCCGTGAACCTGTTGAGCTACTTCGGACCAGATGATGGGTCACTCCCCGAAATAGAAGTGACGTTCAGTGATTCGTCCCGAATGCCTTTGGCGTTTCAGCACCTCTATGACCGTGGGGCGCAGAACGTCACGGCGAACGGTGGATATCTCTGGCTCAAGGAGTCGCAAACCGAGGCGCCGTTTTCCGGCCCGGAAAGTGCCTGCCTTGTTGTCTCCGGAGAGGCCGAGGCTTTCCACATCGTGCTCGGTGGTATCGCCGGGTCTGATCAAACAATCCCGGACCTGGGGGTCTTCGTGTTTCCAGACACCCTTGCATTCGACTACCGAATGGGAGCCGATTGGGGGGTACAGGAAATCCAGTCATTGCTGGAGTTGCTGCGCCAACTCTGCTCGCTGGGTGGTGTGGTTTCCGTTCCGTGGTGGGGCATCGAAGGTGAGCGCGATTTCCTTGAAGCGCTGGCGACCAGCACAAACACTCCAGGATGAGAAACTAGGCTTATGGACAGAGACCCAGAAGCCCCACAAGGCCCATTCCTCGACACCTTCAAGCAAGGTGATGTCTTCTGGATCGAGCCCGACCCCTCACGCGGCTCCATCCCCGGCTCCCCGCATCCCCATGTCATCGTGCAGGACGACGTGTTCAACCGCTCCCGCATCAGCACCGTGATTGTTTGCGCGCTGACCTCCAACCTGAACCGCGCGACGGAGCCGGGCAATGTCTTGCTGGCGCCAGGGGAGGGCAATCTGGAGAAACAGAGCGTGGTGGTTGTGTCGCAGGTGTCTTCGGTTTACAAAACGCGGCTAAGTGAACACATCGGGACCTTGTCGGCGGAACGGGTTCAGCAGATACTCGCGGGCATGCGATTTCTGCAGGCGTCGTTTCATCAGCGATAGTGGTGTGATCAAGTTCCTGATCGGCTGCTAGATCGCTCCATGCCAACCCTCGGCAACTCATGAAACTATTGTTAAGTGCGCTCTTTTTCTGGGTGCAATTTTCTGGGATGGCTGCCATTGCTGGTGGTTTATCTGATTCCACCGTGCTCTCCTATCGCATGGCGCAATATCGCTTTCAGGCTGTGTCCGAAACCAGCTCTGAGCCGATGAATGTTGAGTTTGCCTATCCAGTTTTCCTGGGAGGAGAACCTGTCGCTACAAACCGTTTGAACGGCTGGCTTAGGCGTACCGCATTGGCGACGTTCTTTATGGGTGATGAGGTGGGTCTGTCGCGTGCCCTCCAGTTGACGGATCGCAAGGTGATTGAATCGCTTGCTTCGAAAGGGACGGCAGACATGACTCAGTCCGTGTTGCGCCCTGATTCGGCGTCGGGGAATGTCATGGCGTTTACGCTGCACGTCGAATCGCAGGGTACTGCCCGGTCGCATCAGGGAATCGCTGTTTATGCCTATGACACCAGAACCCGAGATTCTGTGGCGGTGCAGTCGCTTTTCAAACCCGGTGCGGAGAAAGCTCTGGCGGACTACTTCCTGGAGGAGATTCAGAAGGAGGCACCAGGATGCCAGGCCATCGATTTTTCCTGGGAACACGTTACATTGCGCGGGCCTAGTGAAGCGTCGCTTTATTTTCCGTTTGACCCCTCGCAACGGGAGTGCGGCGATCTTGGCTACTTGAAGGGGAAGAAGGTCCAGGATTTGCTCAGATCGCCGCGCTTGCTTTTGCCCATCCGGAAACTCACAGAAGTAAATTGAAGGCTCACCCCATGCCAGCACCGAGTTCTTCCACCATCACACTGCTAGTGCTTGTTCCGCTGATCGCGTGGCGCGTCTACGCACGCTTTCGCCGCATGGTCGGGCGCCAGCGCCTGTCGAAGATTCGCCCCTGGATCACGCTGGTGATCTTTCCCGTCTTGATCGGCCTGCTGGGCTTTGCCGCGCGCGAGCACCTGGATCGGCTCTGCTGGCTTGCGGGTGGCCTGGGCCTGGGTGCCTGGCTTGGCGTCTTCGGTCTTAACAAGACGCGCTTCGAGCCGACACCCCAAGGTCTTTTTTACACGCCCAATGCTCACCTCGGCATTGCGCTGTCGCTGCTCTTTGTCGCTCGCGTTGTTTATCGCCTGGTCGAGGTCTATGTCATCGCGCCAGGAATGCCCAACGGAGTTGGTGATTTCGCGCGCAGCCCGCTCACACTGGCTGTCTTTGGCTTGTTGGCGGGCTACTACATCAGCTATGCCGTTGGCCTTCTGCGGTGGCGGTTTCGTGTTCTGCGGGCGAAGAGAGAGCGTGAAGCGCTTGCACCAGATGCCTGACCTTTGCGTTAAATTTTCCTCGGCACGCTGATCAGCGGGTTTGTGCGAAGGGAAAAGCAAACGCCGCCATGAGCACCCCAATCAGTAAGATCGCCAGAAGGCAGAGATAAAAGCCCAAGGCTTTTGCCGTGGCCTTGAGCGCGCCGGAGAAGCGGCGGGTTCGCAAAAAATAAACCGGCAGCATTAGCGGCGGAAATACGGCCGCCCACAAGGGCCCTCTGCCAGTGGCAACCGCGCCGCGCTCTGCAGCTTCCGCCTTGCACCACAAATAGATCGCAGCCATGGTAGGGACGCCGAGCAGGTAGCTTATGAAATTTAGGGTCCGAGGAGTATCCCGGACAAGCGCCATCGAAATACCGACGGCGAAGTAGAAGAATGCCAGCAAGATCAACACGGTACGGGAGCGCAAAGGTGTTGAGTCGTTTGGAGGAGAAGAGGTCTTAGTCATTCTGGTTGATGGTGGGGACAAGCTTATTTTGTTTTCGTGTCCGTAGCGGATTGCTCCCGAAACACCGGTTCGAATTTCAGTTGGCGGCAATGGCCCCCAATTTGATCAAGCACGGTTGCACCAAGCGAGTTGGCTTTTGGGGGATGGTAAATAAGCACCCGAACAGGCCGGGAAGCGTCAATCTCCGGAAACCGGGCGCGCAAGTCGCCGCTTTCAACGACAGCGGCATAAAGATTGAGTTTGCGGATAACCCTGCGCTTGGTCAGACCGTCTTCAAGGGGAAGGTCTATGACCAGAACCAGCGTGGCTTGTCCCGTGGATTTTTCGACCACAACGCGGTCAATGCGGCTCAGGTCTGTGACGGCTGGTTTTGCTGCCGCGGCCAAGCTGCCCAGCAGAAGAAGCGCGACCGGAAGCTTCTTCCAGAAAAAGCTAGGCGTGGTTCGCATCGGTACTACAGGTTGCGAGCCGCGGCAGCCCGCAACTTATCCTTCTTACTAGGCCGCTTCCCCTTGACCCCACCGGTCCCCGCAGGGTCCACCGGGTTCACCGCCGCGACCTCCACCCGCTCAAAACCTGGGACCTGCTCGCGCGCAACCTTGAGGCCCAGGCGCTTTTCAATCAGCTTGAAGTGCGCCTCGGTGCCCGCGCTCACAAAACTCACGGCCACACCTGATTCGCCGGCGCGGCCGGTGCGGCCTATGCGGTGGGTGTAGTCGGTGACGGAGCGCGGCAGGTCGTAGTTGACGACGACGGGCAACTGGGCGATGTCCAGGCCGCGTGCGGCGACGTCGGTGGCGACGACGACTTGCACGGCCTTGATCTTGAAGTCTTGGAGCACCTGGGTGCGTTTGCCCTGGCTCAGTTCGCCGTGGAAGGGCTCGGCCTGGATGTCGACTTTGCGCAGTTTGTCGGCCACGATTTCGGCCGCGTGTTTGGTGGCGACAAAGACGAGCACGCGCTCCCATTTTTCGGTCTGGACCAGGTGGCGCAGCAGCTGGGTGCGGCGGCCGGGGTCGACTTCGATGGCGC
>Ga0209025_1003163_pt1 | contig 16032 bp, 10 predicted proteins | sample AraplaMF_Col_mLB_FD_184256 | JGI IMG/M metagenome (GOLD analysis project Ga0209025, IMG submission 184256) | Arabidopsis root microbial communities from the University of North Carolina, USA - plate scrape MF_Col_mLB (SPAdes) (version 2) | ecosystem: Host-associated > Plants > Roots > Endosphere... | reverse complement strand
TATGTATTCAGTAACTCACATGAAATATAAAATTAACATGTAATTGAATGTTTGTTAACAGAACATTGACTATCGATATAAAATACGCTTGATTTGTTGATGCTATTGTTACCCCAAAGTATATAAATGGCAATGTTCTATCAATGGATACCCCTATTCTTTATGTTAGCAAAATCAATGATAGTTGCCATGAGATTAACAAAACACGTTACTTAATACTAATGATAAGGAAATATAGGTATTTTGTAAATAAGTTATGAGGAGATAATCAATGATAGTGCAGAAAAATAAGCCGATGTAAGCTAGGGAATTTAAATTGTAATGTATAATAGCTAGAAAAAAAGGTAATAATATTACCAAAATAGTAGTTTTTATGAGAGCAAATATAGCTAGGGGTTTAAGATTAGAATTAATGTGAATCGACTTTGGGGTCTAATGTTTACTCTATGTCACGATCAATATGATATTTACGAGTATTTTTAATAGTATATGGAATATTTATGATAGATTTATGTCGATGTATTAGCACCTATGATCTTCAAGCAATACGAAGATGTGATTGGCTTAATTTCCAACAGGATAGCTTTTGTCAAAGTTTGAAATTATCCAATTTGAACAGAGATCTAACCCCTACTGACATTAACATGATATGTGAGATTGACATAGAAAGGAATTTTGATAGTCAACTATCAATGTCTTGTTAACCGAACTACTATTAGTTATCGCTGTATTAGTGGTGTTCCTAGTAAAGCGCCTTATTTATATGAGGACAAATATAAGAAAAACTTATTCAAAATGAACGGATATGTCTTTTAACACCCTGTAATATTGCTTAATTTAGTGGAGAAACTAACATAAAGTTAATTATTTACTTGATTCCGTTATGGATATCTACACTCCTATTATTAACATGAAATTGATATTTAAACGCATCAATATAATTTATTGTCAATTTCATGTTAACCATAAAGGATGGAATGTTAATGTAGTAGTTTTATATATGTTATTGATATCTTGAACTTTGTACAGGATTAGAAGTTTTATATTATTAATTTATTTATTATAAGTTTAAGTTATAGGATAAATAGCTATTAACAATTTCCCTAATATAAACTGTTTTTTCAGGGGTGTTAATGAGTATTTATGCTTATTGCATTAAAGGTGTTAACATGAAATCGATATTTAGAGCTAGGTTTATCGTTACATGTCAATGTTGGTTGATATGTCAATGTTAGCGCGTATCACAAAGAGGCTTATTCTTGCCCGTATGATATCAATAATGTTTAATTGTGTATAAAGATTATAGTTTTATATACAAAAGCGCCAGATTTCTTGAAGTGATCATCTAAATATGGTAGTACGCTAAAAGGTTTAATTGACATGTAAAAGTTAGTTTAAATGAGAGTATCGAGGATTCCAATGGATAATCCCTTAAATCTACACTGCTATCATTAACATGAGGTAGATATTAAAATATCTTACTACATTCTATTGTCAATTTCATGTTAACTGAAATAATGAAATGTTAATACGATAGTTTCATATAAGTTATAGAATTAATAGCTATTAACAATGTTTTTATTAAAAAAGATGTTTTCCTATAGTTTTTTATAAATATTTATATTTAATGCAGCGAAGGTGTTGATATGAAATTAACATTTATCCTGGGTTTTGTGGTTACATATCAATGTCGGTTGATATGTAAATGTGAGTTATTATTTCAAAGGAGGATTTTCTTATTTAAATGACATCAATAATAGGGATAATGTAGTTTTGAAAGTTCAAATGGTATATAAATATCCCGGTATTTTGTATAAAAGCTCCAGGTCTCTTGAAGTAATCATTTAAATAAGTAATACGTTAAAAGAATTGAATGACATGTAAAAGTTAGTTTCAATGAAAGTGACAAGGATCTGAATGTATAATTGCTTGATTTCGTGTGTATAATTAACATGTAAACAATTATTGGTTGAATCTGTTGCAAATACCTGCACACCACTATTATTAACATAAAATTGAATTTAAATACTTTACAATATTCTATTGTTAACTTCATGTTAATCAAAAGGATGAAATGTTAATGTGATAGTAGATTAATAGATTGCGATTTGCATTTGATTAGAAGTTTTATATTTAGTTAATAAGTAATTAATTTATTAAATGTTTATATTACAGGATTAATAGCTATCAACAATATTACCCTTAAAACGTTTTTTAATTATTAATGAGTATTTGTATTTATTGCATAAAAACTGTTGATATAAAATTAACATTTCTTTTCGCTTTTTGATTGATATGTCAATGTCGGTTGATATGTCAATGTGAGTTTAGGGTGCGGAGTGTTTTTTTTTGTTCATATGACATCAATAATAGAGATAATGGAGTTTCGAAAGTTGAATAATATATAAAGATTATAGTGTTTTTTACGAAAGCTCCAGATTTCTTGGAGTGATCTTTTGAATATAGTGGTCTGTTAAAAGAATTTATTGAAATGTAATAGTTTTTCTACATTAAGATGATAAAAATCTAAATGTATATTGCTATTAACAGATGGTTATTTATAATTTTTCTATTAAGAATTGTATCTTATAAGATGTTAATGATATCTAATATATATACTTATTCTATTGAAATGTTGATATGAAATTAACAATTCTCCTTGGATTTTTCTTTACATATTAATGTCGGTTTATATATGACTGTGAGTGTAATTAATAAAATGGGCTTTTATTGTTTACATAATATTAATATGAGGGTGATTGTATGTTAAGCAGTTTTAAAAATTTAGTCGTAAATAATATTACGAGTTTTTTTATTATAAATGCAGATTTTAAGAAAATAATCTTCTGTACATGGTATTATTCTAAAATTTGTTTGATTAATATAGAAGTTTGTGTAATTAACTGTATTTTTGAGTTTAGATACATGTAAGTATAGAGAAAGAGGAATAGATATATATGCACAAGGATGTAATAAAGCTATTGACTTTTAAAAATTATAGCTTTATTCTTATGTGTGAATGACAATTATTCAAGATTAATATACAAATTAATAGATTTAATTTCTAGCTAAACGGACACACCGAAGGCACATAACCTGCCATTGGTGTGTCTTTTTTTGTATATATAACATTTGAGAGGGAGAATCCAGGCTATGAAGGAAATTGTAAACCTGAGTAAAAAGAGATTTACAAAGTATTGTGAGGATAATACAACATTTGAGGAAAGTATTAATCGAATGATTAATCATTACTTTTTGCAGTTAGGTAATAGAACTAATATCTTACAAGCAAGAGAATTTAATAACGAAGTTGAAGAACAAAAATTTAAAAATAATGTAAAACGTTTTGAAACTTTATTCCCAGCAGCAGCTAAGAATGCGTTTTTAAAAGGGTATCAACTTTGCCTAGAGTTTATACATCATCCTGAAACACAAATTCCAGACAATTTATATACTGATCCTAACTTTATAAAAGATATTCCTTTTGCTTTAGCGAATGCATCTGAATTTGAATTATACGAAATTATTCGCACAGATGAAACACAGGAGTTTTGTGTGTTTGCCGTACGAACATATGAGGGGATTCATCCATTACTAGAACAAGTATTCTGTGAAATCGCATTCGCTGGTGCTGAATGTGCTTTTGAACATGAGCGATTGGAAAAAGGTTTTGAATTAGAGAAAGGTGAGATTACCTCGTTAACCAAGGCTCCTATAGATCGTCTTTTTGCTATTACGCCTTCAATTAATGGAGTTGTTGTGCATGCAGAAGAGTATTGTGAAATCTGGAATCTAAATTGGAATAGTAAAGTAACAATTGACGACCCTTTTATTGAGGTTGCTGAGGTTACATTTATTTATCAAACAAAGGATATGATTCAAAAAAATATTGAAGATGGTGTTTTATACTACAGCATTCTTTATCTTGATACACCTTTACATGAGATACAAGATCGATTAGAAATACGAGTAAAACTAAATTCTGATTTTGGGGCTCCACGTCCAATGGAACAAGTTGAAATGGAGTATATTCTGAATGAGATTATTGGGAAGGTTCATCTTCAGGCACAAGTTCCAATTGAAAACATGATTTTAATCCAACGTTAGAGTTTGTAGGAGGTTAACTATGGGGAAAAAGATCGTTTTAGCTATTAGTGATACTGTATATACGGCATATTTACGTGAGGATTTTATTAGTGCGGGATTTGAAGTAGCTGATAGTGATGTGATGCACATCAAGTACCTAGATGAAATTCTAGATACGGAACAGCCCAATATTCTATGTATTAATGACAAACGATTAAATATTGATGCAGGACATGAAGAGAAACGTGAATTGATTATCTTACAGAAACTAAGAGATATTCGCTTTAATCGGGATATTCGTATAGTGGTATTTACAGAGCGTGAAAATGAAGATGAGTTTTTGGCGAAACTGATTTATCTAGGTATCTATGACATTTTTAACTCTCGTAAAATTGATATTGATAATAAAGTCATCCCACAGCTGCTGCAGGAATCGGATATTAAAAATGTAGCGGAGATTGTAGGAGCAAGTCAGGGGCCGAAACAAACGAAATTGCCTGAAGTTCCTGTTGATGAGGAAGAAGGAGAAGTGTCAAGGGAATTAGAGGAAGATAGTAACAACGAATCTGCCTCTAATTCCAAACTATTTAAAAACAAACAAAAACGTAAGTCTATTCAGGAAAAAACTCCAAAAGCACCAATTGTTAAAAAACAGTATAAATTGGCCTTTCAGCCGGTATATGGGGCAAAAATTGGTATTGCCATTCCAAGAAAAACAATTGTTGTGGCCAGTATGAGTAGAAGAAGTGGAGCTACCTTTGTTTCACATCTTTTAGCTGCGTATTTAAATGAACTACAGATAGATGTGAACTATATAGAGAATCTATATGATGAGGGATATACGTATCCGTTACTAAAGGGATATACAGAAGCACCAGAAAACTATCGTAGTGAATTTATGTTGCAGCGATATAAAGAGATGTTACAGAAGGAATCTGATATATTATCAATTCAAAAGTGGAAGCAAGGAAGAATAAACTATATCGTAAAGAATCCTATTGTAGACCAAGAGTTGAAAAATGAAACTGAGCAGGACTTCGACCATTTTATTAAGGTATTATTGAGTAACCAAGAAGCACCTATTTCTATTATTGATGCAGGGAGCGATTGGGATAAAGATTTATACCATGAAATATGTGAAATGGCAGATTACATATTCTTTGTAGCAGAACCAGAGCTACATCAATTGCTAAAGATAGCACATCCTCTTACACAAAAAGAGAGAAAAATCGTTTCTTACTTAGCTTTAGAAAAAACGAGAATCATTGGGAATAAATTTTCTCCAGCACTTTTAAAGCAGGAAGTAGTAGAAGAATGTTTTGGAGATAAGTTATTAACGGCTCTACCACCATATTCAGTTGAGGATGTATTTGAATCTCAACTGAATAGCAGTACGTTACTATCTAGTCGGAACTATTATAAAGAGCTAGAGGGGAAAATGAAGGAAATAGCAGAGCTACTGCTACCAAATCAATTGTTGAATCAAAAGAAAGGTTCCATTTTAAGTGGGTTTCGATTTCGGAAGTCTGAAAGTTAAGGGAGGATGAAGAGGAGTGCAAAAGTTTATTGTTGCAGCAAGTATGTTGCTGTTATTTGTAGGGTGTCTATTCTTTGTAACTGATATGGTGATTGGAGATACAACACATACTGATAATAAATCTTCTTTAGAAAGGGGCGGAGAGATAGCATTGGCTAAGTCTGTAAAAGTAGGTACCCTTCGTGCAGAAGAAGAACTAGCTATTGATCCAGAAAAAGCGAAACAAGAGTTTGAAAAGGCGTATAACAGTAATGCGGATTTTAAAGATCCGGCATCAAAACATAACTTCATTGTCCATGCTGTACAAGAGAAACCAGCAATGATTGCTGTCGAAGGTGATGCAGAAGCTGCTAGTTATTTTAAGCAATTTAATGAGAAAAAAGAAACGATAAAGAGTATAGCAAGAAGTATTATTATCTACGATGCGAATGCAAAAGAAAAACAATTAGGTGGAAACGTAAAATAAAGAAAAAGAGTAGGTGCATTAAGAATGCAAAATACAGTAACTACGGCTCTATTCCTTTCCCTTTCTTTATTATTAATTAGTCTTTTACCCGAAGGCGTTTTGTATGGAATACAGTTGGTGAAGGCACATAACTTTGCTGCTGATATGGTAGAAATCGCAGAGAATAAGGGTGGATTTCAATATGATTACAATGGGAAAAGGGTTGATTTAGTCCCTGGGATAGAGAAAAGAATGAAAGAAGAAAAGATGGATGGCTGGAAGTATGAGTATACAAAGGGACGGATTGATCATAATCAATCCCTTTCTTTCAAAGTGAAAGCAGAACACCATTTCTTCATATTTAAGCTAATTGGGGTAGAGGGTGTAAAAGCTCCGATATGGGCGGGGAAGGAAGGATTGGGACAAGTTTATTTTAAGTAGTGGAAGTAAAAATTCTAAGGTTCATACTTAAAAACTATGCTTTTTAGTATAGTTTTTTGCCAGAAATATATAAAATGCATTACAAGTCTTTTTTTATAAAAATATTACTCATGAAAACAACAGTTATAAAAATTAATTAATTTATATGTTAAATTATCTAGATTTTACGTTTAAATTCGGTACAATAAAAGAATCTATGAAAAAACTAATATATTTGGAGGAACAAACAATGGCAAATAAATTTTTAAAAACAGCAACAGTACTAACAATTATGGGTACATCACTATTAGGAGCAGGAGCATTTACAGCAAAAGCGGCTGATAACACAGATTCATTAAAGTTCAATGATGTTCCAGCAAATCATTGGTCTACAAAAGCTATCTATAATCTAGCAAACCGTAAAGTAGTATCAGGATATGGAAATAATGTTTTTGGTTTTGGTGACAATGTAACTCGTGGACAAGTCGTTCGTATGATATATGCATATGTAAAACCAGTAGATGCAGATGCTAGTTTTAAAAATCCATTTACAGATATTAAAGGACATATGTTTGAAAAAGAAATCTTAGCACTTGCTAAAGAGGGGCTTGTTGCTGGTTATGGCGAGGGGAAATTTGGTCCAGATGACATTCTAACTCGTGAACAAATGGCGCAGGTACTTACAAATGCTTTTAAATTTAAAGCAACTAAAACAAAAACAATATTCACAGACGTGGATAAAAACTCTTGGGCATATAATGCAATTAATGCATTAGAGGAAAATGGTGTTACAGCTGGTACAGGAAGTAATAAATATTCACCTCAAATGCATGTAAATCGTGAACAATATAGTCAGTTCTTATATAACTCTATTAATGCAGTAGAAAAAGAGGCTAAGCCAGAAGTGAAGCCAGAGACAAAGCCAGAAACGAAACCAGAAGAAAAACCAGAAGTAAAGCCAGAAACAAAACCAGAGACAAAGCCAGAAACAAAACCTGAAACAAAACCGGAAGAAAAACCAGAAGTGAAGCCAGAGCCAAAACCTGAAACAAATGTACCATCAAATATAGATAAAGGTTTAGTTACAGAGGAAGTTAAGTATAATCCAATAGCTATGAATGACCCAATTGCTCAAAAATCCATTTCTACAGAAGCACAAAATCTTATTAAGAGTGTGAATAGTAAGTATGGAACTAGTCTTAAATATGCAGATTTAAATGGAGTAATTAGAATACTTGATAAAAACATGTATTTACCTGCAGGTACAATAGGCGCACAAGTCTATATTAATGCAATTAACGAGAATGATTTCAAAATTATTTTCTTAGATAATAACAAAGCTACTATTGAATTAGCCAAAAAGTGGGCTACTATGTTAAACTCTGATTTAGTTCTAGATAAAGAAATTCAGGAAACAGTAGATGCTCAGGTAATTAACAACTACGAAAAAGGTAAATATAAAATTCGAGTTGGACATTCTACAGCAGAAAATATGATGTACGTGCAAGTGGGCTTAAAATAATATTTAAATATTAATATATGTTATAAGTTTAAATGCGTAATATAAAAACTAATAGATTTATTATGATATATACGTAAAGGACACACCTTACGTACCTCCCAAGGTACTGGTGTGTCCTTTTTTGTGTTTAAGGAGGAATTAGTGTGAAAATTAAAAGAGTAATATTGTGTATTACATCTGCTTTATTAGTGTTACCTACGGTTGCTAATGCGAGAAATAATGATGTTCCATTTTTTGATGGAAGTGAAAATACATTCTTACAGTCAGATGAATTGCAATTGGCTGGAAGGTATATACGTCCGGGAAGTGGGTATTCACCTCCTGGCATAGACTTAATGTACAAAGGAGATTTTCACTATCCGGCTGTTTATAACGGCTCATTTAATTTTAGCAATGCAAATGAAAATTTGGTTAAGAACGAAGAGTTAAGTGAACCTTATATTCGTATTGCAAATGAAGGTTATTGGAATAGCGCCGTTACGGTGGGAGATCGGATGGTTACAGAAGTAGAGCGAGTTAACAATTCAATTATTGAAGATAAATATTGGGGAAATGCAGCGTTTGTGCTAGAAAATATGATTCCACACAAGATAACTAATGAATTAACACATAAAAACTACGGAGAGTTTTACTGGATTCGTGATGTAGCTTATTTATCGGGGGGATATGCTGGAGCTGGTAGTGTAAGTGGGGTAAATAAATACAGCTTATGGTATGTAAGGACTAGTAAACCTGATATAAAAGAATTTAGGGCCTCTAGTGGTCCAAAAGATACACCTGTGAAGTTTATATTTAATGGTTTTGAGTATGTAAGTAAAGATAAGGGATATAAAGAACTTGGTCCAAAACTCGATGCAGGCAACCCGTATTCGCATATAGCAGGTGAGCGAAATCGTGTGAAATGGATGCTAGATATTACAAAAAGTGGAGAAACAGTTCATCATCAGGAAAATTACCTGCGTTCAAATCCTCAAAAAGATAATCAAAAACCAAATGAAGGCGATGCAGGGCGATTTACGAAAGAAGATATAAGTTGGCAGCCTCAGATGTGTGGTCGTTATACTGCAAAGTTAAAAATTATTGATGGGGTTCAAAGGGATTCAAATGAGAAAGTAGTTGATTTTATTGTAGATGGAAACTGTGGTACAGAAGTAACACCTAATCCAGATCCAGGTGATGAAGATGATTTTAAATATAAAATTGATTTCTCAGCTGACCGAATTGAAGGAGAAACAGCAAGGGAAGGAAAGAATATTAAAACAAGAGTAGATGTATCGCGCGATAATTTTAAGCCAGAACGTGACCAATATAGAGTAAAGGTAAATAATAATATTAATAAATCTCAGCAGGAAGTATATAGTGCTGAATCCGATAGAGATAGTGCACAGTCAAGTTTAAGTTATTGTCGTCGTAATCCAATTCATGAGAAAGATGAAGAGGGCCATGACTACTATATTGATAGAGACTGCTCTTGGGAAGAAAACAGACTGGATAATGCTGCAAGCAGGTTAGATAATGCAAGACAAAAACTAGAAAAAGAGAAGAATAAAATTAAAAAGTTAGATGTACTAGAAACGAAATATGCAAATCCTGAAACAGTAGTCGTGCTCAAGCATAACGGACAACAAGTTGCATCACAAAAGGTACGGTTAAATGAGGGAGAAAAGAAAACCTTGAACCTTGGCTGGCAACATAAGGGGAAAGGAACAATTCAAGCGGAAATTAACCCTGCAGGTAATCGTATAGATATTGAAGAAACCACTTATAAAAATAACCCTATTAAAACAGCTATCTATGCACCATCACATGAAAATGGGATGTGTGGTCTAACGAGTGTAAAAGGTGTGGTGGAATCAGTAAGTGAACGTGTATCAAAAGAGGACACAATGGGAGAAATGTTTTATGAAACATTAAGTGGAAGTATAGATAATTTAGCACCATCTAAGCTTCATTCTGGCTATGGGTTTTCGTATGAAGTAAACGGAAAATATAAAAATGACTGGAATGCAAATTATCCTGGTGTATTTGCAAAAGTAACGGCACAATATCCTTTTGCTGATGAAGGGTTAAAAACTACACAAGAATTAGACAGTGTTTCTAATACTGGCCTAACATCAAAATTCTTACCTAAAAATATGTATTTGTCTGAAATAACAGGACATGTCTTTGATAGTAAAAGACCGACTAAGTCTCTATACTGGGATGGTCAAGAAAAAATTATTGATGGTCAACGCAAATGGTATACACCAATGAAGACAAAAGATGATGTATATACATTTAATGTAGAAACAGCTCCAGCAGGTGTCAATGAAATGAGTCTATGCTTAACTGAGCAAGTAGAAATTAAAGGTGTTGCCTATGATGATTTCATAAAAAGAAGAGTATTTCCAGATGATCCATTTCCTGGAGGGAGTGGAGTAGGATGGAACTGGGTAGGTAAAGAAGAACTACTTCATAAACTGACTGATTGGTATTACATGAAAAATAGGAAATAAAATATATAATAAGATGAATCAACACAATAATATATCCATCTTAAACTAGTAGCTGAATGGACAAACCAAAGGCACATCCCTTAATGGGATGTGCCTTTTTTTTTTCGTAGAAGGGGGAATTAGAAATGGATAAAAAGAAAAAACAACAAGTGAGACGTGCAGTTTTTATAGGGGTTGTTGCAATGATTGTATCTTTGTATATTGGAAGTGAGTTGCAAGATCGGAATGGGAAAAGTTATGCCCCTGCAAAGTATTTTGAGACGGGGACAAAGCTTGTTTCGTTCTAACAGAATAAATAATAAGATAAAAAAGAGACAACTGTTATACAATGCCTTCTCTTTAAGGATAGCAATTGACCACCCTCAAATATTTAATTATGTTAGAATGATTTTACCATGTTTCAGGGTTGATTAATTACTTGAAAACCCTGATATTAAAACGTTTTTAGACTTTTTTATTTTTAAAACCAGAGCTTTAGCATGGTGAAAATAATATTTTTTTAGAAATGATTGACATTAAACTCTATATATCATAATATTGAATTGTTATATTAAAGAAATCAAATCCAACATTTTCATATAAACTTTAGATTAGCTAAAAGGACACACCTAAGGCGCACAATGCCATAGGTGTGTCTTTTTTTGCGTTTAAAGGCTATATAAGGAGGAATACAAACATTGAAGCCATCTAAGTTTCAAAAGAAGCAGATTGCTGCGGTAGGTTTAGCTGCTGTAACAGTAGCGGGTATCTATGGATACAATTATTTTGCAGTAGAAAATGCAGTAAAACCAACTAAAATTGTTGTAGCCGCAAAGGATATACCTGCACATACAGAGATTAAAGAAGACATGCTAGTGGAACGAACATTACCTGGTGATGCCATTCCACCGAATGCATTACGTGTAAGCAAAAGAGATGTTGTAGGGAAGTGGACAAATGATGGGCAACCCATTACCGCAAATAGCTATCTCTTTAAAAACAAAGTAGTAAAGAAAGAAGAGTTACCGGACTCTTCCATTTTAAACTTGAAAGGTGGAGAAGTTGCTTTCCCGTTACTCGTTGATTTGGAAACAAGTTCAGGGAATAGTATTATTCCTAACACATATGTGGACTTGTATTTTAAGCAGGTTGTGAAAGAAGGGGACAATGAGAAGGTTGTCTTCGGTGGGCTGTTCCAACGTGTACGCGTGACTGCTGCAAAAGATAGCAATACAGAAGATGCATTTGTGTTAGAAAAGAAAGAATCAAAAGAGGAACAAGAAGACAAACAAAAGCCAAAAGTAACACGATTATACACACTGGCTGTTTCACCTGAACAACTTCAATACTTAAATCGTGCAAAAACACTTGGAGACGTCATTCCTGTTGCGGTCGGACAAAAGGTGGAACAAACAGGGAAAGAGTTAGAACCAGCTGAAGGATTCTCACAAATATCTGATCAAAAGAACATTTTAGACTATGTAGAGAAACATTCGACAAATCCGATTTCTAAAAATGTAAAAGAGTATGTAGCACAGTATCTGAACGAATCCAAGTAAGAAAGGGGTTATTAAGATGGAGCGGCAAGTAAGAATTATTGCCTTTTATGCGACAAACGAAAATGTAGGAAAAAGCACATTAAGTATTGCGATAGCAAATGAGTTAGCTCATTTAGGGAAAAAGGTACTTTATGTAGAAGCAGACCAAGTAAGACCAAGCTTTGCAGTTGGAACTGGTCTCAGCCACGATAGTAAAAACATATTAGAGCTTGTAAGAAAAGAAAATGAATACAATCTCTTGCAGTATATTTGTACCAAGCAAGATTTATTAGAGAAAAAAGTGAATCCAAGGTTGATGCAAAAATTGCACGATAAGATGGATTTTCTGGTGTTTCCATCAGGTTATAGCTTAGCTCAATTCCCAGAGATCCAAAACAAAGAATTCTTTGTAACGACATTTATAGAGTCACTTGTAGATACAGAATATGACTATATCGTTCTATTAGTACCAACTGAATTATCCGAGGTGCTGAGTTATCCAATCCTATATCAATCAGATCTTGTTGTTCATGTATTAAATGGAAATCCCCGAGGTGCGTTAGCTATTAAGCGAGAATTACAGCTGATTGAAGATGCAAAGCTAACAATGCCCCGTATGATTCATGTTTTGAACATGGCAGATGAAAATTATGTAGAAGATATTGAAAAGCTTTCTTCTCAAAAAATAGCAGTAACCATTCCGTATGACAGGGATCGCACGAGTTACGAATGGGGGATGCAATTTGGTTCCCCTCAAATTAATACAAAGGTCCATCAAATTATGGAAGCAGCTGGTCTTGGTATTCCATCCCAGCAATCCTCTATGAAAAAGGGTCTCTTTGGTTTACGAAATTAAAAGGGGGACAAGGAGTATGTGGGGCTATTTACAGGAAAAACAAATCGCCTTAAAGCGAAATCGAGTTGATCTATATCACTTTGGTTACATGATTCGTTCCAAATCGGCCCGAAAGTTAGGAACAACTACAGCTCAACAAATTAAAGATATAACAGATGAAATTCGTTCGTTTTTAGTAAAAGACCATCGTGATATCCTCAGTGAATCCTTTATGAATAAAGAAAAGAGAGCAGCTGTAGAACAAATTATTAAAAGCTTTCTATTAAGCAATCAAGTCGTCATTTCAGATGTACCTTCTGAACAGTTACTGAATATGGTGTGTGACGAAATTGTGGGGTTTGGGATTATAGAACCTTTAAAAGAAGATAAGGATGTAACCGATATTTATATCAATGGCACAAAAGAAATTATTTACGAAAAAATTGGAGAGGGAGAATGTACCTTCCCTTACCGATTTGAGACGGAAGAAGAAGTGAAAGCTTTAGCCTATAAGATGGTAAACAGTACATCAGAGTCATTAAATACGGCAAAGCCATATGTGGACTGCGTGTTTCCGTATATCCGTATCAATATTGCGCTAGATGAACTTGGGGGACTCGGAACAACAATAACGATTCGTAAGAATGCGGATCACCTCCGTGCTTCTGAAGAGCGTATGCTATCTACTAATCAAGCGTCAAAAGTGATGTTGGACTTTTTGGCTGCAGCCGTGAAATCTAAAATGAATATTCTAGTTGCTGGAGCTACGGGTACAGGGAAATCAGAGTTTATGAAATATCTTGCCTCTCACATTCCGAAAGGAAAGAAAAAAGAACGTACTCTGGTAGTAGAAGATAACCCTGAATTATATTTGCATCGCATTTTTCCAGAACATCATTTTGTTCCGATGCAATGTAGGGCATCGGAAGTAGAAGAAAATACAATCGATTTTGATAGATTGTTAACAAATGCTTTACGTCAAGGACCAAAGCGATTAATTGTAGGGGAATCAAGGGGGAAGGAAGCGTTAAAAATGATTAACTTCTTCCAAACAGGACATCCTGGTTTCACCTCTGTCCATGCAAGAAGTGCAAAAGAAGCAGTTAGACGTTTAATGCTTATGTGCCTGCAAAGTGGTGCGAATATCGATGCGCAGTATTTATATGAATTAATTTCTCAAACATTCGATTTGGTCGTCTTTTTAGAAAAGAAAGAAGATGGGAATCGCTATATTACAGAGATGATTGAATTATTGGATTATCAAGATGACATACAGTTCAATCAGCTTTCTCAATTTATTCCGTCAGGTGAGGAATACGATGAAATAAATGAGAGAGTAGGAAAGATTCATGGAGATCATATCGTTACAGCAAAAATGTCAGCCGAAATGGAGAAGAAATTCCGTTCTTCTACTGTAAACCCAGCTCTTTATGCACCATTCCTTTCACAACAGGAGGTGCAGTATGCATAGTTTGTTCGCCTATGGGTGTATATTTTTAATCTTTATTAGTGTAGTATTTCTCGTTTTACTTTTTGCGAAATCTAAGGGTTCTGCTCTTTCTCAATTTGTACAAGAAAATGAGAAAGAAGAAAGGCGTTTGGAATTAAGGAATATCAAAGGGATACGAATGTATCTGCCACAATCCGTTATCCAAGAAGCCCAAAAGTACGAGTGGAAATTGACGAAAAGCATGTACTGGGTATATACAATTCTTTCTGGAATGAGTATTGCAACAGTATTCTATTTTTCTTTTGGAAGAGATCCTTTTACACTGATTACCGTTTTATGTGGATTTTTAGTTCCGAGATTTCTTCTCTATCGAAGAAAAAAACGTTACTACTTGGTTGTCATTGATCGTCTTTCTATCTATATGAAGGCTGTAGCGAATGCACTTCAAATTAGTAATAACGCAAAACGGGTGTTAGTTCAGGTTAAACCAATGATGCATGAAAGCATTCAAGAAGAAATAGAAAAAGTTTCTCTTTTATTAGAAGGTGGAACTACAATGCACCGTGCATTTAGAGGATTCAATGAAACGTTTAACTTTAGGGAATTGGTATTTTTCCATGAAATGTTGGAAGTGTGTAGCCGAGAAGGCGGAGCAAATTCAGTGCAAGTCTTACTAGATATTGCAGAAGATTTCGAAAAACAAAAGCTATACCTGGCAAGATTACGTTCAAGTTTGTCGCAAGCACAACGTGCCTTTGTACAGAACTGCTTAATCGTCATTGCCATGCCGATTGTGATTATGTTGATGTCAAAAGAAGCATATGGATTTTTAGCAGGTTCTATGATGGGGAAAATCGTATTAGCGGTAAATATGTTCATTGTCTTTTTCTTAGCAACCCGTGTAGAAAAGATTGCAAATTATAATCCAACAGAAAGAGGGGAATAAAGTGGCTGCGATTTTAGCTGTAGTGGTATTCGTTGTCATGTATTGGGTATTCTCTACCTTTCTACAAAGTAAAAAAGATAGTGGTAGCCTACTTACAAACTATGTAGAAAATGCAAAGCGAATTGAAAAAAAGAATTTAAATCAAATGATGCTCGCTCCTTTTCAGTCATTATCACATAAGTATCTGACAGAAGAAAAGAAAGAGCAGATTCAGAAAAAATTAGAAGAAGCTGGTTTGGATACGAAACCAGAAGAATATTTGAAAATGAAGGTTGCGTATCCCATCATTTTCACTTCTGTTTTCTTGATATGTACAGTGTTTCATGATTACTACCTATTTAAAGTGGGAGTTTTGATTTCACCACTGCTTTATTTCTATCCTGATTATTTATTAAAGAAAAGAATCAAGCAGGCGATAGAAGCAAGGAAATTTGAATTACCAGAGTATCTAATTCCGATGTTGCAGCTGTTAAAAACACATACAACATTAGAAGCAGTAAAAAAGGCGCAAATATATGCAGGGAGACATCTTCGACCATATGTATCTACACTTACAGCGGAATTAGAAATGTATGCGGGTTCGGATCAACCATTTCGTAACTTTGCAGCAGCTTTAAATAGTCCAGAAATCAATACCTTTACGATTGCATTGCAACAAGCACAAAAAACGGACAAGGTACAGAGCCTTCGTATTATGGACGCGCAGATTAAAATGATGCGAGAGCTAAAACATGAGAACTATAACCGTCTCATTCAAAATAAGCCAATGGAAATGAATA